>JACYYK010019278.1_pt2 | contig 10953 bp, 10 predicted proteins | sample 8236871 | NCBI WGS metagenome assembly JACYYK01 (sample SAMN14103087, study PRJNA606662) | landfill metagenome | isolation source: landfill solid waste inoculated with endophyte fungus Paravalsa indica | place: India:New Delhi, Okhla landfill site | collected 2017-11-05 | reverse complement strand
GGGAAGACCTCGGCGCGCAGTTCGCGGCGCGGGGTGGGCAGGGTGCCGGCCGCGGCGATGACGCTGCCGCGAGCGGTATCGACATCATCGGCCAGCCTCAGCGCCACCGACAGCGGCGCACTCGCGGTCTCAAGGGGACCGGTGGCGGTATCGATGCCGGTCACGGTCGTGCGGAGCCCGGCGGGGTGGATCTCGATTTCATCGCCGAGGCTGACCCGCCCGGCCGTGATCTGTCCGGCCACGGCCCGGTAGTCCCGGAATTCCTCGGGGTCGAGTCCCGGTGCCAGTCCCCCTTGCGGACGGAGCACGGTCTGCACGTCGAGGCGGAAGGCCTCGAGGTCGGCGGTGTCTTCGTCCGCACTCGGCAGAGTCTCGAGCAGCTCGAGCAGCGCCGGGCCGGGATACCAGGGGGTGTTGTCCGAGGCGGCGGCGATATTGTCCCCGGCCAGTGCAGAGATCGGGATGAGGTGCGGGGTCTCGAGTCCGATCTCGGCGGCGAGGGTCTTGATGTCGTTCTCGACCGTCTCGATCCTCGCCTGGTCGAAGTCGACGAGGTCGATCTTGTTGACGGCGATGATGACGTGGCGGATGCCCAGTCGGGAGACGACGGTGAGGTGCCGGCGGGTCTGTTCGGTGGCACCGGTGCGGGCGTCGATGAGAACGACGACGGCATCGGCGGTCGAGGCGCCTGTGACCATGTTGCGCGTGTACTGCACGTGTCCGGGGCAGTCGGCGAGGATGAACGAGCGACGGTCGGTGGCGAAGTACCGGTAGGCGACGTCGATGGTGATGCCCTGTTCGCGTTCGGCCCGCAGACCGTCGGTGAGCAGAGCGAAGTCGAACTCTCCGCCGAGGAATCCGCGCTCCCGACTCGTCGCGGTCACGGCGGCGAGCTGGTCGGCGAGGATCGCCTTCGCATCGTGGAGGAGTCGGCCGACGAGTGTCGATTTGCCGTCGTCGACGGATCCGGCAGTGGCGAAGCGCAACAGAGTCTTCGTCGTCGTGTCCAACGAGGTGGTCGCCTCGGTGGTTATTGTGGTGGCGGTTGCGTCAGTGGTTGTGGTCATCAGAAGTACCCGTCCTTCTTGCGGTCTTCCATCGCCGCGGCCGAGATCCGGTCGTCGGCGCGAGTGGCTCCGCGCTCGGTCACAGTGGTGGCGGCCACCTCGGCGAGGATGGCTGTGACGAGCAGCAGCAGACGTTTCGAGTTCATTCGCTCACCTCCGTTTCGGTGACATTCGACGTTCCCTCCGCGGCATCGCTGATTGTTTCGGCCGGAGCGCCGGCCACTTCAGCGGCATCGCTGGTCGCCTCGGCGGCATCGATGAGCGCGAGGGCGTGTCGGCACACGGCCGCGAGATCATCGGAGGGGAACACTCCGGTGGCTTCGGACATCCACGCGCCGTCGGCGCAGAACCGGGCCGCGGTCAGCAGAGACACCGCGCGTGGGTCGAGTCCGGCGGTGTCGAACCACGGGCCGAGGTGCTCGCTCCACGCCCGCGACAGCTTCGGGTGGTAGAGCGCATCCGAGAAGATCCAGTAGTCAGCGCGGGAGACCTCGGCGGTGGTGGCCACGGTGACGTAGGCGCGGTACCGTTCGAAGCTCGTCAGATCCTCACTCGCGCGGCCGGTGTGTGCGCGCAGTCGCTGCGCCCAGTCTTCGGCTGCGTGGCCGACGAGCCCGAGCATGAGGGCTTCCTTGGACGGGAAGTGATACATCAGTCCCGGCTTCGTCAGCCCCGCCTTCTGCGCGACCGACTCGAGCGAGATCGTCACGCCCTGCACCGAATCGTGCGATTCGGCCAGAGCCTTCGCCGCTTCGAGGATTCGCATCCGTCCATCAGTTGCCATGCCTCAACTTTACCAACCGGTTGGTAAAGTATGCCAGTGCGAAAGAGAGGGCGGTGCGCACCTTGCTGGTGCGGACCGCCCTCTCATCTCGGTTTGAAGACAGCTGGCCTGACTGCGAGCGTTCGCCTGGCTTCTTGCGAAGCCTCCGCTCAGTTGAGCAGTGCTCGGTCGCCCAAAGTCGCTCCCTTGAGTTTCGAGAATTCGCCGAGCAGGGTTTCGACGGTCAGATCCTTCTTCTCTTCGGCCGAAGCTTGGTAGATGATCCGCCCCTCGTGCATCATGATCAGCCGGTTGCCGAGCGCGATCGCCTGCTCCATATTGTGGGTGACCATGAGCGTGGTCAGCCCGTCGGCCTCGACGATCTTCTTCGTCAGCGCCGACACCAGGGCCGCTCGTTGCGGGTCGAGTGCGGCGGTGTGCTCATCGAGCAGCAGGATCCGCGGCTGAGTGAATCCGGCCATGAGCAGGCTCAGTGCCTGCCGTTGACCACCGGAGAGCAGCCCGACCTTCGTCTTCAGCCGGTTCTCCAGCCCCAGCTCGAGAGTGGCCAGCTCCTCCTTGAAGTGTTCGCGTCGCTCCGAGGTGGTCCCCCGCCCGAGTCCGCGCGGCTTTCCGCGCTTGAGAGCGAGCGAGAGGTTCTGCTCGATCGTGAGGTCCGGAGCGGTGCCGGCCATCGGGTCCTGGAAGACTCGGCCCAGGTATCTCGCCCGCTTGTATTCGGGCATCCGCGACACCTCTGCGCCGTCGATGGTGATCGAACCGGAGTCGATGGGCAGGCGGCCGGAGATGGTGTTGAGCAGCGTCGACTTTCCGGCGCCGTTGGAGCCGATGACGGTGACGAAGTCGGATTCGTCGAGCTCGAGTGAGAGGCCCTGCAGCGCCTTGCGTTCATTGACGGTACCCGGGAAGAACGTTTTGGAGATGTTGTCGATCTTGAGCATGGGTCTCAGATCTCCTTCCCGGATCGGGCGCCGTTCGCACCGGCGGGGATGTCGGCGATTTCGGCGGGGTCCTGCATATCGGTCGTCCCCTCCGGCACCGAGGCGGCCGCGCGGTTTCCGCGTCCGCGCAGTGAGGGGATCCGCTTGAGGAATCCCCACCTGGGCAGCAGCAGTGCGATGACGACGAGGAGCGCGGTCGTCAGCTTCATATCGTTCGTATCCAGGCCCGCACGCAGGGCGAGGAAGATGATGAGTCGGTAGACGACCGACCCGAGGAGCGCTCCGAGGCTGGCCATGAAGATGTTGCGGCTGCCGAACACTGCCTGGCCGAGGATCACCGAGGCGAGTCCGACGAGGATGAGGCCGATGCCCATGCTGATATCGGAGAATCCCTGGTACTGAGCGATGAGTGCGCCGCAGAGGGCGACGAATCCGTTCGACAGGGCCAGGGTGAGCATCGTCGAGTTGTCGGTGTTGACGCCGAGACTGCGGATCATCTCTTTGTTGTTGCCGGTGGCCTGGATGGCCAGTCCGAGGTCGGTGGTGAGGAACCAGTCGATGGCGAACTTGAGGATGAGGGCGAACACGAGCAGGATCGCGATCGATGCCCAGCCGCCCATGAGCATGTTCTCGCGCAGCGGGGTGAACACGGTGTCTTCTCGCAGGAGCGGCAGGTTCGCCTTCCCCATGATCCTCAGGTTGATCGACCACAGGCCGATCATCGTGAGGATGCCGGCGAGCAGTCCGTCGATGCCGCCCTTCGTGTGGAGCAGGCCGGTGATATAGCCGGCGATGAGTCCGGCGCCGATGGCAGCGGCGGTGGCCAGGAAGGGGTTGACCCCGGCGATGATGAGGGAGGCTGCGGTGGCGCCGCCCGTGGTGAAGCTTCCGTCGACGGTGAGGTCGGGGAAGTTGAGGACCTTGAAGGTCAGATAGACCCCGAGCGCCATCGCGCCGTAGATGAGCCCGAGCTCCAATGCTCCGAACATGGGTTTCCGTTCATTTCTGGTGTGTGGTTCGTGGTGGCCCCGAGGTCGTCGGCAAGAGCGCCGGCGGCCTCGGGGCCGGTGACGTCGGTGCGGTCGGAGAGTTCAGGCTCCGCGCACCGGGTCACGGGGTGTTGCAGGTGTCAATCACTCGATGACCTTGTCGGCTTCGTCGACGAGCTTCTTCGGAATCTCGACGCCCTGGGCCTTGGCAGCCTTCGGATTGACGACGAGCTCGAGGTTCGAGCTGGTCTCGACGGGCATCTCAGCGGGCTTCTTTCCGTCCTGGAGGATCTTCAGGGCCATTGCGCCGGTCTGTTCGCCGAGCTTCGTGTAGTCGATGCCGCGGGTGATGGCCGCACCGGATTCGACCTGGCCAGCTTCCGATCCGACGAGCAGAGCCTTGTTCTTCTCTGCCGCCTGGACCATGGTCGACACTGCCGAGACCACATTGTTGTCAGTGGGCACGTAGTAGGCGTCGACCTTGCCGAGCGAGTCCACGGCCTGAGCGAGTTCGCCCGAGTTCGCGATCGTCGCTTCCTTGATCTTCACGTCGAGGTCCTTTGCGGCCTTCTTCGCGAGATCGACCTGCACCTGCGAGTTGACCTCACCGGAGCTGTAGACGATGCCGACGGTCTTCGCATCGGGTTTGACGTCCTTGACCAGCTTCAGCTGCTCTTCGACCGGGTTGAGGTCGGAGGTGCCGGTGACGTTTCCGCCGGGCTTGTCGTTGGAATCGACGAGTCCGGCTTCCTCGGCGTCGGTGACGGCGGTGAAGAGCACGGGCTTGTCGGAGATCGCCTGAGCCGCCGCCTGAGCGGCCGGGGTGGCGACGGCGAGCACGAGATCGAGGTCATCGCTGGCGAACTGCTGGGCGATCGAGGTCGCATTGGCCTGTTCGCCCTGGGCGTTCTGCACATCCCATTCGACGTCGACGCCGGCGTCCTCGAAGGACTTCTTGAAGCCTTCGGTGGCGGCATCGAGCGCCGGGTGCTGCACGAGCTGCGAGACGCCGATGGAGAACGAATCGCCTTCACCGCCGCCGCCCTCACCGCCGCCGCAGGCCGAAACCGCAAGAATCGAACCGACTGCCACCATTGCTGTGGCCACTTTCCTGAGACGCATTCTTCTCCCTTTCGGAATACCGGTCCGCCGGTGCGGATCCGTCACGAATTCTGCATTCGACACCGCCGCTCCTCGCACTCAAGGAGGGACGGCGATGCAGATGAATGATGCGCCGCCGTCGCTCAGACCGTTCTGAGATGATGACGCGCATCACGTCGAATGTGATGATATCCACTGTATGGCCCGGCACTGACACCGGGTGCCGAATCACGGCTTTGGAGACAATCGTCCCAGTATCGTTATCTGCGGCGACAGACGTCCCCTCAGGCCTCGATTTCGATATCCGATCGTCCCAGCACATCGAGGATCCATGCGTACTCGAAGGCGATCTCCTTCCAGGCGTCATACCGCCCGGAGGCTCCCCCGTGCCCGGCGACCATTTCGGTCTTGAGCAGGGCGTTCGCACCGACCTCGCGGAGTCGGGCGACCCATTTCGCGGGTTCGACGTAGAGGACTCGGGTGTCGTTGAGCGAGGTCACGGCCAAGATCTGCGGGTAAGCCGCCTCGGTGACGTTTTCGTAGGGAGAGTACGAGCGCATGTACTCGTAGACTTCCGGATCATGGAGCGGGTCGCCCCACTCCTCCCATTCGATGACGGTCAGCGGCAGCTCGGGCATGAGGATCGAAGTCAGCGCGTCGACGAAGGGCACTTCGGCGCTGATTCCGGCGAAGAGCTCAGGCGCCATATTCGCAATCGCGCCCATGAGCAGTCCGCCGGCCGATCCGCCGCTGGCCACGAGCCGGTCCGGGCTCGTCCATCCGGTGTCGATGAGGTGGCGGGCGACGTCGATGAAGTCGGTGAACGTGTTCTTCTTCGCCGTGGTCTTGCCCTGGTCGTACCAGTGTCGGCCCATTTCTCCGCCGCCGCGCACGTGGGCGATGGCGAAGACGACGCCGCGGTCGAGCAGCGACAGCCGCGAGACCGAGAAGTACGGGTCCATGCTCGCCTCATACGAGCCGTACCCGTAGAGGAGCAGCGGTGCCGGCTCGACTTTCGCCGAGGCGGCCCCGCCGTTCATCTCGTCCGCACCGTCGCCTGTCCCCGCCGTCGCCGAGGCAGTGCCGCCGTCGAATCGGTGAAGATCCTTGCGGAATACGACCGAGACCGGGATATCGGTGCCGTCTGCGGCCTTCGCCCATAGGAGGGTTTCGGTGTAGTCGTCCAGATCGACCGATCCGAGAACTGGCTGACGCTTGAGAACCGTGTCAGTGCCGTCTGCGACCCTGTGGGAATAGATCACGGCGGGTGTGGACATGGAGGTGAAATGCAGTCGGATGCTCGCCTGCTCGAACTCGGGGTTGTTGCCCACATAGAGTGACCCGGTCTCCCGACCGAAGGGCAGCTCCTGCAGCGGAGCGAACGGAGAGGAGGAGTCCCCCAAGCGAATGATGCCGACGCGTGCGAAGCCGCCGCGACGGTAGCTGAGCACGATGAAGTCGGCGAAGGCGTCGACGTCTTCGATCCGCAGGTCGTCGATGCGCAGCTCGCCGTCAGTGCCTGCACCGGATTCGGTGACGATGACGTCGCGGCCGGGTGCGGTCGGGTCGGCGACGGGAACGTCGACGAGGTCGAAGTCGGCGCGGTTGCGATTGTGGGTGATGAAGAATCGGTCTTCACCGCCGATGACGGCGTGCTCGACGTTGTATTCGACTCCGTCGACCCGGGGCCAGATCTCCTGCGGTTCGGCTTCGAGATCGTCGGCGCTGATGCTCCAGTATCCGGTGGTCGTCTTCGATCCGGTGACGACGAACATCATCCGGCCCGAGCGCGAGAAGCCCGATCCGACGAAGAAGCGCTCATCGGGTTCGTGGAAGATGCACACATCGTCGCCGCTGTCGGTGCCGACGACGTGGCGCCACACTTTCTCCGGTCGCCAAGCGTCGTCAACGGTGGTGTAGAAGACGTAGCGTCCGCTCGGGTCGAGCGAGGCTCCGGCGAAGGTGCCGTCGATCGTGTCGGTGAGGTCGTCTCCCGTGATGAGGTCGCGGACGTGGAGGGTGTAGCGTTCGTCGCCGGTGGTGTCGACGCCGTAGAGGAGTCGGCTGCCGTCGTCGGAGAGTGAGAAGGAGCCGAGGGAGAAGAACTCCTGACCTTCGGCGGCGATGTTCGAGTCGAAGACGACTTCCTCTCCGGGCAGAGGCTCTTCGCCGACCTCCGGCGGGGTCCAGTCGTCGGGACCGGAGATGGGGATCCGGACGCTGATGCCGTAGTCGAGTCCGGCCTTCGTGCGGGAGAAGTACCAATAGTTCCCGCGCCGGTTGGGCACGGACATGTCGGTCTCTTTGATGCGCGTCTTGATCTCGGTGAAGATCGAGTTCTGGAGGCCTTCGAGGTGAGCGGTCTGCGCGCTGGTCCAGGCGTTCTCCGCTTCGAGGTGGGCGATGACCTCGGGCGATTCCTTCTCACGCATCCACTCGTAGTCGTCGATGAAAGTGTGGCCGTGATGAGTGCGCTCGAATGGGACCTTCTTCGCCACCGGCGCCGATGTCGGAGTCGCGGTCGTCGAGGTTGCGGAGTCGTTGCCGGAAGTTTCGCTCATGACGCCAGCCTATCCGCCGTCCCACGAACACCCGCACCTCGTCACTGCCTCACCCCTCGACACCACCAGGTGAGCAGAATGCACTCAACGCGCTCAATGAGCAGAAAGCGCAGAGTGAGCACAAGCACGCCGTTGACACTCAGCAACCTCTAAGGTGAGTCTCACATCACACCTGCCTTCAAAGGAGAAGTCCGTGCCAAAGGCGCCACCTCCCGAGGATTCCGTGTCGGAATCCTCTCATCCTTCGCGACGAACCTTCGGTCGCATCGCCTACGGGGCGATCGCCTTGGCGGCGATCGGAACGGCGACGACCTACTCGGTCAAGGCCGCCTCGGCGAAGGGTGACCTGTCATCGAATCTCACCCTCATCGCTCCGGCCGGCGCCGGCGGCGGCTGGGACGGGTTCGCTCGCGAGACCCAGCAGGCCATGCGCGTCGAGCGGCTCGCGAACAACGCCCAGGTCGTCAACATCCCGGGTGCCGGCGGCACCATCGGGCTCGGCAAATTCTCGACCATGCACGGTCAGGCGGACACGATCCTGGCCACCGGCACCGCCATGGTCGGCGGAATCGCCCTGAACAAGTCACCGGTCGGCTTCGACAACACGACTCTGCTCGCCCGAGTGGCCGAGGACTATGACGTACTCATCGCCGCCGCCGATTCTCCGCACAACACGATCGACGATGTCATCGGCGCGTGGAAGAAGGATCCGAAGGGATTCGTGTGGACGGGCGGTTCGGCCGGCTCGGTCGACCATCTGACCATCGCTCAGCTGGCGCTGCTCGGCGGGATCTCCGCCTCGGACATCACCTACATTCCGAAGTCCGGCGGCGGTGAAGCCATCCAGACTCTGCTTTCGGGCACCACCGATTTCGCCTCCTGCGGCTTCAACGAGGTCTCCGACCAGATCGAGGCCGGACGCGTCAAAGCCATCGGCGTGGCTGCACCCAAACGCATCGAGGGCTTCGACGACGTGCCGACCATGTCCGAACAGGGCTACGAGGTCACGCTGACGAACTGGCGCGGCTGGCTCGGAGCACCGGATATCACCGGCGACGACTCCGCTCAGCTGCTCGACGTGCTGACGAAGACCCGCGACAGCGCCGCATGGAAGGACGCCCTCGGTCGGAACAAGTGGACCGACGTGTGGCAGACCGGCGAGGAATTCGCGGAGTTCATCAAGGAGGACAGCTCCCGAGTGGAGAAGCTGCTGAAGGAGTTGGGACTGTGAGCGCACAGACGACGGCGAAGACGGAGCGGACGGGCCACCTCGGCGCGGGCACCTGGTGGCAGGGACGGTCAGGGCTCATCGTCCCCCTCATCATGGGGGCGTTCTCGACCTATCTGCTCATCGGCATCCTCACCATGGAGGTGCCTGCGGATGCGGACAAACCTGGCCCGCAGTTCTTCCCGACGATCATCATGCTCGTCGGCTACGCGCTGACGATTCTGCTGGTCATCGCCTATATCCGCAATCCCGAACCCGTCGATGTCGACGATGAGCTGCCGGCCGCGGCCGAGGAGGACAAGGCGTTCTCGACTCCGGTCACGTCGGCGGTCTCGGCCTCTCGACTCTCTCCTCACGAAGAAGACGAGCCGGAGAAGGATCGAGCAGCTCTGGCCGCGGCGCGCAAAGCAGATGCGAAGCATCGCACGCACAGTGACTTCGTGTCCCTGGCCTGGGGCGCCGGCGGGTTCGCGGCGTTCGCGCTCCTCCTCGAATTCGCCGGATGGATCATCGCCGCAGCCCTGCTGTTCTGGTGCGTGGCCCGGTCGATGGGCTCGAAGAAGCCGCTGTTCGACCTCACTCTGGCACTGACGTTCTCGTCCCTGGTCTACATCGCCTTCGCGGTGCTGCTGGGGCTCAATCTTCCTTCGGGAATTCTGGGAGGTGGCTTCTGATATGGACGCCCTCATGTCCCTCTTCGAAGGGTTCACACACGCTCTGACGCCGATGAACCTGCTGTGGGTCCTCGTCGGCTGCTTCCTCGGCACCGCCGTCGGTGTGCTGCCGGGCCTCGGGTCGTCGATGGCCGTGGCACTGCTGCTTCCGATGACCTTCGCTCTGGATCCCACGGGTGCGTTCATCATGTTCGCCGGCGTCTACTTCGGTGGGCTCTTCGGCGACTCGACGATGGCCATCCTCATGAACACACCGGGCCAGGCCTCTGCGATCGCCTCGACGTTCGAAGGCCACAAGATGGCCAAGTCAGGGCGCGCCCCACAGGCTCTGGCTACGGCCGCGATCGGCGCGTTCATCGGCGGGTTCATCTCCTGCTTCCTCGTCGTCTTCGTCGCACCGGCTCTGGCCGACCTGTCGACGAGCTTCGGCCCGGCCGAGTTCTTCGCCCTCGCGCTCTTCGCCTTCGTCGCCACCTCCTCGGTGGTCGCCGATTCGGTGCTCAAGGGGCTCACGGCTCTGGTGCTGGGCATCGGCATCACCGTCATCGGCATCGACTCGGTCTCGGGCACGGAGCGGTTCACGCTCGGCGTCCCCGAGCTCTTCGACGGCGTCTCCCTGGTCACGGTGACCGTGGGTGTGCTGGCGCTGGGCGAAGTGTTCTTCATCGCCTCTCGCATCCGCCGTCAGACCAAGGACAACACGATCAACTCCTCGGGTCGTCCGTTCCTCTCGCGCAAGGAGGTCGGCGAGGCGCTGCCGGCATGGCTGCGCGGAACCGCGATCGGTCTGCCCTTCGGCGTCATCCCCGTCGGCGGTGCCGATGTTCCGACGTTCATGGCCTACGGTCTGGAGCGCAAGCTCGATTCCCGCCGGAAGGATCCGCAGTTCGGCAAGGGTGCGATCCGTGGTCTTGCCGCCCCCGAGGCGGCCGGATCGGCGACGACGGGCATCGCCATGGGCGCCCTGCTGGCACTGGGTCTGCCGATCTCGGCGACGGCGGCGATCATGTTGGCTGCCTTCCGTCAGTACGGCATCCAGCCCGGGCCGCTGCTCTTCGACCGCTCCCCCGAGCTGGTCTGGGGTCTGCTGGCGAGCTTCTTCGTCGCGATGATCGTCCTGCTCATCATCAACCTGCCGTTCGCTCCGCTGTGGGCGAAGCTGCTGAAGATCCCGGACCCGTACCTCTACGGCGGCATCGCCGTCTTCTGCGGACTGGGCATCTATGCGACTTCCGCCTCGACGTTCGAGCTGCTCATCCTCTTGGGCATCGGTGTGCTGAGCTTCGTGCTCAAGCGCTACGGTGTGCCGTTGGCGCCGCTGATGATCGGCATGGTGCTCGGACCCCTGGCCGAGTCGAACCTGCGCGATGCTCTGCTGGCCGCCGGCGGTGATGCGTCGACTCTGGTGTCGTCGCCGATCACGATCGTCATCTACGTCGTGCTCATCGCTGCTCTCGTCTACACCGGTATCGGCCGAGTGCTGGCCCGAAAGCGCCAGAGGCAGGCGACGTCAGGAGCATCGAACTCCACAGAGTCGATCAGCCTCTGACCCAGCGGCGGCACCTGGCCGTCGTTCAAGCCGAAGGGCGGCACCTGGCTGTCGTTCAA
>JACYYK010004637.1_pt1 | contig 10961 bp, 28 predicted proteins | sample 8236871 | NCBI WGS metagenome assembly JACYYK01 (sample SAMN14103087, study PRJNA606662) | landfill metagenome | isolation source: landfill solid waste inoculated with endophyte fungus Paravalsa indica | place: India:New Delhi, Okhla landfill site | collected 2017-11-05 | reverse complement strand
TGATGGGAAAGGCGCTGATGGGCCGGACGGGCGGCATTGCGCGCCCATGATGCGTCGAAGCCCTGCCAGCACCGCTCAATCATCATCTCGGCGGCTTCGTTGGCATCTCCCCATTCAGCAAAGCGTTTGGCGAGCAGCTTTGCGGCGAATGGCGTGAGCTTCTTTTTGATGGTGACGGCGCGATGCTCGATCACAGCGAGGGCATGCTCCTCATCGAGGCCACCAGCCAGCAAGTTTTTCAGTATCTCGTTCATATCGGCTCCATTTCCACGCGGACGGCTCCACGCTTGCGGACATCGCCGCGCTTGATGAATATGTCCCATCCGCCGTCATCCACGCCGATGGCGTCGGATATGCCGTCGAGATAGGCTTTCATGTTCGCAAGGAGGTTGTCCCTATCCCGCTTGCGCTTGTCCGGTGGGAAGAACGTGACTGTGACCTTCAACTGGTTCGCTTCGACCTTCCGAGCGCCGGAGGCATAGGCACACATGCGGCCAGTCTCGCGGGCGCGCTTGGTAGCCTTTGCTTTGGGAGCCCAATGGATCCGCGCATTAGGGTGCAGCGACTTATCTGGCCATGGAAGATCGATCGGGGGTATGGTCATGCGGCCTCCGTCATGCTCTGGAGGATGGCATGGCCGATCAGTTCTGGGATTTGCGGTATCACCGCGTTTCCGCAGGCTCCAATTCGGTCCACCCAATGGGGAACCCCATCACGGCTTCCGCGAAAGAGGGGTGGAGGTATATCGGGTCGCTCTCGCAGGTCCTCAGCCCTTCGGACATTTTGGCACCACGAAAATGCGGAGAACCCCGATACCTGTTGCGGCTTGTTCCCTTTGGCTCGCTCTTTCCGAGCGTTGGCAGAAATAACCGCTTCACCGCTGCCGGAAATCCATTCCGCAATTGATGTATGTCGAAGTTGCCGCGCTTTTGACTGTCGTTCCTGCGAGGGGTAGGCAACAATCCAGACACGCTCTCTAACGTGCGGAGCGCCCAAGGCTGCCGCTGGTATGTTTTCCCATTCCGCATCATACCCGCATTCGGCCAAGTCTCCGAGAACTCTGCCAAACCATCCGCCTGGCTTGTGAGATGGGCCACTAAGCAGGTTTGCAACGTTCTCCACGATGAGGAATTTCGGTCGAAGCTCGCAAGCAAGTCGGACGATTTCCGACCAGAGCCCGGACCGAGTGCCTTCGCCCAACCCGGCCTGCTTGCCCGCAGTGCTGATGTCTTGGCAGGGGAAGCCCCCCGTGATGACATCGACGGCAATTCCGTCTCTGCGAAGAGTGTCGGCTGTAAGCTCTCGAACGTCATGGTAACAGGGAACCTCCGGCCAGTGCTTCTTCAATACTTTGCGGGGGAATTCTTCGATCTCGCAGAAGGCGACGGTCTCAAAGCCGCCTGTCCGCTCTAGCCCAAGGCTGAAGCCGCCTATGCCACTGAATAAATCGAGTACCCTAAGCTTATTCATTGCGTCGCATTCTCCCCCTTCGTCGTCCGAGAGGCCGGTATTCTGGCGAAGTAGCGTCATAGCAGCGCCTCCTGTACGGGGGCTGGCTCTTTCGATGCATCAACGAACATATCAGGCTGAGAGTAGGCCTTACGAATGCGCTCGCACGCTATGTCGAAGTAACCCTCGTCTATCTCTATGCCGATGAACCGGCGACCCGTCTTGGCGCATGCGACGCCGGTCGTGCCGGAACCCATGAACGGGTCAAGGATAGTCTGCGATGCGGGAAGGAAGCCAAGACACCATTGCATCACCTGAATTGGCTTTTGTGTGGGGTGGACCTTTCCGCCGTCCATATTCATGGGCCTAAACACGAAACGCCGCGCAACCATATCGAGGTTCGTCCAAGCCATCTCGAAGTCTGCGAAATCACGACCCGCATTGTTCTTGTCCCAGACAAGCGGTGCTCGTGTAGGCGGAAGATCGAAGTAGTTCCCGCCCCAGATGATCTGGTTTGGGGCTTTGGACCTGATCAGCGAGACCGCTTCTGCATCGATAGGATGGTCGTCCCATGACTTCCCACCCATACCGCGACTGACGGCTAAGCGGTTGCTCTTGGTTATGCTGATCCCATACGGAGGATCAGTCACCACAGCGTCCACCGAGTCGAGTGTCGGAAGGATCTCCAAGCAATCGCCAAGGATAAGGCGGCAATCGCCAATGGTGACTTCCTTGCGGATGGCGGTCATGCAGCATCTCCAAGATATCGGTACTCGACCGTACGGCCTTCGCTGATGGCGCGGTCGATGCCTTGTTGCATTCCAGCGGATACGCCCTTGTCGGCATAAACAACGGTGGCTTCCGCCAGATTGCCCCAGGCAAGACCTGCCTCGATGCCGAGGGCGCGTTCGTCTGCCTTTAGGTCATCGAGTACGCCCGATTGCGTGTAGAGTAGGTGGGAGGCAACAGGTGCCTCGCCACGGAGCAGGCAGTCACGCATGGCGCGGCGGGCATACGAGACATTGGACTCAACGTCGCCAGCATATGGGCTTTCTATAATCACGCGCCGCATCGATTTATTCATTTCGTCGCATTCTCCCCTTGCGTCGTCTGGACCATTTCAGGCGCAGACATTCCCACCCCTCCGAAATCAGGGCTTTCAGTAACCGCATGTGTTGCCTCAAGAATTAGTCGCTGATGCCGGTACTCAGCGGCAGCAGCCTCGTGCCTTTCGCAAGCCTGCTCGTAGGCTTTACGGAGGCGGCGGTACGCTTCCCCGGATACATCGTTCATCGTCTGCCAGCGGTCCCAAATCCGCTTTGCATAGGAACGCTCGATCCCCGCTACTCTTGCTGCGCGGTCTCGTGCCGCGCCTAACGTGTCGCCATGCCCGCGATGGAGATGGCGCGATAGTTCATTCAGATAGAAATGGGCTTCCGCTACTGCGTTCTGCATGATGCCCCCGCCACGTTTTGTGTCGATTTCGACACTTCTTCTGTCGGACCTAAACATCCTCTCTCTCCTACGTTTGGGACGTAGCCGACCGAAGAGAGAGGTGATTGATGGAAGACCTGGGCGCAGCCGCGAAAAGACTTTTGGCAAAGTTGGACGAGCGGACGCGCCAGAATAAGCAGCGGGTGGATTTGTTCGGAAATACCTGCAGTCATTTGCCGTCCACCACCCGCAAGGCCATGGACGAAGGACGGCGGGGGAAGATCGCGCTTGTGGGCGAACCACAGCCACGCTCCATGGCCGAAATCAGAGAGAATACGAATGCGCGACTGTCCCTCGCGCTTAGGGAAGCGGATCGAGATACGCTGCACGGTCTGCTTCCCGCCGCCAATCACGAGCGAGGTCATGACAATTGACCTTTAAACTCGGTGCGAGTGCCGCGCAGCCTGTCGCGCTCCAAGGTGACGCGCTTGAGAGCAACATGCTCTGGAATGCCAAGGTGCGCGGATATCGCGTATGTGTCGTAGCCATACAGGAATAGTCTGTAAGCTCGGTCATTGAACGGGGGGGACGATAGGGCGGGCCGGGAGACGGAGGGGGTGCCCGCCCTATCGTTATCCGAGAGCCGTGAGGAGGAGGGTGCTCTCGAATTGGAAACTGGTGCCGCGCTTTCTTCGGACGTGCGCGCGGCCAGCACGCAAAAGGCACTGGGATTGACCTCAGTGACCGAACTCATGCCAATGCCCTCCATACGCCGAAGCCAACGGCAGACCAGAAAGCGACGATGAAGGCGAAGAACAGCGAACAGCCAAGGCGGCTTGCCGGTGCGTCTTCCTCGTACCAGGGCGTCAGGTCTTCAGTGTCTAGGGGCGGGAGAGAGTGGGTCATGCTGCGCGCGCCGTCTCTTCGGACCCAAGCTCTACGTCATCTGCGGATAAATCGGAAAAAATGAAATGGGGCGCAGTTTCCAAGAACATGAGGCGGGCTTCGCGGCTGGCGGAATTCCAAGCGCGGCAGATCCGGGCGATATGCTTTCTTCTCACGTCCGGCTTTGTGGCGCTGATCTTCCTGTTGCTGCCCGATGCAGCTTGGTCATCCATATTGACCACGAAGCCGCGCGCTTCGATCTGGCGGACCCGCTCCCGACTGATCCCAAAGAGGCGAGCTATCTCGGAGAGGCTAAGGCCTGCCTGGCGAAGACTGCTCATCTTCTCGTTTCGGGGAGCATCAAGCTTCATGACTTTCGAAACGAAAGCGGCGCGCTCTTCCGCTGCCTTTCTGCGACGCACATCACCCTTGCTGGCCTCAGCCTTATTGCGGTCTTCGACAGCCTTTACGAACGCATCGATGCCTTTCGCCAACAGAAGAGGATGAAGATCCTTGTTCTTTTTCACCAATCGAGTGATGGAAGCGCTGCGGCGGAGATTTTCCTTAGAGACCCGAAGGCGTACTGTTGGCACAGACCTATTGATGGCCAATGCGATTTCTTCGACGGGGTGATATCCTTCATACATTCGCCTGAGCGTGTCGGTATCAGCCCTGGACCAGGCGTCCCAACCCTTCGTCCTATTCAGGATCTGCTCGCGAGGTGTTGCCCAGCGGCAGTTGCCCGGCTCATAGTTGCCATCGTTGTCGATACGGTCGATAGAATGCTTGCTCGTCGGCCTCGGACCCATGTCGCTGTAGAAGTTCTCGAAATCCTGCCGCCATCGGTCGCAGACGCTAATGCCGCGACCGCCGTACCGGCTGTAGGCTTTCACATTCGGGTTGGTGCACCGATTTATCATCGAGTTCCAGACGCCGTATTCCGGCAATGTGGAACGGCTCCGGCCGTCGATTTTCTTTCTGGCGATACGCTTCCGGCGGATGACAACGGTTTCGTAAGGGAAAGAAGCCTCGATCATGCCGCAACCCTCCGCTCACGCTGCTTTGCAAGCCACTGGAGCGACACGCCGTTGATGCCCCTCTTCCGCGCTGCCGCCACGACACTGGACCAATGCTTCGGGTCTATGCTTTCGCGCCGCCTCATTTGGCGCGCGGCTTCGTATCCGCAGCCGATGTCAGCCGCGAATTCGGCGATTGTTCCCCACTGGGAGAAAAGCTCTGGAATGGTTTGTGGTGTGCTCATAATTCATATTCGTACAATACGTACGACACGATTGCAAGCCATTTCGTACACTTTGAACGAAAGCTTTGGGGCATAATGTACGAATGGATACGCCGAAGGATCGATTGCAGAAGGCTCGAAGCGATGCAGGCTATGAGACGCCTTCCGCTGCCGCATCTGCTTTGCGCATAAACAAGAACACCCTGATCAGCCACGAGAACGGCAACCGCGCCATCTCTCGAAAGGCCGCAGAAAAATACGGCACCCTATTCGGCGTCGACCCTGGCTGGCTTTTATTCGGGGATCTCGGCGCGGTGCCAACCAGCCTGCTTGACGTCCCCCTGATAGCCAACGTCAGCGCTGGCGAGATGCTTCGGGATGACCTCGTGGACGAAACGATTGGCGTCCTTCAGATCGCAGGCTTACCGCCAGGAGACTGGATCGCCCTCCGCGTTGAAGGCTCATCAATGGACCGGATATCCCCGCCAGAGTCTATCATCCTCGTGAACCGCAACGAGAAGCAGCTAGTGCCCAACGCTTGCTATGTGATTGCAGATCAGGATGGGAACGCCACCTACAAGCGGTTTCGAACAAACCCAAATCGCTTTGAGCCGGTCTCAACCAACCCGGATCACGAGACGATTTTTCCAGAGCACGACGTGCCGGTTATCGGTCGCGTCCGGCGCTCAATGATCGACATGTGACGGCTTCGAGCAGCCCGTTTTTCTGATGGTCTGCCCTGTAGATATAATCTTCTTCTCCAGAGCCCTATATCTACCAGAGTATAATCTTTGTGTATTGTGCCTTTCAGTATTCATGTGACACCCATGTCACTTCCACGAGGTGACACCCATGTCACTTTCATAGCCATGGGAACACGAGCTCGTACTGATTGACGGCCTTCTTGATCCCCCGCCTGCCATTGCGGCGAACGATGATTAATTTCTCTTCTTCCAGCTTCTGAATAGCCCGCATCACGGTTCGAGGCTTCACCCCGATCCGCTCCGCGATCGTGCTGATCTGATACCAGGTGCGCCGGTTGCCGTCCGCGCTTATGCGTCGGGCGATCCATATGCCTATCAGCCGATCGGTTGTGGTCAGATCATCCCGCTCGGACAGCATGTCCTCCCAGGTGTCTCTCAGCCGATAGAAGCTGGTTGATTCGGGGTCAAAAAGTTTCTGCACATTGCTCATTCCTCCCTTTTACGTACAAAAAGTACGACAATCAATGTCCATCGTACATTTTGTACTTGATTCCGGTTCGTACATAAGGTACGACTGAATTCATCAACACGGCATGAAGACGGCTCCGGCCAGATCTGCCGAACCGGGAGAAGCAAGATGATTATCGAAGCCTACCACGTCCACATCTACGACGCTGGCACGGTCGATGAACGCCAGCCTCACCTCATCCACGAGGGCGAATACGACATTCACTGCGAACTCGATTGGAACGAAGGCGAGCCGGAAGTTCATATCATCGACGTTCTGGAAGATGGCCGCAGCTTGTATTCGAGCAGCGATGCATGGGTGAAGCAGCTTGCTTGCCGCGTGGCTGACGTAGCCGAGAATGACGATTGGGTCATCGATCAAGTTGTTCAGGATTACACCGACAATCGCGAGGCTGCGTGAGATGCGTTCATTTGGCCCCTCAGTTTACCACAACGAAGACGGCTCATTCCGCGCGTCGTGTGGCTCATGCATTTTCCTTACACCTCAAGGCACAACGAACATGTGCCGATACCGGCAGCGCCAGATGCAAGAGGTTCTGGACCCGCGCAACACACCCGACTGGTGCGAAATGCGCGATGGAATGCTCCAAGACGCCAAGGATATGGCTGCAGGCATCGAGCACAAGGTTGTTCGCTGGTCTGGTCGCCGCACTGACGAGCCTCGCGTGATCTTCCACGGCATTCCTTCCGAAGCCGAACGCCAGTTCAGGCTCGCCGCCCGCGATGCCAAGCGAGGCACGGTTCAACTTATGAACGAGCGCTTTGAGGAAGTAATGCGCCATCCAGAAAAGGAGGCAGCAGCATGAGCTACCCGAACGAAGCCCTTACCGAAATCTGCCGACAGCTTCTCGATGAATGGGAGTTGACGCCGCAGCAGATTGAAAACCTCGCCGCAGACATTGCGGGCGAATGCAAGAACATGACGGATAACCGCGATGAGGCCGATTACGTCGCTCATCAGCAATCACTCATGGAGAGCGGCGGGCGCGATGATAGCGCATATCGCCGGGACATGATTGCAGCCGGTCGCGGGCATCTGATTGGAGCGCAGCCATGACCCACCTCATCGAAGACACTGTTTCCTTGCTCGTCATTACGGCCTTCGTGGTCGGTGCGAGCTTCTGGTTGGAGGTGATTGCGTCATGAGCTGGGACCGGAAAACAGAATTCGTCACCATCATGTTCGAGTTCGACATCACGTCTCTTGAAGGCAACCCGTTCAAGGTCGAGACGCCTTTTGGAAAGCCGGTCATCATCGGCCTAGGAGACATATTCGAGCAGCGCGATGAGCTTGAAGAGCGCGTCCACGAGTTGGAGGCGATTGTACAGCCATGACCCCCTTCGACCGCTCCGAAGCAGGCCTCATCGAAATGAGCCGCTACCAGATGCGCATCTTCGAAAGCCCCTACGACCGTCACAAGCGCCTTCTCATGGATGGCGACGGAATGACGGAAGAACAAGCCGAAGCATTCCTTGATGCGATGGCGAACGAGACAGAGGCACGAGCAGCATGACCATCGCCGCCATTCAACACCGCAATGACGAATTCAGCCAGGACGCCAAGCCTGCCGGCTACGTCGAATACGAAACCCGCACCAGCCTGCGTGAGCTTATCGCCCTCTACGGTGTCGAAGGCGCTCGCCTGCTCGTGGCTGACATTTTCAATGATGAAGCTCGGAGGACACGATGAGCGAGAATATGAAGCTCTGGAATATTCTAGGGCGCACTGACCCTGCCCACACAAAGCAATTCAAACGCGCTGGCGGCTTCTCTGGCACGGCTATCAAGCCGATGTGGGCCTACCAGCGCATGACGGAAGAATTCGGCCCTGTAGGCCACGGATGGGGCGTAGGAGAACCATCGTTTCAGGTAGTGCCTGGACCGGAAGGCGAAATGCTCGTCTATTGCACGGCGTCCGTTTGGTACAAGTACGACGATGAGCTTTCCCAAACCGTTTACGGCGTCGGTGGCGACAAGGTAGTTGGCAAAAACAAGTACGGCCTGTCGTCGGACGATGAGGCATTCAAGAAAGCCTTCACTGACGCGATAACGAACGCGCTCAAGCTGATCGGTGTCGGCGCTGACGTCCACATGGGCATGTTTGACGACAACAAGTACGTCAACGCCATGCGCGAAGAATTCTCCGATGCTCCGCCCACCAAGTCATCGGCAGCCCTAAAGCGCGAAGACGCATGGGCCAACATAATGGCGCAATTCGAGCAGGACGCGCTCGACTGCCACACCATGAACGCCCTCGAAAAGCTCAAGGCTTCCTACCGCGAACGCGTCGTTAAAGACGGCTGGACGGCTGCGTGGAAGGCGGCTCTAGCCGACGAATTCGCCAAGCTCGAAGACAAGATTATCACCGCTATGGAAAAGGACGTTGCGGCATGAAAACAGTTTCAATCGCAGGCCGCGTTGGCAAAGACGCTGAACTTCGGCGCACTCAGAATGGTGATGCCGTCGCATCGTTCTCAGTAGCCGTTGATGATGGCTGGGGCGACCGCAAGACCACCATGTGGTTCGATTGCTCGATTTGGGGCAAGCGGGCTGACAAGGCCCCCGACCTGATCCGCAAAGGCACTGCTATCGCTCTAAGCGGCGACCTTGGAACGCGCGAGCATAACGGCAAGACTTACCTCACCGTGCGCGTGAATGACTTCACCTTGCAAGGTGGGAAGCCTTCGGATCGTTCGCCTGCGGACACCCATCCTAGCAGCTTCAAGGCCGAGCAGAGCATGTACGGCAGCGGTCCTGCCGATCTCGATGACGAAATTCCATTTATGATGGAGTGGCGCTGACATGAGCAAGAAGCGCGAGAAAGCCGTTTATGCCTTCATTCGGAAAGGCTCCGGCCTTGTGCCTGAGATGGAATACGACGCTCGCGCTCTTGAAGGCATCAGCCAAGGCCAGCGGGTGCGTATCGAGGTCAAGGAGTTTCGCAACCTTGGCCGCCTGCGGGCCTATTGGGCGATGCTGCACGAAGTCGTGCAGGCCACCGAATGCGCCGCATCAGCCGAACAGTTGCACGAGGCCATGAAGCTGGAACTCGGCATCGTTGAGCTTGTGAAGGTCGGCCATCTCACTGTGGCTATCCCAGGTTCTATCGCATTCGACAAGATGACCGAGCCGGAGATGGTCGAGTGGTTCCGCATCGCTGAAAAGTGGCTGGCCGAAAAATACAACTACGTCCGCGAAGACAGGAGCGCAGCATGAGCGTTCAAGACCATATCCGCCGCTACCCGAACGCCCGGCCAAGCACCCTCGCCTATCTGGCAGAGCGTGAACGCCTTCACGAGCAGATGCGGGCGGAACTCGCCAAGCTTCGCCGGAAGGAACGCATCGACCGCCTCAAGCGCGTCCTGATGCCGTGGAGGCAGTGATGGCATTCTTGCTTAAGCGATACGAGGTCGCCGTCGATGGCTTTCCTCCTTACCCATACGATGCTCACTCCGCTGGCGCGGCGCGGGTGCAATCTTGGCACTCGTACCGCTCTTACAGGGACGTCTCGTTCAAGGAGTTTATGAAGATCAGCATCGTGAGGCGTGGCGTTGAGCCTGAAGGTTACGGGCGACCGATTACGGTGTCTGGCCGCCCTGCCTACTTCGTAGGCCGCGATACACAGTATGTGCGCTTCGCCCGTCCCAATGAAACGAGGACGCTTATCTCGCACCCGCTCGATGTCGCTGAGGTGCAGTGATGGCCCGTCGCACAGTTCCTGAGTGGGTTGGACGACGCCCCGAGAGCATGCCGCCGGCGAGAGTCCGCCAGCGCATCTTGGAGCGTGAAAACGGCCTTTGCCACATCTGCGGCGGCGTCATCGACAAGCCTGGCTGGCATGCGGATCACGTTCCACCCCTCAAGGATGGCGGCGAAAACCGCGAGAGCATGATCAAGCCTGCTCACGATGTTTGCCACCGCAGGCTGACGGCTCAACAGGCAATAGAACGCGCACCTATCGAGCGCAAGAAGCTCAAGCACACCGGCGCGGCTCGTCCGAAGAAGTCCATCCGCAGCCCCGGCTTCGCCAAGCAAACGAAGCAACCGAAATTTCAGAAGCGTTCGCTTCCGCCCATCCCTCTATTCCGACAGGTGAGCAAATGACCAAGCCAGCCGACCCTATCAAGTTCGCAGAGTGCATATTTTGCAAGCGCTCGTTTGCGGTTCACGACACCGACGGCGACTTCCTCATCTGCCACGACTGCGAAGATGAATGGAGGGACGAGAACCGGTGACCAAGCCTGGAGAGGATCTGATGTCCGACACCATAACCATACGCGGGCGCAAGATCAGCGTTCGCAAGCTGATGCACATGCGCCGCACTGGAATGGCCTATCGAGCCATCGCGGCAAAGCTCGGCATCTCACTCACAACGGCATGGAAGATTGGGGAGGGGTTGAGATGACACTGAACGTCGCAGAACTACGCCGCCTCGAAGCTATGTACACGTGGGAGTGGTCGAGGTCTGACATGGAGGCCCTACACAACGCCCTGCCGGAGTTGTTGAAGGCGTTGGAAGCCCTACAGCAGATAGAGGGCGCGGCTTGTGACGGCCTTGAGGATGGAGGCTATAGAGAAGCCTTAATCGAAATCAGATACGCCGCTCGGAAATCCCTCCTGCCCCACGGAGGCGTCGATGTCGGTTGAGGAATTGGTGAAGCGGTTGCGTAGTCCGTACCCGAACGAGAGGCTTGCTGACGAAGCCGCCGACAAGCTGGAAGA
>JACYYK010000888.1_pt4 | contig 10966 bp, 8 predicted proteins | sample 8236871 | NCBI WGS metagenome assembly JACYYK01 (sample SAMN14103087, study PRJNA606662) | landfill metagenome | isolation source: landfill solid waste inoculated with endophyte fungus Paravalsa indica | place: India:New Delhi, Okhla landfill site | collected 2017-11-05 | reverse complement strand
AGCGCCTTCGAGAAGTCACTCGTGGTGGCGGTGCCGGTGGTGGTCGGCTCGCTCGGTCGCATCCCGATCGGCGCGTTGACCGACCGGTTCGGTGGTCACCGCATGTTCCCTCTCGTGTCGCTGGCGACGATCGTGCCGGTGTTGTTCCTCGGTTTCGCCGGTGACACCTCGCTGGTCGCCTTGCTCGCCGGTGGATTCGTCCTGGGCATCGGTGGGACGGTGTTCGCGGTCGGAATGCCCTTCGTCAACGCCTGGTTTCCCCCACATCGACGCGGGTTGGCCAACGGCATTTACGGCGTCGGCATGGGCGGGACCGCCGTCGGAGCGTTGACCACGGTGGCCCTGGTCGACCTCTGGGGCACCCCCACGCCCTTTCTCGTGACGGCGGTGTGTCTGGCGGTCTACGCGCTGATCGCGACACTCGTTCTGAGGGATCCCCCCGGCGGCACCACACAAGCCGAGCCGTTCACTCATCGGCTACGGACGGCACTGCGCATGCCCGTCACGTGGCAGGCATCGGCCCTGTACGCACTGGCTTTCGGGGGATACGTCGCCTTCTCCGTGTACCTGCCCGCCTACCTGGAGTCGGCCTACGCCCTGGCGGAAGCCGATGCCGCGAGCCGCATGGCGGGGTTCGTGGTGGTCGCGGTGGTGATGCGTCCGGTGGGGGGCTGGCTGTCCGACCGGCTCGGCCCGGTCTCGGTGTACTCCGCATCGATGGCGGTGGTCGCCGCGGGAGCGGTCGTGCAGTCGTTCACCCCGCCGCTCATGCCGCTCGGGACGGTGGCGTTCCTGGTGATGGCCACGGGCTTCGGGCTGGGTACCGGTGCCGTCTTCACGCTCGTGCCCCTGCTGACGCCTCCGGAGCGAGTCGGCGGGGTCACCGGGGTGGTCGGCGCCGCAGGCGGATTGGGTGGCTTCGTACCACCGCTGGTGATGGGCGCGGTCTACGGTCGTCTGGGTTCGTACGCGGTGGGATTGATCGCGCTCGCGGTGGTCGCCGCCGCGATGGTGGGCTTCACGCTGACCACCGTCCAACGTGGTGTCCGGGCGCACCGAACACCGAACCACCGCGACCTCGACGGTCGGTTCGCACGGCCTACGGGCCCTCGATTTCGCCGTGGTGGTCGGGCGCACCACAGGCGGCAGTACCTTCGCGCTCGCCGAAAGGGGACACCACCGTGAGTACTGCGCCTGACCGATCCGGTATGGACAACGAGCTGACCGACGCGCTCGTGCGCACCCGCCGCTTCTTCACCCGCGGCACGGTGTCCGACGACCTCCGGACACTCGAACACACCGGAGGCAGGGACGCGGACACGTTCTACCGTGATCGCTGGCGGCACGACAAGGTCGTCCGCTCGACCCACGGGGTGAACTGCACCGGGTCGTGTTCGTGGAAGGTCTACGTCTCCGACGGCATCATCACGTGGGAAGCACAGCAGACCGATTACCCGTCCGTGGGCCCGGACCGCCCGGAGTACGAGCCGCGCGGTTGCCCACGCGGGGCCGCGTTCTCCTGGTACACCTACTCCCCCACACGCGTGCGCTACCCCTATGTGCGCGGTGTGCTGCTGGAGCTGTATCGGCGGGCACGGCAACGAACCGGCGATCCGGTCGCCGCGTGGGCGGAGATCGTCGAAGATCCCGAGGCGGCCCGGCTCTACAAGTCCGCGCGTGGCCACGGCGGACTCGTGCGGGCGAGCTGGGACGAGGCGACCGAGATCGTGGCTGCGGCGCACGTGTACACGGTCAAGCAGTACGGGCCCGACCGCGTCGCTGGGTTCTCCCCGATCCCCGCGATGTCGATGGTGTCCTACGCCTCGGGTTCTCGATTCCTCTCCCTACTCGGGGCGCCCATGCTGTCGTTCTACGACTGGTACGCCGATCTTCCGGTCGCCTCGCCTCAAGTGTTCGGAGACCAGACCGACGTTCCCGAGTCGGGCGACTGGTGGGACGCCGCGTACCTGATCATGTGGGGGTCGAATCTCCCGGTGACCCGCACTCCCGACGCGCACTGGATGGTCGAGGCGCGCTACCGCGGCCAGAAGGTCGTGGCTGTCTCCCCGGACTACGCCGACAACGTCAAGTTCGCCGACGACTGGCTCGCGATACGTCCCGGCACCGATGGCGCGCTGGCCATGGCCATGGGCCATGTCGTGTTGCGCGAGTTCTTCGTCGATCGGCGGACACCGGCGTTCGAGGACTACGTCACACGATTCACCGACCTTCCGTTCCTCGTGCGACTCGACGAGCACACGGACGGTCATGTGCCGGGCAAGTTCCTCACGGCGGCGGACTTGAGCCTTGATGCCGCGGCGGCCGAGGCGGATGAACACGCGGCGTTCAAGACAGTCCTGCTCGACTCGGCGACCAGCGAGCCTGTGGTGCCCAATGGCTCGGTCGGTTTCCGCTACGGCGAGTCCGGCATCGGTCGGTGGAACCTCGACCTGGACGGTGTGGACCCGATGTTGTCGGCCTCCGGGCCCGGGTCCGAACCGGTGACGGTGCTGCTGCCTCGGTTCGACGGGCACACCGGTCACCCGGATGGCGACTCGGCGGTGGCCGCGACACTGCGTCGAGGTGTTCCGGCCCGACGAGTCGGCGGGCAGCTGGTGACCACGGTGTTCGACCTGTTGCTCGCCCAGTACGGCGTGCAACGCGACGGCCTGCCTGGTGACTGGCCGGGCGGCTACGACGATCCCACCACTCCGTACACGCCGGCCTGGCAGGAATCGATCACCGGTGTTCCCGCGAGCGCCACCACGCGCATCGCCCGGGAGTTCGCCGCCACGGCCGAGGCCACGGGCGGCCGGTCGATGATCATCATGGGAGCCGGGACCAATCACTGGTTCCACTCGGACACCATCTACCGGGCGTTCCTCACGCTCACCATGCTCACCGGCGGACAAGGGGTCAACGGCGGCGGCTGGGCGCACTACGTGGGACAGGAGAAGTGCCGCCCGATCACCGGCTGGAGCAACCTGGCATTCGGGCTGGACTGGTCGCGCCCGGCCCGCCAGACCATCCAGACCGCCTACTGGTACCTCCACACGGACCAGTTCCGCTACGACCACTCGGGCGCGGACGCCCACAACGCCACCACAGCGCGAGGAGTTCTCGCAGGTCACACCACTGCCGACCTGCTCGCCCAGTCCGCCCGCATGGGATGGATGCCGAGCGCGCCGACGTTCGACCGCAATCCCCTGGACCTGGCCGACGAAGCCGAGCGCGCGGGAACGGACCCGGCCGAGTACGTCGTGGCGGAACTCCAGGCGGGCCGGCTCAAGTTCGCCTGTGAGGACCCCGATGCCCCACAGAACATCCCGAGAGTGCTGAGTGTCTGGCGCGCCAACCTACTCGGCTCGTCGGCCAAGGGCAACGAGTACTTCCTCAAGCACCTACTGGGCAGCGATTCGTCGCTGCGCGCGGAGGAAGTACCCCCGCACGCTCGCCCCCGCGAGGTCGTCTGGCACGACGAGGCTCCCGTGGGCAAGCTCGACCTGCTGCTGTCGTTGGACTTCCGGATGACCAGCACCACGCTGTTCTCCGACGTGGTGTTGCCTTCGGCCACCTGGTACGAGAAGCACGATCTCAACACCACCGACATGCACCCCTTCGTGCATTCGTTCAACCCGGCGATCGCCCCGCCATGGCAGACGCGCTCCGACTGGGCTGCGTTCCAGGCGATCGCGGAGACGTTCAGCAGGCTGGCGGTCGATCACCTCGGCACGCGGCGAGACGTCGTGGCCACACCTCTCCTGCACGACACCGCCGACGAACTCGCCACCCCGCATGGGATCGTGCGCGACTGGAAGAAAGGCGAGTGCGACCCGGTTCCGGGACTCACCATGCCGAGACTCACCGTCGTCGAGCGCGACTACACCGCGATCGCGGCGAAGATGAACGCCCTCGGACCGATGCTGGAATCGCACGGCGCCACCACCAAGGGAGTGACCTTCTCCGTCGACCGCGAAGTGGCTTACCTGCGGGAGAAGAACGGGATGGTACGCGGCGGTCCCGCGCACGGTCGCCCGTCGTTGGCGCGGGAAGTGGACATGTGCGAAGCCATCCTGGCTCTCTCGGGCACCACGAACGGCCGCCTGGCCACCCAGGGATTTCGAACGTTGGAGGAACGGACCGGTACCCGGCTGGCCGACCTGGCCGCCGAGCACGCAGGCAAGCAGATCACGTTCTCCGACACCCAGAAGGCACCCGTTCCCGTGATCACCTCACCGGAGTGGTCGGGATCGGAGGCCGGAGGCCGACGCTACTCACCCTTCACCATCAATGTCGAGCGCGGCAAACCGTGGCACACGCTCACGGGCCGGCAACACTTCTACCTCGACCACGACTGGATGAGCGAACTCGGGGAGAACCTCCCGGTGTTCCGGCCTCCGCTCGACCTGACCGCTCTGTTCTCCGACCCCAGACCGGGAACCCAGGACGGCTCGGGCTTGGCCGTGCGCTACCTCACTCCCCACAGCAAGTGGTCGATCCACTCCGAGTACCAGGACAACCTGTTGATGCTGAGCCTGTCCCGGGGTGGGCCGACCATCTGGATGTCCGTGGAGGACGCCGGGGCGATCGGGGTGGCCGACAACGACTGGATCGAGGCCGTCAACCGCAACGGCGTCGTGGTGGCGCGCGCGATCGTCTCGCACCGCATGCCGCGCGGCACCGTGTACATGTATCACGCGCAGGAGCGACTGATCGACGTTCCCAGAGCGGAGACGTCCGGCAAGCGCGGAGGTATTCACAATTCACTGACCCGGTTGCTGATCAAACCCACGCATCTGATCGGCGGCTACGCGCAGCTGTCCTTCGCGTTCAACTACCTGGGCCCCACCGGCAACCAGCGTGACGAGATCACCGTCATCCGCAGGCGCAGTCAGGAGGTGACGTACTGATGCGAGTCATGGCCCAGATGGCGATGGTGATGAACCTCGACAAGTGCATCGGCTGCCACACCTGCTCGGTGACGTGCAAACAGGCCTGGACCAACCGGTCCGGCGTGGAGTACGTGTGGTTCAACAACGTCGAGACGCGCCCGGGACAGGGTTATCCCCGCACCTACGAGGATCAACAGCGCTGGCAGGGCGGGTGGGAGTTGAACCGCCGAGGACGGTTGAGGCTGAAGGCGGGTGGGCGGCTGCGCAAGCTGCTCACCATCTTCAGCAACCCGAAGCTGCCGAACATCCGCGACTACTACGAGCCGTGGACCTACGACTACGACCATCTCACCAGCGCACCGCCGCAGGACGACATTCCGGTGGCCCGCCCCCGCTCGCTGATCAGTGGAGAGGAGACCGCGATCAGCTGGTCGGCGAACTGGGACGACGACCTCGGCGGTGCTCCGGAACACGGTCGAGCCGACCCGTTGATCACCAAGATCGCGGACAAGGTCCGGTTCGAGTTCGAGCGAACGTTCATGTTCTACCTGCCGCGCATCTGCGAGCACTGCCTGAACCCCTCGTGCGCCGCGTCCTGCCCGTCCGGCGCGATCTACAAGCGCACCGAGGACGGCATCGTGCTGGTCGACCAGGACCGCTGCCGCGGCTGGCGGATGTGCGTCACGGGCTGCCCCTACAAGAAGGTGTACTTCAACCACCGCACCGGCAAGGCCGAGAAGTGCACCTTCTGTTTCCCTCGCGTGGAAGTGGGACTCCCGACGGTGTGCGCGGAGACATGTGTGGGCCGACTGCGCTACATCGGACTCGTCCTCTACGACGTCGACCGCGTGACCGAGGCCGCGAGCGCCCCCGAGCGGGACCTGCTACGCACCCAACGTGACCTTCTGCTCGACCCGAACGACCCGGACGTCGTCGCCGGAGCGGAGCGCGCGGGAATCCCGCACGATTGGATCGAGGCCGCGCAGCGCTCCCCCGTGTACCACCTGATCCACACCTACGGGCTCGCTCTACCGCTGCATCCCGAGTACCGCACCATGCCGATGGTCTTCTACATCCCGCCTCTGTCCCCCGTCGTGGACGTCGTGCGCGACACCGGACACGACGGCGAGGACCACGGCAACCTCTTCGCCGCCATCGAGGCCCTTCGCATCCCGGTGGAGTACCTGGCGGAGCTGTTCACGGCGGGTGATCCCGAGCCGGTCGCGGATGTGCTCCGCAGGATGGCGGCGATGCGCAGCTACATGCGTGACATCAACCTGGGTCGAGAACCCGACGAGGCGATTCCCCGACGCGTCGGGATGACCGGCGAGCGCATGTACGACATGTATCGGCTGCTGGCGCTGGCGAAGTACGAAGAGCGGTACGTGATTCCACCGGCGCATGCCGAGCAGGCACACGGCTTGGAAGAGCTGGCCACCGAGTGCAGCCTCGACTACGAGGGCGGGCCGGGCATGGGAGGGTCGGGGCCGTTCGGCGAAACGTCGGGAGGCGCCCTCCCGATCGCGGTGGAGAATTTCGCCGCCCTGCAAGGCCGTCAGCTCAGCGACACCCCAGCCGCGCCCGTGAGCAAACACAACCGGGTGAACCTGCTGAACTGGGACGGCAAAGGCTTGCCGGAGGGCCTGTTCCCACCGCGCCGGGACGGCGGCGACGCGGGAGGCGACCCGAACGCCGAGACGGAGCCGAAGCCGTGACGTCGTCGCTCACCGACCGAGAACGGGTCGTCGCTTGGCAAACGCAGTCGCTGTTGCTGGATTATCCCGACGATGCTGTGCGGCAACGCTTGCCGTTGCTGCGTGCGGCGGCCGCGACGTTGCCGGAAGCTGTGGGGTCACCTCTGCTGTCGTTCTGCGCCCATGTCGAGGCAACGCCCGCAGGAACACTGACAGCCGACTACGTGGCCACCTTCGACCACCGCAAGCGGTTCAGCCTGTTCCTCACCTACTTCCGCTACGGCGACACCCGCAAACGCGGGATGGCGTTGCTGCGCTTCCAACAGACCTACCGCGCGGCGGGACACCGCATCGCGACCACCGAACTGCCGGATCATCTGGCTGTGGTCCTGGAGTTCGCCGCGACCGTCGACCCCGCAGCCGGTGTCCGTCTGCTTGCCGAGTACCGGGCGAGTCTGGAACTCCTGCGCTTGGGCCTACGGGAGGGGCGCTCCGCGTGGTCGCCGGTGCTGGAGTCGGTGTCGGCGACTCTGCCCCCGCTCGGGCGCCGGGATCGAGACATCGTCGAGCAGCTCGCCGCTTCGGGCCCGCCGGAGGAAGACGTGGGGCTGCTGCCGTATCCCACCAACCGCACACCCGGAGGCGCATCGGTATGACGGGCAACGTCGACACCGTCGACATCGTGCTGTGGGTGGTCTTGCCGTACATGGCGCTGGCGGTGTTCGTCGGCGGGCACGTCTGGCGGTACCGCTACGACAAGTTCGGCTGGACGACGCGTTCCTCGGAGCTCTACGAGAACCGTCTGCTTCGCGTGGGCAGCCCGCTGTTCCACTTCGGAATACTCATCGTGTTCCTGGGCCACGTCGGTGGGTTGTTGATCCCGAAATCGTGGACGCAGGCCGTCGGCATCAGCCAGTTCGCCTATCACGTCATCGCGGTGACACTGGGAACCGTGGCCGGCGTGTGCACGTTGGCAGGCGCGGCGATCCTGGTGTACCGGCGGCGCACCGTCGGTCCGGTGTTCTCCGCGACCACCCGCAACGACAAGGTGATGTACGTGTTGCTGGTGGGCACGATCGTGCTGGGCCTGGCGGCGACGGTGTTGGGCAACGTGACCGAGAACGCGCACGACTATCGCCAGACTGTCTCGCCGTGGTTTCGCTCGATCTTCGCCTTCCAGCCGGAGCCCACGCTCATGGCACAGGCCGGACTCGGTTTCCAGCTGCATGCCCTGGCCGCGTTGGCCTTGTTCGCCTTCTGGCCGTTCAGCCGCCTGGTCCATGTCTTCTCGATGCCGCTCGGGTACCTCACCCGCCCCTACATCGTCTACCGGAGCCGGGAGCCCAGGCTGGGCACGACCCCACCGCGACGTGGGTGGGAACGCACACCGTGAGCGGCGGGGAGCCGTCGGGATACGGCCCCGTCGTCTCCACGATGCGCGCCGCCTCTGTCCCTACTCGACGAGGGCGCGGGCCAGCACGCGCGCGGTTCCCGCCACGAGCGCGTCGTCCCATTCCGCGTCCGGAGTGTGCTTGGTCGACAGCACGGCCAGCACCAGCGGAGTGCCGTCGTCCGTCCACGCCACGCCGACGTCGTTCGCCGTGCCGTAGGAGCCCGAGCCGGTCTTGTCGGCGACCCGCCAGTGGGAGGGCAGCCCCGCGCGGAACCGCGTGTCGCTCGTGACGCTCTCGGTGAGCCAGGTCGTCAGCCGTGCCCGGTCGCCGCGGTCGAGCGCCGTGCCGACGACCAGGCGCCGGTAGTCCTCGGCGATCGCGGCCGGTGTGGTGGTGTCCCGGAGGTCGCCGGGGAGAGCGCTGTTGAGGTCGGGCTCGTAGCGGTCCAGGCGGGTGAGGCGGTCTCCCAGGGACCGGCAGAAGCGGGTGACCCCGCGTGGACCTCCGATGCGGTCCAGCAGCAGGTTCGCCGCGGTGTTGTCGCTCTCGCTGACGGCGGCGGCACACAGGTCCGCGACCCGCATGCCCGTGCCGACGTGGCGTTCCGTCACCGGTGAGCCCACCACGAGGTCGTCCTCGGTGTAGTGGACCCAGCTGTCGAGCACCTCCCCGTCGCGGTCGAGATCGCGGAGCACGGCGGCGGCCGCCAGCGTCTTGAACGTCGAACACATCGGAAACCGCTCGTGCGCCCGATAGGAGACGACGGCTCCCGAGCGGGTGTTGATCCCGTACACGCCCAGTCGTGCGGCGTGGCGGGCTTCGAGCGCACGCAACTCGCCCTGGACTCTGCCCGGCACGACGGGCGGGGTGCCGTTCGGGACACCGAAACCCACGGTGGCGAGACCTGCGGTGACGGCCAACCCGGTACGGATCAGCGAACGGCGGGACACTCCGGCACTCATCGGCGCTCCTCGACTCTCTCGACAACGATCTGAGCCGAGCCAAGCAGCGCCGCCGCGACTATGTCCAAGAGAGATATCCAAGACTCGCATAGCGTTCTGATATAACCGCTGGTGTGGACCTGCTCGCACACCTCGAAGCCTTCGTCGCCATCGCCGAGGAGGGCAGCTTCTCCGCCGCCGCCGAGAGGCTCTACGTCGCGCAGCCGGTGCTGAGCCGACGGATCAAGACACTCGAACACCACCTCGGTGGGACGCTCTTCGACCGCACCCGCCGCCGCGTCGACACGACCGACCTCGGTGTGCTGCTCCTCCCCCATGCCCGCGACGTCCTGAGCCGGGTCGACCACCTGCGCCAGGTGGCCGCGACGGCGCTGTCCACCGCCACCCACGCTCTGGGCGTCCCACCCGACGCCGATCCGGCCGGTCTGGCCCGCGTGATCCGGGCCGGGGCCGAGCGCGGCGTCACCATCGGTGTCCGGGAACTGTCCGCCGCAGAGCGCGAACACGGTCTGTCCGACGGCTCGCTGGCGTTCGCCGTGCTGCGCGTGGCACCGGAGAGGGCGTCGCTGCGCGTGGCCCTCGGTCTCGCCACCGCCCCGCACAGCGGCCCGCCCGGGCGCGCGGTGCACCTGGAGGACCTGCGGCCACGACGGGGAGCGGTGAACCCGCCCGCCCCGATTCTCACCACCGGTGAGGACGAGGTGCCCTTCGCCGCCGAACGCCTCGCCAAGGCGGCGGCCCGCGCCGGACTTCCCGACGGCAGGATCAGGCCCGCCACCTCACTCGCCGCCGCGGTCGCCGACACCCTCGCCGGGCCGGCGATGCTGCTGTGCACGGCATCGTTCGCCCGGCGGCACGCGCTCGCGTGGGCGCCGCTCGCCGACCCTGCTCTGCACCGCGGGTACGAGATCGCGCTCTCCTCTCGCCCGAGCGGGCGGCGCGAGGCGCAGGAGTCGGCGTGGCTCGCACCGCTCGTGGCCGCCGCTCTCGGCGTCTCACCGGATCCCGGGGAATCCACCGTGGACTCCCCGGCTCGCGATCACCACACGCGGTTGGCGGTGTCAGGATGACGGGCACACCCGCGTACGTGGCGACGTCGGCGGAGCTGCTGGCCGTGGCCGAGTCCCTCGCGGAGCACTGGGCCGCGGTCGGTGCTCTCGGACACCTGTTGGCCCGCAACCTCGACACCGGCGAGGAGCTGGGTTTCGACACCGGTACGCCCGTTCCGCTGGCCTCGGTCGTCAAGGTCCCGCTCGCGCTGGTGGTGCTCGACGAGATCGCACACGGGCGACTCGACGCCGCCCTGCCGGTGACCATCGTGCCGGAGCACCGCAGCGTCGGCCCCACGGGTGTGTCGGCGTTCCGGCATCCCGCGACCCTGGCGGTCGGTGACCTGCTCCACCAGACGCTGACCGTCAGCGACAACGCCAGTGCAGACGCCCTGCTCGACCTCGTGGGGGTGGCGGCCGTGGACGAGCGCCTCCGGCAGTGGGGCTGCTCCGGGATCCGGGTCCGACACCGGCTCCACCGCATGTACGAGTGCGCGGCGGGGGTCGCGGGCGACGACTTCGGGCTGGCGCTGGAACTGGCGATCCGCGACGACGCCACGCGCCACTACTCGATCGAGACCCTCGACCCGGCGCACGGCAACGTCGGCACCGCCACCGCACTGGTCGACCTGCTCCAGCGCGTGTGGCTCGACCAGATCGCCCACCCGTCGGCCACCGCGGAGCTGCGGCGGCTGATGGGCCTGCAGGTGTTCACCCACCGGCTCTCCAGCGACCTGCGCGCCGACACGGTGAAGGTCAGTGGCAAGACCGGCACGTTCCTGCACCTGCGGCACGAGATCGGAGTCGTCGAGGCGGACTCCGGCGACCGCGTCGCCGTCGCCGCGTTGACCCGCTCCCACCGCCGGGCGAGCACCGCGCACGACATCGACCTGGCCATCGGCGCTGCCGCCCGAACGGCCTTCGAGAGCCTGCGCCGTTGAAGCCCAGTCACCGTGTCCGCGCCCCACGCACGCG
>JACYYK010000051.1_pt1 | contig 11023 bp, 6 predicted proteins | sample 8236871 | NCBI WGS metagenome assembly JACYYK01 (sample SAMN14103087, study PRJNA606662) | landfill metagenome | isolation source: landfill solid waste inoculated with endophyte fungus Paravalsa indica | place: India:New Delhi, Okhla landfill site | collected 2017-11-05 | reverse complement strand
TTCGCGATGTTCGGCCAGGACCACGTGGGCGTTCGAGCCCCCCGCACCGAACGAACTCAGCGCCGCGATCCTGGGCGCCGGACCCGTGTCCGTCCTCCGCTCCGGCCACGGCGCGAGCGTCCGCTGCACCGCGAAGGGGGTGCGGGAGAAGTCGATGTTCGGATTCGGCTCGTCCGCGTGCAGGGACGGCGCGAGCATGCCGTGCCGGAACTGCATCAGCACCTTCGTCAGGCCCGCGATGCCCGCCGCTGATTCGAGATGCCCGACGTTCGACTTCACCGACCCGATCGCACACGATCCACTGGGGACGTCGGCGCCCCCGAGTGCCTTCGTCAGGCCCGTGATCTCGATCGGGTCGCCGAGTGCCGTGCCGGTGCCGTGAGCTTCGACGTAGCCGATGTCGGTCGCCGACACGCCCGCCTTCCGCCACGCCTCGGTGATGACCCGCTGCTGCGCGTGCGGGTTGGGCACCGTGTAGCCGTTCGTCTTGCCACCGTGGTTGACCGCGCTGCCGAGGACGAGACCGTAGATGTGGTCGCCGTCGGCGAGGGCCTGCCGGCGCGGCTTGAGCAGCACCGCACCGACGCCCTCGCCGGGCACGTAGCCGTCACCGCCGGCACCGAACGCCCGGCACCGGCCGTCGCTGGAGACGTAACCGCCCTGGCTCAAGAACACGTACTTGTAGGGGTGCACCGAAACGTTTACCCCACCCGCGATCGCCAGCTCGCTCTCGCCTCGGCGCAGGCTCTCGCACGCGAGGTGCAGGGCGGTGAGCGACGACGAGCACATCGTGTCCAGCGCCAGGCTCGGGCCCTGGAGGTCGAGGAGGTACGACACCCGGTTCGCGATCGAGGCGTACGACGAGTTGGTGACCGGACGACCGCCACGCAGCGCGTCCACCGCCCCGTAGAACTGGTACTCGCCGTACATGACGCCGACGAAGACCCCGACCGGCCGCCCACGCAGATCGTCCCTGCGGTAGCCCGCGTCCTCGACCACGTGCCAGGCGGTCTCCAGGAACAACCGTTCCTGCGGGTCCATCAGGTCGGCTTCCCTCGGCATGATCGGGAAGAAGAGCGGGTCGAACTTGTCCACATCGGACAGGAAGCCGCCCCACCGCGAGTGGGCGGAGCCGAGGCGCTGCCGTTCGGGGTCGAAGAACCGGTCGTGGTCCCATCTGTCCGCGGGGACCTCGGTGATGCAGTCGCGCCCCTGGGCGAGGTTCTCCCAGAACTCGTGCACATCGTCGGCCATCGGATAGCGGCCGGACAGCCCGATGATCGCGATGGCGTCGTCGTGGTCGTCCGACCGCGCGGAGAGCGGGTCGGCGTCGGCACCGGTCTGCGTGGTCAGCACCGGCTCGGCTCGTCGGCCGGGGGCGGTGTCTCCGCCGGAGCTCGCGGCGAGTTGCCGGATCCGCTCCGGGTGCTCCTCGGCGAAGTACTCGGCGAGCAGACCGAGCGATTCGTACTCGAAGAACAACGTCTTCGACAGCTCGCCGAAGTGCGCCTCCATCCGCTCGTTCAGCCGACTGATCATCAGAGAGTCGATGCCGTACCGCTCGAACGGCTCGGCGGGATCGAGATCGGCGGGATCGAGCTTGGTCGTCTCGGCGAGGATGCCGCGCAGCACCTCTTCCGCCTGCCGCACGAGCTCGCCCTCACCGTGCGGCTCGTCGGCCCGGGCGTCGTCGCCGAGCGCCTCGGTGGTCGCGGTGTGCTCGGTGTCCTCGGCGAGCCTGCGCACGACGAGCGCACGCACCTGGGCCACCACAGTCCCGTCGTCGTCGGTCACGGTGAAGTCGGCGGTCGCCGTCTTCCGCCCACCGCTGTCACGCAACCGCACCACGGCGTGGCACTCCGACGGCAACGGCGCCAGGATCCGCAGCTCGCCGAAACCCAGCGGAAGGAAGGACGGCGTGTCAGCCTCGCTCGCCCCGGCATCCTCGGACAGGAGGGCCACCACGGTCTGGAACGCGCCGTCGAGCAGGCAGGGGTGCAGCGGTAACCGCTCGTCGTCCCCGGTGAGCGCGAGCGACGCCACCGCCTCCCGCTCGCCGAGCCGCACCTCGCGCAACACCCGGAAGTTCGGGCCGTACCGCAACCCGTGCCGCTCGAACGCGCGGTAACACTCGGCACCGGCTCGCTCGGTCGTGCAGCGGGCCCGGATGCCGTCGAGGTCGACCGGCGGCTCCGGTTCCGACCCGCCCAGCACCAGCTCACCGCGAGCACAACCGCCGTCCCGGGAGCGGATGGTGAAGTCGAGCGCTCCCGCATCCCGCGGCAGCAGGTCGATGCGCAGGGTCTCGCCCCGAGCGCCGACCGGCACGAGCCGGTCGAAGGAGACCGACCGGAGTGCCCCGACGCGCGTCTCCCCCGCCACCTCGCCGGCGGCCCGGGCCAGCTCGACGTAGCCCGCGGCGGGGAACACGCGATCACCGAAGACGACGTGGTCCGCCACCACGAACTCGTCGCCGGACAACGCCAACTCGAAGGCGGAACCGCGCATCGTCGAGACGTTGGTGCCGAGCAGCGGGTGCGGCCCGTCCTGGGTCGTCGTGGTCACCACCGGCGCGGCTGCGGGCATCCAACAACGGCGGCCCTCGAACGGGTAGGTGGGCAGCGGCACCCGTCCCCGCCGTTCACCGGAGTAGTACCTGGTCCAGTCGATCGCGACACCACTGCGCCAGAGCCGTGCCACGGTCTGCGCAGGGCCCTCGGCTCCGGCCCGCAGGACCACGGACCCCGCCTCCTCGGCCACCGCCGACACGGACGCGATCGGGATCGGCCCCTGCGGAAGCTCAGCGCCGTCGGACTGCCCGGACACCACCGCCAGGGCGTCGGCGAGCTCGACGTCACCGGCGACGGCAGCCGCCACCCACCGACCGAGCGCGTCACCGTGCATCGACGACGGGGTGATGCCCCACCGCCGCCAGCACCGACCGAGGGCGTACTGGGCCGCGAAGATTCTGCCCGGCTCACCCAGTTCCGCGGCACCGGCCGCCAGGCAGTCGGCGTACCGCTGCGCGAACTCCGGTTCGCTCTCCAGCGCCCCGGCGAGGGCCTCCGCGTCGGGCAGGTCGTCACCGAACACGAACGACACCCGCGCGGTGCGCCGCACGGAGTCGGGTGAGGAGTCGGAGCGCAGGTCTGCCACGACCGTCTCGACGTCGCCGGCCACGACGGCGTACCGGTACGGCAACTCCCGCCGACCGACGGCCAACGTGTAGGCGACGTCGGCCAGCGCGAGCTCGGGACGACGTTCGAGGTGCTCCGCGAGATTGCGCCGCATCGCCTGCAGCGCCGACGGGGTCTTCGCCGACAGCACGAGGGGCTGTTCCCGGCGCGCAGACGCGGTCGGCACCGGTCGCGGCGGCGCCTCCTCCAGGATCGCGTGTGCGTTCGTCCCTCCGATGCCGAATGAGCTGACCGCGGCACGACGCGGTCCCTCCTCCGGTCGCTCCCAGTCGGCCGTGTCCGTGGCGACGTAGAACGGGCTGCTCGCGAAGTCGATGGCGGGGTTGGGGCGCTCGAAGTTCACGGTCGGCACGATGGTGCGCTCCCGCAACATCAGCGCGGACTTGATGACCCCCGCCACGCCGGCGGCCGCATCGAGGTGCCCGACGTTCGACTTCACCGATCCGATGGCGCAGAACCCACTGCGGTCGGTCTTCCGCCGGAACGCCTCGGTGAGCGCGGACACCTCCACGGGATCACCGAGCCGGGTCGCCGTGCCGTGGGCCTCGACATGGCCGATCGAGGACGGGTCGACCCCCGCGACGGCCTGCGCGTCCGCGATGACCGCGACCTGCCCTTCCTTCCCGGGCGCGGCGTAGCCGACCTTCATCGACCCGTCGTTGTTCGTGGCGGTGCCCTTGATGACCGCGTGGATCGTGTCGCCGTCGGCGAGCGCGTCGCGACACGGCTTCAGAACGACGACACCGACCCCGTTGCCCAGCACGGTGCCACTGGCCTCGGTGTCGAACGTGCGGACCCGGCCGTCGGCGGAGAGGATGGCGCCCTCGTCGTACAAGTACCCCGTCTCCTCCGGCACCTTCACCGTCACGCCACCGGCGAGCGCGAGATCGCACTCGCCGTTGACCAGCGCCTGGCACGCCAGGTGGATCGCGACGAGCGACGTCGAGCAGGCGGTCTGCACGGTATAGCTCGGTCCCCGCAGGTCGAGCTTGTAGGACACCCGGGTGGAGAGATAGTCCTTGTCGTTGCCCACCATCACGGCGAAGTGCTGTGCGGTGGTCGTCTGGTCCACGTGCGGCAACACGTGACGCTGCAGGTACAGGTTGATGGCGGCACCGGCGTAGACACCGATCAGACCGGGATAGCGGGCCGAGTCGTACCCCGCGTCCTCCAACGCCGCGTAGGCCTGCTCCAGGAACAGCCGCTGTTGGGGGTCGATGTACTCCGCGTCGGCCGGGGTGTATTCGAACAGCGCCGTGTCGAAGAGGTCGACGCCGCCCAGAACACCGTGCGCACGCACGTAGTCCGGGTCGTCGATCAACTCGACAGGGATGCCCGCCGAACGCAGGTCCTCCTCCGTGAACCGGGTGATGCCGTCGCGTCCGGAACGCAACAGCTCCCAGAACTGTTCGATGTTCGCCGCGCCCGGGAAGCGTCCGGACATGCCGACGACGGCGATGTCGGTCGACCGCACGTCGGCGCTCTCTCGCTGTGCGCTCATCGTGCGTTCACACCGATTCCGGAAATTCGGGCGGACAACAGGTTCTTCACTGGAATCGATAGACCGGACGGCACCATGAATGACCGCTCCACATCCTGTTCGGGGTAGGCGAACCAACTGTCCACACAGGAATCCAACTTCGGCGCGCTCATGCTGCCACGGGGCCGTTTTTTATGTCAACGCGTCACAAGATGCACCCGGAACAAGGGCATCGACTCACGAGATCGCGGTTGCACGGCACGGATTCACGCGTCCTGGAAATCCACTGCGACAACGGTTTTCCGGTGGTTGCACGGACAACCCGACGTGGTACCAAGATCTGCCGATCTCGGTCGCGACGGTCGTGCAGCCCTGTGCCGCCACTCTCCGAAAAGGAACAATCCGTGACAGACATGGCAGCCGCACGCGCGGACGTATTCACCCCGGACGCCCTACAGGACCCACACGGCCTGTACCGGACTCTGCGCGAAGAAACGCCCGTTCGGCAGGTCCTCCTTCCGCACGGCCTGAAGGCCTGGCTCATCACCCGCCACGCCGACGTCCTCGACGCACTGACCGACTCCCGGCTCCGCAAGAACGTCCGCAGTGTCCTGGAACGCAACAGCGTCGAGGAGACCGCCTCCGAGGGCTTCGTCGACGAACTCGCCGACAACCTGCTCAGCACGGATCCTCCCGACCACACCCGGCTCCGCAGCCTCGTCGGCAAGGCCTTCACCGCCCGCCGGATCGCCGAGCTGCGGCCGCGGATCGAGGAGATCACCGACCACCTGCTCGACGACCTTCCCGACTCGGGTGAAGTCGACCTGTTGACCACGTTCGCCCAGCCGCTGCCGGTGTTCGTGATCTGCGAGCTCCTCGGTGTCCCCACCGACGACCGGGCGACCTTCGTCGGCTGGTCGAACCGGGTCATCTCCGCCGAGGGAGGCAGCGCCACCCGGGAGGACGGCCTCGCGTTGCGGGACTTCCTCCGCGAGCTGATCGCGGCGAAACGCGCCGAACCGGGAGACGACCTCATCAGCGCCCTGGTCGAGGCGCGCGACGACGGCGACCGCCTCAACGAACGCGAGCTCGTCTCGATGTGCTTCGTCCTGCTCGTCGCCGGCATCGAGTCCACAGTGCACCTCATCTGCAACTCCGTGGTGGCGCTGCTACGCCATCCCGAACAGCTCGCGGCCCTCCGGGACGACCCGTCCCTGCTGACCCGGACGATCGAGGAGGTGATCCGCTACGACGGCCCGGTCAACACCGCGACCGTCCGCTACGCGGCGGAGGACGTCGCGTTCGGCGACGTCGTGATCCCCGCGGGCGACCTGGTCCTCGTGTCACCGTTGTCCGCGAACCGTGATCCCGACTTCTTCCCCGAGCCCGACCGGTTCGACATCACGCGGTCCACGCACGGTCACCTCGGCTTCGGCCACGGCATCCACTTCTGCCTGGGCGCCTCGCTGGCCCGGCTGGAGGGCGAGGTCGCGCTCGGTCGCCTGCTGGAGGCCTACCCCGGCATCCGGCTGACCCCCGACCACGACCACCTCCCGTACCGCTACAGCCCCATCGTCAGGGGACTGCAGACGTTCCCGGTCCGGCTCTGAGCGCAGCGCCGAACCGGCGATTCGACTCACCGAAGACGCACACCACTCGGATCGGAGGACCAATGGAAGTCATGGCCTTTGTCGAGCCGCAGGTCGGCGCCCACTTCGACGACGTGCTACGGGTCGCGAGATCCGCTGAGGACGCCGGATTCGACGGGTTCTTCCTCGCGGACCATTTCCTGAAGAACGAGGAGTTCCTCAAGCCGAACCCCGGCGGACTGCCCGGGCCCACCGACGTCTGGTTGACACTGGCGGCTCTCGCGCAAGCGACCTCCACCCTGACCCTCGGCCCGCTCATGACGTCGGCGACGTTCCGCATGCCCGCCCTGCTCGCCATCGCCGCCGCACAGGTCGACCAGATGTCGCGAGGCCGGCTGCGGATGGGCATCGGTGCGGGCTGGTACGAGGAGGAACACCACGCCTACGGGGTCCCGTTCCCGCCCCCGCGCGAACGGTTCGATCGGCTCGAGGAACAGCTGGAGGTGATCACCGGGCTGTGGGAGACCCCGGTCGGCAAGACGTTCACCCACGTCGGCGCCCACTACACGCTGACCGAGTCGCCGGCACTGCCCAAACCGCACCAGCAGCCCCACCCGCCGATCATCATCGGAGGCATCGGACCTCGCCGCACACCACGCATCGCCGCGCGCTTCGCCGACGAGTACAACCTGCCCTACCTCGACGTCGACACCGCCTGCGCCCGCTTCGAGAACATCCGCTCCCTCTGCACGGAACTCGGCAGGGATCCGGACGAGGTCGTGCCGTCGGCCACTCACGCCGCGTGCGTCGGACGCGACGACGAGGAACTGGACCGCCGGGCGGCGGCCTTCAGCGCCGGGATCGACGCACTCCGGATCGGCGCCATGGCGGGAACGCCGACCGAGGTCGTCGACAAGATCGGACTCTGGAAGGAACGGACCGGCATCCAGCGGCTCTATCTCCAGCTGCAGGACCTCCGGGACCTCGACCAGCTGGACCTCATCGGTGCCGAGGTGCTGCCCCAGGTGAGATGACGTGCGTGCGCCCGGCCGCCGCGACGACGCGGTCGGCCGGGCGCGAGCCACGCGACACGGCAGGTCACCTCACGTCGCGGGCGGCTCCGGCAGACCCTGCACGATGGCGTCCTGGGGACTGGACGGCGGATACCCCGCCTCAGCCCTGATGCGCGCACCCCACTCCCGCAGGATCGCGACGAGTTCCCACAGATCCTCCCCCAGCGCGTCGACGATCGGCCTGCACTGGGCGTCGGTCGCGGACTCGATGCGCTCCCTCAGCGCGCGCCCGTGCTCGGTCAGTTCCCCGTCCACGACGAGGCCGCGCTCGTGCAGCCGCTCCTCCCCGGGGTCGAAGTCCGCGTCGTCCCACCCCTTCGACCGCCAGTACGACCGGGGCGGCATCCCCGAGTACAGCTCGGTGAGCAGCCCGAGTTCGACCGCGTCGACGCCGGCGGCCGTCCACGCGGCGGTGTGCGCGTCACCGCGGTACTCCCGCAGCATCTCCGCCGTGAGCCACAGCCGCCCCAGCGGGTGGTCGGGCGCGCTCTGCGCACGCAGACCCGCGAAGAGCGGTCTGCCTTCCGCACGAAGGTCCGCCGTGGCCCGTTCGAGCAACTCCGTCGCCCGGGAGAGCCCGTCCGGCTCCGGGCCCAACACTCGCTCCAGCTGGGCGAGAGCTCCGGCGTTACGGGCGGCTCGGATACTCGGTGCGTCCGTGAGCGACCAACCGTGTTCGACGGCCGGCACCACGACCGCGGGATTGAAGACTCCCAGGGCGGACGCGATGACCATCCCGGGAACCTGCCCCAAGCTCGAACCGCGGCTGCAGAAGTAGGCTGCCGGATCCGGAATGGACACCGAACCCCACACCGCGGCCGCGGCCGGGTCGGGGATCGGTCCCATACTCGGGGCGAACCCCAGCTCGGCGTAGGCGGCGTGACACTCCGGTGCGAAGAAGACCTGACCGGCCACCGGGTCCACCGCCGCCGCCAACCACCGCGACCGGACCGCCACCTCGTCCAGCGGGTCCAGCGAGTTTTGTGTGTCCTGTGTCGCTACCGCGATCTCGTCGCCGACACTCGACATCGATGTCCTTCCCTTGAGTTCGACCGTCACACCCGGGTGGCGTAGACGAGGAAGTAGCGCAGTTCCGCCGGGATCTCGGCCGACCCCACCGTCTGCGTCGTGAACCCGTGTCGGGCGAGCACGCTCACGACCGCGTCCAGCCTCCGGCCGTCGAGGTCCTGCACCTCGACCACGGCCTGCCGGATCCGAGGCCAGTCGCTGTCGTCGATCCCCGCCAACACGTCCAGCTCGGCGCCCTCGACGTCGACCTTCAGCAGGTCGATGGTGTCGATGTCGGGACGTCGCGCGAGGACGTCCGACAACCGCTCGACGGTGGCACTCACCTCGTAGCCCTGGAGTTGTCGTTCCGCCTCCTCCCAGCCCTGCCGTCCGAACAGCGGCTCGGCCAACTGCTGGGAGAGCCTCTTCTCGGCCGGGTAGCGGGTCGAGTTCGCCGGAATCCGGGGGTAACACGTGAAGACCACATTCTCCTCGCGCCGCTCCCCGAGCCCGACCGGATGCACCGAAACGCCGTCGCCACCGTGGGCCTGCAGGTTCTTGAGTAACGCGTGGCGGGTCACCGGGACCGGTTCGAACGCGAGCACTCGCGCATCCGGGACGAGGTGTTTGACGAACAGCGTGAACAGGCCCACGTGGGCGCCCGCGTCGACGACGACGGCTCCCGGCCGCAGCTCGATGCCGTGGGACAGGTAGTCCCGGGAGTTCCAGACCTCGGAGTAGATGAACTCGATCTCGGAGTACTGCTCGTAGTCGTGTGCCGGGATGTAGTAGTCCTTGCCGTCCGGGAGCCGGACGGTCTGCACCTCGGTCATGACGGTTCCTCCCTGTTCGCTGCCGTGAGTCCGGACCGGACGCGGAGTCGGCGACCTCACCTGTTCACGCGCTGGCCTGCCCCCTCTTCCGGAGTTCGTCGGCGCAGAGACTCCACATCTCGGCGCACCGTTCGGCCAGGACGCGCACGGCCTCGACGCTGTGCCCGGGAACCGCGTTGAGCATGCTGTGCCGCTCCTCGGGCACCATGGCCGCGAAACTCAACCAGCGCAGCAACGCCCGTCCCGCGTCGGTGAACCGCAGCGACGGGTCCTTCGACAACTGAGCCCACACGCCCGCGGTGTCACCGCTGCAGGGCACCTGCTCGACCCGGGGCGGTGCCACGACTTGCGTCACCGCGGACGTCGTCTTCGCGTGCGTGGCCGGACGCAGGCCGGCGGGTATCGGGCTCTCCCCACGACTCAACCGCTGCCGGACGTCCCTGGCGGTGCCCACGGACACTCCGGCTTTCCTCGCGACCGTCCGCAACGACGCATCGGGGTGAGCGGCGATCACGTCGCTGGCCCGAAGCCTGCCCTCCACCAGATCGACGGGCCGCACCTTGCCGTCGAGCCCGATCCGAGCGTTCAACTGGCTACTTTCCACGGTTGAACGCTTACGGATCGCACTCACCGTCCGGGCAGCCAGCCCGGTCCTCGCCGCGATCGCGCGGTCGGACCAGTGAGGGAACGACGCGATCACCCGCCGGGCGGCGGCTTCCCGTTCGGCCAACGACAGCGGGAGCCCGCGCGCGAGGTTCATCTGGATGGCGAGCAGAAAGGCCTCTTCGGGTGTCCCGTCGAAGAATTTGACCTCGATCTTGTCGAGGTTCCGCATTCGAGCCGCCCGCAATCGGTGCATTCCGTCGACGACCCGCATCGACGCCCGATGAACGACGATCGGCGGAATGACCGCCGTGCTTTCCGCGAGCGCGCGGACATGGGAAATGTCTTCACCGGACAATCTCGGCGAATCCGCCGACAGCAGTTCGTCTATCGACACCTCGACAGTCGGACTGAAAGAATCGGCGCCGGATACCGCATTGTCCGACGGATTCGACGAATCGCTTTTCCCGGATCTCACATAGTCGATCACCGAGCACCCGCCGCTCCGGAACCCCTCAGGTCCCTCGATCTCGGATCCTGTCGCTCTCGCAGTACCGACCCCACGGTGTCCCCATCCCTCGTTCGACCGACACGACCTTCGCCACCTGTGCCTACCCGGCCCCCACCCCTGCGGTCAACCACCATTCAAAGTTGAATTCTGATCTGACCCGACGTCGCGGGATGCGTCTCCATCGAAACCGGAACACGTCGGAACGAGGCTGTTTATCCAACACAATTCGGGCATGCCGGGCATCCCTTCGAACCAGCGCAAGAAGCGATTCTGAAAACCGCACTCTTCGCCCCCGACGGGCAACCTGGTCAAAGTCGATCTTCGAGGGATCGGTCTACCCTGTCAAGAGGTCGATCGGGGGCACCGCAGCGAGGGCAGCGAGGACACCGCTCCCAATAAAGGGGACACCTCAACTAAAACGACACAGCAGCCACCGCACACAATCACGCATCGTCAGCACGCGACCTGTACCACACGCCCTTTTTCTCCATATCTGCACCGATCGGGTGATCAACATGCCTGAGAGTGCTCGACCGACCGACAGCCGGACCTCCACAGCCCGACCGCGTCAGGCCAGCGGCGGCTTCGAGGCGGCCTGCGGCGTGCCGCCGTCAGCCGTCAACACGCTGATCATCCCGTTCGGTTCGAGGTAGGCGATCCGCACGCCCTCGAGCTCCTCGATGCCGTGCAACCGCAGGTGGCTCCGCACCTCGTCCGCCGTCATGAACT
>JACYYK010004388.1_pt4 | contig 11039 bp, 13 predicted proteins | sample 8236871 | NCBI WGS metagenome assembly JACYYK01 (sample SAMN14103087, study PRJNA606662) | landfill metagenome | isolation source: landfill solid waste inoculated with endophyte fungus Paravalsa indica | place: India:New Delhi, Okhla landfill site | collected 2017-11-05 | reverse complement strand
TCTGAAGCATGGTTTTGGATTGCCATGAAATTTCTGATCTGGATATGACTTGGATAAATTCATATGTAAAAGATGCGGTGAAAAAAATGTTCAAAAACGTATACAGTAAATCAATGACTTGCTTATCTCTCTTAGTTTTTCTATAGGACTCAAATATCACCGTTAGTAAAACAGCAATGTAAAACGCCTTCGAATCACTTGGGTATGCTAATATAGAAATTGGATCACTGATAAAGGAGTGAAGATTGGTAAAAATCTTTCCAATCCATAAAGTAATAACAAATACTACCAGTAGATTACTGGCCTCTTCTATCCACTTTTTTGTTTCCATTTTTGAGTGGGGGCTCATAAACCAAAAGAAGAGAAACCCCACAATAAAACTACCAATTAATACAACTAAATCACTTTTTATCACAAGCGATCCAATCATCCAAGCAGATGGCATATTACTCCCTCCTTCCTTTAGGATAATAAAGTATTGTGAAAATTTAATGAATATAGCAAAAAACGATAAAGGAAAATAATATCCTCTATCGCTAAGATTGGTAACGAAAAACACATTTATCTATACAGTTAATTAGTCTTGTTTCAATATCCTCATCATTCAAATTTACTGCTAAGTTTGCTAAAATTTTTTCAGGTGGTAATAATGATCTTCTTTCTTCACTTATTATCTTATGTGCGTTATCGGGATTAATTTTTTCTCAGACATAAGTCTACCTCCTTATTGGATAATTATTATTAAATGGAAACCAGTTTTCTATTATATTTTCACCTAAATAGTGTTATATAAACAAAAAAACTATTACCTACTTGTCACAAGTAAATTTACTGCTTCTTTTATTAACGCTTCTGATTTTTCACCAGTTTGTTGTTCCTCACGAATACACTGCTCAAGATTTGTACTAACAATTAATGCAGCTGTACGGTCTAAAGCACTTCTTACAGCCGTCATTTGTATCACCACATCTCTACAATCCTTTTGTTCTTCCATCATACGTAATAAACCTCTGACTTGGCCTTCTATTCTTTTTATTCTATTTTTCAATTGAGCATTATACTCCATAGATGCCTACTCCTTTCCATTCACAAAATATCCATCCAGATATTAATGGCTGTACCTGCAATAAGGATGGCTAAAATAATCTGCAAGTATTTCGTGTTGATTGTTTTGCCTGCATTCGCTCCTAAGGGGGACGCGATTAAGCTAGCAATAATCATAATTACAGCTGGTAAGTAGTCTACCTGGCCTGTCGTGATCTTCCCTATAGTAGCACCAATAGACGAGATAAAAGTTATCGCTAATGACGAAGCGATCGTCATACGTGTCGGAACTTTAAGAAAGACTAGCATGATCGGAACTAATAAGAACGCCCCAGCTGCTCCAACAATTCCAGCTCCAATCCCGACAACTAAAGCAAAGAATGCTGCCAACCATTTATTAAATGTAACTTTTTCTAGAGGGATATCGTCAATTCCCTTTTTCGGAACAAACATCATGATGGCAGCAATTAGTGCCAATATGCCATATGTTAGATTAATTTCACCTCCGGATAATAGCTTCGATCCATACCCACCTATAAAACTACCTATTAGAATACTTATCCCCATATAAGCAATCAGTGTTTTATTTAAATATCCTCCTTTTCGATATGCCCAAACGCCACCAATTGTTGCAAACAAAACTTGGACTGCGCTAATTCCAGATACCTCATGTGCTGAAAAAGTTGCCACACCAAATAATGGTGGAATGTATAAAAGCATCGGATATTTGATGATCGAACCGCCTATCCCTAACATTCCTGAAATATATGATCCAACAAAACCGATTAAAAATACGGTAATCATAAAAGCAAAATCCATTTTCACACTTCCTATCCTAAATAAAAGGGAACCATCCTCGTGGTTCCCTTTCATTAACTTTTCTTAATCCAAAACAAAAATACATCATTTTCTTCTGAAAAATTTAGTAGCTCATGTCCACTAGATTTCGCCCATGCTGTTAAATCACTTTTAGCACCTTTATCTGTAGCTTGAACTTCTAAGATTTGGCCAGATTCCAATTCATCCATCGCTTTTTTTGTTCTTACTATTGGCATTGGACATGCTAAACCTTTTGCATCTATTACTTTAGTTACATCCATTTACCTCTTCCTCCTTTAATTGTTATTTAACGTACCGCACAACGATTTGGCCCGATTTCCATTTCTCTTTGCTCCTCTTCCTTAGGTGTTATTTTCCCCATATTTGTTTCACGTATTTCTTGGTATGCATTTGGTTGTGGTGGTAAATTTTCTGTCACTATTTTGCGAAAATCAGTTTCATCTTCGATATTTAGTCCATGATTCTTTGTAAAGAGAACATCTAATTTTTCTGCAACCCTACCATCGTCATTTAGTTCTTCCATCCTCATAAAGTGTGCTGGTAGAACTACTAGATCTCCTGACAGTTCTTTATAACGAGAATATAAAGTCTCCCTTAAATCTCCAACCCAATCTTCTGCTTTTCCAGCTAAGTCAGGTCTTCCAATCGAATCAATAAACAGAATATCTCCAGATAACAAGAATTTCTCTTCTACCACAAAAGATGTAGAACCGATCGTATGACCTGGTGAATGCAATGCTTGAATTTCTATCGCTGTTTTACCGATTTTTACGACATTTCCATCTTCTAAAGCATTGTACTGAAAGGTTACCTCGACGGCATCTTTAGCAGGTAACCAATAGCTAGCACCTGTTAATTCTGCTAGCTTTCTACCACCTGATATATGATCTGCATGCAAATGTGTATCGAGCACGTTCGTGACACTTACCGCTTTCTTTCTAGCAAAATCTAAGAAAATATCAGTCATTCTTGTAGCATCAATAATAGCAGCTTCTCCATCTGAAAGGATCATATAAGAAAGACATCCTTTACCGATACGGACAAACTGATAAATCTCTCCACCGTCTTTTAAGTCACCTACTTTAACAGGCTCTAGGTGCTCACTCCATGCCTTCATTCCACCTTGAAGATAAGATACATTTAATCCTGCACCAGATAGCATTTCTGCTACCATGACAGATGAGCCTTCCTTGGCACAAACTACTAATATATCTTTATTGGAAGGAATTTTTTCAAAGATTTCATCTACTCCGTCTAAAAGTTCGAAATAGGGAATGTTTAAATATTCAATGTTTTCTCCTTCAATCTTCCAATCTTCAAATGCATCTTCATTACGTACATCCAAAATAAATAATTCCCGTTTATCTATTATTTTTTGCGTTACCTCATGTGCAGTCATCCTATTTACTGCCATCACCAATTACCCCCTATAGTATCATTTGTTGTAAAAAAATTTAACTTCCTATAGTCTATAGTGATATTAGCCATCTAGTTTAGTTGTTTTACCAGTCCAGTTGCTCATACCTGGTAAAACATTTAATACATTCAAAAAACCATTTTCTGCTAATTTTTGTGCAGCTAAATCACTCCTGCTACCGGTTCGACACACCACATAAATTTTATCCTCTTTATTCAACTCATTCATTCTTTCCTCTAATTCACCTAATGGAATCGATACGGCATCGGGAATATGATTAAAGGCATATTCTGCTGACTCTCTTACATCGAGAACCACAATATCTTTATCTAGGTTAGATTCCAATTCATCATTAGTAGCAGTTACTGGATGGTTCCTTTCTACAGTATCTTCTTCAGACGCTTTTCTTAAATAATGTTTTAAAGCGTCACCTTCTTCCAGCGTCCCTAAATATTGGTGTCCAGAGCTATTAGCCCATGCTTGTATATCAGCCTTAGATCCTTTATCTGTTGCTTGCACTTCCATAACTTGCCCTGCTTCTAAATCCTTCATCGCTTTTTTTGTTTTCACGATAGGCATTGGACACGATAGACCTTTTGCATCTAATAACAGATTTGCTTTAATTGCTCTCATATTAATACCTCCAAATACCCATTTAGGTAAATTTATGTTTAAAATTTCTTATTCTCTTGTTCTTTCAAGTATGGCATTCCGGATTTTTCTAGGGATATTTCCAATCTATCACTCTCGAAGAAAATTTAAATAAACAAGTTTACATGACCATCTTTCGCATCAGCTAGATAAGCTGCCACTCCTGCGTAGTCGATGTCATCTAGTAATTCTTCTTTTTGAAGTCCTAATAGATCCATTGTCATTGTACATGCAACTAGCTTAACCTCTTGTTCTTGAGCCATTTCAATTAAGTTGGGTAAGCTCATCACATTGTGCTTTTTCATTACATTTTTAATCATTTTAGGTCCAATTCCAGCAAAATTCATTTTGGATAACCCCATTTTATCTGCACCCTTTGGCATCATCTTTCCAAACATTTTTTCCATAAAACCTTTTTTGACATCAATCTTTTCATTTTTTCTAAGTGCATTTAAGCCCCAAAATGTATGAAAGATGGTAACTTCATGATCATATGCTGCTGCACCATTCGCAATAATATAAGCTGCCATTGCTTTATCATAGTCACCACTAAATAAAACGATGGTTGTTTTTCCCTTTTCCAACATGTTAATCCTCCTATATTTATTCACTCAACAATTACCCCTGCGGGTATAATTGATATTAAAAAAATAAAAATGAGTATAATCCCATTTTTATTATATATCAACTGTGATGTCGATCTGACGAAGTCTATAATATACCCTTATAGGTATTTTGTCAACAAAAAAATTATTATTTTTTTGATTAACTAAAGCCCTAAACCAGTGTTATAAAGGTTTAAGGCTTATTTTTATGATTCCGAATTTGACTCGAACCAACGATCTCCACCCTGTCAAAATAAAGTGAGGTCATCTATCAAAAACATACTCGCATTATATCCTTTATTTATAAGGATTTACGTTTGCTACTAGGATTCGGTAACTAGCAAATGGAGTTAATTTCACTTTATCTATCAACTCGAGAAAAACTTAATGGATATTAACGCAAATACAAATGCACTAACAAATCCGCATATAAAAAATGGCACTGTATCTAATGTGAAGTATTGCCAGTTGTCTACTAATGAAATAGTACTTGCACCCAACATGATTGGTACAGCCATGATGAAAGTAAAGTCTGCTGCTGCACGATGACTGACACCTAAAATAACCCCTCCAGATATTGTTGAACCAGATCGTGAAAATCCGGGCCATAATGCGAAACACTGAAAAACTCCTATGATGAACGCTTGATTTAAAGTTAGTTGATCTATAGAATTAGTTTTTATCATACGCTTTGATTTCCAGTCCGCTATAATCATCAAAATCGCACCAAAAACTAACCCTACAATGACTGTCTCAACTGAAAATAAATATTCATCAATATAATCATCGAATAGAATTCCTAGAACACCTGCAGGTAATAGCCCAATGACAATATGACGGATTGTTAATCTTTTTACAGATTTATATCCTGTCTTCTGATTCAGATTAAGTAATAGCTTCATCCTGTCTTTGAATACAATCACAACGGCTAATATGGAGCCTAACTGAATAACAATTTTGAATGTATTTGCTATTTCAGTTGAAAAAGTTTTCTTGGATTGTAACAGAAGATCATCCACAATAATCATGTGGCCGGTAAAGGAGATGGGGGCAAATTCTGTCAACCCTTCTACAATCCCCAATATGAATGCTATAAAAATTTCCTTCAATATCCATTTCTCCCTCTAATTTAATTACTTTTATTTTTAATTTCATCCCATGTATTTATCATATCCCAAGAAAAGTCAGGTAGTTCAGAAAGTATTTCATTACTTCCCGATATTTCGCCCGCAATATAAATAGAGCCAAAAAATACTAGAAACAAAAGCAGCATAACTGAGTAGCACTCCACCGTTTGTAAAAACTCTTTTTTATTTTTCATTATCTATTCCTTCCACACTTCTTTTTGATTATAGTTTTTAAGGCATAACAAAATAAGCCTAAGCAAGGCAAAAATAAAAAAAATAAATTTTATGGTCGTGAAAATAAGCCTAGAGAAGAGACTAGACTAAGTAGATATGTAAGTTAGAGGTAGTTTGAGGTGTGTTGAACGATTTTACAATTCTCTAAAAATTGTTTGTTCTCATCTGTCAGATTAAACTTGTTTTTCTCTAAAGAATTGATGTTTTTATTTATCGCTTCGTTATCAGCTTTCAATAAAATAAACAACTTAAATTTCTGCACGGTATAAGAAACACTATCAGTTATTGCTTCATCATTAATAACCAGCTCTTGTGCAGAGACAGCCACATCGTTAGCATTTCTATTGACAGATATATCATCTGTTGTGTTGACTACCAATGTCGCAGTTAAGAAAAAAGATACTAAACACAGTAAAAAAGAACTCCTCACTTTTTTTCACCTCCATTCATCTTTCTTTATTATAAAATATTAAGCAATAAAAGCAAATTCAGTGATAAAGAAACGTAAAAGCTTAAATATTATTCGAGTACGTTAGAGGGAATATGGGTGCATATAGTCTTATATCGAGTTGAATTTTCATCTTCCTTTTTGATATTTGTATGTAACTATTTTCGTTTCGTTTAAATAGTAGATTAACATTTAAGATTAATATTATGCTATAAATTATTGAGTTGAACGATAATACGTATTTAATTGATGGCAAAACTTCAATTCAAGTTGTAAATGCTTTCTTTGAAATTACTTTAATAAATGAAAATGTAGATACTATTTCAGGCTGGATACTTAATAAAAACATAGACGAAAAAGAAGAAACAGTCGTACCACACGATACACTAAAATTCAAAGTAACTGAGCGATCAAATAAAAAAAGTAAAATTATATACTAAGTAATCGCTAACTAATAACATTGTACGGGAGACCACTTTATTAAGCGGTCTTTTTTTGTCACCAAGTGTAGGTGTACCCCTACTGTCTATTAAGACGTACTCACGCAACGTTAGTGCAGAAACTAGGTAAGGCCCAAGTTACTAAGCAAGAACTTGCACCAAAATAATCTTACCATGATGTGATGCATTTAGTCAGAGTTTTCATAACCATTAACAACACGATATTTTTTTGTTAAAAATGTCGAGTACTTTTATACTTGCTTTGGTATGATGTATTCATGAAAGGAGGGATATGGTGTTAAAAGAACTAAACGAAGTGATTGACTATATTGAAGTTCATTTAACCGATGACCTGTCTCTTGAAAACATTTCTGAATATGCTGGGGTTTCGGACTATCATTTTAGAACAGTATTTTTTCATCTTTCAGGGTTGACCCTGAATGAATATATAAAAAACAGAAAACTATCTGAAGCGAATAAGGATTTATTGAGTGGAGAAAAGGTTACGGATGTTGCTTTTAAATATGGTTATCAATCAGTAGATGGTTTTACAAGGGCATTTAAAAAATGGTGTGGTTTTTTACCTTCAGATGTAATAAAAAAAAGGATAAGCAAATCATTTCCTAAACTTTCATTCGTAATTACTGTTAAAGGAGGAATTTCTATGGAATTTAGAATTGAAGATAAACCAGCGTTTAATTTAGTTGGTGTAAGTAAACGTGTTCCAATGCAATTTGAAGGTGTAAATAACGAAATTGTAAAATTGGCAGAAAGTATAACAGAAGAACAAAGAAAAGAAATGCATTCACTTCAAAATATAGAGCCCTATGAAATTGTTAATGCTTCTTATAATGCTGACGCAAATTTCTTAAAAGAAGAAGGGGATTTAACACACTTGATAGGAGTTTTAACGACTAAAAATCAAGTAAGTGATCAATTAGATAAAGTAGCCGTTGAAGCATGCACTTGGGCAATATTTCCAAACGAAGGACCATTTCCATCTACTTTACAAGAAACAATGGCAAAAACATATTCAGAATGGCTTCCTTCTTCTAATTATGAAGTAATCAATGCTCCTGCTTTTTCATTTACTAAAATGGATAATAATGATAACTATGCTTATAGTGAAATTTGGATTCCTGTTCGGAGCAAGTAAAAAGCATAACCAATAATATATGAAGAGCAATGCTAATCTTTCGGCATTGCTTTTTTCTTTTTTTGACCATTCAAACGTACTACCATTATAACTCTTATGTGATGTCCATTTTCCTTTAAAAAGCCTTCTATGTAATAATTTTAACGCTAAAAGGCGGAACACTTACGACTTAGGTACCACAACACAATGTAAAAAAATAGTGTTAACACTTCGACCTAAAATGCTGTAACCATGCACGGTGTATGATTCCGATTGTGGTTTAGCTTTATAATGAAAAAAGCTGATTTTCATTACTGAAAACCAGCTTCTCCTTATATTAAGCTTCTATGTCATAGCCTTGTTCTTCAATAGCTTCTTTCATGACATCAATATTTACTTTAGACTCATCATAAGTTACATCTACACTACCAGCTTCTAAATTAACCTCAGCAGCTGACACGCCATCTATTTCTTTTAATGCCCCTTCAACGGACATTTTGCAATGGCCGCATGTCATGCCTTGTACGATTAACGTTTTTTCCATGACCATTCACCTCCTTTAAGGTGGACTTTATAACTTGACTCGTTTTAAGCGTAATGAGTTAGAGACAACACTTACCGAACTTAATGCCATTGCTGCACCAGCAATCCAAGGCGCCAGTAGACCTAATGCTGCAATCGGGACTCCTGCTGTATTGTAACCGAAGGCCCAGAAAAGATTTTGGCGGATATTCTTGATTGTGGCATGGCTAATTTTGATTGCTTTTGGAATAAGCAATAACTCCCCACCAAGAATCGTGACATCGGCAGCTTCAATGGCTACTTCCGTTCCCGTACCAATAGCAATTCCAATATCAGCGATTGCTAATGCTGGGGCATCATTTACCCCATCACCGACCATTGCAACCTTTTTACCCTTATCCTGAATTTCTTTCACTTTATCTGCTTTTTCTTCTGGTAAAACTTGAGCAATTACTTTGTCGATGCCAACCTGTTTGGCAATTGCTTGTGCAGTTCGCTCATTATCACCTGTTAACATGATAACTTCTAAGCCTTCTTTTTTTAACTCTCTAATTGCTTGTGGTGCTGTTTCTTTAATGGTATCAGCGACCGAAACAATTCCACGAAACTGTCCATCAATTGCTATTAACATTGCTGTTTTTCCTTCTATCTCATAATCAATCAATTCTTGTTCAGCTCCACCAACGTCGATTTGGTGATTCTGCATGAGTTTTCGATTACCAACAAGAATTTGTTTATTTGATATCGTTACTTCGATACCATGTCCAGGTATTGCAGTAAAATCATCTACATTAACTAATTCGATATTTTTTTCGGTTGCATACGCTACAATAGCTTCCGCCAGCGGATGTTCTGAGCCTTTCTCCGCACTGGCAAGTAACTGTAATGTTTCCTTATCACCAGTAAAGTTTGTAACTTCGGGTTTTCCTTTTGTGATGGTACCTGTTTTATCGAGCACGATTGCATTTAATGCATGTGTACGCTCGAGATGCTCTCCACCTTTAAACAGTATTCCATTCTCTGCAGCCTTTCCTGTTCCAACCATAATGGATGTAGGTGTTGCAAGGCCTAAAGCACAAGGACAGGCAATAACAAGGACAGCAATTGCTGCAACTAGAGCTGGTTCAAACTGGCCAGGTTGGACAAATGCTATCCATAGGACAAATGTGAGAATGGCTATCCCCACAACAATCGGTACGAAATAACCTGAAATGATATCAGCTAATCGCTGGATTGGTGCTTTAGAACCTTGGGCATCCTCTACAATTTTCACAATCGATGCAAGGGCAGTATCTTTACCAACTTTTGTTGCTTCCATTTCAATCGAACCATTTTTATTGATCGTTGACCCTATAACAATTGCGTCTATTTCTTTTTCAATTGGAATAGATTCTCCTGTAATCATCGATTCATCGACAGATGTTCTTCCTTTTACAACCATACCATCAACAGGTATTTTCTCACCCGGTTTTACAACTAAACGATCCCCAACGGCAACTTCTTCCACTGGTATCATCGTTTCCTCGCCATTTCTTATCACACGTGCTTCTTTCGCTTGTAAATTAAGTAAAGAAGACAGTGCATTCGTCGTTTGACTCTTTGCTCTTGCTTCCAAATACTTACCAAATAATATCAAAGTGATTAAAACAGCACTTGTTTCAAAGTATAGATGAGGCATATATTCAGGATTACCAATGGTCTTAAATGCTTCATATAAACTGTAAAAATAAGCCGCACTTGTACCTAATGCAACAAGCACATCCATGTTCGCTCCACCATTACGAAGGTTCTTATATGCCCCAACATAAAATTGCCAGCCGATAATAAATTGGACAGGTGTTGCTAAAGTAAACTGGAACCATGGATTCATAAAGATGGCCGGTATTGTCATATTAAATAAATGAACCAGCATCGTAACTAAAAGCGGTGCAGCTAAAACGGCAGAAATTATTAATTTTGTCTTCATATTCTTAATTTCTTTTTCTTTATGTGTTTGTTTTTCTGCTGCTTCCACTTTTGGCTTTGCATCATAGCCAAGCTTTTTAATTTTCTCAATGATTGCTTTCGGGTTTACCAATCCTGGATTATATTGTATTGATGCAGATTCTGTTGTTAAGTTTACAGAAGCAGACTTAACACCCTCTTGTTTATTCAAGACTTTTTCAATTCGGGTTGAACATGCAGCACAAGTCATTCCAAAAACATCTAATTCTGTTTTTTCCATTAAAACCCCGTAGCCAACTTTTTCAATTTTTTTTGTAATATCCTCAATGGAAGTCTTCTCAGAATCGTAATCTACAGTTGCTTTTTCGGTAGTTAAATTGACTTGTGCCTCGACTCCATCCATTTTATTTAATACCTTTTCAATTCGCGTTGAACAAGCAGCACAGGTCATTCCCGTTATACCAAGTGTTGCATGATTTGTTTCTCCCATAATCGTTTCCTCCTTACTTGGAAAACTGCTTCATCACACTCATTAATTCATCAATCGTTGCTTTCCCGTCACCTTGCTTAATCGCATCACTAACACAATGGTTAAGATGTCGTTCGGTGACAGAGAAACCAACATTTTTTAA
>JACYYK010000558.1_pt4 | contig 11048 bp, 10 predicted proteins | sample 8236871 | NCBI WGS metagenome assembly JACYYK01 (sample SAMN14103087, study PRJNA606662) | landfill metagenome | isolation source: landfill solid waste inoculated with endophyte fungus Paravalsa indica | place: India:New Delhi, Okhla landfill site | collected 2017-11-05 | reverse complement strand
GATGCGGTCGGCCAGTTCGGGCGGCACCTCCTTGCCCGCGCTGCGGAGCTTGTATCCCTCCTGCAGCAGTTCACTCGCCGCGAGCAGGGCGTTCCTGCGGTCTTCGGGGACGCCGGCGAGCATGGTCCTCAATCCGGTGACCAACTTCTCCCACACCCTGGGGACGCCGAAGAACGACTCCGGCCGGACCCGGTTGAGCGCCGCGACGAGCCCGGCCGGATCGGCGAGTGTGTGGACGTGTCCGGCGCGGACGACGGGCAGGTAGATCGACAACTCCCGTTCGGCGATGTGTGCCAACGGCAGGTAGGAGATGTTGGACAGATGTGGGGAGGCGCCGTGCAGCGTGTCCACGGCGATCGCTTCGTGGATGGCGTTGCGGTGGGAGAGGACGACTCCCTTGGGTACGCCGGTGGTGCCCGAGGTGTAGATCATCGACAGCGGGTCGTCCGGCTCGATGTCGTCGGTGAGTTGCTCGAACGTGTGCGGTGACTCCGCGTGCAGGGCCGCGCCCCGGTCGCGCAGTTCCGTGTACGGGAGGAACCGCTCGTCACCGTCCGGGACCGCGTCGGTGTCGAACACGACGATGTGCCGCAGGCTCGGAAGGTCGTCGAGGACCGGTTGCCAGCGTGCGAGCTCGTCGGCTCCGGCGAGGACGGCGATCGGCGCGGAGCTGTGGTCGGCCACGTACCGGATCTGGTCGCTGCTCAACGTCGAGTACGCGGTGCACGGGACGGCGCCGAGGTTGGCGGCGGCGAGGTCGGTGACGATGTGCTCCACACGACTCGGCGCCATGATGAGCAGTCGTTGGCCTGCCCGGAGGCCGAGGTCGGCCAACCCCCGGGCGACGGCGGCGACGTGGTCGCGCACCTGCGCCCAGCTCAGGGTGGGACTGTCCGGTTCGTCGAGGGAGGTCAGGGCGGGAAGGTCGCCGAACTCGGTGGCGTTGCGGCGAAGGAACCTGGCGATGGTCTGGCCCTCCACCTGGGCCGCGACGGATTGCTGAGTGGTCAACGCTGTCCTCCTCGGGTCTCCGTGGACCCCACACCTTATGTAACGTGGATCACTTTGGGGAGGGTTGATCGCGGGACGGCGAGCTCGGTGTCGCTCGGTGATCGGCGGGTACTGCTGGAACATGAGCGAAGCGCCGGAAACGGCTCGTACGGCGAAGCGGCTGTTGCGGGTGGCGGGACGGACCTACGCCGACGAGGCCGGCATCAGACTCGCTGACACGCCGTCGTCGCTCTACCGGCTGTTGGTGCTGTCGGTGCTGTTGTCGGCCCGGATCAGGTCCGGCATCGCCGTCGCCGCGGCGCGGGAGCTTTTCGCGGCGGGCTGCCGGACACCGCGGCGAATGCTCGACGCGTCGTGGCAGGACCGGGTGGACGCGCTGGGGCGGGGACACTACGTGCGCTACGACGAGAGCACCGCCACGACGCTGGGCAGGGGCGCGGAGTTCCTCACGGAGGAGTACCGCTCGGACCTGCGCCGGATGGCGAAGCGCGCGGACGGCGACGTGGCCGCGCTGCGGAAACTGCTGTGCGAGGTGCCCGGCGTCGGGGCGGTGGGTGCTGACATCTTCTGCCGTGAGGTGCAGGACGTGTGGCCGTGGGTGCGCCCGTACCTCGACCGGAAGGCGAGGAAGGGGGCCGAACGCGTCGGTCTGCCCGGTGACGTCGACTCCCTCGCCTTACTGGTGAAGGATGCCGACCTCGGCCGGTTCTCGGCCGCTCTCGTGCGCGTGAGCCTCGACGCCGCGCTGGCGAAGGAGGTCACCGGTTGACCGCCGGAACCACGGAGGCGTTCGGGCCGTCCACTTGTTGTGAGCGACTCCGGATACTTCCCGCCCCCACCGCCACCATCACCGCCGCCGGCCACGCCGTCGGGCTATCCGGTGCCGCCCGGGTACCGGCTCGTGCCGGCGCGGCCCGGCCTCGGGGCCACGCACTGGTTGCACCTCGCCACGTTCGCCACCGGACTGGCCGCGCTGTTTCTCGGATTCGCTCCGGCGGTGCAGGCCGCGGCCGGTGTCGGTGAGGACTACTTCGGTGCCGTGTACTCCGTGTCGATCTACGAGGGCGGTGTGGGCCTGACACCGGCGTTGTTGTTCACGGCGGGGTTCGTGGCCCTGCTCAGCGTGCTGCCGGGCGGCAGGGAACGAACGGGGCCCGGCCCGGTCGTGCCCGCGCTCAGCGTCGGCGTGACCCTGGAGATGCTGTTCAGCACCTTCACGATGCCCGCGGAGCAGGAAGCCGCGGTCGGCTGGATCATGGTGATGGTGCTCTGCGTGCTCCAGTCCGTCATCGCGCTCGTCGCCTACTTCATCGGGCGATCCGATCCCGGGAGCCGGTGACGAGGAGCCGCTCTCAGCGCGTCGCCGACCGCAGGTGAGCGCTGATCGGCACCACGAGCGGGGTTCCCGCCACCGGGTCCGGCAGGATCGTGGCGTCCAGGCCGAACACCTCGGACAGCAGTTCCTCGGTGAGCAGTTCGGTGGGAGGGCCCTGTGCCACCACCCGGCCGTCCTTCATGGCCACGAGCGTGTCGGCGTAGCGGGCGGCGAGGTTCAGGTCGTGCAACACCATCGCCACCGTGGTGCCCCGCTCCGTGTGCAGCCGGTGGACGAGGTCGAGCACGTCGACCTGGTGCGCCAGGTCGAGGTAGGTGATCGGTTCGTCGAGCAGGAGCAGCGACGTGTCCTGGGCGAGCGTCATGGAGATCCACGCGCGTTGCCGCTGCCCGCCCGAGAGCTGGTCGACGACGCGGTCGGCGTAGGCGTCCATCCCGGTGAGCCGCAGGGCCCTCGACACGGCTTCCTCGTCGGCCGCCGACCACTGCCGGTGCCAGCTCTGGTGCGGGTGCCTGCCCCGGGACACGAGGTCGGCCACGGTCAGACCCTCGGGGGCGGTCGGCGACTGCGGCAGCAGACCGACGACGCGCGCGACCTCGCGGGTCGGTTGCCGGTCTATGCGTTTGCCGTCCAGTAACACGGCTCCACCCTGTGGGCGCAGCAGGCGACCCAGTGCGCGCAGCAGTGTCGACTTGCCGCAGCCGTTGGGGCCGATGATCACCGTGATCGCCCCGTCTGCGACGTCGAGATCGAGCCCGTCGACGACGAGCCGTTCGCCGTAGCCGAGCCGAACTCCCTCAGCGCGCAGCCTCGCCTCGGTCATGCCCGCACCTTTCGCGTCGTCGTTCGTTGCCGTCCGCCTCGTGGAATCACGGAGTGGGCTCATCCGCGCCGCGTCCGTACGAGCAGGTAGAGCAGGTACGGTGCGCCGAGGATCGCGGTCAGCACCCCGACCGGGAGGCTCGCCGAGACCAGCCGCACGACGAGGTCGGCGCTCACCACGAGCGTTGCTCCCAGGACCAGGGAACCCACCAGGGGCGGTTGCGCGGTGCGGGCGAGGCGCAGCGCGATCTGCGGCGTCGCGAGGGCGACGAACGCGATGGGCCCCGCCGTCGCGGTGGCCACGGCGGCCAGTGCGGTGGCGAGCAGCAACATCGTCCCGCGGGCCGCGTCCACCCGGATGCCCAGCCCGCGCGCGGTGTCGTCGCCGAACTGGAGGCCGCCGAGCGTGTGGGCACCCACCAGCGCGGTGACCACGAGCACGGTGAGCGCGATCGACACCCCGGCGATCTGCTCCCAGCCGGCGTCGGCGAGGTTGCCCACGAGCCACACGGTGGCCCGGGTGGCGTCGTCCACGTCGCCCACGGTCAGAAGCCAGTAGACGAGGTTGTAGCAGACGGCCGACAGCCCGATGCCCACGAGCACCATGCGGTAGCCGTCGATGCCGCGTCGCCACGACAGCGCGTACAACGCCACTCCGGCGACGAGGCCACCCCCGAGAGCGGCGAGGGGGACACCGAGTTCGGCGACGAGACCGCTCACCTGCCCGCGAGTCCCTCCGAGGACGATCACCGCCACCGCGCCGGCCCCGGCGCCCCACGTGACGCCGAGGATGTCGGGACTGGCCAGCGGGTTGCGGGCGATCGACTGGAAGAGCGCCCCCGCGAGGCCGAACGCCGCGCCCACGAGGGCACCGGCCAGCGTGCGGGGCAGCCGCAGGTCGAAGACGATGCCGTTCTCCCGCCGGTCCCCTCCGCCCGCGAGTGTGCGCAGCACGTCCAGCACGTCGATCTGCGCGCTGCCGAGCGCGATGTTCAGCGAGGACACGGCCAGCAGCACACCCACGCCGACGAGCGGCACCGCCACCACCCGGGGGCGGAAGGTCAACGACAGGCGTCCGGCCGCCAGCACCTTCCTGCCGGGCACCGCCTCGACGTCGCGTACGAGGTTCACAGCCTGCTGAGCCCCCTTGCGCGCACCAGCCGGATGAACACCGGCGCGCCGATGACGGCGCACATGATGCCGACCTCCAGGCTGTCGTCGGACACGAGCCGGCCACCGACGTCGGCGAGCAACAACAGGACGGCGCCCAGCAGCCCGGCGACCGGGACGAGCCTGCGGTAGTCGGGGCCGGTGAGAACACGCGCCACGTGCGGCACGATGAGCCCCACGAACGCGATGGGCCCGCACGCGGCCACCGCGGCACCCACCAGCAGCGTGATGGCGGCGACCCCCAGCGCCCTCGTCCGGGCGGTGCTGCGTCCCAGCGCGGTGGCGACGTCGTCCCCGAGCGCGAGCGTGTTCAGGCCGGGCGTGTTGACCAGTGCCAACACGAGCCCGACAGCCAAAAACGGCAGCACCTGCCAGACGACGTCGTAGTTCCTGCCCGCCAGTGACCCGACCTGCCAGAACCGGAAGACCTCCATGCCCTGGCGGTTGCCGAGCACGAGCGCGGCTGTGAGCCCGGACAGCAGGGCGCTCACGGCCGCGCCCGCCAACGCCAGCGTGACCGGTGTCGAACCACGGCCGCCGGTGTTGCCGAAGAGGAAGACCACGGAGGCGGCCACCAGCGCACCGGCGAAGCCGAACCAGACGAACCCGGTCAGTGAGCCGACACCGAACACCGTGAGGGCGCACACGATGCCGAACGCCGCACCCTGGTTGACGCCCAGGAGACCGGGATCGGCGATCGGGTTGCGCGTGTGCCCCTGCATGAGCGCCCCGCCGATCCCGAGCGCCACCCCGGCGAGGACTCCGAGAATCGTTCGAGGGCCGCGCAGGGACCGCACGATGATGTCGTGTTCACTGCCGGTGGGCTGGGTCAGGGCACGCCAGACGTCCCCGACGGGCACCGGGTGTACCCCGTAGGCGAGGCTGAGCAGTGCCGCGACGCACAGGGCGGCCACGAGCGCGGCGAGCGTGTACCCGTACCGCGCCCGGGAGCGGCTGGAGCCGTCGGCGCGAGGGGACGGCGGTGCCGTGGCGCTCGCGGGTCGTACCCGCGAGGGCGGCGGTGTCGAGGCCATCTCCAGTCCCTCGTCGTCGACGTCACCGGACCCTTTTGTCACGGGGTCCCGTGGATTACAGTCCCGATGTTACTTAGGGGAGCCTAACCGAAGATGAAGGGTGATCATGATCCGCCTGTTCCGATCGCGGAGTAGCTCGACCAGGGTGGCCTCGTTGGCCGTGTTGGGCGTGGTCGCGCTCGCTGCCTGTTCTCCGGCCAACGAGGAACCCGCCGAGGGCGGCGGAGGTGAGAACGGCAACGGCTTCCCGCGCACCGTCGCGCATGCCATGGGCGAGACCGTGATCGAGGAGCGGCCCGAAACGGTCGCCGCGCTCGACTCCAGTTACGTCGACGCGGCGTTGGCGTTGGAGACCAGGGTCGTCGCGTACACGAGCTACCCGACGTCGGACACTCCGCCGGAGTACCTCGGTGACGACGTGCGGTACCTGTCTGACGCCCGCGTCGTCGGGGACCTGGCGAACCCGGACGTGGAGGCGCTGTACGACGTGGCGCCCGACCTCGTGGTCTCCGCGAGGGTGCGCCACGAAGGTATCTACAGTGAACTGTCCAATGTGGCTCCCACTGTGTTCAGTGAGACCACGGGAGCGACGTGGAAGGACAACATCCGACTCCTCGCGAAGGCACTCGGCAAGGAGGAGCTCGCCGAACGCAAGATCTCGGACTACGAGCGGAGGGCCGAGGCCATCGGTAAGGCCATCGAGGCCAAGGAGGGTGAGCTGCCCACCTACTCCCTCGTGCGGTTCGTGGAGGGCGAACCGACCGTGCGGCTCTACACGGCGGAGTCCTTCCCCGGCATCGTCGCGTCGGACGTCGGGCTGCGCAGGCCGCAGGGACAACCGAGCGGTGACTCCGGGATCGCCGTCGAGTTGAGCCAGGAGCAGATCGGGCAGCTCGACGCCGACCACATCTGGGTGTCCAGCTACGTGGACGACACCCAGCAGGCGGAGAACCCGAAGACCGCGTTCGAGTCGAACCCCCTGTGGGGCAAGCTCTCCGGTGAGATCAGCGAGGTCAGCGACGAGACCTGGTACGTGTCGGTGAGCCTGCAGGGTGCCCACGCGATGCTCGACGACATCGCCGAGCAGTTCGGTGTCGACCCCGCGCGAGACTAGCGGGCGCGATCACTTCGACCGTGCGCGCCGACGACGAGGACGACGGTGTAGCCGTCCTCGTGCCTGCGCATCGCGACGTAGTCGCACACCTGGTGCACGATCCAGAGTCCCAGGCCACCGTCGGCCCGGCTGCGCTGGGCGGGAGCGAGCCCCGCGAGCGGGTTGTCCGGGCCGTCGCCCGCGTCGGTCACCGTCGTCACCACCCGGTGTGGCTCCGCCCACAGGCGCAGCCACACCGGTGGTTGCCCGTGGTGCACGGCGTTGGTGACCGACTCGCTCACGGCGAGCACCAGCTCGCCGGTCCGGGCCTCGCCGAGTCCTGCCCGCTCGCCGACGCGGTGCGCGGCGTCGCGGGCCTGCTCCGGATGCGGCGTCCGCAGTTCCACCGTCGGGGTGCGGCGAGGGAGAGCGACCTCGGTCGGGTTCGGCACGTGCGTTTCGAGGAACACGAGCGGGTCGGTGAAGGCGGTGTTCGACGTATGGTTCCCGCCGGGCAGTGCGAGCCACGGATGTGTGCGCAGGACGTCGTCGAGCACGGGCCTCGGTGTCGTCCGGGCGTCGTACGTGCACAGACTCCACAGCGGCAGGTCGTCGAACAGGTGGTTCACGGCGGCCTCGTACCGGGCCCACGGCCCCCACGGCGTGAGGTGGCCGGGGTTGTCGATCTCGCCGACCAGGCGTACCTGCCTGGCCCCGCGCTGGGTGTGGTGGGCCACCAGGTCGCGGTAGTGCTTCACCGCGGTCGCGGGGTTCGCGTACACGGCGGCCGCGTCGAGGAAGGTCACCGAACTCGCGTCCACGAAGGCCCGGCGCAGGAGTCTGGCCTTCGACGGGGGCAGACAGGCGATGGTCGGCTCTCCCGCGTCGATCCCCTGCCGGAGGAACGGCACCAGGACCGACAGGAATTCGTCGTCGGAGCCGTAGACGGCCGCCTCATGGAAATGGACGCCCTGGCCTGCTGTCACTTCCAGCCTCATAGTGGCGGGACCCCGCACTGCACACGGCGCATCATAGGTGTGAGCCGTGGGAACGGCCACTGCCCGTCCCGCGGGAACCGAGACATGTCCACTGTGGAGTTACCTCCTTCCGTGGGGGTGTCGGGGGCCACAATCGGGCGGTTTCGCCGAACGACGCGCCGCCCCGAGTTCGTCGGCCTACCATGAGAGCTCGGACCGTCCGGTGTGAGAGCTGTGGGAGCGGGGCAGGGGAGGCCGTCGTGAGCGGCGAGGGCGAACTGGTCGCTGGGCGGTACCGGCTGTCGGACCGGGTGGGCCGCGGCGGCATGGGCATAGTGTGGCGAGCCCACGACGAGCGACTCGATCGGGTGGTCGCCGTCAAGGAGTTGCGCACCGACCACGGTGACGACGACACGGCCCACGAGGCGGCACTCCAGCGGGCCATGAGGGAGGGCCGGGTCGCGGCGCGGCTGCGGCATCCCCACGCGGTCACCGTGCACGACGTGGTGACTCACGGCCACACCCCCTTCCTCGTCATGGAGTTCCTTCCTTCCCGAAGTCTGTCCGCGCTCGTCGCCGCCCGAGGGCCGTTGCCCGCCGAGGAGGTCGCCGTGCTCGGCGCGCAGGTGGCGTCGGCACTCGCCGCCGCGCACGCGGAGGGCATCGTGCACCGCGATGTGAAGCCGGGAAACGTACTGATCACCGACGACGGGACCACCAAGATCGCCGACTTCGGCATCTCCCGGGCCGACGGCGAGGGCACGATCACGGATCGTGGCGTCATCGCGGGAACACCTGCCTACCTGTCACCCGAAGCCGCCGACAGCGGGCGGGTGGGCCCACCGTCGGACGTCTTCTCGCTCGGTGCGACGTTGTATTTCGCGGTTGAGGGTGTTCCCCCGTTCGGGGACGCGGGAAACACGATCGCGTTGCTCGTGCGGATCGCGCACGCCCAACCCGCGCCGCCTCGCAACGCCGGCCCACTGGCTGAGCTGCTGCTGGCGATGTTGCGGCGTGATCCGGACGAACGGCCGACCATGCGGCAGGTGCACGAGCTGCTCACAGCGGTGGCCGAAGGGCGCGGCGCGAGCGTACCAAGAGCGCACCTCCGCACCCGGTTGCTCCCGGTGGGTGCCGCGAGACGGCTGCCGAGGCGCGCTGCCGTCACCGGAGTCGTGGCGGGGGCCTTGGTGGCGATGGGCATGGTGCTCGGAGCCGCGCTCAACACCGATCGTTCACTCGGGGAAGCGGCGGCGCTGCCTGCCGTGTCGGAGTGCGTGGCGGAACTGCGGGTGACCAACCGCTGGCCCGGCGGATACCAGGGTGAGGTCGTCGTGAAGCCCGGCAGCGGGGGTGTCGTCGGCTGGGAGGTGCGCTGGTCCCTGCCTGAGGGGCACAGGGTCAGCGACGTCTGGAACGGGACACCGACCTCGCTGGGCGACGATCTTCGCGTGCGCGACGCGGGCTGGAACGCCGCGGTACGTCAGGGCTCCACCACGGCGTTCGGTTTCGTTGCCCGTACCTCCCCGGAAGCCGACTCGGCGGGCGAGGCCGGTGGGTCACTGGCCTGCGTGTCCGGCTGAGCCGCCTTCCTTCTCCGCGGTAGTACGCGGTCCAGGTGGTAGTGCAGCACCGCCATCGCAGCCTCGGCGCTGCGCTGGCCCACGAGAACACTCGTGCCGAGGCCGTGTTCGAGGGTCACCAACCGCGCGGCCTCGGTCTCCGGGTCCGCGCCCGGTGCGAGCTCGCCTCGTTCCTCGGCTGTGTGCAGTGCCTCGGTGAGACGACGTTCGAGGCGGTCAGGGCCGGAGACGAACGGGCGGCGCGCGAGTTCGGGATCGGTCATCGCGAGGACGGCGTAGGAGGTCCAGACGAGGTGGAAAACCCGGCTGTCCTCGTCGGTGGGCAGTGCCTCGGCGAGGAACTGCTCGACGTGGTCGCGGGTCGACGGCTGGGCCGAGAGTGCGGACAGTCGGGCGTTCCATCGCTCGTGACTGCGCTGTTCGAGGTGTTCGAGCGTCGCGTGCAGCAGTTGGGCCTTCGTGTCGAAGTAGTACTGCACCAGCCGAAGTGACATCCCGGCTTCGGCCGCGACCGCTCGCATGGTGACGGCGGCCAGGCCCTCGCGGCCGGCGACGCGGAGCAACGCGCCGATGATCTGCGCCTTGCGTTCACCATGGTCGACTTTTCTCGGCATCGGGCCCCTCCTTTATGATACAAGTGTATATGATACGTCTGTATCAGAACGGGTGGTCGTCGATGCTCGTACTCCTCCTGGCGTGCGTGGTGCAGTTCCTCGTGGTGCTCGACGTCTCGGTCGTCAACGTGGCACTGCCCTCGATGGAGACGGCACTCGGCCTCGACCACGCGGGCGCGCAGTGGGTCGTCAACGCCTACGCACTCGTGTTCGCCGGACTGCTGCTCCTCGGTGGCCGCCTGGCCGATCTCCTCGGGTTGCGGCGCGTGTTCCTCGCAGGGCTCGTCATGTTCACCGCGGCGAGCCTGCTCGGCGGTACGGCCACCGATGCCGCGACGGTCATCGCCGCGCGAGCCGGGCAGGGACTCGGTGCCGCGGTGCTCGCTCCCGCCACGGTGACCATGCTCACCACCACCGTCCCGGAGGGGCCACGCCGTCATCGCGCGCTCGCGGCCTGGACCGCTGTCGGACTGGCGGGCGGCACCACGGGCAATCTCGTCGGTGGCCTGTTGACCGAGTACCTGTCCTGGCGGTGGGTACTGCTCGGCAACGTGCCCGTCGGCCTGGCCGCGGCGGTGTTGGCCGTGCGAGCGCTGCCTGCCGGTGACACGGTGCGACGGCGCCCCGTCGACCTACCCGGAGCGGTGCTCGCCACCACAGGACCGCTGGCGCTGACGTTCGGCGTCGTCCGCTCGGGCACGCACGGCTGGGACTCACCGACCACGCTCGTCGCGCTGGCCTGCGGGCTCGGCGCCCTCACCGCGTTCGTCGTGGTCGAACGGAGATACGCGCGGGTGCCGTTGCTACCACCGACCCTGTTCGGGATCCGTTCCGTCGCGCGCGGCAACGTCGTGCTTCTGCTCGCGGGGGCGTGTCTCAACCCGATGTGGTACTTCCTGACGTTCGCCATGCAGAACGTGCTGGGGTTCGGTCCGTTGCTCACGGGGCTCGGGTTCCTGCCGCACACGGTGCTCACCATCGTGGTGGGGGTCTGGTTGACCCCGCGGCTGATGCACAGGGTCGAGCCCCGCACCCTCGTGGTGGCGGGCGCCACCGTGGCGGCGGCGGGGTTCGCGTGGCAGAGCGGACTCGACGCCGACTCCACCTACCTGACGGGCGTTCTGGGGCCCGCGGTGCTCATCTCACTCGGCGGTGGACTACTCAACACACCGATCACCGTCCTCGCCACCAGCGGAGTCGCCGAGGAGGACGCGGGCGCGGCGTCAGGACTGCTCAACACCACGAAACAGGTCGGCGGAGCGGTGGGGCTGGCCGCGCTCGTCGCGATGGTGAATCCCGTCCTGGACGGCGGAGGGGCCACGGCTTCCGCGGACGGGTACGGACTCGCCTTCCTGATCATGGCGGCGTTGCTGGTCTCCACCGCGCTCTGTGCCATGCTGCTGCCACG
>JACYYK010000623.1_pt1 | contig 11062 bp, 8 predicted proteins | sample 8236871 | NCBI WGS metagenome assembly JACYYK01 (sample SAMN14103087, study PRJNA606662) | landfill metagenome | isolation source: landfill solid waste inoculated with endophyte fungus Paravalsa indica | place: India:New Delhi, Okhla landfill site | collected 2017-11-05 | reverse complement strand
GCCTGGGTCTGCTGTGACGCGCGAGAGCTCGCTGACGCTGGATCGCGGGCTCGCGCTGTTACAGGCCGTGGCGGATGCCGACGGGGCGTCGGCCACGGTCACCGACCTCGCCGAGGCCGTCGGCGCGAGCAGGGCCGCCGTGTACCGCCTGCTGGTGCCGCTGACGGAACGCGGCCTCGTGTGGCGGGACGGGAGCCGGGTCCGGCTGGGTGCGGGCGTGCTGCGCCTGGGCGAGCAGATGCTGCCCCAGCTCCGGACGTCGGCGCGCCCGGTGCTGCGAGGCCTGGCCGAGGCCGTCGGAGCGACGGCGCACCTGTCGGTGGCCGAGGGGGACCAGGTCTACGTCGTCGCGGTGGCCGAACCGACGTCGACGACGTTCCACGTGGCGTATCGCCTCGGCAGCAGGCATCCCGTGTCGCGGGGCGCGGTGGGCAAGGCGTTGAGCCTGCGGCCGAGAGGCAGGGGCTGGGCGGCCGCGGCTGGTGACCCGCAGCCGGGTGTGCACGGTGTGGCGGCGCCGGTGCGCGGCATCGTCGGGGTCCGGGCGGCGCTGGGCGTGGTGTCACTGGTGGCACTGGACAACGCGAGTGTGGGAACGCGGTTGGTGGAGGCGGCCACCACCCTGGCGGAGGCGTTTCGCGAGTGACCCGGCGGGTCAGCCGAGGATCGCGGTGCCGAACGCGATGAGGGAGAACCCGGCGAAGACGACGCCGGCGATCCGCTGAAGCAGGCGGGGGCGCAGCTTGGTGCGCAGTTTGCGGCCGAGCAGCACGGCGAGCCCCGCGACGGTGACCAGCGCCGCGAGTGAGGCCAGTCCCACGGCGAGCGGCTGCGCGGAACGGGCCACGAGGCCCGCGGTGGCGAGCTGGGAGGCGTCTCCCCACTCCGCCGCGAAGAGCACCCCGAACGACGTCAGCGCCGCGCGCCGGAAGCTCACCGGTGCGGCACCGCCGCGGGAGGCGTCGTGGGAGCCGTCGTCACCGGTGCGGAAGCCCTCGCGCAGCAGCATGGCCGAGCCGACGCCGAACATGACGCCGACGATCACCGACACGAGCCGGTCGGGCAGGAATGTGAGCACGCTGCCGAATCCGACCGCGATGAGCGTCTGGACCGCGAAGGCGGCGGAGACTCCGGCCAGCACGGCCTTCCAGGGGAAACGGGTGGTGAGGACCAGGCTCGCGACGAAGGTCTTGTCGGGAAGCTCCACAGCCAGGACCAGTGCGAAAGTCGTCACGAACGCGATGAGCGCGGCAGACACGGAAGTTCCTCACCCCTTTTCTTCTTGCACGATAAAGGGGATCGCGGGAAATTCCTAGTCGATCGACGACGCGAATTGCTTTTTGAGGTCGGGGAAGAAATGCGGGACGCTAGTGCTCAATAATTGTTTCGGCGCGCCGAACTTCACTTTGCGTAATGGCGTCACAAGGGCGGCGGGACCTTGGTCCTGACCATCCCGGGACCACGGGACCTGACACGAAGACGCTGCTCACAGGCAGAGTGGATCTCGTGGAAGTCCTCGACCTAGCTCGTTGGCAGTTCGGCATCACGACCGTTTACCACTTCCTTATGGTGCCGCTCACCATCGGTCTGTCGGTGCTCGTGGCCGGTATGCAGACGGCCTGGGTCCGGACCGGTGACGCACGTTACTACCGCATGACGAGGTTCTGGGGGAAGTTGCTCCTCGTCAACTTCGCCATGGGTGTGGTGACGGGCATCGTCCAGGAATTCCAGTTCGGCATGAACTGGAGTGCGTATTCGCGCTTCGTCGGTGACGTGTTCGGGGCGCCGCTGGCGATGGAGGGGCTCGTCGCGTTCTTCGTCGAGTCGACGTTCCTGGGCCTGTGGATCTTCGGGTGGGACCGGTTGCCCAAGCGGGTGCACCTGGCGTGTGCCTGGGCGTTCTCGCTGGCCACCGTCGCGTCGGCCTACTTCATCCTGGCCGCCAACTCGTGGATGCAGCACCCCGTCGGGGCGGAGTTCGTGGACGGCAAGCCCACGATGAACTCGATCTGGGCCGTGCTGACCAACTCCACGGCGCTCGCCGCCATCCCGCACACGATCGCAGGCTCGTTCGCCGTCGCCGCCGCGTTCCTCGTGGGGATCGCGAGCTGGCACCTGTGGCGCAAGCGGCACTCGGACGACGAGGACCGGCCCCTGTGGCGCACGTCGGTGAAGCTCGGCGCGTGGGCGGGTGCGGTGTCGTTCGCGGTGCTCGCCGTCACCGGGGACATCCAGGGCAAGCTGATGTTCGAGCAGCAGCCGATGAAGATGGCCGCCGCCGAGGCGCTGTGCCACACCGAGCAGCCGGCGAGTTTCTCGATCATCGCGGTGGGCGACGTGGCCGACGCCGACTGCGAGAGCGTGAAGACGTTCAACGTCCCCGCCCTGCTGTCGTTCCTCGCGCACAGCGACTTCAGTACCGAGGTCAAGGGCATCGACCAGCTGGTCGACGAGTACCAGGAGCGCTACGGCACCCATTACCCGGACGACCCGGCGCTCGGCGAGCTCGCGGGGCAGCCCGTCGACTACGTCCCGAGCCTGCCGGTGACGTACTGGGGCTTCCGGATCATGATCGGCTTCGGTGCGTTGGGCGCGGCGATCGGCATGGCCGCGTTGTGGCTGACCAGGGGCGGGCGGATTCCGGAGAGCCGGTGGTTCCCGCGCATGACGCTGGCGGGGATCGCGCTGCCCTTCATCGCCAACAGTGCGGGCTGGATCTTCACGGAGATGGGCCGGCAGCCGTTCGTGGTGGTGCCCAACCCCACGGGCGTGGACGGGTTGTGGATGTACACGGCCACGGCGGTCTCGGACCTGACCACCGGCGAGGTGTGGACGTCGCTGATCGCGCTCACGTCGATCTACGCGGTGCTCGCCGCCGTGGAGGTGTTCCTCATCGTGCGGTACGTGCGGGGTGGCGTGAGCGCGGCGTTGCCGCCCGGTGACGACGGTTCGGGCGAGGACCGCGACCCCGACGACAAGCGAGGCTCCGGCGATGCGCTGGCGTTCGCGTACTGAGAGGGGGAGCCCAGTCGTGGTTCAAGATCAAGTTGTCCACGGCCGCCCACCTGCGGTTTGTGGACAACTTCGGGAGTTGTCCACAGCCTGTGGATCTTTTGTTTCACGTGAAATGTCGATCTTCGAGGGAGAGGTGCGCTGATGGATCTACCCACACTGTGGTTCTGCATCATCGCGCTGTTCTGGCTCGGCTACCTCTTCCTCGAAGGCTTCGACTTCGGTGTCGGGATGCTGCTGCCGGTGCTGGGGCGCGACGACACCGAGCGCCGCGTCATGATCAACACCATCGGGCCGGTCTGGGACGGCAACGAGGTGTGGCTGATCGTCGCCGTGGGAGCCACCTTCGCGGCGTTCCCGGCCTGGTACGCCGGGCTGTTCTCGGCCGCCTACCTGCCCGTCCTGGTCCTGCTCCTCGCCCTCATCGGGCGGGGCGTGGCGTTCGAGTACCGCGGCAAGGTGGACTCGCCCCGCTGGCGGGCCAACTGGGACCGCGTCATCGTGCTCGGCTCGTGGATCCCCCCGCTCGCCGTGGGCCTCGTCCTGGCGACGACGGTGTTCGGGTTGCCGCTCGACGCCGACGGTGACCGGATCGGGTCGGTGCTGGAGGCCGTGCGCTGGGAGACCGTGCTCGGCGGAGTGGCGTTCGCGGCGTTCTCGCTGGTCCACGGCGCCGCGTTCCTCGCGCTCAAGACCGAGGGCGAACTGCGGCACCGTGCCCGGGCGTTCGCCGCGCGTTTCGTGCCGCTGGCGCTGCTGCCGTTGTTCGCGCTCCTGCTCCTCGTGCAGTGGGACGAGGGCATCACGTGGACGCTGCTGCCGGTCCTGGCCGTGCCCGTCGCCGGTCTCGTGGCGCTGTGGCGGCTGCTGCTCGGCCGGGAGGGCCAGGCGTTCGCCGCGCTGGGCGTCGTGATCGCCGCGGCGGCGGTGGCCCTGTTCGGGGCGCTCTACCCGGACGTGCTGCCGTCCACGCTCGACCCCGCGAACTCCCTCACCGTCGACAGCGCATCGTCCAGTCCCTACACGCTGACGGTGATGAGCTGGGTCGGGCTCTTCGGTGCACCGGCGGTGCTGGTCTACCAGGGCTGGACGTACTGGGTGTTCCGCAAGCGCATCGGCACCCACCACATCCCGAAGGCCCCGGCACACCGATGAACGCGCCCATCCACGCTCCCCTTTCCGCCGCGGTGCCCGACTCCGACCAGGGCACCACGTGGGTGGGTCGGGGCCCGCTCGGCGCGCTGCCCGCGCTCTCCGCGGCAGCGCGCCGGGCGCTGGCCCTCTCGGCCGTGCTGGCGCTTCTCAACGCGGGCGCGCTCGTGGCGCAGGCGTTCCTGCTCGCCGCGGTGCTCGCCAACCTCGTCGCGGGCGACGTCACCGGACACACTCCGGCGCTCGCCGCACTCGCCGGGTCCGTGGCGGCGCGGGGAATCCTCGGTTGGGCCCTGCGGGTGGTGGCCGCGCGCGCCGCCGCGGGCGCCAAGGAGGAGTTGCGGGCCAAGGTCGTCGACCATGCGGTGCGGCTCGGCCCGGAGTGGATCGACGACCGGGGAGCGGGCGAGCTCACCACGCTCACCACGAAGGGCCTCGACGCTCTCGACGCGTACTTCACCGAGTACCTGCCCGCGCTGGTCACGGCCGCCGTGGTGCCGTTCGCGGCCGGGCTCGCGGTGCTGGTGGCCGACTGGCCGTCCGCCGTGATCATCGCGGTGACCCTGCCCCTCATGCCGCTGTTCGCGATCCTCATCGGCAAGCAGACGGCCGACCGGGTCGAGCAGGCGACCGACGCGGTGCACCGCCTGTCGGGGCACCTGCTCGAACTCGTGCGCGCGCTGCCCGTGCTCACCGCGTTCCGTCGCGCGGAGGCGCAGGCGCAGGCGGTGCGCCGGGTGAGCGAGCACCACCGCACGACGACGCTGTCGACGCTGCGGCTGGCCTTCGCGTCGGCGTTCGCGCTCGAACTCGCCGCCACACTGTCGGTCGCCCTGGTGGCCGTGGTGATCGGTGTGCGACTGGTGTCGGGCGACCTCTCGCTGGCGGTGGGGCTCGGTGTGCTGATCCTCGCGCCCGAGTGCTATCAGCCGTTGCGCCAGGTGGGGGCTGCGTTCCACGCCAGCCAGGACGGCGTCGAGGCGGTGCGCCGGGTCGAACGCGTCCTGGCCGTCGCGCCGCCCGAGGAGGGGACCCGCGCACCGCGTCGGGGGCCGGTGCGGGTTCGCGACCTGCGCGTGCGGCGCCGGGACGGCTTCGCGCCCGACGGCGAGACGTTCGTGCTCCGGCCCGGCCAGCGGGTACGCCTCAGCGGGCGCAGCGGAACGGGGAAGAGCACCACGTTGTCGGTGCTGCTCGGCTTCGTCACGCCCTCGTCGGGAACGGTGACGGTGGACGGTGTGCCGCTGGCCGAGCTCGACCTGCAGCGGTGGCGGGAGGCCGTCGCGTGGGTGCCGCAGTCGCCGGCGTTCGCGGGCGGCACGGTGCGTGACGAGCTCGGGTGGACGGGCGCCGGGCACGCCGAGATCGACGCGATGCTCACGAGGCTGGACCTCGGCGGGCTGGCCGAGCGGCCCGTCCACCGGCTGTCGGTGGGCCAACGCCAGCGGGTGGCCGTGGCCCGCGCGTTGCTGCGGCTTCGGCACGGTGCGTGGCTGTTGCTGCTCGACGAGCCGACCGCGCACCTCGATCCGGCCAACGCCGAGCGGGTGTGGGAGGCCGTGCGCGAGGCGCAGGACGCGGGCGCCGCTGTCGTGCTGGCCGCGCACCCGCGTAGTGAGGCACCGGCGTCGGCCGACGGCGTGGCCTCGGACGTCGAGGCGGGTCCGCGAGCCGACGTGGCGACACCCGCGCAGGGTCGGCCCGTGCCCCTGCGGGAGCTGGGGGAGCGACGGCTCGTGCGCGGCGTCCTGCTCGGCGCGGCGGCGTTGCTGGCGGGGGTGGCGCTCACGGCGACGTCGGGCTGGCTCATCGCGAAGGCTTCGCAGCAGCCGCCGATCCTGACGCTGACCGTGGCCGTGGTGGGTGTGCGCACGTTCGGTCTCGCGCGTGCGGGCCTGCGCTACCTCGAACGGCTGGTCACTCACGACGGGGCGTTCCGCGTGGCCGCGCGCCTGCGGGAGCGGTTGTGGCGGTCGCTGGTGCGGCTCGGCCCGGCCCGCATGCGGGCGCGGCACGGCGAGAGCCTGGGTGAGCTCGTGGACGACGTGGACACCGTGCGCGACCTGCTGCCCAGAGCGGTGACGCCGTTCGGCGTGGTCACGATCGTCGCGCTGGGGGCCATCGCGGTGCAGGCGGCCGTGCTGCCCAAGGCGGGGTGGGCCCTGGCCGCCGCCGTGCTGGTGGCGGGCGTGGGCGCGCCGGCGCTGGCCGTCCTGCTCGACCGGCGGGCGACCGCGACCCTGACCGACGGCCGCCGCGACGTGGCCGCCCGCGTGCTCGCGTTGTTCGACGGTGCCGCGGAGCTTGTCGCGTTCGGCGCACACCGCGCACACCGGGCCGAGCTCGCCGAGCGTGACCGCGCGCTGGCCGCGCTCGAACGCAGGCAGGCGTGGGGCGAGGGCGCCGCCGACGCGGTCGTGACGGTGGCGACCGGGCTCGCGGCCGTCGCCGGGGTAGTGCTGGCCGCCGACGCTATCGGTGCGGGAACACTGAACCCCGTGCTCGCGCCCGTGCTCGCGTTGGTCCCGCTCGCCCTGGCCGAGGCGCTGGCGATGCTGCCGCCCGCCGCGCAGCACTGGGAGGCGCTGCGCCGAGCGCGGAAGCGACTCGCGACCACGCTCGACGCGGCCCCGCACGAGCTGCCGGACGAGCAAACGGACGAGGAACGTCCCCTCGGCACGGTCGAGCGGGTGGACGGCGGTGCGGTGCGGCTGCGGTCCGTGGACGTGCGCTGGCCCGGCGCCGCGACACCGGTGCTGCGGGACGTCGACCTGGACGTGGAACCCGGAGCGCACGTCGCGGTGGTCGGGCCGTCCGGCGCGGGCAAGTCGTCGCTGTTGGCCGTCGTGCTCGGGTTCCTCCGCCCGGAACACGGCCGCGCCGTCGTTCCGCAACGCGTGGCCTGGGCGCCCCAGGAGCCGCAGCTCGTGTCCACCACGGTCGCAGAGAACCTCCGCCTGGCCGACCCACACGCCGACGACGACCGCCTGCGGGAGGCGTTGATCACCGCGGGCCTCGCCGAGCTCGGCCTCGACGTCGTGCTCGGGGACGCCGGTCGTGGCCTGTCCGGGGGACAGGCGCACCGGGTGGCCCTCGCCCGTGCGGTGCTCGCCGCGGCCGACAGCGACGTGGTGCTGCTCGACGAGCCCACCGCGCACCTGGACGAGCAGACGGCCCGGACGGTGCTGGCGAACCTGCGCACCGCGCTGGCGGGGCGCACCGTGCTGCACGTGACCCACCGCCCCGAGGAGGCCGCCGACGCCGACGTGGTGTGGGAGGTCGCCGACGGCCGCGTCCGTGTCCACGGTGTCCGACGGGACATCGGCCCCAGGATGAGAGCGGGTGATCGGACATAAACTGGGCCTTGCTCATGGAACCGAATCTGGCTGCGCGGGCTCTGGCTGCGGCGACCGAGATCACGGCGTCGGCGTTGTCCGACGTCGATCCGGGCACGGTGCTGGGTACGGTCGTGCGGCACTCCGCCGAACTCGCCGACGCCGACCTCGGGTTGGTGATGGTGCGCTCCGACGACGGCAGCGTCACGGTCGAGTCGGCGTACGGCGCCGACCACCGGGACCTGCTCGGTGTCGTGCTGCCCGCCGAGTCGGCCGCGGGACGGGTGGCGGCCGGTGGCGAGACCGTCGTCACCGACGACGTGACGAGCGACCCTCGCACCTCCCGGTTCGTTCCCGACGTCCTGCACTCCTACGGGCCGTTCGCGGCCGCGTCCTTCGGGCAGGGCGGGCGGCTGCTCGGCGCGCTCACCGTCTACCGGGAGAAGGGCGCGGAGCCGTTCGCGCCGGAGACCATCGAGGTCCTCACGGCGTTCGCGGGACAGGCGGGGGTCGTGCTCGCCCTCGCCGAAGGCGCCAACGCCCGGCACCGCCTCACGCTGTACGAGGAGCGCGAACGCATAGCGCGCGAGTTGCACGACGTCATCGTGCAGCGGCTGTACGCGGCGGGCATGCAGCTCGACCGGGTGCGACGCCGGATGCGGTGGCGGTTCGCGCAGGCCGACGGCGCGCGGCTCGGCGAGGCGATCGACCAGCTCGACGCCACCATCGAGGAGATCCGCGGCACGGTGCGCGAGCTGCGCACCACCGAGATCGAGCCGAGGGAGCCGGTCGCGAAGGAGACCGACCTCGCGGAGTCCGCGCGTGGCGAGGTGCGCATCGCGGGCGAGCTGCTCGGCTACCCGCCCACGCTGGAGCTGTCGGGTGAGCTGGCCGACATCCCCGCCGAGCGCGCCGACCACGTCCGCGCGGCCCTGCGCGAGGCGCTGTCCAACGTGGTCCGGCACTCGGGCGCGAGCGAGGTGCGCGTGACGTTGCACCGCGACGACGCCGGTGTGCGACTGCGGGTGCGCGACAACGGGTGCGGTGTGCCGCGTGACGTCGCCAAGCGCGGGTTGCGCCACCTCGCCGAACGCGCCGAGGGCGCGGGCGGGACGTTCTCCGTGAACTCCTCGCCCAGCATGGGCACGCTGGTGGCGTTCGACCTCCCGCTGCGGTCCTGACCGCCCGGCGTCGGTACGGTCAGCGCCGTTCAGCGCTGCGGGCGGCCACCGTAGCGGGCCACCCACGCGGCGGCCTGCGTGCGCCGCTGCATGCCCAGCTTGGCCAGCAGTGACGTCACGTAGTTCTTCACGGTCTTCTCGGCGAGGAAGAGCTGCTCGGCGATCTCGCGGTTCGACAGCCCCTGCCCGATCAGTTCGAGAACGCTGCGCTCCCGTTCGCTGAGCGCCGCCATCGGATCGCGCTGCACCGGGTTGCGCATCTTGTCGAGCAACCGGGCGGTGGTGAGCGGGTCGAGCAGGGAACGCCCGGCCGCGACCTCCCGCACGGCGTTCACCACGTCCTGCCCGCGCACCTGCTTGAGCAGGTAACCCGAGGCGCCCGCCATGATGGCGCCGACCATGGCCTCTTCGTCGTCGAACGCGGTGAGCACGAGGCACCGCGGCCCGCCGGGGCGCGACCGCAGCTCGCGGCAGAGCGCGATGCCGTCGGTCTCGTTCTCGCCGAGCCGGACGTCCACCACGGCCACGTCGGGTTCGAGGTGCATGGCCACGGCCAGCGCCTCGTCGGCGCTTCCGGCCTCGGCGACCACCTCGATGTCGGGCTCGTCGCTCAGCAGCTCCTTCAACCCGCGACGGACGACCTCGTGGTCGTCGACGAGGAGCACCTCGATCGCCATGCCGTCGAGCGTAGTCGTCGGCCGGGGGGCGACCTCAGCCGAACCGTACGCCCGCGGCTTCGCCCTCGATGCTCACGAGGAAGTCGGTGACCGGGGGCTCCCCCGTGCCGGGGTCGAGCACGAGCCCCGCCGCGTTGATCGCCTGGTCCGCGTCGTGGAGCGCGTCGTCGTCGCCCCGGTCGGTGGCGCTGTTCAGGGCGTCGAAGAGTGGGGCGAACTCCGGCCACGCTGGGCCGGGTTCGAAGCGGCAGGCGTGCCAGAACATGTCGGAGCCCTCGTAGGTGAGTGTCCCGACGAGCCGCTCTCCTTTGCGAAGTTCCCAGCGCACGGTCGCCGTCTCCCTTGGTCGGTGTTCTCGCGAGCGTAGGCGCCCGACCCCACTCCGCACGGTCACGCACCCGGATGCAGAGCGTAACCCGCAGGGATTACTCGAAGCGCTGGTCAGGCGTGCCCTTGGTTTACTCGGCTGGACCGAAAGGGGTGGCATGACCGAATGGCGTCAAGAGGCCGCCAGCGCGGTCGAGGCCGAGCTCGAACACGCGCGACGGGCCGAGGAGTGGAACGTGCTGGGTCCGCTGCGGCGGACCGGCGAGGGCGACGTCCTGGTCGACCTTCGAGGGCGTCGGGTTCAGCCGTGGAACGATGTCCGCCTCGCCGGTGCGGACGGTCCCCGGCAGGGCACGGCGGTGCCGGTGAGCACGGAGTTCTCGCGGGGCGTGCTGTGGTTGCACGACGTCGGCCCGCTGCCGCCGGAGTGCGATCGAGCGTGGGCGCGTGAGTGCACCCGCACGCACGTCCTGTCCAGGCTCGCGCGGGGTCTGCGGCAGGTGGGTGACGCGCCGTTGGCCGACCGGCTCGCCGAGGGACGGCTCGACCCGGCGGGCGACGACGCCTACTCGACGTGCTTCGTGCCTGGTCTGCACCTGGTGTGGGGCCCTCCCGGCAGTGGGAAGTCGAACGTCGCCGCGCGGGCCGCCGCGAAGCTGGCCCGGCACGGTAAGCGCGTGCTGCTGGTCACCGAGGAGGCCCTCGCCGCGCGGGCATCGCTGGACGCCGTCGACGACGAGCGCCTCCCCCTTCAGCAGGATCTCGCGATGCTGTCCGAGGTCGAGGCCGAGCTCGTCCGGCTCGACGAGGAGCTCGCCGACTACGACCACGAGGCGTTCCTCGCCGCCGAGCGGCGCATCGAGAACGCGCAGCGCGTCGCCGTGCTGGAAGACGAGTTCGCCGAACTGCGCAGGCAGCACGGGGAGCTCGCGCGGGATGCCGCCGAGGCGACGGAGGCCGTGCGACGCGTTGAGCGCTCGCGCGACAGGGTGGCCGGCGAGCACGCGCGCCGAGCCGAGGCCCGGGTACTCACCCAGCAGCTGGAGAGGGTCGAGCAACGCCTCGACGAGCTGCGCGACCGAATCCGCAACCGCAGCCTGCTCTTCCGTGGACGGAAGACCGACCGGCACGAGCTGCGGGCGGCGGAGGAGGAGCGGCGCGGGCTCGTCGCGCGCATCGACGACTGCCGGCGGCGCGTGAACACCGTGTCCGACGACATCAGGGAGCTCGACGCCGAGCTGGAGCGCCTTGCACATAACGCGAGTGTGGTCGAACGCGCCGAGGCGGACGCGAGGGCGAAGCTCGACCTGGTGCGCGACGAGCTGATGCGGCTCTCTTCGGCCGGGATCGGCGACGAGGCCGACCACCGCTACTACGC
>JACYYK010012964.1_pt1 | contig 11070 bp, 20 predicted proteins | sample 8236871 | NCBI WGS metagenome assembly JACYYK01 (sample SAMN14103087, study PRJNA606662) | landfill metagenome | isolation source: landfill solid waste inoculated with endophyte fungus Paravalsa indica | place: India:New Delhi, Okhla landfill site | collected 2017-11-05 | reverse complement strand
CTTGGTTAAGCTGATAGTTCAACCCAAGATCATTGGTTATGGCTCCAAAGCAATCATAATTACCGCCATGTTCCCGAATAATTGCCTCAACCTGTGGTATCAGTTCTGCATGGTTAAGCGGTATGGTATCGATGTCCCGAAGGCATATCCAATCTGAATCCGGTAAATGCTTTACGATGTCGTTTATAGCTTTGCCATACTTCTTATCTGATCTCGCTGGTGTGATGTAATGGATATCAATTGTATGCGGTCTGTGCTTGTGAACTTTGATGTACTGTTCGGATAGCTTGTAGGGTTTGGTTGGTAGTTTGGTTTGAGTAGACCAAGAAGCAAACGGTAATGATAATTGGTCACGATATGAGTGACTTTCTACTTCACCCCACCAAACATCCCACACATGTTCATATACATTTTCTCTCACAAAAAAACGATTGCACCATAATCCCACGTTATCCTTAAATCCCTTCTTCTTGTAAGTAGCGTACTGCTTCTGGACTGTAGAGGGAATGTCTTTTTTCAGCTTAATAACGGCAGCTGCTTCCTGATAAACCGTTCTCCTTTGTGGATGGGCAAAGAAAGTCGGTTCATCCGGTGGTGGCTTTAGTAATTCTACATTGGCATCAATATAGCAAACAAGGTCATATTCTGGTAAGTAGACATGGCTCAGTATCTTGTACTTTCTGGACAGTTTCTGGTCGCCTAGTTCTGGGTCTGTTTCTACATGCCTGACTTTCCATCCAAGGTAGTCCGGTAGTTTCTGGTCGGTAATCAGTATGCTATCCCACCCGTCAAATTTCGGGGCAGGTAATAGCGTGTCGTAGTTTCCGATTAGTACGGTGAAGATTGCTTTTTTTACCATGAAACACGAATTTTAGATACATAACTTAATTCATAAGGCTCAACATTAAATCCAAGATATTCGAGTATGCTTTTACAATTTTCATCGCAGTTCACATAGTCGGTACGAGTTTTCCCCTCTTTGGAACGTCTTTCTATTTCAGCCATTATATGTGGTATATACTTGTTAACTGACAAAGCGTTTTCTATTGCTTCTTTTTTAGTGATCATATCCCCAACAACTCCTTTCTCCTACTGGAAAACTCTTCATAGGTCATATCCATATCCGAAAACCCTTCCTTTACCTGATACCTACCAGTCTTGTAAATTGCAAACAAACCATGTGGATCGTCAAAATACCCTGTCTTGATCTTATCCCCATACACATCTATGAACCCGACAACAGAACGCCAGACGGTTCCGCAGTATTCGCCTTGGATTCTTGGCACTACCTGGCTTTCGTATGTAGGAGGATTGCAGTCGTGCAAAAGAATCATTCCGCCCTTATTCAGTACCTTGTAGGCGTTGACAATATCTTTCTCAACCTGTGCCGCATCATGGTCGCCATCAATGAAAATTAGGTCGAATTTCATCTCTGTATTTGCAAAAAATTGATCCGATGTTGTGTTAACTAGATTGCCGTTACTTCTCAGTGATTCAGGAAGATTTGGATCCACACCTGTTGGCTCAGCGACCTTAACCCCATTGAAATTCTTCCCATCATAAACCCCAATCTCCAAGTAACGTTCGTACCCGTTATCTGAAATAAGTTTGTTAATCACTTTTGTCCTGTTCATAACTTCATCCCGTTTTGAATTAGTAATATCTTTCGGCCAAATCGAACGCTTTTACGTCTCGAATAATTGTGCTGTATTTCCTCGACTTGGTAGATTGAGAGCCCCATATATCTCGCCACATTGGCAATACCGAAGTGGATACATCCCACGCCTACCAATGCTGTGAGTGCATCATCTAGTTTTTCCTCAAGCAATGTGTTGCAACTTAAGGGCTTCCTACTGTTTAGGGCAAAATTAGCGCATACGACTTTATACAATTTCTCCATCTTGTTCAAGTTTGTTCTTAGTGAGTTGATAAATTTCCTGTTTGTTCCCTTCAAGTTTGGAGTATGGTATGTACGTGTCGAATGGTTTGGCATTGCACATGCAACCGTTGTCGTCCATAAGATAGGTGCCAATCACCGACCAATGGGTAACCGACCATTTAAACTCCGTATGCTTGTTTAGTACCGGGGATGCATGTTTGATGTGTAGTTTCATTTTGTTGGTGGTTTAGGAAAGTCAATTGGCATCCAATGAGTTATTTCATGCGCTGCTATTGTTGCAAATTGAGAATAAATTTCACATTTACTGAAATAAGCTATTCTAACCAAAGAACCATTAGATATAAAGCAGTCTCCGCTTTTATCAGGCAACCTTTCACTAACTTTAATCCATCCGTTTTCCATCGTTCAATTCCTGTTTAAATTCCTTCAATCCTTCGATAACCGTATCAATCCCGGCATTAAGAACCTCCAAGTCCTTATCGTTCAGCTTGGCGTTCCGTTCCCCGTTGTACCTTACCCCACATATCTTTAGGTAAGTGCTTTTGTTCTTGAACATCTCCGACATACGGATGTACTTCTTCACCTTGTCACGGGCTTTCATCATGCCCTCCGTCTGCTCAACGTAAAAAACTGCGTCCCTTCTAGTTCGTTTTGTCATGTTCTCTTTAATTTAATGAAATATATAATAGCATAATGGTCACTATGCAATGATACAGGTATCCCTTTAAACGTATTTACTGTATGTATATTTACAGATGCTCCAATTAGTTTACTTTCAACTTCATGTTTCAAAAGGTTGTATGGATCTTTACCTAGCTGGAATTCAGATATTTCAAAAATACCCGAATACAAAACTTGATTTATTGCAGAATCTAATAATTCAGTAATCATCCATCCCTCCTTTTAAATAACATTGTCGTTCCCGTTTCTTCGCCGTTGAATCCTAGAAGCTTTCCGTTCATCTTGAACTCAACTTCAACCGTCTTGTTCGGGTAGTTTGCTTTCAATAAACGGATTTGCCGTTGTACCGTCTCAATATCGATAAACTGGCCTGTACCCGCCAGGCTCCATTCCCTGGGCTGGCCTTTCTGATCGAAGAACCTAGTCCGTAACGTGTACGGGTTTTTGATCTTCTGTTGCTGTTTTAGTTTAGATGTTTGCATGGTTAGAATGGAAGTTCTGAAGTGTCTATTTTGTTGTCGTCATACACGTGGTTGTCTGCCGGAGCCTGATCCCTATTTGGTTTCCAAGTATCAAGCACAATATACGGCTTGCCTTGCTTCGACTTCAACACCTGAAAGTTCAGGTATTCGCCATCCTTGTTGTCCTTAACGAACTTTGAAAACTGGTCTATCTTAATTGATAAACCTCCAATTACAAAATCCGGTGCATTCTGGTGCTTTTCCTTGAAAAACATACCATCCGCCATTATCTTGTCTTCTGCCATATCTACTTTTTGTTTATCAAATATAGGGTGTTATATTTTATTTTCCAAGTATTTTCTAAGCTAATTCAGATTCTATTTTTCTCTTATTTTTGATGGATTTAAATTTCTCGTACGCTTCTGATTTTGGCTGTGTCTGACCAAGACCTTTGCAATAATAGTCATTCCTCAAAATACATCTTGCCATACGTTTCCAAGATGGCGCCCATTGCTTAACCTCCAAATCGTGTGGTGCCTCGTCAGGTATTTGCTTATACCCCCTCTGCAACCATCCAGCGATAAACTTGGTAAAGCGATCTTTATAATGTTTTTGCATTTTTTTAGGAAGTGACTTAATCAGGAAATTTGTATAAGATTCCCATGTATGTCCTTCTGGCTTGATTATATCAATATTTCCATTAATGTTCCCGTTTTCCTGTACGTATAAAGCACCTGAATTAACACCGCTTACACGGTTTAAGAGCTTATACCATGTTTGAGGCTCTAGCAGATGATATAGCCACAATCCTTTTTTCTGATCGTCTCCAAATGGTTGACAAAGCCTTTGATTGCTAAATTTCACGCCTGCTTTAGTCATTAGATCATAGATTGTATTGTATGGAAGGTGGGGATTTTTTAAGTGAAACACCCAAATATCTTCCGTTCTCCAATCATATATGGGATACACGTTGAACAGTTTAGACGATATCTTGGTAGTCCATTTATACCCTTTGTGCATCAATCCATCTTTATTTGCTGTTATAGCCCGGTAACGGTGCAAGCTTTCATCTGATCTAATACCTATAAAAGCTGCGCATTTTTTACCCTTAGAATACCATTCCCCGAATAAAACCATCAATTCTTCAAATTCCATTTTCGGAATATAAAAATCATATTGACTTAAATCGGACGCCAATTTTGGTTTTTTCCGTACCCATATATTTTCCTTTTCACTATCCCAGCATACCCATTTCGGTTCAAAATCACTTACTGCATTTCTTAATTGCAGTTCTCCACAAAACCAATGAAGTTCGATATGGTCTTTATACCTTTCACATATTTCTTCCAGGTGCTTTATAGTCTGCTGGTATTGAGCCTCTAAGTCGATGATAAGCAAACCTACCTTAACCCCTCTTTTGATGGCTTCATCCATTACTAAATGAACCATCACCGTACTGTCTTTTCCGCCGCTAAATGATATGTATAGCCTTTCAAAGTCATCGAACGTCTTAGAAATTCGGTTCTTTGCGGCCTCAAGAACATTTATATCAATGTATTTCTTTGCGCTCATATCAGTATAATTCAATTTGACGGCCTAAACTCAATGCTGTTTCCATATCAACCTCTTCCATTCCATTTATTTTCAGCCAAATATTTAAATGCTTCAAAGCCACTTCATTTGCATTATCTCTAGCTTCTTCATCCATCTTAAACCATGCGCCTGAATATCTGGAAGGCACGCCAGACAAATAACATACAGCTGCCTGTCCAAGCCATGCAATTCTGTTCATGGATGTATTTGTCAAATAATGCTCACAAGAATAAACCCATTCAGTTGTTACTTTAGATAGTATTTCATCAAAAAGAGTAGCATCAGAAAGTATTCTGACAAATTCATTCTCGCATTGTTCATGCGTCCATCCTTCTTTAGTAGACTGGTAAAAACCCGCCTTGTGACATTCCCATTTATCGAAAGTGTGGAATTTTCTGTTTGGATCATTCGTGTTACCAGCCCTAAACTGATAAATCTCGATGGGAGTTAGTTTATCGTGGATAGGGGAATAACTCTCATAAGAGTCATCGCTTATCCATGCCTGGCTAAAATCCTTGTCTGAAAAAAGATGCTCCAAGCCGGAAATTTGGCAAAGTCTCAAAACCTCCTCTTCATCCATCCCCAGCTGTTTAGCTATCCGATTATTTGACCAATTTCGGTTTTTCAATTCAATAACAATTTCGCTCATAGCGTCTACTTGGTGCTTTCCTCTTGCCCTGTTATGCCGAATAGTGGATGCAATCCGATCATTTTTATCTGATTGCTCTGTTCTTATACCTACAATTGGCAAGTACCCTTGAACCCTTTTATTTACCACTTTTGATTCTTTAGCGACCCTTGTTCTATGGAACCCGTCAATAACTTCTATTTTACCCTTTTCCGGATTATCCCAAGTTACGACAGGCTGTGTATATCCATCATTCATAATGGACACCTCTAATAACTCCATTTCAGGAGGGGCGACTTTGTTAGGGTTATAGTCATTAGCCACAACATTTTCACTTCTAACCCATGTAACGCAATCAACAGGTTCATTTTTAAATGGGCTAATATTGTGCATTTTGAGTTTAATAAGGTTTTGCAACCTTATTTGAGTATCTAAATCAAAAGATTGGATTTGATCTAAAAATTCAAACACTCTTTCAGTTAGGTATTTTTCATCAATACCCATCTCTTCAATTTCATTCGCAAATAATTTATCCATGTCTGTCTTTGTTTGTGATGCTAATATAGCACAATATAATAATATATGCAAAAATTATCTTTTAAAAACCATCATTGCTGCATCCCTTGAGTGACTATTGGTTCTTTCGGTGTATCCGGTAATCTTCATAAATGACATAGCATCTAACTTTGTAGTCACGTTTTTTGGTGCAACTGCTTCATAAGTGCACCCTATACGTTCGAACCATTCAAGCCAAATAGAATAATCCCGTTTTATGCTACCAGCTCCTTGTAGCTTCTCTCGGCCTGAATTACCGAACCATTTGCGCAAGTTTGGATTTTCAATAACAAACATATTCTTCCCAAATACAGCGTAAACCTGTAGTCTTTCCATTGCTTCCAAAATACCACAGGAATAAATATGGTCGAACTTGTCTTCCTTTTTGTTCCATATCGCAATCCCCGTAGTTGTTCCTGGGTCAATTCCTATATAAAAATCGTATTTCATGCTTTCCTATCGCTGATTGGTATGTAATACTTTGCGTAACGTGTACCGTCCGATTCCTCTACCATAACGGTTTTAATCTTGTGTCCTTCGTTCCTCATCCTGTTGATAAGCGATGCCAGTCTTTGAAGTCCATACAGCCTGATGCTTTGCAATGGTGTTATAGGCATTCCGGATAATAAGTGATTCCTAACCAATTTATATTTTGTTTGTGTTTTCATGGTGTGGTTGTTAAAAGGGTGCTACTTCATTTTCAAATCCATTGTTTACATTTTTGAATACATTGTTATTTTCTGGTATCATGGCTTTTGGCGGAGGCACGGATCCATCAAAATAATCGGTTCCATCAAGTCCCTTATATCTGTTTGTTTTCCGGTCAAAGTCCATTTCCACTTCATAAGGGATTCCTACCAATTTCTGTTTTTTGATCTTTTCAGAAATGAAACTTACTTTAGTGCTTAGCGGATCTTCGCCCCGGTACGGCCTCCAAACCGTTAAAACATTGTCCGCACTATCGGCAAATGTTCCGCCGCCCTTGATGTTGTACAAGTTTGGCTTAGGGTAGTTCTGTTCTTTCTTTTCCCGCCTTGGTGTGGTCTGGTGCATCACCATGTGATAGGAAATGTTCTCTGATCTCGTGAAATTGATCCTATCCATCATGAAACGGGAAGCATACAGGTGTTCAGGTTCACCGGGCAGCATCTCATGCCTGATCTTGATGTAAGGGTCAATTACGGCCATGAATATATCATGCTCATGGGCAAGGTATGACAAGGATTGCTCTATTTTGTCAATCCTAAAATCTGGCTTATTCCCATCCATCGGGTACACGAAGAAGAAATAGTCTTTCACCCGCTCTATTGCATGTACATACTCATCTTCTGTAAGGCAAAAATCCTTTGATTTACGGTCTGTTGTCTTTCCGGTGATGGTATGTACTATATCATCGAAGAAGTCGTCAGGAGGGAAGTTTTCAGGGCTGAAAAAGGCCGTTTTCTTTCCTTCATGGATAGCCTGTAGGATAGACAGGAAAATAAGGAATTGAGACTTGCCCTCGTTGTTGTATCCGGTCCAGATGTTAAACTCTCCCCTCCTAAGTGAATAAGCCTTGGTTTTGAATGATCCGTTTTGACCGTTTATCTGTATATTGTCGATGTCTCTGATAAAAGTCTTGCTGCCCGGCTTCTTCCCTTCCCTGAATTGCTTAATCATGCTTTCAAAAACCCGATCCATTTTAATGATGGAGTTCTCGACATTCTCTAGCAGTGATTTTGTTTCTTTACGTTCCATAAAATTCGTCTAGTAGTTGTCTTGCTTGTTGGTATTTTCCCTTGTCTGAACTTAGTTTCAAAAACAATTCATCCCGTAGCTTTCGGTTTTCTTCTTCCAGTACCTTGTTTTCTGCCTCTAGGATGTTGTTTCTTTCAATGTTCAGCCAAATAACCTTGTCGTAGTGCGTAGTGACTTCATTCAAGCGTTGGCAGTTCTTCATAATCAAAGCCAAATCCCTCTTTTTAAAAGCCTCATCCAAGCAAGTAAGGATATTGGCATGGGCTTTCTTGCACTTCTTTAGAAATTCCTTGTCCATTCATCTATTGATTTAAATATCTGCAAAGCTACTTGCGGAACTATAGCGTTTCCTGCGGCTTTGATGGATTCGTTTCGCCATTTAGAAAAGGTAATTCCGTCCAGTCGGGATGAAAACCCATCATTTCGAGAACAAATTGGGGATTGAGTTGGGAAGTTTTCCCATCTTGAGCGAATGCATCGCATAGGCTGTTTGTTCCATTTCTCCCCGAGTTTTCCAATGCTTCCGTTGTCCTGGCTCCCTTGTAATCTCTTGTTGTGGGTGTTGGGAGCAACTGCACTACATCCCTTAGCTTGGCCCCAAATTCCGTCCCTGTGTTGTTGCTGGTTCTTATATACCTCCCGTTCTTTTTGCTTATCTGATTCGGATTGCTTACCCCTCCTTCTATGTCCGATGCTACAGGAGTAGGCGACAAACCATATTCGATCCCTCCTGTGGGGAGCGTTGACGGCACAAGCTGGAAGTAAAAACGGTGTGACTTCGTAGCCTTCAGTTTCCAAATCAGCCTGCACCTCGTCGAATACCAACCCTCCATTCCAATTAACAAGCCCGCGAACGTTTTCCCCCACGATCCAGGTCGGTTGAATTTCTCGTATTGCTCTAAGCATCTCCGGCCAGAGGTGGCGGTCATCTTCTTTTCCAAGTCGTTTTCCAGCTGTGCTGTAGGGCTGGCATGGGAACCCTCCGGTAAGGATGTCAATTGTTCCTCTGTGAATAGTGAAGTCTGTCTTTGTAATGTCTCCATAACTAATTGCCTTTGGCCAATAATATTTTAAAACTTTTTGGCCGAACTCATTCCATTCGCAGTGAAAAACGTTATTCCATCCCATCCATTCAGAAGCAAGATCAAAACCGCCAATTCCTGAAAATAAACTACCATGGTTCATAATTTACCACCCGTTAAAGTTTGATTTTGCCTTCACCTGCCAGTCCTTGTGATTGTCGTTGATGAACTTCTTGAACGTGTTCCATCCATGTTTATCATCTTCAATCAACGGTACATTTTCAATGCTGTTCAGGATGAATGCTTCCCATAACTCATTTCTCCTACTAAGATCAATTTTGCATTTAGCAAACAATTGATCTCTGCTGATTGCCTTATCCTTTATAAGGTCAAACAAGTATTTCCGGTATTCCTTTACATCTTTATTAGCATCAACCTTGAATGACCTTTGATTGACATTGTTATTTACATTTACATTATCATTTACATTAGTTACTGTTTTGCTTCCGTTTTGCTTATCTTTTGCTTCTATTTTGCTTCCGTTTTGCTTATTCTTCGGTCTCTTACCGTTCTCAAACTTCTTGATGTTAGCATCTAATTGGGGTTTAATCAGTGTAAATATGGTTTTAGGAAGTCCGGACAAATCAACTTGTTGGAAATTCAATCCATATTCATAAATGGCGTTCCATACTAAAGCTTGATCCTCTAAAGGCAATTCTTTGATCGCTTCATAAAACGAACGGTAAATTATCATGCTGTCTCTTCCTTCCATAGGTTACAAAGTGTTTAGTATTTTACATGTATGGGTAAAAAAATAACTCATACATTGACTTGTTTGTCAAGCAATAAAAGCATTTGAATCTCCGATCTTTTCCATTTGCCTGACTTTATCCTCAAATCCAAAGTTGGGCGGCTTATCCCCAATTTATCCGCAAGCCATGACTTACTGTTCTGTCCAATTAGTCTATAAACTAGTCTTTCCATATCATAAAGATAAATAAAATTTACAAATTGTCAAATTATTTACAAAAGAAATTTCCTATAAATCCTATCTGCCCAATCCAAGCGTTTCCCTTCCCTATAAACCTCCTGCTGCTTAACCAGAAGATCCAATATCCTGATCCCGATGACGTGGGGGATTACTTCCTCCCCCTTGTCTGTCCTTATATGTAGGTCTCCGGTTTCCTTGTTGATCCAGAACTTAACTTGGTCGTTATATGAAAACTGTTCCTGTAGGTCATGAAGGTAGTTATGTCGTAGGGTTGTCATCTCATCATTTCTTTAATGTCCTCAATCAATTTCCGTTTCTCGTATCTTCTAGCTTTCAATATTGCTATGTTGGCCGTCAAGTGGTTTATATCATCCTGCGCCTCTTTTACCACCTGTTCCAGGCGTTTTCGTTCTCTCACTTCCATGTCTTTACGTCCTCCCCCGTTAAGTGCGATCGGACTTCCTTGTCCGCCCATACCAATGCCTGATAATATTCCTCTGCTGTCATTTTATCTGCAAATTAAGTTTTTCCACAACATCCGCCCCAGGCACTGATTCGCCCGATTTGATCAACTTCTTAATCAGTATCTTGTCGGGATTAACTACCAGCCTAGATAGCTTGTATTGCTCTGGGATCAAGTTCTCATCCAGTATTTCAACCGATTCAGATTTACGGAAGAACAGCTTCATCAAAGGGGTTTCAATCTTATCCACCCTGAATGCAGTCATTGCGGTGGATAGTGCTTCTTTCATCCGGTCAACTACATTTGTCTTTGCCTTCTTGATCTCTTGTAGCCTTTTTATCTCAGCATCAATTACCGAAATGTCGCCCTCAACGGACCGGATAACCTTTACGTAGTTTTCGGCCTTTGAATCCAGTTCTTCCCGTGTGATTGCCAATTGCTGTTCCAATTCGGGGGTAAATTCACCCTCTTCCAGTAAGGAGGCCAATTCAATGACCTCCTGTGTGATTTCAAATAGTGTTTTCATAAGTTTTATCTATTGAATTATATAAATCATATTTGCTAATTCAAGTTTATATTGTAAAATTCAGGAGCGTCTATTTCACATATAAACTTACCAATAACTCTATACCCATCAGGGCATTTATTTTCAGCTTCTTTAAAACTATTAGCTTTAATCCTTTCACCCGCCATTAATCCGCTTAAAGTTTCAGTTAGATAAATGTTCTTTTTTTTCATTATTTTATACCATTGATTACTGTTTGTAATGATGCCATTACCTCTTTGCTGATGGCATATTTCTGCTTGATGGTTTCGATGGACCCACCTGTTCTAAGGTATTCCATCGCCTTGTCCAGTTGCTCGCCCTTGTTGAGCCAAGGTTTGTCGTGGGCTGATCGTTTGGCCGGAACTGGCTTTTCTTCTGAATGCTCATTATCCGTGTCGTCAATCTGGCCTGTTGGAACCATGAACAAGTATAGTAAGGCGTATTTCAAAGCGTATGTAGTGGCTTTACCCGCTGCCTTGTCTTGGCTGTCCA
>JACYYK010003962.1_pt2 | contig 11071 bp, 3 predicted proteins | sample 8236871 | NCBI WGS metagenome assembly JACYYK01 (sample SAMN14103087, study PRJNA606662) | landfill metagenome | isolation source: landfill solid waste inoculated with endophyte fungus Paravalsa indica | place: India:New Delhi, Okhla landfill site | collected 2017-11-05 | reverse complement strand
GGCCGACCTCGCCGACGCGGGCATCAACTACGCGGTGACCGAGGTCCGCCGCCCGACGTGGAACATCGACACGCATCGAAAGGAACTGCCCTCGGAGCGGCCGGGTGAGCCGGAACCGGAGGGGTCCTGGGCACTGGCCTGCCGGCTGGTGCACGACTACGAGTTCTCGCCGCCGGAGATCGTCCGGGCACTCTACGATCCGGCGACCCCACTGCTGGGCCGCGACATGCTGCTGGAAGCCCGGTTCCACATGATGCACTTCTACTGCGGCGTCCGGATCACCGAGGTGGTCGACGAGACCCGGGACAACGGCGACCGGGTCTGGGGCTGGGCGTACGAGACGCTGGACGGCCATCTGGAGCGGGGCAAGGTCACCTACGAGGTGGTGAAGCACCAGCACTCTGGTGAGGTCGAGTTCGTGGCGTCCAGCTACTCACAGGGTGCTCCGACGCTGGATCGCATCACGTTCCTGGGGTGGCGCTTGTTCGGTCGCCGCACGCAGCTGCGCTTCTACCGCCGCTGCGGGGAACGGTTGCGCGCCTTCGTCGAGGCGGGGTTGCGCGGCGAGCGGGTGCCCGCCGGGCCTCCGCTGCGGGCCGGTCGCCTCGTGTGCGCGCCGACGGACGCCACCGCCCACCGCTGGGACGCCCTGGCACTCCACCGCGTCGCACCAGGCTGAGGGCGCTCCGGGTGGCCGGGGCCCAGTTCCTCGACGTCTTCCGGACTTCGCCCACCTTGCCCACCCCGGCGGGCGTTCGCCCGCTTCTGACGTGGTCGGGCTTGCGCTCGCTTCCACCATCACCTGACGGACAACCATGTGGCTGTAGACGGACTCGGCGACACTGCGATGGACCGCCTCTTCCACGGGCCCGGCGACGTGGCGCGCGACGTTCGAACAACATGACTTCACGTCGCCGTCGGCCAGGACGTCACGCCAACGACTTCCGCATCACCGTGCGGACCGTCTCACAGCGGCGAACAACACCCTCCGGCCCTTCCTCGCCCGCGCTTGTACTCCTAAGAGCGTGTTCCGCGGCCCCTGCTCCGTCGTGAGCGGGGGTCGGTGTGGTGGACCGCAAGGCGGAGGAGGGAGGTGCACCAGAGTGGTGTCGATCTTCGCCCACCCATTCGTGGTCCGATAGAACTGCGGTCCCTCGTACGCACGGAGGGTGCGCGTACCATCCGCGTTCGCGAAGACCTGCGGATCCGGCTTGCCGACAAGGATTTCGCAGCTCCCCGGGTCACGGAGCCTCTTGACACGGGCCAGCGGTTACGGACCTCGATGTGAGAAGGCGCCAGCGGACGGCGGTCCATGGTTCACGGTTTGATCAATGGCCGGAAAGCGGCACGGATATCCGATGCAGATGGTTCGACCGTCTCCTCAGAGGGCGGCCCGAGGTCGGTGCCGTAATAGGTGTAGTGCAGAGTCTCAGGACAGCTCACTCCGCTGATTTCCAGAGTGGTGTCGGAAACGAGTTCTCCGGTCCGCACCTCGTAGACTCGGACGGGGATCGAGATTTCGTGGAACGTCACGTGCTGTATTCCACCTGGCGCGGCATCCGAATGGTACAGGCAACTTTCCACCGGAGCCCCCAATTCGGTCTCCCCTGCGCAGATCACCAGCACCGCCTCAGCGGCGCCACCGGCCAACCATTGGTCGGGAAGCTTGTCGTTGTAGCGGTCGTTGCCGACCACGAGCGCGGGGTTCGTACCGTTGTCGTCGTAGGCGTCGGCGCCGCTGTACGGGGCCGGGGCGGAACAGTAGTCGGGTTGTTCGTAGGAATAATGGTCCGTCGGATCCAGTAGGTCGCGCAGCTTCGCCAGTTCGATCGCTTGAGTGGCCTCCGTCAATCCCTTCCGCGCCTTGGCCACGAGTTCGTGTTCGGGGTACTGATCGAGGAACTTCCGATACTGAAGGCGTGCGTTTTCCCAAGCGTGAGCCTCTACTGATCCGTCGGCACATCCGAGAATCGCCGCGGGCGCGATCCGCGGTACCGCCTCGATGGCGCGATCGAGCACGGTGCCGTCGGGCGACTGCGTACCGAGCCAGTCGGTGATCTTCACGACATCGCAGTCGTTCCCGTCGGGGAGGCGCCGGAGGAACTGATCCAGCACCGTCCCGGCCAGTGGGAAGTGGCCGGGTGGCAGTGTGCCAGCCTTGGAAAGCCGGTGGAATGCGGTCCGCAGGGCGTCGACATCACCGGTCTTCGCGGTTTCGAGTTCCTCAGCGGCCCGTCGGAGAAGACCACAGGCCTCGCGGGTGTTATCGGTGCGTGCGGTCAGCGGTGCGTCGATCAGGTGATGGGCGATCCAGATCCGGTCCAGTGCTTCGAGTGCCTGTGCGCAGTCACCGTTGTGGCGAGCCTGGGTAACCTTCTGCTCGATCCGGGATGCGTCGAAACGTAGCAGGCCGATGACCAGCAGCACCGGTACCGTGATTCCGAAGGCGACGAGTCGCCGCTTCCTGGCCCCACCGTATCGGGGCCTTCGCAGCCGTCCACCCGCCAAGTACCAGCCGTGCACGGTGAGAACGGCCCACCACGTGACCACGATCAGCTCGAACCACTCCGACCTCACGGCCACGGCGAGGACGATGACGAGCGCGATGGTGACCAGCGCCGTGCCGACCGCCCATTTCCGACGCCCCAACATCAGGTATCCGATGCCGAGCAACGACGCGTTACCGACCGCGGCGGCCAGCGGATCGTGCGACCGCCCATCGGGCTGGGACGGCGGTTCCGGATCAAGCCGGGGCTCTGGACACTCCGAATACTCGGGATACATCGTGGTCACGTCCTCGGAAATCGGCACCGGGTCGGTCCCATTGTCGGATCGGGAACCCGGAACGAATTCCGTCGTGATCGAATTGGCCGGAAGCTGCCGATTCCTCAGGGGTCGCGGTCGATCCTGGGTGGCGGTTCGCCTTCGATTCCGTCATCGCGGCATTCACCGGAGTCGCCGAAACCTCCTTCGGAGTCAGGCCCGTGGGCGTGTCACGGAAGAACACCGCGAAACCACTGATCATTGCCGACGTCGCCGAACCAGCGAGGGCGAGCCCGGTGACCGTGGGGGTCCGAACCGAACGGCACACGACGTCGGCTCTGTGGGAACGAGCCGAGACGGAACGCGGACGCCCTGCCGGGTCGGATCTTGTGACTCGACCAGAGCCTCGGACTTGTGGAAGGCGATGCGGACGTCGGCCATCACATAGCGACCTCCCCGCGACCGTCCGCGCTCCAATCCGCTCCCGGAGAAGATCTCAATCGCCCGGTCACGGGCCTTCTGTAACTCGTCAGCCGGCCGCCACACCCCGGCTCCAGCACCCTCAGTCCAGCGGTTCCAGTTCGATGCGGACCAGTTTCGTCACCTCGTCGTACAGTGCGGCGAGTTCGTCGTGGTCGGTGAATCCGGCGACGAACACGTTCACCGCGTAGACCTCCTGCTCGCCGCTCAAGACCTGTCCCGGCGACACCGTGGTGACGATGCTGATGACCTCGGGCAGCTCCCGCACGGCGTCGAGGCCGTGGATCGCCACCAACCGCCCACCGCCGGGCGGGTACACGATCAGCTCACCCAGCGGCACGGGAATCCGGTTCCCGGCAGGCTCCGGGCGTGGCAGGCCGGCTGCCACCGCCACGAACTCGGCGAACATGTCGACACCGGTGTGCAGTTTGATCAGTTCCGCGGTCGCGCCTCCCACGGGACGACCGGCGTTGATCTCCACGATCGTCGGCCCGGCGACCTCGTCGTCGATGACCTCGACGTGCGCGACGGTGTTGTCCAGGCCCAGCGCGAGTACCGAGCGCACGACGACGTCGGTGATCGCCGTGGCGCGCTCACCGGACAACGTCAGCGGCGGGCAGGCCATCGCCAGCTCGAAGGCGCGCTCGTCGATGAGCGGCTTGTCCACGATGGCCACAGGCTCGGCGACGCCGTCGGAAACCACCACGTCGACCATGTACTCCGGCCCACGCAGCAGGCCCTCGACGAGAAAGACCCGTCGTGGGTCGAGCGAGCCGCCCGCGCGGTCGGCCACCGGCCGGTGATAGCGCGCGTCGGGGGCTTCCGGCAGTCGCCGCGCCAGCAGCGCGCATGCCTGCGCGAGCTCGTCGGTCGACCGTACGGTCCGGACCAGGGTGCTCGCCGCGCCGTTGACCGGTTTCACCACGGCGGGCAGCCCGACCGACTCCGCTACCGCGGTGGCTTCCGAGGTCTCGGAGACGAGCGCGTGCCGGGGACCGGGCAGACCGGCCTCGGCCAGGAGCTGCCGCACCGCGAACTTGTTGTGGGCCAGGCGAAGCACGTCGGCCGGGCACCGGCCCACGCCGAGCAGTTCCGCGGTGCGGGCGGCGGTGGCGATGATGTCCTCCGCCGCGGTGAGCACGCCCGCGGGCCTCGCCCCGCCCGTGGCCGCGCGGATCCGTTCCGCCACCTCCTCGGCATCGCGGATGTCGGCGACCACGCACACGTCGTCGGCCAGCCCGACCAGGTCGGCGTGCTCGTGTTCGGCCACGGCGGGTGTGACCACCGCTGCACGCAGGCCGAGCGTGTGCGCGGCGTCGACCACGCTCGAAAGCCAGTGCGCGGGGACCTCCCGGAGCACGAACACCGTTCTCCCCGCCTCGTTCACGAAGTCTCCTCCAGTTCGAACCGGACCTGCTTCGCCGCCTCGTCGTACAGGGCGGCCAGGTCGTCGTGGTCGGTGAACCCGGCGACCACGAGGTTCACGCCGTACACCTCCTGGTCGTCGTTGACCAGCTCGCCGGGTGTGAGGGTGGTGACGACGTCGATGACCTCGGGAAGTTCCGCGACCTCGTCGACGCCGTGGACGGCCACGAGCCGTCCGCTCTCTCGCGGGTAGAGGATCAGCATGCCGAGCTGGATGGGCAGCGACGGCGCCTCCCGCTTCGGTGGTGGCGTGCCGAGAGCGAGCGAGGTGGCCTCGGCGAACACGTCGACGCCGGTGCGCAGTTTCGCCAGCAGCGGCATGATCGACCCGGCCGGGCGGCCCGCGTTGATCTCCACGATCGTCGGCCCCGCGGTCTCGTCGTCGATCACCTCGACGTGTGCGACGGTGTTGTCCAGGCCGAGTGCCCGGATCGCCTCGCACACCGCGTCGGTCACCACCTTCGCGCGCTCGGTGGTCAGCCCGAGCGGCGGGCAGGACAGTGCCAGCTCGAACTTGCGTTCGTCGATCAGCGGTTTGTCCAGCAGTTCGACCGGTTCCACCTCGCCGTCGCGCACCAGCACGTCGATCGCGTACTCCGGCCCGCGCAGCAACCCCTCCACCAAAAAGACACGGGTGGGGTCGAGCTCCGGTTCCCCGGCGCGGCCGGAGACCGAGCGGTGGTAGCGCGGGTCGGTCGACTCCGGCAGCCGGGTCGCCAGCAACCGGTAGGCGTCGGCGAGTTCGGTCACCGTGGTCACGGTGCGCACGAGGTTGCTGCCCGCGCCGTTGACGGGTTTGACGATCGCCGGGAGCCCCACGTGATCGGCGACGGCGGCGGCCTCCCCCGCGTCGCCGATCAGCGCGAACCGTGGGCCGGGCAGCCCGGCCTCGGCCAGCACCCGGCGTACGGCGTGTTTGTTGCGGGCGACGGTGAACACCTCGGCGGAGCACCGAGCCACGCCCAGCGCTTCCGCTGCCTGGGCGACCACGGCGACGAGTCCGTCCGAGCCGGTCATCATCCCGGCGGGCCGCGCCCCACCGGTCGTCTCGTGCACGGCGACGAGGAGTGTGCCGAGATCATGGACGTCGTCGACCGCGACGACCCCGTCGACCACCTCGGCCAGCGCGGCTGCCTCCTCCTCCGGCATGGGAGGCGCGAGCAGCACCGCCCGCAACCCGGCCGCGTGGACAGCGGCCGCGGTCTCACCGACCCAGTGCCCGCGTGACTCCCGCACCAGCAGTGCCGTGCGTGACCAGTCGGCCGTGCTCCGACTCATCGGTTCGTCCCTCCTGCCAGGGCGGGTGTGCGTTCGCTGTCGGCGCTGTCGGCGCTGTCGTTGGTGTCGTCGGTGTCACCGCGTCCCGGTTTCCCGGTGTCCTGACCCGCCTTCCGCTCCCGCTCCTGTGCACCGACGAGGTCGTCGGGCAGCGAGTCGGGGACCTCGGTGTCGAAGCGGCGCAGCAGCCGCAATGACAGCCCACCGAAGTTGACCGCCAGCATGAGCAGTCCGAACACGACGTAGGCCAGGCCGGTACCGCGCCCCTCCCCTGTGCCGAGCAGCTGACCGACCGAGTCCGCGAGCGATCCACCCGGCACCATCATCGGCTCGAACAGGCCGACGGCCAGCGGCGCGAGCAGCGCGAACCCGAGCGGCAGCGTCGACCAGGTGATGGTCTGGTTCAACGCGAACACGCGGCCGTGGAACCGCTGCGGCACCTTCACCTGCACGATCGTGGCGTAGATGCCCTGGGACATCGACATCGACATGGCCATCAGGAACACGCCGACCGCCACGACGACGAACACCGGCCGCAGTCCCATGATCAGGCATCCGGTGGCGATGCCCATGTTGCCCACGAGCACACCGATCATGCGCCGGTTCTTCGGCCCGCCCCACAGTGCCATCGCGATCCCGCCGCACACGGCGCCGAGCGCCTCGGCCAGCGCCACCTGGGCGACGTCGGTGACGGTGCCGAAGGACAGCACCAGTGGGGTCATGAGCACCATCGCGGGGGCGAGGAACACGTTGGCCAGCGCGAAGTAGGCCAGCATCGTGCGGAAGCCCTTGTGGTTCCACGAGTAGCGCAGCCCGTTGCGGATCGCGGTGAGCAGTGGTTCCCTCGGCCGCCAGCCCAGCAGGTCGGGGAACCGCACCAGCAGCAACCCGACGATCGCGAGCAGGTATCCCGCCATGTCGATGAGGAGGATGCCGTGCAGCTCGACCACGGCGAGCAGCCCCGCCGCGATCACCGGCATCAGCAGCTGCGCGAAACCGTTGCTGATCTGCGCCAGCCCCATCGCGTGCCCGAGGTACTGCTTGGGTACCAGTTGGGCGATCGAGGACTGGTAGGCGATGCGCTGGAACGACCCCGCGATCGAGCCCAGCGGCACCATCAGGTAGATCAGCCACAGCGGATGGATCCCGTTGAGCAGGAACAACGCGAGTGCCAGCTGGACACCGCCCGCCGTGGCACTGGCGATGATCATGATGCGTCTGCGGTCCACCCGGTCCACCAGCGCACCCGCCACCGGCAGGATGACCACCCCGCCCAGCAGCACCAGCGCCCACAGCAACCCGAGGTTGGTCACCGATCCCGTCTGGGTGTAGAGCCAGATGGGCACGGCGAACGAGGTCAGTGCGGCCCCGGTGGTGGACACCAACTGACCGATGGTGATGGTGACGAACCGGCCCATGCTCGGCCGCACCTTCGGGGTGTCGTCCACGGTGACCTCGTGGGCGTCGTGCAACGCCCAGCCCGCGTCCTCGCCGCGGGTGGCGACGTGGAGTTCGCTGGATTTCCCGACCTGCCCGGCACGCACGGCCGGATGGACCCGCGTGACGATCTCGGCGAGTTCGTCGGCGCGGTAGCGCAGGAAGAAGTGCCCGGCCTGGTCGAGCACCACCAGTGCGGTGGTGTCGGTGAGGAACTCCCACTCCCGGTAGCGTTCCTCGTAGTAGTCGGTGACCGGGTCCTCCGAGCCGACCACGGAGATCATCGGCGCCCGCAGTTTGGCCACGCGGCGGTCGAGCAGCTCGCTGAAGTACTCCTCGGCGGCCCGGCTGTCCTCCCGCATGTTGCTGATGATCCGGTCGGCCTGCTCGGGATCGAGGTCGTCGGTGTCGACGCCCATGCCCTTGAGCCAGTTGGCGTAGAAGCGATTGCTGCGCAGTTTCTCCAACCGGGTGCGCAGCGAGCCGACCACTCCCCGGATCCGGGCGAACGGGAAGATCGCTCCGATGTAGACGGCTTCCAGCTCCCGGCCGCGTTCCTCCAGCCTGCGGGCCACCCCGACGGCGAGCGCGTTACCGACACCGCAGTGGCCGTAGACGGCCAGGGGGCCGTCGATGCGTTCGAGGATCTCGTCGGTCAGCCGTTCCACGAGTTCGTCGAACGGCATCGCGTCCTCGGACAGGCCGACGTCGTGACCGGGAATGGCCACGGAGTACAGCGAGTACCCCTCGGGCAGCGCGTCGGCCAGCGGTTGGTAGACGATCGCGCTGCCACCGCCGTAGGGCACACAGACATAGGTCAGCGTGCGTTCGCCCGCCGGGACGGGCTTGGTGAGCTCGTAGAGCAGCCTGCGCGGACCGTCGTCGGTACCGGCGTCACCGTCGACGAACTCGGCGAGGGTGCGGATGGTGCGGTTGCCGAACAGGTCCATGACGCCGACCTGACGAGCACCGTCGCCGAACTCCTTGCCGATGCGGGCGACCACCTGGGTGGCGAGCATGGAGTGCCCGCCGAGGTCGAAGAAGTCGTCGTCGACGCCGAGTTCGTCGACCTTGAGCACGTCCCGCCAGATATCGGCGAGCCGCAACTCGGTGGGTGTCGTGGGCGCCACGAGTTCCTGGCTCGTGTCACGGCTCGCGACCGGCGCGGGCAGCGCCTTGCGGTCGAGTTTGCCGTTCGGAGTCAGCGGCAGTTCCTCCAGCGTGACGAACGCGGCGGGCACCATGTAGTCGGGCAGGGTGCGCTTGAGCGCGTCCCGCAGCGTCGCCGTGTCTTCCTGTCCCACGACGTAGGCGACGAGCCGCTGGTCACCCGGGGAGTCCTCCCGCACGAGCACCGCCGCGTCCCGGACCCCGGGTCTGTCGCGCAACGCGCTTTCGATCTCCCCGAGTTCGATGCGCAGGCCGCGCAACTTCACCTGGTGGTCGATACGGCCGAGGAAGTCGATCGTGCCGTCGGGCCGCCACCGTGCGAGGTCGCCGGTGCGGTACATGCGCTCGCCGTCGGCGTGGAAGGGGTCGTCGACGAACTTCTCGGCCGTGAGCTCGGGGCGTGCGTGGTAGCCGTGGGCGACGCCGACCCCGGCGATGTGCAGTTCGCCTGCGACTCCGATGGGGCACGGGTTGCCGTGCGGATCGAGAACGTGGATGCGGATGTTCTGGATCGGCGCCCCGATCGGCACCGCGCTGACCTCGGCGAGCGCGTCGGCGGTGCAGTGCCAGGCGGTGACGTCGATCGCGGCCTCGGTGGGCCCGTACAGGTTGTGCAGTTCGCAGTGCGGCAGGCGGGCGGTGAAGTCCCGTGCCACCACTAACGGAAGCTCCTCCCCGCTGCACACCACCCTGCGTAGCGCCGTGCACGCCTCGACGCCGTCTCCGGCGAGGAACAGGGTCAGCATCGACGGTACGAAGTGGGCGGTGGTGACGCGTTGGGAGATCAGGAGGTCGCGCAGGTAGGCGACGTCCTTGTGGCCGCCGGGTTCGGCGAGCACCAACCGTGCGCCGGTGAGCAGTGGCCAGAAGAACTCCCACACCGACACGTCGAAGCTGGCCGGGGTCTTCTGCAGTACCGCGTCGGTGCCGTCGAGCCGGTAGGTGCGCTGCATCCAGTCGAGCCGGTTGACCACGGCACGGTGCCGGTTGGGCACGCCCTTCGGCTTACCGGTGGAGCCCGAGGTGTAGATCATGTAGGCGATGTCGTCCGGCCCGGCCACGGGTTCGGGCGCGGTGCCGGGCAGCGCAGCGAGTCGCCGTACCTCGTCCTCCTCGTCCAGCACGAGCACGCTCGCCTCGCTCGCCGGCAGCACGTCCCGGAGCTCGGCCTGCACCAGCACCACGGGCGAGGCGGAGTCGGACACCATGAACGCCAGCCGCTCGGCCGGGTACTCCGGGTCCAGCGGCACGTACGCTCCCCCGGCCTTGAGCACGCCGAGCAGCGCGACGACCAGTTCCACCGACCGCTGCGCGCACACGCCCACGAGGGTGTTCGGCCCGACGCCGAGGCCCCGCAGGCGGTGGGCGAGTTGGTTGGCCCGCCGGTCGAGTTCGGCGTACGACAGCGACTCGTCACGGAAGGTCAGGGCCACGGCGTCGGGGGTGCGAGCCACCTGCTCGGCCACCAAAGCGGCCAGCGTGGTCTCCGGGACGTCGACCACCGGACCGGCCGCGCTGCGAAGCACCAGCTCCCGCTCCCGGTCACCGAGCAGGTCCAGTTCGGACACCGGACGGTCGGCGTCGGTGACGATCGAGCGCAGCAGGGTCACGAGGTTGTCGGCCATCCGCGCCACGGTCACCTCGGTGAACAGGGCCGTGTTGTACACGAACTTGCCGAGCAGTCCGCCCGCGACCTCCACGGCGTGGAACTCGAAGTCGAACCGGGTGGCGGGCGCGTCCCCCGGTCGCCAGCGGAACTCGACGTCCGAGGAACCCGCCTCCGCCAAGCGGCCCATCTGGTAGTTCTGCAACGCGAACAGCACCTGGAACACCGGTGACCGGCTGACGTCGCGGGAGACGTCGAGTGCGTTCACCAGCTTCTCGAACGGCACGTCGGCGTGGTCGAAGGCGTCCAGCACGATCCGCCGGGTACGGGTGAGCAGTTCGGTGAACCCCTCGCCCCCGGCCACCCGGGCGCGCAGTGGCAGCATGTTGACGAACATGCCGACCACGCCCTCCAGCTCGGGCAGGCTCCGTCCGGCCGCGCTGGAGCCGACGGCGAAGTCGTCCTGGCCGGAGTACCGCGACAGCAGTACCTCGTAAGCGGCGAGCAGGGTCATGAACAGCGTCGCACCGTGCCGCTCCCCCAGCGCCCGCACGTCGGCGAGCAGGTCGGCGTCGACGCGGAACTCGTACGCGGCGCCGTCGAACGTCTGGGCCGCCGGGCGCGGCCGGTCGGTGGGCAGTTCCAGCGGCTGTACCCCTTCGAGCGCCTCGCGCCAGTGGTCGAGCTGCCTGTCGAGTTCCTCCCCGGTCAGGGTTTCGCGCTGCCAGCGCGCGAAGTCGCCGTAGCCCACGGTGAGTTCGGGGAGCGTGGCGGTGCTACCTGCGCTGAGAGCGTGGTAGTGGGCGGCGAGGTCACGCAGCAGCAGGTCCACCGACCAGCCGTCGCCCACGATGTGGTGGGTGCACACGACGAGCAGGTGGTCGTCGGCGGACAGGCGCACGAGTGTGGCCC
>JACYYK010001510.1_pt2 | contig 11074 bp, 10 predicted proteins | sample 8236871 | NCBI WGS metagenome assembly JACYYK01 (sample SAMN14103087, study PRJNA606662) | landfill metagenome | isolation source: landfill solid waste inoculated with endophyte fungus Paravalsa indica | place: India:New Delhi, Okhla landfill site | collected 2017-11-05 | reverse complement strand
GCGAGGACCTGCGGGCCAACTATCCGGAGGGAACCGATCCCTACGTGCTGGGCGAAAGCGCCAACAGCATCACCACCTACGGCTACGACCCGGTGACGGGCATGCAGGAACCGAAGGTCACGCTTTGTCAGATCGCGGCGGCTTAATAGGGAGGAACGAACAATGGCCAGGATGAAGTTCCTTTGTGACGCCGACCGCTGCATCGAGTGCAACGCCTGCGTCACCGCCTGCAAGAACGAACACGATGTGCCGTGGGGCATCAACCGGCGCCGTGTCGTCACCATCAACGACGGCAAGCCGGGCGAGCGCTCGGTCTCCATGGCCTGCATGCACTGCACCGACGCGCCATGTGCGGCGGTGTGCCCCGTCGATTGCTTCTACACGACGGCGGACGCGGTGGTGCTGCATTCGAAGGATCTGTGCATCGGCTGCGGCTACTGCTTCTACGCCTGCCCGTTCGGCGCACCGCAATATCCGCGCGTCGCCAATTTCGGCTCGCGCGGCAAGATGGACAAATGCACCTTCTGTGCGGCCGGTCCGGAGCCGGATTCGACCGAGGCCGAATATGCGAAATACGGCGCCAACCGCCTGGCCGAAGGCAAGCTGCCGCTCTGCGCGGAGATGTGCTCGACTAAGTCCCTGCTCGCCGGCGATGGCGAGATCATCGCTGCCATCTACAAGGAGCGTGTGACGCAGCGCGGGTACGGCTCCGGCGCATGGGGCTGGCAGACGGCCTATCGGGAGACGGTCGAAGTCTAGGTCAGGACCTAGCAACCAGGCAGCGGGCGCTGGACGGGTTCCCGCGGCGAAACACGCTCAGGAGGATGAAGCACATGCGGATCTGGAGCCTTGGTCGATTGATTCCGCCGGCTGTCGCAGCGTTCATTCTGGCCATCGGCCTGCTTGTCGTTCCTGCGGGTGCGCAGGAAGGCTCGGGAAGCAACCCCACCGCCCAGGCAGTGAGCGAACAGCAGCTCCTCGATGAACTCAACAAGGTCCAGGGCCGCGTCAGCATACCGGACCGGAAAGCCGCGACCCTGCAGCAGCCGCAGGGCCGCGACTATCAAGGCTTCCATGAGCGCGCACTGCCGTGGATCGGCGGCATCGCCATCGTCGGCATGCTGCTCGTGCTCGCCCTTTTCTACTTCATCAGGGGCAGGATCCGCACGCAGGCGGGTGAATCGGGCGTCAGGATCCTCCGGTTCAACGCGTTGGAGCGTCTGGCGCACTGGACGACCGCTGTAGCCTTCATCGTCCTGGCCATCACGGGTCTGAACTTCGTCTTCGGCAAGCGTCTACTGATGCCCCTGATCGGACCGGAGGCATTCTCGACATGGACGATATGGGCGAAATACGCGCATGATTTCGTCGCCTGGGCGTTCATGCTCGGCGTGCTCGTCATGCTAGTCCTGTGGGTCTGGGACAATCTACCCGACCGCTACGACGCGAACTGGCTGAAGAAAGCCGGCGGGCTGTTCGATCGATCGAACAGGACGCATCCGCCGGCAGCGCGCTTCAACACGGGGCAGAAGCTCATCTTCTGGGCTGTCGTGCTCGGCGGAATATCGCTGTCGGTTTCCGGCATCTTCCTGCTGTTCCCGTTCGTCTTTACCGACGTCAACGGCATGCAGACGGCCCAGTATGTTCACGCGGCCGTCGGCGTCATCATGGTCGCGGTCATCATCGCACACATCTATATCGGCACGCTCGGCATGGAGGGCGCCTACGACGCGATGGGTTCCGGCACGGTGGATTTGAACTGGGCCAAGGAGCACCACAGCGCCTGGGTCGAGAAGCAGCAGGCCAAGGCTGATGGAAGGGTGCCGCCGCACAATGCCGCCGAGCCTGCGGAATAGGCCGATCCTACCGCAAATCGAAAAGCCCGGACCGGTCGGTCCGGGCTTTTCCTTTCTGGCGCTGCCGGCTTCGACACCCGCGGCCTGATCGCATCGCGCCGCGCTTCAAGGCACGTTGCGATCTCTTTTACGCATGTCCCGGTACCGGAACCGGTTCCCGCGTTCGGGAGGCATGCTTTCAGGAAGATATCTCGTCGCGCCCGACCACGCTGGGATCAGGTTCGCCGGACCAGTTCGGCCCGACGAGATTGCGGCCCGGATCACCCACTCTCGCGCCTTCGGTGCTGTAGGCCTGCCACGCCGGCTGTTGCTGCGGCGCGTTCAGAAAAAAAACTCCGGCGCCAAGCGCGATTGCGACCGCAACGACGATTCCCGTCAAGATCATGCCCATTCCCGCCTACTCCTTCCGTTGCCTTTCGAGGCAGGCCGCCGATGGCCCGCCTCCGAAAAATTCCGTCGTCGCAAGCCGCGCCTATTCGTCCTCAACCGGATCGGCGGTCCCCGATGGCTCGGTCGCCGGGCCCGACGTCTGCTGATACTGAAGATCGAGCGCTGCCAAAGCCATCAGCGGCGGCGGCAAGGCGACGCCGGCAACCCTCATTTCACGGGCTGTTTTGTGGCATTGCTCGATGTCGTTGGCGGAAGCAAGCTGTTCGGCTGCCTCCACCGTCAGCACCTCCTCCTTCGGTGTGCTGGTCACGTCGGCAGGCGGCACGGGCGCAGCCCTGCTTTCCTTCTGCGGCGCATTCGACGCCGAGCCGCTTGCGGCGGCATTGTCCTTGCCGGGCTTCGGAGCATCGGTCGCCACGCCATCCTGTCCGGTGATCTCCTGCGCCGAGCCCGTCTCTTCGTCTGCCTTCGCCTGATCGGCGCCGGTCGTGCCCTGCGTGGCGGCGCTCTCCTTGCCCGGTGCGGCCTGCCCGCCGGACGCCGACTGTTGCGCCGGCGGCTCTGCCGGTTTTGCCGCGCCGGCCGGCGCGGCTGGCTCGGGCGGGGGCGCCTTCATGAAGGCGACGAGTTCCTGACAGAGATTGGCCGGGCCGCCTTGCTGCGGGGCGGCCTGATCGGTCTGCGCTTCAGCTGCGGGAGCAGCGGGCTGCGGCGACGTGGTGGTCTGTGCCCAGGAAGCCGAGGCCGAGAGCACGAACATTCCAGCGAGGATGATACTTCTCATCGTAAGCTCCTTCCCTGTTGTTCAGAAGCCGGCCGCCCTCCATGCCGTAACGTGCAGGATCATCGCTCGACTTGCAAGTTTGAACGTGAAGGTCGGTTCCGAGCTTATGTTGCAACGCAGCGGCGTGAGTGCATTGAGAAGGCAATCGAACGTCTATGAAGCGCCAAGTTTCGCGATGGATCAGCCACACCTTGGAATGCACGACGCCGCGCTTGTTGGAGAAATCCTGCACGCGATCGATCCGGTGATCGCGCAGCCGTGAGCCTGAGCGGTAAGCAGCAGCTGCCACCGCGCTGCTTCCAGCCGTCCTCCCAATGACCTTGACGTGAAGATGATAGATCGCCACCGCGACCGGAACATCTACACATCAAAGCCCACGTCGGCACGACGTCAGCCCCGAGAAGCTGGCCGGCGCGCTACTCGCGCTGAACGTGCTACGCCCGTCAGGCGATAGGACTTCTATTCAGACGAGCGAGGTCCTTGGATATTTCCGTCGACGCTAACTTGAGCACAGCGGCATAGCGGTCGCACGCCTCGCTCTGCGAGGGAAAGGCGGAAATGAAATAGGTCAGGCCGAGGCTGGCGACAACGCGGTCGTTCTCGTTGTAGATCGGCACCGCGATGGTGTTGGAGTTTCGCGGCTCCACCTCGGGCGAACGCACGGCATAGCCGCGCTCGCGCGTTGTGCGGACCAGCCGGTCTAGCTTTTCGGGATGGCGGGCATAGTCGTCTTCCGGGTCGCCGGAATTGCGCAGCATGCCGACGATCAGCTCGAACTCTTCCTGCGGGGTGAACGCCAGATAGGCAAGCCCCATTCCCCGGGTCAAAAGCGGCAGACGCATGTTGACGGTCTTGTGGAACGGCGAGACGGAGCTGTCGGGCACCGTGCTGAAGCGCACCACCACTGCATCACGGTCGAGAAGCGAGATCGACACCGGCCACTGGTGCTTGCGTGTCACCGCGATGGCCCATGGCCGACCGGCCTCCCCCACCATCGGCTCCTTGTGGTAGCCGGAGCTGAGCGAGGAGACCAGCGCGCTAAGCTGGTAGCCGCCGGCACGCGGGTCGTTCTCGACAAAGCCCGCCTGTTCCAGAGTTTGCAGGATGCGCACGAGGGTCGGCTTAGGCAGCCCGGTGCGTGCGTGCAGGTGGCCCACCGACGTGTAAGGCTGCATGTTCATTTCCTGCAGCACGCGCATCGCGCGCTCGATCGCCCTGATACCCATTTTCTGCCTCGCATCACCTCTCGCGTTCCATCTGCCGAAATGCAGTCCTTGATAAGTTGTGACCGGAAGGTGTCAAGCTCTATGGCAATACCGCCTGACAAGAAGGAGACCGGCATGGCATCGGCAACCAACCGCGCGGCGGTACGCGACCTCATTTCCACGATCGATGACGCCATCGTAGATGGTCTGATGCAGGGCGCCGTCGATCTTCACGTCCATTCCGGCCCATCCACAATGGCGCGTCAGGTCGACCATTTCGAAGCCGTCGAACAGGCGGCAGCGGCTGGCATGCGCGGCATCATGTTCAAGGATCACCACTATTCGGTCGCGCCGTTCATTCCAATCATGGACCGCGTGCTCGGTCATCTGAACGTGGCGATGTTCGGCGGCCTGGTGCTCAACAACAGCACCGGTGGCCTCAATCCCTTCGTGGTCGACGCGCAGCTCAAGCAGGGTGCGAAGCTGATATGGATGCCCACGGCACAGTCGGCGAACCACATCCGCAGTTCGCACCGCAAGTCGCGCTTGGCGTCCAACGTACAGTTAAAGCCGTCGCCCGGCATCACGGTGGTAGACGCCTATGGCGAACTCCTCGATGAGGTAAAGCAGATTCTGGATTCGATTGCAGAGTTCAACGCGATCCTGTCTTCGGGCCATCTGCATGTCTGGGAAATCTGGAAGCTCTTCGAAGAGGCCAAGAAGCGCGGCGTCAAGCGGCTGCTGGTCAACCATCCGATGTACGGCCTGCACTTCACCTATGAGGACATCACCGAGTTGGCTCAGTTTGGCGCGCTGATCGAGCAGTCGGCCTGTCTCTACGTCGACTCCCGCTTCAACGTGTTCTCTCCGCAGGAGTTGAAGGAACACATCCTCGCCGCGGGCGTCGAGCATTCCTCGATCGGCTCCGACCTCGGCCAGGTCGACAACCCGACACCGGTCGAGGGCATGCGCCAGGCCATCAAGCTGTGCCTCGCGCTTGGCTTCACAGAGGCCGAGGTTCGCCTGATGGTGCGCGACAACCCCTCGAAGCTGATCGGCCTTGATGTCACCTAGCGCGTGGGTAGAACGATTGCGGACGCCGAAGTGCGCTTGAGGACATAGGATGCGTGTGGCATCCGGGAGGAACGCATGACCCAGACGGACGCAATCACTCCGCAGCCCGTGGACGCGTCGCAATTCGAATCCGGCCCGCGCGAGGTAGCCGGCCTGCCGCTCTGGACGGTGCGCATCGTCGCGGCGCTAATCCTGGTGCTGTCGGTCAACCAGACCTTCAATCTCGGGTTCTTCGTGGGCTACACGCTGATCGACCTGCGCTTCTTCTACGCGATCATCGGCCTGGCGCTCGCCTGCTGCTTCCTAATCTATCCGGCAAGTTCCTCGGCGCGCTCGCTGACACCGCCCTGGTATGATTGGCTTCTCGCAGCCGCGATTCTGGTCGTGTGCGGCTATTTCCTGGTCAACGCCTTCAACATCGCCCTGCGCGGCTGGGAAATGGCGCCGCCGGAAACGGCAATATACTTTTCGTTCGCCCTGTGGATCCTGGTTCTGGAGGCGGGGCGCCGCGCCGGCGGACTGCCGCTGGCGATCATCGTCGGCGCGATGTCGCTCTATCCCGTCTATACTGAATATTTGCCGGCCGCGATTTCCGGCTTCGGCTCTGGCCCGGCCTATACCGCCGCCTACCATGCGATGGGCTCGGAAAGCGTTCTCGGCATTCCGCTGCGCACCTTCGCCTCGCTGATCATCGGCTTCCTGCTGTTCGGCGCCGCGCTGCAACAGACGGGCGCGGGCAAGTTCTTCATGGACCTGTCCTTCGCCCTGCTCGGCAAGGTCCGCGGCGGCCCGGCCAAGGTGGCGATCTTCTCCAGCGGCCTGCTCGGCTCGATGAGCGGCAGCGTCATCACCAACGTACTCACCACCGGCGTCATGACGATCCCCGCCATGCGCCGAACAGGCATTCGCGGCACGGTGGCGGCCGGCGTGGAAACCTGCGCCTCCACTGGCGGCGTGCTGATGCCGCCGGTTATGGGCGCCACTGCCTTCGTTATGGCCAGCGTGATGAACGTGCCGTACGCGGACGTGGCGCTCGCCGCCATCATTCCGTCTTTCCTCTATTTCCTCGGCCTGTTCATCCAGATCGACGCCTACGCCGGCAATAAGAAGCTGAAAGGCCTCCCGACGGACGAACTGCCACGGGTTAGCCAGACGCTGAAGGACGGCTGGTACTACATCTTCGCCTTTGCCGTGCTGATCTACATGCTGTTGGTGATGCGCCGGGAAGCGCTTGCCCCCTATTACGCGACGCCGCTTCTGATCGTGCTGAACCAGCTCTTTTCGAAGAAACATCGCTGGGGCTGGAAGGATGTTGGCCGTTTCCTCGACAATCTCGGTTCACTGTTCGCCAACATGGTGGCGATCCTCGCAGCTGTCGGCATGATTATCGGTGCACTATCGATGACGGGTGTCGCGGCGACGCTGGTCAACGACCTGCTTCGCATCGCGGACGGAAACGTGCTGGCGCTGCTGCTCATGGGCGCCTTCACCGGCCTGGTTCTCGGCACCGGCATGACCTCGACGGCGGCCTACATCTTCCTGGCTATCCTGCTGGCGCCGGCGCTCATTCAGGTCGGCATCAGCCCGATGGCCGCGCACATGTTCATCTTCTACTGGGGCATGCTGTCCTTCATCACACCGCCCGTGGCGCTGGGTGCCTTCGCAGCCGCGTCGATAGCCAAGACGCCGCCTATGGCGACCGGATTCGAGGCGATGCGGCTGGGCAGCATCATCTACTTCATCCCGTTCTTCTTCGTCTTCGAGCCGGCACTGCTGATGGAAGGCTCGGCGGGCGAGATCGTCTTCTATACGAGCCTGGCGATTGTCGGCATCGCGATCTTCGCCTGGTCAATCCAGGGCTACATGCCTCTGGTCGGCCCTCTCTTCCAGGGACGCGCATATTCATGGCCGCTGCGTATCGCCCTGATGTTCGCCGCCATCCTCGTCGCCCTGCCGGGAGATGCGGTCCCCGGCTGGTCCGACATCCACCTGCTGATGCTGGCCTTTGTCATCGTGCTGCCGATCGTGGGCGCCGCCTACATGATGAACCGCAGCGCCCATCAATCCGCCGCCGTCTGACGACCCCCTTTCAAGGAGATAATCGCGTGAAGCTAGGAACCATCAATCATAACGGCCGCCCCGCCCTCGTCGCGCAACAGGGCGAGGTCACTGTCCTTCTCGCGGAGCTTTATCAGAGCGCCGGGTTGGACAACCCGCCGGCATCGATGAACGACCTGATCGAGGCCGGCGACGCCGAATTCGCCCGCGCCCGCAAGGCGGTATCGGAAGGCAGCGCCAAGCCCCTCGACGAGGGCTCCATCGACTGGCTGCCGCCGCAAACCCGCCCGTCCAAGGTTCTCGGCGTCGCGTTCAACAACATGGGCATCCGTAAGTCCGCCCATCGCGATGCCGGCGTGCCGAACTTCTTCCTGAAGGCCCCGTCCTGCCTAATCGGCCACGGAAAGCCGGTGATTATGGAGGAGCACTATGGCGAGACGATTCCCGAGCTGGAGCTCGCCGCCGTCATCGGCAGGCGTTGCCGCAAAATCTCCGTCGAGGAAGCGCGCGATGCCATCTTCGGCTACACTATCACCAACGACGTCACGTCGCACGGCCTCAAGTTCGGCCTCGATTCGATCGCCACGACGCGCGAGCCCGACCTCATCCGCCCGCACCATCTCGCGTGGCGCAACCGGCATGGTGACGACGACCGCGACGTGTATTTTGTCTATCACACGCGCTCTAAGGCGACCGACACGTTCGGTCCCATCGGGCCGTGGCTGACGACGGCGGACGAGGTCACCGATCCAAATGCGCTTGAGGTGAAGGGCTGGTTCGACGGCGAGCCGTTCGCGGTCGATTCCACCGCCAGCTACCGCTTCAAGATCGAGGAGGTGATCGCCGAGGCCAGCAACTACTTTACCCTCGAGCCTGGCGACGTGATCTGTTTCGGCACCTCGGCCAAGGGCGTCGGCAAATTTCCCAACGGCCATCGCTCCGTGAACATGCACCAGTTGAGCGGTGTCATCGATATCGAGATCGAGGGCCTTGGGCGACTGTCAAACCCGGTCGTCCACGCCTGGAAATGACAGACAGCGGCAAGGCGGAGGTGAAGCGCATGCGTGTTGTCGAGGTCGATGGTGCCGGAGGGCCGGAGGTGCTGCAGATCGTGGAACGGCCCCGCCCGACCCCGGCCCATGGCGAGGTGCTGGTTCGCGTAGTGGCGGCCGGCGTCAACCGGCCTGACATCCAGCAACGACGAGGGCTCTACCCGCCGCCGCCCGACGCATCGCCGATCCTCGGCCTCGACGTTGCCGGCATCGTCGAAGAGCTGGGGCCGAACGTCACCGGCCTTGCCGTCGGCGACCCTGTCTGCGCGCTCGTGAATGGCGGCGGCTATGCCGGATTCTCCCGGGTGCCTGCGGTGCAGTGCATGCCGGTGCCACGCGGGCTCAGCTTCACCGAGGCAGCCTCACTACCGGAAGTCTATTTCACAGCCTGGAACAACGTCATCTGGCTCGGCCGACTTGCCGAAGGCGAGACCCTGCTGGTGCAGGGCGGCACCAGCGGCGTCGGCATGGCGGCGATCCAGATCGCCCGCCAGCTTCGCGATGCCACCGTCTACGCCACTGCCGGCACCGACGAGAAGCTGGCCGTCTGCCGCGGGATCGGCGCGCATGCGGCGATCAGCTACAAAGGGCCATGGGACGACGAGGTCCGTGCCCTGACCGCGGGTGCCGGCGTCGATGTCGTGCTGGACGCGCAGGCCGGCCCCTATACCCAGAAGCAGCTCGACCTTCTCAAGCCAGACGGGCGGCTGGTGTTCATCGCCAGCCACCTCGGCGAGACCGCCGAGGTCAATATCCGTGCCATCGTGCGCCGGCGCCTGACGCTGACGGGCTCGACGCTGCGCCCCCGGCCGGCGGTCTACAAGGGCCGGATCGCGGCGGAACTGGTCGACCAGGTCTGGCCTCTGCTCGAAAACGGGCGCATCGCGACGCGCATCCACCAAGTCTTTGACTTCGAAGACGTGCGCGACGCGCATCGGCTGCTCGACCAGAACGAGCAGATCGGCAAGGTGGTGCTCGCGATGGATTCCGCCCTGGCGGATACCGCGCCACGCCCGCGGATCGAAGGAGCATCCTGATGATCACCGTAGACCAAGCGGGCGACCTCGCGGCCTATGCGGGCCAGAGGCTGGGGCACTCCGACTGGGTCGAGGTCAAACAAGATGCGATCGACGATTTCGCTCGGCTGACAGGAGACGACCACTGGATCCATGTCGACATCGAACGCGCTAGCCGCGAAATGCCGGGCGGACGGACAATCGCACACGGGCTCTACATAGTGTCGCTGATGCCGCGCCTGCAGCGCGATATCTACACCGTGAAACAGCGCGGACGCGGCCTCAACTACGGCTATGACAAGTTGCGCTTCGTGGCACCGGTGCCGGTCGGCAGCCGGGTGCGGATGGCGCTGAAGCTCGCCGAAGCCGTTCCCCATCCGCACGGCACGCGCGTCGTCTGCGAAGTGGCGATTGAACTGGATGGCGCCGAGGGCCCGGCCGTGGTGGCGCGGCACATCCTGCTGATCGAGAACCCCTGAAGGAGGACGACATTGACGTACGCAGACACCGACGAAGGCCTCCTCGTCGCGACCATCCTCCGGCATGGCCTCGAGCGGCCCGCCGATCCGGCGGTGACCTGCGGAACCCAGACGCTGACTTGGGGTGAACTGCACCGCGAGGTGCTCGGTGCGGCGGGCGCGATCACGGTTGCCTGCAACGGCCCAGTCGGGCGCGTTGCACTCCTGGGCACGGTGAGCACCGCGCTCGTCGTCGCATATCTCGGCATCGTCGCCGCAGGCGGCTGCGCCGTGCCGCTGCCTGTTTCGGCCCATCCCGATGCGCTTGCCGGAATGCTGGCCGATTGCGAGCCGGAACTGATCTTCGTTCAGGACGGATACAGGACACTGCTGGCCGACGATCACCCGGGCAGGATCGTCGTCATCGGAAGGGATGGCGCAAACGGCCTGCCGAAGGACTTCACAGGTGATGCGGCACGGTTGGCCGAGGCCATCACGGCATCGCCCGAAACACCGTTCAACATCATCTACAGTTCCGGCACCACCGGACGCGCCAAGGGCATCGTCCATTCGCACGCCATGCGCTACCGGCAGGCAGCGCGCGCACTGTTCGGCGTGGATGCGGCCAGCACCATGCTGCTGGCGACACCGCTCTACTCCAACACCACGCTGATGCCGATGCTGGCGGCGCTGTTCCATGGCGGCCGTGTCGTGCTGATGCCGAAATTCGATGCCGGGACCTATCTCGAACTGGCCGAGCGCAACCGCGTCACCCACACGATGCTGGTGCCTGTGCAGTATCGGCGCATCCTCGCCGCACCGACCTTCGGCACGCGCGATCTTTCCGCCTTCAAGGTCAAGCAGTGCACCGGCGCGCCGCTTCCCGCTGCCGACAAGCGCGACATCCTGGCCCGCTGGCCCGGCCGCTTCCTGGAAGTCTACGGCCTGACCGAAGGCGGCTGCACCTGCATCCTCGACCTGTCGGCCTTCCCAGAGAAGGCTCATACCGTCGGAAGGCCGGCCGCCGGCAACGACATCCGCATCATCGACGATGCCGGCAACGCGCTTCCGGCAGGCGAGCGCGGCGAGATCATCGGCCGCTCGCCGACGATGATGTCGGGCTACTTCCGCAACGAGGACGCCAACCGCGCCTTCTATTGGCGCGACCTGGACGGAACGCT
>JACYYK010006757.1_pt1 | contig 11077 bp, 12 predicted proteins | sample 8236871 | NCBI WGS metagenome assembly JACYYK01 (sample SAMN14103087, study PRJNA606662) | landfill metagenome | isolation source: landfill solid waste inoculated with endophyte fungus Paravalsa indica | place: India:New Delhi, Okhla landfill site | collected 2017-11-05 | reverse complement strand
CTTGACCAAATACAGTATGAACGCCGTCTAAATGAGGTTGTGGTTCATGTACGATAAAGAACTGACAAGAACCTGTATCTTTACCAGCATGCGCCATGGAAAGAGTTCCTTCAACATGACGATGAGGGTTTCCTTCCGTCTCACACTTAATTGTATATCCTGCTGAGCCAGTACCAGTACCTAGAGGACAGCCACCTTGACTTACAAACCCTGGAATAACACGGTGAAATGTTAATCCATCATAAAATCCCTCATTCGCTAGTTTTTCAAAATTTGCTACTGTGCCTGGAGCCTCGTTTGGAAACAAATCAAATTCCACTTTATCTCCAGATTCCATTACGATATATCCTTTTTTAGACATGTTAAGTCCTCCTTTATGTACAAATCAAAATAATCATACCATTATTATTACAGGAAAGTAAAATTTCAATAACTGCATAACAATAGCCAATTATAACAAGAAAATGCGGACTAAAATCAAGCTATGACTCTAGTCCGCACGTTCCCCATCTATACTATTTTTCATAAGGAATATCTAATCTTGTTAACTCATCAAATCGTTCTCTTTTTATAACTAACTGATCTTTTCCATCCTCAATAAAAACAACCGCCGCTTTTGGAAATCGATTGTAATGACTTGCCATGGAGTATCCATAGGCTCCGGTAGAACGTACTGCTAATATATCACCTGATTCAATTTCAGGGACATCGATATCCCAAATAAGCATGTCTCCTGATTCACAGCATTTTCCTGCTATCGATACTGTTTTCTCAATTGGTTTGTTCATTTTGTTAGCGACCACTGCATCATATTTTGCATTATATAAGGCAGGGCGAATATTGTCTGTCATTCCACCATCAACAGAGACATACGTACGTACATTTGGAATTTCTTTAATAGAACCAATTGAGTATAAAGTCATACCAGCATCACCAACGATTGCTCTTCCTGGTTCAATCCATATTTCTGGAATAGGCAAATCATGCTTTGTTGCCTGTGTTTTTACTTCATTAACTAATGACTCCACATATAGTGCAAGGGGCTTTGGCTCATCTTGTTCTGTATATCGAATACCAAATCCACCACCTAGATTTAAAACTGTAGGAACAAACCCATATTTGACATTCCATTCATGCAAAGCCTGATATAATTTTTGAACAGCCATTATGAAACCTGTCGTTTCAAAAATTTGTGAGCCGATATGACAGTGAAGTCCATTAATTTGTATATAGTCACTGTCCATTAGCTGAAGGAGCGCTTTTTCAGCTTGACCATTAGAAAGATCAAAGCCAAATTTGGAATCCTCTTGTCCAGTTAAAATGTAATCATGCGTATGCGCTTCAATACCAGGGGTTACACGAATTAATACATTCATCTTCTTATTTGCTTTTGCTAATAAGTGGTGTAACAAATCGATTTCATAAAAGTTGTCCACTACTATACAGCCAATATTGTTGTCTATAGCCATTTGTAGCTCTTCCATAGACTTATTGTTTCCGTGCATGTGTATTTTTTCAACCGGAAAATCAGCTTGAAGTGCCGTATACAATTCGCCTTGTGATACGACATCTAAGCTTAGACCTTCCTGTTTGGCTACTTGTAACATCGCAATGGATGAAAATGCCTTGCTCGCATAAGCAACTTCAAAGGTAACACCTAATTTTTTAAAGGTCTCCACAAATGCCCTAGCATTTTCTCGAATTTTATTAACATCATATACATATAAAGGTGTTTGGTACTTTTTCGTTAGTTCTATCGTATCAACACCACCGAATTGAAGATTGGTCGCATGTTCCGTCATACTATTCACCATTCTATTCAACCCCTGTATTTAATTGTATCTTCTTCATTCATAAGTTTATTACGTTAAATCTTTAACTGATTAAACTATTTTAACACAAAAGAGTTGCAATATTCATTAAAAATAAGGAATAAAAAGAGGCAGTTTTTCACTGCCTCTTTTGTTTATTGTAGTTTTAACTTAACACATAGAGAATTTTGATTCAATAATACATGTTTCTTACGGTTGTCGATAGTCATTTTGCGGTTTAACAATTCCTGGTCTACGTTTCGATAATGGAACAGATACTCGAAATAGGATTTGGACCATCCCATGTAAATCAAATGGAAGGAATGGCCACATGTATGGTGTGTTAAGAGATTTTGTTGCTACTAGTAAAAGCACAAACAGCGTCGAGCCAATGATAAATCCGTTCACACCCCAAAAAACGGTAATTAATAGTAATACCGTTCGTGCAATTTTATTTGCAACGCTTAATTCATAGCTTGGTGTTGCGAAAGCTCCTATGGCACTTATGGAAACATATAAAATCACTTCGGGCATAAACAAACCGACATCAATTGCAATTTGACCAATCAGTACTGCTGCAATTAACCCCATTGCAGTCGAAAGTGGGGTTGGGGTATGAATAGCGGCCATGCGGAGAAATTCAATTCCAATATCAGCCATAAGAATTTGTAAAAAAACTGGAATATTCCCTTCCTCATTCGGTCCTATAAATTCCAATCCTTGTGGTAATAATGTTGGATCCTCAACAAACAAAAACCAAAGGGGCAATAAGAATATAGATGCAAGTACTCCTAGAAAACGAATCCACCTTACGAATGTTCCAATAGCTGCAGATTGACGATATTCTTCTGCATGCTGAACATGATGAAAATACGTTGTTGGAGTAATAATCATACTTGGGGAAGTATCGACCATTAAAATAACATGCCCTTCAAATAAATGTGCCGATGCTACATCTGGTCTTTCCGTATACCTTACGAGTGGAAAAGGATTATACCCTTGGCTAATAAAAAATTCCTCTAATGTTTTATCGGCCATCGGCATCCCGTCAATGTCAATTTGCTCCATTTCGTTTTTTAACAATTTTACGAGTTCTGGGTTTGCCACGTCTTGAAGATACATTAAACATACATCCGTTTTGGAACGTTCCCCAACCTTCGTAATTTCCACTCGAAGTCTTTCATCACGTATTCGCCTTCTCGTTAATCCTGTATTCTCAATAATATTCTCTGTATATCCATCACGGGAACCACGAACTACCTTTTCTGTATCTGGTTCTTTCGGTCCACGACCCGGGTATTGACGAACATCTACAACTAGAGCTTCACTTACACCATCTATAAAAATAACAATTAAACCAGATAATAATTGATCAACCGCCTCATCCATATGCTTTACTTCTGTTACTTGTTGATGGACAAGCCGATTATAGACAATCTCTTTTAGTTTTTTCACATTCGATTCTTTATCGTTTATTTCAACGAGCATTTTAATAATTTGTACGATTACCGATGTATCACATAAACCAGTTAGATAGTATAGATGAACGTCTTTTTTTAAAATTTCGAGTTGGCGAAAACCAAGATCAAAGGATACACCAACCCCAACCCTTTCCTTCATATACGATTCTATTTCTTTAAGTGAATCTGGAACCTCTATTTTCTGTGATGTAGCCATAAACGAAAAACCCTTTCCATCTCTTATCCTTTTGGTTTAAAAAATACTGCAACTAGAAAGCCAAACAAGATTGCGGATGCAATTCCTGATGATGTTAACTGGAAAATTCCAATAGCTAAACCAACAACACCGTGATCATCCGTGCTAGCTTGCTCCATTGCACCATGCAATAAGGAATGGCCAAAGCTGGTAATTGGAACGGTTGCACCAGCACCGGCAAATTCAATTAACTTATCATAAATATTAAAACCATCTAAAATAGCTCCTATGACAACAAAAGAAGACAATACATGTCCTGGTGTTAATTTTGCTATATCCAATAGCAATTGACCTATTACACAAATTGCTCCTCCGACAACAAAAGCCCAAACATAAATCACGATGATGTCAGCTCCTCTCGCATCAGCACCACACTGTGTGCAATACAAGGTATTGTTTCTTTTTGTTGGATCATTGTTGGACTATGCAGTGCACCTGTTGCAACAACCAATACCTTGGAAAGATTTCCTTTACGAAGCTCTGAGAGGATATGTCCATACGTAACAACTGCTGAACAAGCAGCACCACTCCCTCCAGCAAATACTGGTTGGTCACTATTGTAGATCATCACACCACAATCATTATGCACCTCATCAATGTTAATACCATCTTCTTTTAACATATCTTTTAGTACAGGACTGCCCACTCGTGAAAGATCACCTGTTAAGATTAAATCATAGTCATTAGGAGTTCTGCCTAAATCATTTAAATGGGTTTTAATTGTGTCATAAGCTGCAGGCGCCATCGCCGAGCCTAGATCAAAGGGATCTCCCATGTTATAGTCCATTATTCTTCCAATTGTTGCACTTTCTATTCGGATTAAACTCGGATTTCTAGAAACGAGCGCACTTCCAGCACCTGTAATCGTAGTTGTTGCCGTTTTAGGCTTTTGCCCACCATATTCCGTAGGATAACGAAATTGTCTTTCAGCAGTTGCATTGTGACTACTTACTGCCGCAATAGCATTATTAATAAATCCACCATCAACTAATGCACTTGCTACTGCTAATGTTTCCATCGATGTGGAACAAGCACCAAACATCGTTAGTATTGGAATTTGTAATGCTCTTCCTACATAATTAGTAGAAACATTCTGATTTAGCAGGTCTCCACTTAACATTAGGTCAATTTGATCTTTTTGTAGGTTTGCCTTTTGCATGCACAATTCAATTGCCTGCTGTAAAATTCTTCTTTCTGCCTTTTCCCAATTATCTTCATGGCAATGAAGCTCGTCATAAGTAATATCAAACGTTTCACTTAAAGGCCCCTGTGCTTCCATTGGTCCAGCAACTGTAGCAGATTCATTTAAGTATATCTTGTTTTCATAAAACCAGGATTGAATACCACGTTTTCTCAAGCTATTTGACCTCCTACATCACTGAGTTATTAACAAGCGAATAATACCAACGATATAAGCTGAAACGGTACCAAAAACAATAACCGAGCCCGCTAGTTTAAACATATTGCTACCAACACCTAAAACCAATCCTTCGCTTCTATGTTCTAGTGCTGCACTTGTTATTGCATTAGCGAATCCAGTAATCGGTACTGCAGAGCCTGCTCCTGCAAACTGACCTAATTTATCGTACACTCCAAATCCCGTAAGTAGGGAAGAAATTAATATCAAAGTAGATGCTGTTGGATTAGCTGCATCCTTTTTACTAAAGTCAAATACATTCATATAGAAATCCATTAGTAGTTGGCCAAAAACACAGATTAGACCACCTACAACAAAAGACTTTACGCAATTAATTTGTAGATTCGGTTTTGGCTGATAGGGTTTAACAGCTTGTTTGTAATTTTGAGCAGTAAATTTTTTACCCATTTTAAATCCCCCTATTTATTTAACAAATACAATCCATTGAAATAGTGATCCAACTATTTTTCCAAATACAATCGCCATTAAAAAAATGAGCATTTGGCTTTCCATACCAATTCTTTTCGTAAGAAGGGGAAATACATTTAATACTTCCGTAAGCGCCGCAGCTAACATGCCAATAAATACGCCGTGAAATAGTCCCCATATCATTTCAAAAACAGCTGGTAAATGGAGTACCATCGCGCTAAATGATAAAAGTGTTCCAAACATTGCTCCGGCAATAACGCTAAACTCATAATACTGTATGGAATGTAGCGTTTTACTAAGTTGGACTAATCTTGGAATGATACCTAACACAGTTAAAAATGCGNNTAGTTTAATCATCATTTTTATTTTTACTCATTTCATTTTCATGAATAATGACATAATGGTCTAAGTTTTGTTGATAGTTATGGATTTCTACTTCTAACGGGCTCGGTTCTTCATTAATTCGCTTTTTGAATACATGATTAAAGAACAAGATCATGCCTAATCCTAACCCAAAAGAATAAGGAATTTGTAACCATAAAGGGTATGCTTCTGTTTTTCCTGTCAACATGAAATGTAACTTTTGTAGAACTTCCTGCATACTTACATCATAGTGAAAATTCATAATCGCCATTCCACTACCAATAAACAATAGAACCCATATAAACGATACGATGAATAGTTTCGGTTTCTTTTTTTGTGGAGCGATATAAGCAATGGTTTGATTAGGACCAACCGTTTGCACATCCAGATTTGGATGCTGAGACCTTATTTTTTCAATAACGGAAAAGACATCTAATACGACAATGTTTTTGTCCTCTTCTTTTACTTGATAAATAAAGCTTCCTTCCAAAAGATTTTTCCAATGTTCATTTGCTGATATATACGCAATATCTTTAAGTAAGAGCTTTTTACCTTTTGGAATTTTTATTTTGTTTTTTAGCCTTAAGTAGATTTGATCCCCCATCTATATCCCTCCCTTAAAGACTTGTTTTACTTATTATGTGTCATGCAGGTTTTGTTCATGCAAAAAGGGTGAGGACTACTTTTTTAAAAGTAGTCCTCACCCTTTAAAGTAATTTTACGTTTTTAGTTGATCTCGAATATTATCCAATATTTTCTTTTCTAACCTAGAAACTTGAACTTGCGAAATATCTAATCGTTCTGCAACTTCTGATTGTGTTTGATCTTTGAAATATCGCAAATATATGATTAAACGTTCTCGTTCATCTAACGTACGTATTACCTCTTTAAGGGCAATTTTATCAAACCATTTAGAATCATCATCTGACATCTGATCTAATAACGTTATCGGATCCCCATCATTTTCATAAACGGTTTCATGGATAGAATGAGGCGATCTGGAAGCCTCTTGAGCAAAAACAATATCTTCTGGAGTAATCTCCAAAGCAGTTGCCAGCTCCTGAATAGACGGAGAGCGTCCGAGTTCCTTTGTTAATTCATCTCGCTTTTTACGAATTTTATTACCAGTTTCTTTAAGAGAACGACTAACCTTTATACTACCATCATCACGAATAAATCGTTGAATTTCACCGATAATCATAGGAACCGCATAGGTTGAAAACTTTACGTCATAGGATAAGTCAAATTTGTCAATTGATTTTAGTAAACCAATACAACCAATTTGAAATAAGTCATCCGCATCATATCCACGATTTAAAAATCGTTGAACGACAGACCATACGAGTCGAGTGTTTTTTTCCACTAACCTATCTCGTGCAGTCTGATCCCCTTGCTGACTATCAAATATCAATTTTTTTACTTCTTTATCAGACAATTGCTTATCCTTCTTGGACTGCTTCAAATCCACATCCATAGACATATCCCCTTAACTACACAAGGTTTGACGCTTTTTTAAAGTATTTTTTCAATCGTACGGTTGTACCCATTCCTTTTGCGGATTGAATCTCAATTTCATCCATGAAATTCTCCATAATGGTAAAACCCATCCCAGAACGTTCTAATTCCGGCTTAGAAGTATATAAAGGTTGTTTCGCTTCTTCTAAATCATCTATACCGATACCTTCATCCTTTATTTCTATATCCACAAATTGATCTTCTATCACACAATGGACGTACACTTTGCCGTCTGGATTATTTTCATAGCCATGTATAATTGCATTCGTAACAGCCTCTGAAACTACCGTTTTAATTTCCGTTAGTTCATCCATGGTTGGATCGAGCTGTGCTACAAAAGCAGCAATTGTTACCCGAGCAAAGGATTCATTCTCACTTAGCGCCGAAAATTCTACACGCATCTCATTTCTCATGATGCCACCCCCAAACTTTTCAGCGCATTTGCTTCATCCTCTGCCAAACGGACAATTTTAAATAATCCTGATAGTTCAAACATCCGTTTTACAACTGGGGAAACAGAACAAACTACCATCTCTCCACCGATTTCTTTCAACTCTTTATATCTACCTAAAATAACACCCAATCCAGAACTATCCATAAAACTTAACGTTTCCATATTTACGACAACATCTTTAATATCCGCTTTTTCCATTTCCTTTTGCCACTTTACTTTTAAACTTTCAGAGGTATGGTGGTCCAATTCTCCAGAAAGTCTAACTAATAACACATGATTTTTACTTTCAAAATGTACAGAAAGACTCAAAAGTATATGCCTCCTTTTTCTTATGCTACATTCGAGTCTTTCTACTTTTCCTTTACATTTTCCTGCTTGTTGACAAAAGTAGTGTGATTTCGTCGATAATTTTACTCATCATTTTTTACGATTGACTAAAATGTTTCATCGAACGCTTCATTAAAGTCCAAATACCCGCTTGTTCTACATTTTGTTGGACAACTAATGGGGTTTCAGATACTACCTTTCCGTTAACCTTTACCTTTAATGTACCAACCTGTTGGCCTTTCTTAATTGGTAGAGTTAGGTTTTTATCGTATTCAATAACCTCTTCCATATCACTAATTTCTTCACCATTTTTTATTAAAAGGGATACTTTGTCTTCTGTTACTATCTCTATTTTTTCATCTTCAGCTCGTAACAGCTTTAGGTCATCTATAGTTTGATGTCTTTCATATACAGGCTTTGTATTATATTGGGAGAATGCATAATCTAACATCTTTGATATGTCTGTATTACGCTTCTTTGTGGTATCTGCACCCATTGCTACCGCAATCACACGCATATCCTCTCGTTTCGCTGTAGCTGTTAAGCAATATTTTGCTTCACTTGTATAACCTGTTTTCAATCCATCTACACCTTTATAAAATTTGACTAGCTTATTTGTATTCACTAACCAAAACTCATCTTCTGTCCCTTTTCTTAAATAATCTTCATATATGCTCGTATATTTTGTAATCTCTTCGTACTTTAATAATTCTTTCGCCATCATTGCCATGTCGTGTGCTGTACTATAATGATTATCTGCAGGAAGTCCAGTTGTATTTACAAAATGCGTATTTTTAAGACCAAGATTTTTTGCTTTTTCATTCATCTTTTGAACAAATGCTTTTTCACTACCAGCTATACGCTCAGCTAATGCAACAGAAGCGTCATTACCTGATGCAACAGCTACACCTTTCAAGAGATCTTCAACTGTCATCTCTTCCCCAGCTTCTAAAAAGATTTGGGACCCTCCCATTGAAGCTGCGTATTCACTTACTCTCACTTTTTCATCCAATTTGATTTTTCCGTTTTCTAAAGCTTCCATAATTAAAATTAACGTCATTATTTTCGTCATACTTGCAGGAGGAAGTCTGTCATTGGATTTCTTTTCATATAAAATTTCTCCTGTATCTTTTTCAATCAAGATAGCCGACTTGGAATTTTCAGCTATATCCATTTGCTCTGTAGACTCTTCAGCATTAATAGGAAGAACTACAAATGTAAATAATAAACATTGTAATGAAATGATTGTTGCAATTTTCTTCATTAGTTTCCCTCCATTCCTATTGCTACATATTTTTTCCATGATTGCTTAAATTTATAAGTAATAAAGTGGATTATTTTTGGAATTGCATAAGATGGCGTCATGGCACCTATTACAAATTGCTATGTAAAAAGCTGTTTTCTTCGTTTTCATACTGTTTACAAAAAGTATTTTCCTGTTTAAATTAATCTCCCCAAATGAAAAAGCTGCAGGAAATCATAGATTTCCTGCAGCTTTTTATTAAAATTTATTGTTTTACAATCTCATGGATAAGTTTTGGTGGTTCCACCTTATTGGTCGTAACGGTTATATTGTTGTACAGCTTTTGTTTAATTGCTTCTACGTCGGGTTGGTTTGCATAAATTGTTATCATGGATTCACCTTTTTGAACAGGATCACCAATTTTTTTATTTAATACAAGTCCAACTGCTAAATCAATTTCTGATTCTTTTGTTGCACGTCCAGCCCCTAAAAGCATTGCAGCATTCCCAATTTCATCAGCTACAATTTCTTTAATATATCCATCTGCTTGGGCTTCTAGCTCAAATTTATACGAGGCTTGTGGGAGAAGATCTGGATTATCAACAATTTCTTCATTGCCCCCTTGGGATTTTAGGAAGGTTTTGAATTTATCCAGTGCTTTTCCGGAACGAATACTCTCTTCAAGCTTTGCTCTAGCATCTTCTAATGATGATGCTTTACCCGCTAAATAGACCATTTGACTACCTAATGTTAAGCTTAATTCCGTTAAATCTAAAGGCCCGTTCCCACTTAACGTCTCAATCGCTTCTTTTACTTCTAGTCCATTACCAATCGCTCTGCCTAATGGTTGACTCATATCACTTATTACAGCCATCGTATTTCTTCCTACTCGATTACCGATAGACACCATTGCTTGTGCTAATTCTTTCGCGTCCTCTATATTTTTCATAAAGGCTCCTGCCCCAGTCTTTACATCTAGGCAAATAGCATCAGCACCTGCTGCAATTTTTTTACTCATAATGGAGCTTGCTATAAGGGGAATTGAGTTGACAGTTGCTGTCACATCTCTTAAGCTATATAGTTTTTTATCTGCTGGTGTTAAATTTCCCGACTGGCCAATGACGGCAACTTTGTTTTCGTTTACAAGTTTAATAAATTCCGCATTGTCTATTTCAACATGAAAGCCTGGAACAGATTCTAATTTGTCAATCGTACCACCAGTATGCCCAAGCCCTCTGCCGCTCATTTTAGCAACGGGAACGTCTAAAGATGCAACTAAAGGCGCGAGTACTAATGTAGTCGTATCCCCTACTCCACCTGTAGAATGCTTGTCTACTTTAACGCCCGCTATAGAGGATAAATCAATTGTATCCCCAGAGTGGACCATAGCCATAGTCAAATTTGCTCTTTCCTCTTCTGTCATACCTTGAAAATAAATGGCCATACAAAAAGCACTTGCTTGGTAATCAGGTATATCTCCTTTTGTATAACCCGTTACAAAAAAATCAATTTCTTCTTTTGTTAATTCTTTACCATCTCGTTTTTTTGCAATAATATCATACATTCTCATATTGGGTTTCCCCCTATTTATTCTTCAGGAAGTGATTGAACAACATCTTTTACGAAATTTAAAAAGTCTTGTTTTACTTTCTCAGTCGTTTCCATAACCTCATCGTGCGTTAAAGGCTGATCTAAAATTCCAGCAGCCATATTCGATATACATGAGATACCTAATACCTTTAAACCAGTGTGATTTGCTACGATAACTTCTGGTACAGTGGACATACCAACAGCATCTCCAC
>JACYYK010001317.1_pt1 | contig 11092 bp, 11 predicted proteins | sample 8236871 | NCBI WGS metagenome assembly JACYYK01 (sample SAMN14103087, study PRJNA606662) | landfill metagenome | isolation source: landfill solid waste inoculated with endophyte fungus Paravalsa indica | place: India:New Delhi, Okhla landfill site | collected 2017-11-05 | reverse complement strand
AGGCCGGGGTCGACGTGTGGGGGACGCACGACGGCACCCTGACCTTCGCCGCGGAGCCCGCGCAGGCGCAGGCGTTGCGCGGTCGGGGACTCGATGTCGAGAAGGTCGGCGACGTCGACGAGTTGCTGGCCGAGCGCAGCCCGGGTGTCCGCGCTGCGGCCGACGAGTTCCCCGCCGGGGACGAGGGCTACCACACCTACGGCGAGCTCACCGAGGTGCTGGAGCAGGCGGTGGCCGACCACGGCGACATCGCCTCGCTGTCGAGCGTGGGCGACTCGCACGAGGGGCGCGCGCTGCACCTGATCAAGATCAGCGACAACGTGGCGCAGGACGAGGACGAGCCCGAAGTGCTGTTCACGTGCAACCAGCACGCCCGGGAGCACCTGACCACGGAGATGTGCCTGCGCATCGTCGAGCGCTTCACCGACGAGTACGGCAGCGACCCGACGGTCACCGAGCTGGTCGACAGCCGCGAGATCTACGTGATCCCGACGGTCAACCCGGACGGTGCGGAGTACGACATCGAGGGCGGCCGCTACAAGGGCTGGCGCAAGAACCGGCAGGACAGCGGCACCGACCTCAACCGCAACTGGGGCTATGAGTGGGGTTGCTGCGGCGGCTCCAGCGGATCGCCGTCGAGCGAGACCTACCGGGGCCCGTCGGCGTTCTCGGCGCCCGAGACGACGGCCGTCGCGTCGTTCGTCGACTCCCGGGTCGTCGGTGGCGCCCAGCAGATCACGGCGCACATCGACTTCCACTCCTACTCCGAGTTGGTGCTCTGGCCCTACGGCTACACCTACGACGACTCGAACGACACGATGTCGCCCGAGGAGGCGAAGCGTTTCCAGGAGGTCGGCGAGGCACTCGCGGCGAGCAACGGCTACACGCCGCAGCAGTCCAGCGACCTCTACATCACCGACGGCTCGATCAACGACTGGATGTGGGCCGAGCACGGCATCCTCAGTCTGACCTTCGAGATGTACCCGGCCGGTGGTGGTGGTCTGGACGGGTTCTACCCGCCCGACGAGCGCATCGAGCCCGAGACGCAGCGCAACGACGAGGCGGTGGAGATCCTGCTCACCGAGGCGGGTAACCAGGCCTGAGTCGACGGGTTCCGGGGCGGTGGCGAGCGCGATGCCACCGCCCCGGAACCCACCATGCGGCGTAGTGAGCGGTCGAGTCGCGGATCGTCCGCCCGCAGCTCCGATTCCAGCTGCTTGAGACGGTTCAGTTCCTCCTCGTTCAGCGACATTCGATCACCCGAGGACAAGGCACGTTACCGACCTGTGATCACAATGGTCGTCGTCACAGCGCCGCTGTGTTCCCGTTCGCTTTCGACGACCGCCGAGAGTGCGGGCCGCGGAGATCGTGAACGACTGAATTCGCAGCGTGAATCGTGATTCGGACAGTGCCGTTCACGAAAGCGTCGAACGCACGTTCACTCCGACTGGCGGTAGCGGGCGAGGTAGCGTTCCCGGACGTCGGCCTCGGCCTCGGCCCTGGCGGCGGCACGCAGTCGCCTGCCCGCGCCGTAGCTGTAGCCGTGCTTGGTGAGGCGATGCTCGACGTTCTCCTCGGCGAAGGCGAACGAGTAGAAGTAGCCCACGAGTACTGCCAGGAGGACGAGGCAGAGGCGCAGCCAGAGCGGGCCGGGCAGGAGGAGCCACAGGGCGCTCAGTGGGCCGACGAGGAAGGTCGTGCGCGCTCCGTGCCGCCAGAGCCAGGTCTTGCTCGTGACGTCGTGCAGCACCCATTCCCGGTACCGGTCGGGGAGTCGCCCGCCGAGGGCGTACCACAACCACAGATGCGGGCTGGGACGGCGAAGCTGACCTGCCATGTCAGCACCCTAACATTTAGTGCACTAAGTGATTGGGATGGTGTCCGGTTCGCCGGATCCCCACCTGCGGAAACCCCGGTGGGGAGCGGATCGGGGCCGACGCCCGCAGACCGCACGTTCCCGCGGGTCCGATCGTAGTGACCGGCCATCCGGGTCCGTCCCACGTTCGGCCCGAGGGCGGCCGACGTCCGGTCACCAGGCACTGCCCTCAAGTCCGTCGTCGATCGAAGGTCTCTCGGGCCACCAGTAACGGCAGCGCCAACAGATGCGGGCGAGGTACTCGCGCACCAGCTGCGTGTCGTCGGGTGTGGTGATGTCTTTCGGGATGCGCACCCATCTGGTGCGCACCCACCGGCACTGGCATTTGGGGCAGCGGCGGCGCAGGTCGAACACCGGGATCGGGCCCTGCACCGCCGTGAACCGCCACGGCTGCCTCAGCACCGCACACCTGAGCGCCGGAGGTCATGCCGCTTGCTCCCACAGGTGCGGTGATCGCCGGGTGTGCACGGGATCGACACCGTGTCCTGATCGTCGGCGGGCGACAGCCATCCGTGCTCCGTGTTGTTCGCGGTCGTCCATTGCTGCTGCTGGAGCGCGATCACTGCCCGCTCACGCGACCTCGACGGCAGCGGAGTCGGCGAACCGGCTTCCCGGCCGGTGAGTCGGTGGTGGCTCATGCGAGGTCTCCTTGCCCGTGGGCATCTATGTCGGTCATGGGTTCGGTGTCGCCGGACCCGGCATCTCTGGCGGGCTCGTTCGGTTCATCGGCGCCGGTGCCGGTTTCGTCGCAATCGGGACTTTGCGAAACGGTCACAAAACGGACCTTTTTGATCACGGCGCCGTCGCGGCCGCATCCGCACCTCCTCTTTTGCATTCGCATACAGTGCGATTCACCCGCCGTGGGACACCGGTCCCGAGGCACCCGCAGGGACGTGTCCCCCGTCTGTCCCACGGCGCTCGTGTTCATGCTGGTCAAGATCCTGCCGAAGTTAGGATGGTGTGATGCAGATCGACCTGGGAGAGGATCCGCTGGCGCTCGACCGGCAGGTGTGTTTCGCGCTCTCGGTCGCCTCCCGCAGCGTCATCGGGTTGTACCGTCCGCTGCTCAAGCCGTACGGGCTGACGCACCCGCAGTACCTGGTGTTGCTGGCGTTGTGGGAGCACGCGCCGAGGAGCATGAAGTCGCTCAGCGAGCTCCTGTGCGCGGAGCCCGCGACGCTGTCGCCGCTGCTGAAGCGGCTCGAAGCGCTGGGGTACGTCAGCCGACGGCGTGACCGCGCGGACGAACGCTCGCTGTCCGTCGACCTGACCGAGGCCGGTCGAGCGTTGCGTGCCGAGGCGGAGAAGATCCCGTACCAGGTCGTCGAGCGACTGGGGATGGAGGTCCGCGAACTGGAGGAGCTGCACGGGATGCTCGGCAAGGTCATCGCGGCGACCCGGCCGGCCGATCCGGCGTGAGCCGGGCGGCGGCGCCTCGATCACCTGGCGCCGGAAGCTCTGCGGGCGCCCGCGCTCGGTTCTAGTCTCGATGAGAGACCATCTGGGAAGGAGCGCGCGATGGTGTCCCGGCTCAACCCGTATCTCAACTTCTCCGGCAACGCCCGCGAGGCGATGGAGTTCTACCAGAGCGTGTTCGGCGGTGACCTCACCGTGAACACGTTCGGCCAGTACGGTGCGGATGACTCCCCGGACGCCGACAAGGTCATGCACGCCGAGCTCGAGACCGACAGAGGCTTCACCCTCATGGGCGCCGACGTGCCGTCGGGGGAGAGCTACACGCCGGGCACCAACGTCAGTGTCAGCGTCAGCGGCGACGACCTCGAGACCCTGCGCGGGTACTGGTCGAAGCTCGCGGAGGGCGCGACCGTTCTCGTCCCGTTGGAGAAGCAGATGTGGGGCGACGAGTTCGGCATGTGCGTCGACCGATTCGGCATCCAGTGGTTGGTCGACATCGGACTCCCCGCGGCCTGACAGCTTCCGATTCGCTCCACTGTGGACGCAGATGCCGCGCTACCGGCCGCTCACGTCCGGTTCGGACGGGCCTCGGCGGCGAGTCGGGCCAACCTGCCGAGATCCCGCCGTAGTTCGTGCAGGTCCTCGTACACCGCGCGGGCGCCGTGCTCGGTGAGTTCGTCGACCCCGAACCCGCCGGTGCGCACGCCCACCGCGGGAATACCGAGCCTGCCCGCCGCGTCACAGTCCCACACCGAGTCGCCGACCGCGAGCGCGTGCGTGGTCCCGGCTCGTTCCCAGGCGGCTTCCAGCAACTCGGGATGCGGCTTGGTCGCCGACACGTCGGCGGAGCTCGTCCACGCGCTCGCGCGCTCCCGGCCGCCGATGAGGTCGAGATAGTGGTCGACGTGGTCGGGCTTGCCGGAGCTCGCGAGCACGACCCGAAATCCCTCGGCCCCGGCGGCGTCGAGTAGCTCGACGGCGCCGTCGAAGGGGCGGATCTCGGGCATCAGCCGGTCGGCCTCCGCCTTCCACAGTTCGCGGACGCGGTCGCCGTGGGACCGCTCGACCTCGTCACCGGCGACTGCGGCGACGAGCTGGTCCCCGCCCATGCCGATGGCCCGGTGCAGACGCCACACGGGCACGGCCACCCCGACCTCCCGGAAGGCGCGATACCACGCGAGAGCGTGATGGTAGGTCGTGTCGACCAGCGTTCCGTCCACGTCGAGGATGAGGGCCGTGTCCATGCGATCAGGTTTGCCCGGCGCGGGCCGGGCCAACCCTCACCTCGTCACGAGCGGTGCGCGACGCCCAGGTCCGCCCCCTTCGGTTCCTTGATCGCGGTGGCCCCGCCGAACGACACCACGCACAGCACCATGATGTAGACGCCGACCGAACCGGACCAGCCGGTGTTCTGCATCAGCAGTTCCGCGATGGTCGGGGCGAACGCCCCACCGAGGATCGCGCCGAGCGCGTAACCGATCGACACTCCCGAGTACCGCACCGACACGGGGAACAGCTCCGCGTACAGCGCCGACATCGGTCCGTACGACAAGCCGAGGCCGATGGTGAGGACGAAGATCGCCAAGCTGAACACGACGATGTTGCCGAGGTCGATGAGCAGGAACATCGGCACCATCCACACGAACACCCACGCGTAGCCGATCTGGAACGTCCTCACGCGACCGATGCGGTCGGACAGTGCCCCTCCGTAGAGCGTGAACACCAGCCAGCCGACCGACGCGAACACCGTGGCGAGGAGGACCGACGGCCTGGGTAGTCCCAACACGGCCGTGCCGTAAGAGATGAAGTAGGCGATGACGAGGTAGCCGGCGGCGTTGTTGGCGACGAAAACCAGCGCCGTGAGCAGAACCTCCTTCGCGTTGCGGCGGAACAGGTCCCTCAGCGGTGCCGAGGACTCCTGCTTGCGTGCGAGCATCTCCTTGAACACCGGGCTTTCCTCGACCGCGCGGCGGATGAGGTAGCCGATCGCCACCAGCAGCACGGACAGCAGGAACGGCACGCGCCAACCCCACGCCTCGAACTGCTCCGGGGTCGTCACCGTCGTCATCAGCCACAGCACGCCCGTGGCGAGGATCAGCCCGATCGGGACACCGATCTGCGGGTACGCGCCGAAGAGGCCACGTCGGTGCACCGGGGCGTGCTCCACCGACATCAGGGCCGCACCGCCCCACTCGCCGCCCGCGGAGAAGCCCTGCACGATCCGCAACAGCATCAGCGCCACGGGGGCGGCGACGCCGATGTCGCCGTACGTGGGCAGCAGCCCGATGAGCGCGGTGGCAGCCCCCATCGTCACGAGGGTGAACACCAGCATCTTCTTGCGCCCCAACCGGTCGCCGAACCGGCCGGCGACGATCGCACCGAGGGGGCGGAACAGGAAGCTGATGCCGATGGTGGCCAGCGACAGCACCGTGGCGAGGCCGGGGGAGTCGTCGCTGACGGGGGCGAAGAAGAGAGGAGCCAGGACCAGGCTGGCGGCCTGGGCGTAGATGAAGAAGTCGTACCACTCGATCGACGTGCCGGCAAGCGTGCTGAGCAGCACTCGGCGTTCCTCAGTCGACAGTGGTGGCCGGTCGGACGCCGATGTCGAAGCGGCCATGGGAACTCCGTTCGGGGGGACGGAACAAGTGGGCAGATACTAGGCACACGCCGCGCCGTGCGTCAGCCCCCGAAACCGACCCGGGCGCGGTCTTCCGTTCCGCCGGTTCGCGATCTAGTCTCGACAACCGAATGATCAAGACGTTAACCATCGGAGGTGGCGTCGTGGGCCGGAAGGCGTTCGCCTCGTCCGCGGATCTGGACGACAAGGAACAGACGCTGGAGGTGTTGGCCGACGGCGTCTACGCGCTCACCGCTGAGGGCGACCCCAACGTCGGCGCGATCGAGGGCGAGGACTTCCTCGTCTGCTTCGAGGCCATGGCCACCCCGGTGGCCGCCCGCGAGTGGCTCGCGAAGCTCCGGGAACACACCGACAAACCCGTGCGCTACCTGGTGTTGTCGCACTACCACGCGGTGCGGGTACTCGGCGCGGCGGCCTTCGATGCCGAGGTGATCGTCGCCCACGAGAACACCCGGGCGCTGGTGGCCGAGCGCGGACTGGAGGACTGGGAGAGCGAGTTCGCGCGGATGCCGCGGCTGGCCAAGGCCGCGGACACGGTGCCGGGGCTGACCTGGCCGACGCTGACCTTCTCCGACCGCCTCACGATCGACCTCGGCGGCGACCGGGGTGATCTCGTGCTGCAGCACTGCGGTCGCGGGCACACCGAGGGCGACATCGTCGCGTGGTTGCCGAAGCACCGCATCCTGTTCGCGGGCGATCTGGTGGAGGCCGAGGCCGCGCTGTACACGGGCGACGCCTTCCATCGCGACTGGGCGTCCTCGACGCTGGACCGGATCAAGGCGTTCGGTGCGGAGGCCCTGGTCGGAGGCCGGGGCGCGGTGAGTCACGGCAGGGACGCCGTCGACGCCGCCGTCGAGCAGACCCGCGACTTCCTGCGGATCATGATCCGCGAGGTTGGCGCGGTGCACCACGGCGGCGGCACCCTGAAGGAAGCGTTCGAACGCACGCGTGCGGCGCTGGCCCCGCGCTACGGCCGGTGGCCGATCTTCGAGCACTGCCTGCCCTTCGACGTGTCCCGGCTCTGGGACGAGCTGTCCGGGATCGAACGGCCGGTGATCTGGACGGCCGAACGCGACCGTGAGGTGTGGGCCCTGCTGCAGGACTGAGCCGACGGAGGCGATGACCCGTGCGAGACCGCAGCGTGGCGGTGATCGGCAACGGACCGGTGGGGCAGACGACGGCGCTGCTGCTCGCGCGCCGAGGTGTGCCCGTCGTGTTGCTGGACGGGCGACCCGCCCGGGACAAGGTCGGGTCCAAGGCCATCTGCCAGCAGCGCGACGTCCTCGACGTGTGGGAGTCGGTGGGCGCCGGGCGTCGCATCGCGGCCGAAGGCGTGACGTGGGCGACCGCGCGGACGTTCCACCGCGACACCGAGCTGTTCGCCCTCACCCTCGACGATGCGGGCACATCCGTGTTCCCTCCGTTCGTCAACATCTCGCAGGCGCGCGTCGAGGAAATTTTGGACGAGCGGATCGCGGCGCAGCCGCTGATCGACGTGCGGTGGGGTCACCGCGTCGTGGACGTCGAGCAGGACGACACCGGTGTCCGGCTCGGCACCGACACGGGCGAGCGCGTCGCCGCCGACTACGCGGTCGCGTGCACGGGCGCGCACTGCGAGGACCTGCACCGCACGCTGGGTGTCGCGTTCGAGGGGCACTCGTTCGACGACCGGTTCCTCATCTGCGACATCCGCGCCGACCTCCCCGGCTGGGCCCGGGAACGCCGCTTCTGGTTCGACCCGGTGTGGAACCCCGGTCGGCAGGTCCTCATCCACCCGTGTCCGGACTCCCTCTTCCGCATCGACTGGCAGGTGCCCGGCGACTACGACCTCGCCGAGGAGGTGCGCAGCGGTGCGCTCGACAGGCGCATCCGGGCGATCGTGGGGGACGCGGACTACGAGATCGTCTGGAAGTCGGTGTACCGGTTCCACTCGCGGGTGGCCGACCGGCTGCGCGTGGGCCGGGTCCTGCTGGCCGGTGACTGCGCTCACCTGATGTCGCCGTTCGGCGCGCGGGGGCTGAACTCGGGCGTGGGCGACGCGGAGAACGCCGCCTGGAAGCTCGCGTACGTGCTGCGGGGCTGGGCGGGCGAGGCACTGCTCGACACCTACCACGCCGAGCGGCACGCGGCGGCCGTCGAGAACCTCGACGTCACCACCGCCACGATGGACTTCCTCGTCCCGCACGACGACGACCAGCGGGCGCGGCGCGAGTCGGTGTTGACCGGGGCGGCCACCGACCCCGCCCTGCGGGCGCAGGTGGACTCCGGGCGGTTCTCCGAACCGTTCTGGTACGTGCGCTCGCCTCTCACCACGCCCGACCCGACCCGGCCGTTCGCGGGCCGCCCACCGCGAGGCACGGTGCCCCCGCCGGGGCCGGGCATCCTCACCCCCGATGTTCCTCTGGGGGAGTCCTCGCGGCTGCGCGAACTGCTGCGCGACGGGTTCTGCGTGCTCGCCGCCCCGGGGGCCGAGCCGCCCGACGTGTCGACGGTGCCGTGGCCGGTGCGTGTGCTGCGGCTCTCCGAGGCCGACCACGACGGCGGCATCGCCCGGGCGCTGGGCATGCGTCCGGGCGAACTGTGGTTGGTCCGGCCCGACGCCTACGTGGCCGCGGTCGTGACCGAGCCCACCGCGCTCGTGGAGGCGCTGCGGCGCGCGGTCGCCGGGGTGCCCGCGCCGCGACCACGGCGGGTGCCGCGGACGTCACCGCACGCGTGACCACATCGTGAGAGCACGGTCCGGAGCGAACTAGTCTCGCCTTTCGGCCAGATCGTGGGTCTCACGTAACGGGAGCGTCCGTGTCCGATTCGTCCACCACCTCGCCCGCGCCGTCCACGGCGTCGGCCACCCCGACCCGAACGCGTCGTGTCGGTCTGCTGACCGCACCGACCTCCGTCGCGCCACCGCCGCCCGATCCGCTCGGGCGCGTGAGCCGCGGCCCCCTCGTCGTCGCGGGCCTGCTGGCGGTGGCACTGAGCTGGTACGTCTGGTCGGTCCACGGTGCCAAGTTCGGCGCCCTGCTCGTCATCGGGCTGTTCCTCGGTGTCGCGCTGTTCCACTCGCGGTTCGGCTTCACCTCGGCCTGGCGGCAACTGATGGCCGTGGGCAACGGGGAGGGACTGCGCGCCCACACGTTGCTGCTGGGCACGGCGAGCACCCTCATCGCCCTCGTGGTGGCCACCGGCGCGGGACTCTTCGGTTCCACTCCGGCCCCGTCGGCCGGAGCCATCGGCCTGCCGCTCTTCGTCGGCGCGGCCGTGTTCGCCATCGGCATGCAGCTCGGTGGCGCGTGCGCGTCGGGCACGCTGTTCGCCGTCGGCTCGGGGCAGTCGACGATCGTGTTCACGCTGGGCGGGTTCATCGCGGGTTCGGTGTTCTACACCTGGGCGTTCCCGGCGTTCGACGGCTGGCCCGAGGTGCCCGGTGTCCTGCTGTCCGACCACCTGGGCTGGTTCGGCAGCTGGGCGGTCACGATGCTCGCGCTCGCCGCGGTCGTGGTGGCCAGCAGGGTGGTCCAGGCTCGGCGGAACCCGCCGCCCCAGGGCACCGTGCCGTCGGCTCGCGGTGTCGCGCGCGTCGTGCGGGGTTCGTGGCCGAAGTGGGTCGGCGCGGTCGTTCTCGGTGTCCTCGCCGGCGCCGTCATGCTCGTCTCCGGTGGGATCTGGGGTGTCACCACGGCGTTCGCGCTCTGGGGTGCGAAGCTGCTGCAGATGTTCGGGCTGCACCCGGAGACGTGGGAGTTCTGGCAGTCGGACCGCTACGCCGAGTTGCTCGCCAACCCCGTGCTGACCGAGAAGACGAGTCTCACCAACATCGGCATCATCCTGGGTGCCGCCGTCGCCGCCGCGGCGGCGGGCGCCTGGAAGCTGCACACCTCGATCCCGTGGCGCACCGCGGCGGCGGCCGTGCTCGGCGGCGCGCTCATGGGCGTGGGCGCGCGCCTGGCCGGCGGCTGCAACATCGGCGCGTACCTCGGCGGCATCTCCACGGGCAGCCTGCACGGCTGGCTGTGGGCGGTGTTCGCCCTCGCCGGAACGTGGGTGGGCATCAAACTGCGCCCGGTGTTCGGCCTCGGCGTGCCGAAGCCGTCCGACAGCGTGTGCTGACCCGCCGGCCGGGCGCACCGGCACACCGCCGGGGTCGCCCTTGAGCTGCCACGTCAGCCGGCGAGATCCGACCCGGCCGAACTCGGGGAGGACAGCGAAACCCTCCGGAAATCGGAGAAACCACCGATAACGCACGCGATCGTGACCATGATCATGTGTACGGGCGGTGACCACCTCGATCTCGCTATGCTTTCGGTCACATTCCAGTTACGGAAAGCAATTGACTGGTCTTCCCGAGGAGGAACCCCGTTCATGTTCAAACGGTTGCTCGGCGCGTTCGGCGTCGGTGGTCCATCCGTCGACACGGTGCTGGACACCCCGCACGCGATGCCCGGCCAGGCCGTCACCGGTCAGGTTCGCATCCAGGGCGGCAGCAACGACGTGGAGATCGGCGAGATCGCGCTGTCCCTGGTGACGCAGGTCGAGATCGAACGCGGTGACCACGAGTTCAACGGCACCAGCGAGTTCCACCGCGTCGTCGTGCAGCGCGGCGTGCGCGTGCCCGCGGGACAACCGCTGGCGGTGCCGTTCCAGCTCGACATCCCCTGGGAGACCCCGATCACCGCGGTGGGCGGGCAGCGCCTGCCCGGGATGACCGTCGGCGTGCGGACGGAACTCGTGATCGCCGGAGCGCCGGACAAGGGCGACCTCGACCCGGTGGAGATCCACCCGCTGCCGTCGCAGAACGCGGTGCTCGACGCGTTCGGCGCCCTCGGCTTCCTGTTCCAGAGCGCCGACGTGGAGGCGGGCCGCGTGCACGGTGTGCCGCAGCAGCTGCCGTTCTACCAGGAGCTGGAGTTCTACCCGCCCGCGGCGCACTCGGGGCGGCTCAACCAGGTGGAACTGACCTTCGTCACCACTCCGCACGAGGTGCACGTGGTGCTGGAGGCGGACAAGCGGGGTGGCCTCTTCCGCCAGGGCGGTGACACGTTCGGTCGCTTCGCCGCGCCGCACCTCGAGGCCGAGAGCATGGACTGGGCCTCGTTGATCGGGCAGTGGATGGATCAGGCCGCCGACCGCCGTTCCGCGGGCCACGGCAACCCGGCCTTCGGCGG
>JACYYK010000888.1_pt1 | contig 11126 bp, 11 predicted proteins | sample 8236871 | NCBI WGS metagenome assembly JACYYK01 (sample SAMN14103087, study PRJNA606662) | landfill metagenome | isolation source: landfill solid waste inoculated with endophyte fungus Paravalsa indica | place: India:New Delhi, Okhla landfill site | collected 2017-11-05 | reverse complement strand
CTGAAGGAGCTGTGGCAGCTCGTCGACGCCTCCGAGCGCGCCCGACGCCACGTCTTCCTCATGGAGAACTGCTCGTACGGGCGCAACGAACTGGCGATCCTGCGCATGGCCCACGACGGCCTGTTCGGCGAGCTCACCAACGGGCACGGCGGCTACCTGCACGACCTGCGCGACCTGCTCTTCAGCGGCTACTACGAGCCGGACGACTGGCGCCGCGCGTGGCACGCCACGATCGACGCGAGCTTCTACGCCATGCACGGCCTCGCCCCGATCGCGGCGTGCATGGACATCAACCGCGGCGACCGGTTCACCCACCTCACCGCGACGAGCTCCGCCGCGCTCGGACTCGCCGACTACCGCGAGCGGTTCATGCCCGCCGACCACCCGTCGTGGACGGAGACCTACGTCAAGGGCGACCGCACCACGAGCATGCTGATGACCGAGAAGGGCCGCATGGTCCGCGCGGAGCACGACGTCAGCTCCCCGCGCCCCTACAGCCGGATCAACAGCATCGCGGGCACGCGGGGCCTGTTCGAGGACTACCCCACCCGCATCTACGTCGAGCCCGACCACAGTGGACACCAGTGGGCGGACGCGCAGCCCTACCTCGACCGCTACGACCACTGGCTGTGGCGCAAGGTCGGTGACGACGCCGCGAACAACGGTGGCCACGGAGGCATGGACTACATCCTGCAGTGGCGGATCGTGCAGCAGATGCGGGCGGGCCTGGTGCCGGACATCGACGTGTACGACTCCGCCGTGTGGTGCTCCTCCGTGCCGCTGTCGGGCGAGTCGATCCGCAAGGGCGGACGGCCCGTCGCGGTGCCCGACTTCACGCGCGGCCGCTGGTCGGAGTCGCGTCCCGGGCTCGACTCGGAGGAGACCGACATGCCCGCGGTCGCGAAGTAACCGCGGCTTCGAGAACCGTCGACTCGCCGGCCCCTCGTGGCCGGCGGGTCGCATCCACTCAACCGATCCCAAAGGAGGGGCGGCCGTGACCCGACGGATTCGTGCCACGGCCCTGGTAGCGGCGACCGCGATGACGCTCGCCGCGTGCTCGGGCGGAGATTCCGCCGAGGACGGCACCGTCGAGCTGACCATGCTCGCGGCGTCCTACTCGGACAACACCAAGAAGCTGTGGGAGGAGGTGATCGACGGTTTCGAGGACGCCAACCCGGGCGTGACGGTGAAGCTCGAAATGCAGTCGTGGGAGAACATCAACGACGTCATCCGGACCAGGGTGCAGTCCAACGAAGCGCCCGACCTCCTCAGCATCGACGCGTTCGCGGGCTACGTCGAGGACGAACTGCTGTACTCGGCCGAGGAGCTGGTGTCGCCGGAGACGATCGACGACTTCCAGGACTCGTTCCGGGAGAACGCCTCCGTCGACGGCATCCAGTACGGCTTCCCGCTGATCGCCTCCGCGCGGGCGCTGTTCGTCAACGACGACCTGTTGGAGCAGGCCGGGGTCGAGGAGCCGCCCACGACGTGGGACGAGCTGTACGACGCGGCCAAGGCCGTCACCGACAACACCGACGCCTACGGCTACGGCCTGCCGCTCGGCTCCGAGGAGGCACAGGCCGAGGCGGGGATCTGGTTCCTCGGCGCCGGTGGCGGCTACGGCACCCCCGGCGAGATCACCGTGGACACTCCGCAGAACCTCGAAGCGGCGCGGTTCATGAAGAAGCTCCACGACGACGGGCTGACCCAGCCGGACGCGGGCGCCACCCAGCGCACGCCGATGCTCGACCAGTTCATCCAGGGCAAGTTCGGCATGGCGGTCGGGCTGCCGCCGATCGTGGGCATGATCGAGGAGAAGAACCCGGACCTCGACTACTCCGTCGTCGACATCCCCACCAAGGACGGCGAGAAGGTGACCCTCGGCGTCGCCGACCACCTCATGGCCTTCCGCAACGACGAGGAGAAGACCGAGCAGATCGGCGCCTTCCTCGACTACTTCTACCAGGCCGAGAACTACCTGAACTTCGTCGAGACGGAGGGTTTCCTGCCCGTCACGAAGTCGGGCGCCGAGCAGTCGACCGACGAGGCCATGAAGCCGTTCCTCGACCTGCTGCCGCACGCGCAGTTCTACCCGTCGACCAACCCGGCGTGGGCGACCGCGCAGTCGGCGATGCAGTCGCAGATCGGGCTCATCGCCACGGGAACCGACCCGAAACAGGTCCTGGCCGGAATCCAGGCCGAGGTCGACAACGCCTGAGGTGACCAGCGCGGGGTGCGGTCCCGACCGACCGCGCCCCGCGCTCCACGACGAGGGAACGCCCATGCCACGCACTGCAACCGACACCGCGCGTCGCCGCGGCGGGTCCGGCCGTGACCTGCTGAAGGCGCTGCCGTGGATCGGCCCCAGCCTGCTGCTCATCGCCGGAGTCGTCCTGTACCCGGCCGTGTTGATGATCATCAACTCGACCCGGGAGATCTCGCAGACCGGCAAGGACCGCGGCAGCGCGGGTCTCGACAACTACGAGGCGCTGTTCGACCTGCCCGCACTGCCCGGGGTCCTCCTCCGCACGGTGCTGTGGGTGTCGGTCGTCGTCGTGGTCACCATCGTGTTGTCGATGGCGCTGGCGAACCTGCTGAACAAAGCCTTCCCGGGACGCCAGTTCGTGCGGCTGGCGGTGATCGTGCCGTGGGCGGCGTCGGTGGTCATGACGACCACGGTCATCTACTACGGTCTCGAACCCGGCTACGGCATCGTGCAGCAGTTCCTCCACGACATCGGTCTCCTCGACTCGCCCGACTTCGGCTTCACCAAGTCGATGCCGTCGGCGTTCCTCGTCGCGATCGGCATCGCGATCTTCGTGTCGCTGCCCTTCACGACGTACACGCTGCTGGCGGGCCTGCAGTCGGTGAGTCCGGAGCTGCTGGAGGCGGCCCGCATCGACGGCGCCTCGCCCCGCGTGACGTACTTCCGCATCGTGCTGCCCCACCTGCGGCCCGCCCTCGCCGTGGCCACGATCATCAACATCATCAACGTCTACAACAACTTCCCGATCCTCTCCGTCGTCACCGGAGCGCTTCCGGGCTACGACGCCGACACGACGACCACGCTGATGTTCAAGGTGCTGCAGGACATGCGCGACTCCGGGATGGCGTCGGCGCTCGCGGTGCTGAATCTGGTCATCGTGATCGCGGTGATCGCGGTGTACGTGCGGATCGTGAAACCACTGAAGGCGGTCGACGAATGAGCACTGTGGCCGGTCCCGCCGCCCCGTCCCCGGCGCCGGAGACTCCCTCCGCCCGCCCACGCCTCCGGCGCCGCAGCGCGCCGAAGGTTCAGGAAGCACCCGGGGCGCGGGGCTCGATCCCGTTGCGCGTGATCGCGGGTGCCGTCGTGGCGCTGGTCTTCCTGCTGCCCTACGCCGTGATGCTCATCGGGTCGTTCAAGTCGCGGCCCGAGATCCTGCGCATTCCCCCGACCTACCTGCCGGAGGAGTGGCATCCCGACAACTACGTCTCCATGTGGTCCACCCCGGAGACGCCGCTGCCCGACAACCTGACCTCCACGCTCGTCATCGCGGGTTGCGCCACGCTGCTCACTCTCGCGGTGGCCACCCCCGCGGCGTACTACACGGCCCGCTTCCGGTTCCCTGGTCGCCTGGCCTTCCTGTTCTGCGTGCTCGTCACCCAGATGCTGCAACCCGCCGTGCTGGTGGCCGGGCTGTTCCGTCAGGTGCTGTCGTGGGGCATCCAGGACACCTGGCTCGCCATGATCCTCATCAACGCGGCGTTCAACATGTCGTTCGCCACCTGGATCATGCACTCGTTCTTCGCCTCGATCCCGAAGGAGCTCGACGAGGCCGCGCAGATCGACGGCGCGAGCCGGTGGACGGTGTTCTTCCGCGTCACGCTGCCCCTGGTGTGGCCGGGCATCGTCACGGCCGTGATCTTCACGTTCGTCGCGGCCTGGAACGAGTTCGCCGCCTCACTGGTGATCCTCACCTCGGCGGAGAACCAACCGCTGTCGGTGGCGCTGACCAAGTTCGTCGGCCAGTACGACTCGGCGTGGCAGTACGTGTTCGGCGTCTCGATCGTGGCGATCGTGCCGGTGGTGCTGCTGTTCGCCGCCATCGAGAAGCGACTCGTGGCGGGCCTGACCGCCGGAAGCGTCAAGTGATGCCCGTGTCCGACACCGTCGACCCTGCTCGGGGACCCCGGCCCGCCGTCGTCGCCCTCGACGTGGGTGGCACGTTCGTCAAGTGGCTCGTCGCGGACGAGAGAGGCGTCCTGCGGCAGGGCAGCGTCGAGACGCGGGCCGCGGCGGGCCCCGACTCCGCGTTCGCGGTCGTGCTCGACACCGTGGACACCGCGCTGTCGGCCGTGCCCGCGACACACCGGCCCGTGGGCGTCGGGGTTGCCGTGCCCGGCACGGTCGACGAGCGGCGGGGCGTGTGCGTGCACTCGGAGAACCTCGGCTGGCGTGACCTGCCCGTGGCGCAACGGCTTCGCGAGCACACCGGCCTCGCCGTCGGGTTCGGCCACGACGTGCGCTCGGGAGCCACGGCGGAAGCGCGACTCGGCGCCGGGCGCGAGGTGCCCGACCAGGTGTACGTGTCCGTGGGCACCGGGCTGGCGGCGGCGCTCCTCCTCGACGGCCGGATGGTGAGTTCCGGCGGCTACGCGGGCGAGATCGGTCACGGCGGCGCCCTCGACGGCGCCCCGTGCGTGTGCGGTGGGCGCGGTTGCGCCGAGACCGTGGCCTCGGCAGCCGCGATCGCCCGCCGCTACACCGCCGCGTCCGGCGTCGCCGTCGACGGCGCTCGGGACGTCCTCGCCCGCGCGCGTGCGGGTGAGGACGTGGCCCGACGCGTGTGGGACGACGCCGTCGAGGTGCTGTCGTCGGTGGTGGCCGACCTCGTCCGCGTGACCGGGGTACCGCACGTCGTCATCGGTGGCGGACTCGTCCACGCGGGCGAGGACCTGCTCGGCCCGCTGCGTGAGCAGGTTCGCGCCCGCCTCACCGTGCACCCGGACCCGAGGATCGTGCCCGCCGCGCTCGGCGGAACGGCCGGGTCGTGGGGCGCGGCGCTGCTCGGGTGGGAGGCCTCCGGCGCCGACCTCGGTCCGATCGTGGCCGCGTACGGGGACGCGGCGCGAAGACCGGCCTAGCCCTCACCAGCCCTCCATCGCACACAGGCAGCACCTCGGACAAAGGAGCGAAAGTGACCACTCCCCTCGTCTCGGCGGAGATCGCCAGCCAGCCCCACGCCTGGCGCCAGGCCGCGGCGCTCGCCGCCTCGTCCCCGTTGCCCGCGCGCGGCCTTCGGGTGGCCGTCGTCGGCTGCGGCACGAGCTGGTTCATCGCCCAGGCGTACGCGGCGCGTCGCGAAGCACTCGGCCACGGGCTCACCGACGCGTTCGCGGCGAGCGAGTTCCCGGCCGGCCGGGACTACGACCTGGTGGTGGCCATCTCGCGGTCCGGGACCACCACGGAGGTCCTGGAGCTGTTGACCGCGCTGCGCGGCCGGGTGCGGACGCTCGCCGTGATCGGCGACCCCGAGTCGCCGGGCCGGTCGGCTGCCGACGACGTCGTCGTGCTGCCCTTCGCCGACGAGCGATCGGTGGTGCAGACCCGCTTCGCCACGTCGACCCTGAGCCTGCTGCGCGCCGGGCTGGGCGAGGACGTCGAGGCGCTGGCGAGCGCGGCGGACGAGGCCGTGCACTGGCAGGTTCCCGAGAGCCTGTTGGAGCGCTCGCAGTTCACCTTCCTCGGCCGNNGGGTGGAGTGTCGGGCTCGCCCACGAGGCGGCGCTCAAGGCGCGCGAGGCCGCCATCGCCTGGACGGAGTCGTATCCGGCGATGGACTACCGCCACGGTCCGAAGGCCATCTCGGACGACTCCTCGGCGGTGGTGTTCCTCGGCGAGCGGCCGGAGGGACTCGTGGCCGAGGTCGAGGCCACGGGAGCACTCGCGGTGTGGTTCGACGAGGACCCGCAGCTGACCCTGGTGCGCTGCCAGCTCTTCGCCGTCGCGCACGCGCTCGGGAAGGGACTCGACCCCGACCGCCCTCGCAACCTGACCCGCTCGATCGTCCTGTCCGGAGAGTGACCCCGTGCCCCTGGTGGCCCCGCACACCGCGCTGCGCACGGCTCACGGGCAGCGCCGTGGCCTCGCGGCGTTCAACGTCATCCAGCTCGAACACGCCGAGGCGTACGCGACGGCGGCCGAGACGGCGGGGCGCACGATCGTGCTGCAGATCAGCCAGAACGCCGTGCGCTACCACGGTGCCCTCGCGCCGCTGGCGAAGGCGGTGATCGCCGTCGCGGAGGCGTCGACCGCTCCCCTGGTGCTGCATCTGGACCACGCCGACGACCGGGCACTCGTGCGTGAGGCGCTGGAGCTCGGCTTCACGTCGGTGATGTTCGACGGCTCCGCCCTGCCCTACGACGAGAACGTCGCGAGCACCGCCGAGGTCGTCGCCGAGGCCCATGCCGCCGGTGTGGCGGTGGAGGCGGAACTCGGCGAGGTGGGCGGCAAGGACGGCGTCCACGCGCCCGGCGTGCGCACCGACCCGAAGGAGGCCGTGGCCTTCGTCCGCGACACCGGCGTGGATTCGCTGGCCGTGGCCGTGGGCTCGTCGCACGCGATGACCGAGCGGACGGCGTCGCTGGACCTGGGCCGCATCGCGGAACTTCGGGAGGCGCTGGACGTCCCGTTGGTCCTGCACGGGTCGTCGGGCGTGCCCGACGAGACGTTGACCGCCGCGGTGCGCACCGGCATGACGAAGATCAACATCGCCACGCACCTCAACCACGCGTTCACCGACGCGGTCCGGGCCTACCTGGCGCAGCGGCCCGACGTGGTGGACCCGCGCAAGTACCTCGGCGCGGGCCGCACCGCGATGACCGACGAGGTGGTGCGGCTGCTCGACGTCATCGACGCCGTGTGAGCCCACCGGCGAAACCCCTCCACCTCCCGGCGGCACACCGGACCGGCGGCTGACGCACGCGTCGAGCCGCCGATCGCCCCGGGCACGGCGGTCCTTTCCGTCGTTCGCGTCGTCGCAGCCGACCGGTTCGTGCGGAGCGGACCGGGGCGGCCTGCGCGCGTACTGCCGCGACGGTAGGGTTGCCGAGGTCGCGGAACGGTCGTGCGCCGTTCCGCCCGTACTGTGGGGAGCCCCACCCCGGGTCCGATCATGCCGGTGCCGATGACGTTCCCGGCGGCTTGTCGAGTCTTGCAGGAGAGCTTCGTGCGCGTGTACCTGACATCGAGCGCATCGATTCCGCCATAACGCTCGGCCTCGAACGCCGGTGACTCCCCTCGCTGTTCGCTCACCCGTGTCGTGAGCTCCTTCCGGCCCTGATCAAGCGGGCCCGCAGCGCGAGAATCGCCGAGGCGACTCGCGCACCTCCCCGTCCCCCCTCGCACGCCCAGGGTCGTCCCGTGGGCGCGCCCGAGCACGACAGGTATCTCCCGTGTCCTCTCCCGCGAACTCCGCTCTCCGCCGTGGCGGCGTGCTTCCCGACTGGTGGAACCAGCCGAAGGTCTGGCGCACCGAGGTGCTGGCCGGTCTGGTCGTCGCACTGGCGCTCATCCCCGAGGCGATCTCGTTCTCGATCATCGCCGGGGTCGACCCCGCCGTCGGCCTGTTCGCCTCGTTCACCATGGCGGTCGTGATCTCGATCGTCGGCGGTCGCCGTGCGATGATCTCCGCCGCCACCGGGGCGATCGCGCTGGTGGTCGCTCCGCTGAACCACGAGCACGGCTTCGGCTACCTCGTCGCCGCCGTGATCCTGGCCGGGGTCATCCAAGTCGCGCTCGGCGCGCTCGGCGTGGCCAGGCTGATGCGCTACGTGCCGCGTTCGGTGATGGTCGGCTTCGTCAACTCACTGGCCATCCTGATCTTCCTGGCCCAGGTGCCCGAGCTGTACGACGTGCCGTGGGCCGTGTACCCACTCCTGCTCGGCGGACTGGCGATCATGGTGTTCTTCCCGAGGATCACCACCGTCGTTCCCGCCCCCCTGGTGTCCATCGTGGTACTCACCGTCATCACGGTCGGAGCGGGGATCGCCGTCCCCACGGTGGGCGACAAGGGCGAGCTGCCGTCCTCGCTGCCCGTGCCCGGACTGCCGGACGTCCCGTTCACAGTGGACACGCTGAGCATCATCGCCCCCTACGCCTTCGCGATGGCTCTGGTGGGGCTCATGGAGTCGTTGATGACAGCGACACTCGTCGACGACATCACCGACACCCGGTCATCGAAGACCCGCGAGTCGGTGGGCCAGGGTGTCGCCAACATCGTCACCGGCTTCTTCGGTGGCATGGGCGGCTGCGCCATGATCGGCCAGACCATGATCAACGTCAAGGTGTCCGGCGCCCGGACCCGGCTGTCCACGTTCCTCGCGGGCGTGTTCCTGATGATCCTGTGCATCGTCTTCGGCTCCTTGGTCTCCGACATCCCCATGGCCGCGCTGGTCGCCGTGATGGTGATGGTGTCCTTCGCGACCTTCGACTGGCACTCGATCGCTCCGAAGACCCTGAAGCGGATGCCCGCCGGTGAGATCGCCGTCATGGTCATCACCGTGGTCTGCGTCGTCGCCACCGACAACCTCGCCATCGGTGTCGTCGTCGGCTCCCTCACCGCGATCGTCCTGTTCGCCAAGCGGGTCGCCCACCTCGCCGACGTCACCGCCGTCACCGACCCCGACGGCACGAGCGTGCTCTACACCGTCACCGGCGAGTTGTTCTTCGCCTCGTCCAACGAGCTGGTCTCCCGCTTCGACTACGCAGGCGATCCGGACAAGGTCGTCATCGACCTCAGCTCCGCCCACGTCTGGGACGCCTCCTCCGTCGCCGCGCTGGACGCCGTCGAGGCCAAGTACCGGCAGCGCGGCAAGACGGTCGACATCGTCGGTCTCAACGACCCCAGCGCGCGACTCCACGGTCGACTCAGCGGCGAACTCGCCTGAGCCCGAGCGGGCTGCGGTCCGACCGAACCGCAGCCCGCTTCACTCCGTCCCGGAACGCTCACCCACGATCGGCTCCAGCATCCTCGCCCACTGCCGCACGAGACGCTGACGCCGTCTGGAGTCGTCGCTGAGCAGGTCCGCCAGTCCCAGCCCCCGAGCGAGGTCGAGGGTCGCCTGCACGGTCTCGCGCACCCCCGGCCGCGACTCGTCCGCGTCGAGCAGGTCGACGGCCACACGGTGCGCCTCCCGGCCCACCTTCGCCTCCAGTGGCCCGAGCACCGCACGCAGAGCGTCGTCGGTGGAGGCCGCCACCCACAGGTGCAGCGCGGCGCGGAACTTCGTCCCGGTGTAGAGGTTGAGCAGCAGGCGCGCCACCGGCTCCGCCCGGCGACGTCCCGGCGGAAGGGTGCCGGCCCGCTCGCGCAGCTCGGCGATCTGCTCCTCGGCGAGGAACTCCACCGTCGCCACCACCAGATCCTCCCGCGTCGGGAAGTGGTGTTGGGCCGCGCCGCGCGACACTCCGGCCCGCTCGGCGACGACCCCCACCGTGGTGCCCGTCCAGCCGAGTTCGGCCAGGCAGTCCACGGCGGCCTCCATCAACCTCCGCCGGGTCGTGCGGCTGCGTTCCTGCCGGGGTTCACGCGCCATCGGCAGGATCGACCCAGAAGTCGAGCTGGAGGTCCTCCTCGCGTTCGGCGAGCCGGTACCGCGAGAGGTCGGTGACTCCCTCGGCGGCGAGCACCTCGTCGTCGATGAGGAACTGCCCGGTGCGCTCCCGGCTGGGCTTCGTCAGGACCGCGTACGCGGCGTCGGCCATGATCTCCGGCGTGCGCGACCGGCTCACGAGCGCCTCGCCGACCACGTTGCGGATGGCCGCGGTGTCGATGGTGGTGCGCGGCCACAACGAGTTCACGGCCACCCCGTCGTTCCTCAGCTCCGCGGCCAGCCCCACGGTCACGAGGCTCATGGAGTACTTGGCGATGCTGTAGGCGAGGTGGCCGCCGGTGAACCACTTCTCCTCCAGCCGGATCGGCGGCGAGAGCGTGAGGATGTGCGGGTTGGCCGAACGGCGCAGGTGCGGGATCGCCGTGCGCGACAGCAGGAACGATCCGCGGGCGTTGATGTCCTGCATCAGGTCGTAGCGCTTCATGGGGATGGTCTCGGACGGCGTGAGGTCGATCGCGCTCGCGTTGTTCACCACGATGTCGAGACCACCGAACTGCTCCACGGTCTGCTGGACCGCGCGCTCCACCGTCTCGTCGTCGCGGATGTCCCCCACGATCGGCAGGGCGTGCCCGCCCGCGTCCTCGATCGCCTTGGCGGCCGTGTGGATCGTCCCGGGTAGCTTCGGGTGCGGCTCGGCGGTCTTGGCGAGCAGCGTCACGTTCGCGCCGTCACGCGCCGCGCGCACGGCGATCGCCTCGCCGATGCCGCGGCTGCCGCCGGACATGATGATCGTCTTCCCGGACAGATCGGTCAACGGACAACTCCTGGTTCTCGTCAGTACGACTTGGGCAGGCCGAGGCTGTGCTGGGCCACATAGTTGAGGATCATCTCCCGGCTCACCGGGGCGATCCGGCCCACCCGCACCGCGGCCAACATCGTGCCCAGACCGTACTCGGAGGCCAATCCGTTGCCGCCGTGCACCTGGACGGCCTGGTCGACGGCACGCACCGCCACCTCGGCTCCCGCGTACTTCGCCATGTTCGCGGCCTCGCCCGCGGCGGCGTCGTCGCCCGAGTCGTAGATCGCCGCGGCCTTCTGGGTCATGAGTCTCGCCAGTTCGAGCTCGATCTTCACCTCCGCCAGCGGGTGCGCGAGTCCCTGGTGCGAACCGATCGGCGCACCGAAGACACTGCGGTCACGGGCGTAGCGCACCGCCTTGTCGAGCGCGTACCGCGCGATGCCGGCCGAGAACGAGGCGCCCATGATGCGCTCGGGGTTGAGGCCCGCGAACAACTGCGCGATCGCCGCGTCCTCCTCCCCCACGAGTGCGTCTCCGGGCAGGCGTACGTCGTCGAGGAGCAGTTCGAACTGCTTGTCCGCCGACACCAGGTCCATGGGGATGGCCCGGTACTCCAGGCCCGGACTGTCGGTGGGCACCACGAACAGCGCCGGCTTGAGCGTGCCGGTGCGGGCGTCGGACGTGCGGGCCACCACGAGCACCGCATCGGCCTCGTCGACGCCCGAGATGAA
>JACYYK010014570.1_pt1 | contig 11128 bp, 11 predicted proteins | sample 8236871 | NCBI WGS metagenome assembly JACYYK01 (sample SAMN14103087, study PRJNA606662) | landfill metagenome | isolation source: landfill solid waste inoculated with endophyte fungus Paravalsa indica | place: India:New Delhi, Okhla landfill site | collected 2017-11-05 | reverse complement strand
TGGTGTATGTACTTCTTATATATGGTATATGTATACATGATATTTTCGTTCCAAGAAGGTACATTCTATTGAGGAGGAAGAGGATAGATTTAGATCTTCTGATGAGTTTAAGAAAGTGTACAAGAAACGTCATGCAATTAATGCTAGAGTACAAAAACAATGGAGAAAAGATATACAAAATGGTAAAACCGATCAATTATTATTAGGCATCAATCAAAGAGGAAAACCTTACTATATGGATTTTAAGGAAATTAATCAACATATGTTTGTTCCTGCTACGACTGGTGGGGGGAAAACGGTATTGCTGTTAAATTTTATTGAATATGCATCCATTAAAGATTATCCCATTGTTTTTGTAGATGGGAAAGGATCTTTAGAAAGTATAGATGATGTAAAGGGGATTTGCGATAAATATCAGAGGAATTTCAAGTTATTTAGCGATACTGAGAAGCTTACTTATAATCCCATAAAGCATGGAAATGCGACCGTTGTTGCAGATAAACTTCAAGCACTCGTTGAAACAGAAAGTCAGTATTATGTGAAAGTAAATGAGGTCTTGGTACAGACTTTAATCCAGTTTATTGATAGTTATGGTTTTACTCGTGATTTATGGACATTTGAACAGTATTTAAATCCAAAAGAAATTAAAAAGGTTTTGAATGATGATTTAGAAGAGATCGAGGAAGAATATGAGGATACAGAGGAGCAGCAATCACCATCGTATTCCAGTTTTTTAGATGATGAAGTAGAGGAAGAAACAACTACGGTTGTTGTGAAAAAGAAGCGTAAGAAAAAGGTGAGAAGTGAAAGAGCCAATCGATTTTATAAGCGCTTTTTTGAAGACTGGGAAGCTTCCGAAGAAGGCGAGCTTTATTTGTTTGAAAATGCCTCGGTTGTACGATTAGCTATTACCAGTTTATTAGAGAAAGAACTAGGTCATTTATTCCGAGAAAAAGAGGATGGTTTAGATTTATTAGAGATTAGTGATAACAAAGATGTATTGTTTATAAGTTTTGATGGTTTAATTTATGATAAATATATTAAAACGATTGCACAATTGATTATTCTGGATTTGAACTTTTTGGTTTCTTATCGGAATCGAAATAAGATGAAAGATCAACCTCTATTAGCAGTTTATGATGAAATTTCCGTCTATGCGAACGACAAAATAGTCGATACGATTAATAAATCAAGATCGGCAGGTTTCCATTGTGTGATTGCAACCCAAACAATAGCGGATCTGCGGAAAGTAGGTCGAGAGCTAGCCAATCAGGTTATTGGAAATACCAATACGTATATGATTGGTCAGACTAATAATCAAGATGAACATGAAGCGTGGGCAAATACGATAGGAACTTATAAGGATGTTGATGTAACAACTGTAACAGAGAAACAAGAAGGAAGTTTAAAACGTATAGAGCGTAAGGGGGATAAAGGTACTGTTCGCCATGTACAAAAATATAAGGTAACACCTGATGAAATTAGAGGTTTACGAACAGGACAGTTTGTTATTTATCGAAAGGCAGCTAAAGAAAACGTTGAACCTGAAATTGTATATGTGCGACATCCATTAGCAAATTAAGGAGGGTTGTTTTTGAAAAAAAAATTTCAAAAAAAGGTATCTAGGGAAAAGGATAGCTCAGTAGGAAAGAGAAAGAAACCAGTAAAGAAGAAAGAAAATCTATCACGAGAAATTCGATTTTCCCGAGATAGAGTCCGAAAAGCTGTTTCTTGGTTCATTTTTCTATTGATTTTTGCTTCCCTTTTTTTCAATGTTATTTTTTTCTCGAAGTATCAAACGATACGTAATAATGTGCAAGCTTCCGAAGATCGCATAGATGAAAAACTTTATAAAGTGGAAGAAAGAGAAGTTGGTTTTTCCGATGCTGTGGAAAGTTTTGGCGAAGATTTTCTCGAAGTCTATTACAATGTTCCAGCTGAAAAAGAAAGTAGAGAAAAGCGTTTAGATACATTACGTAACTATTTTGTAAGTGGGTTTAAGATAGAAGACTTAGAATCTTTGGAGGATTTCAAAGGAAGTCGTTCATTAACGGATCTACGGTATCTAGAAACTAAACAAATAGATACGAATAAAGCAAATCTCGTTTTTGAAGTCTCTTATGAAATAAAGGATAAAGACACCGTCAGTGATAGTGTTCAAATTGTTATTCCAGTTGTTTCTGATGGGAAAGGATTTGCAGTTTATGAAAAACCTAGTTTAACCAGTCGTGATTTTACAAGCGATATTACATTAGATGATACATCATTAGAAGGAGAGGATGTTTCTAGCACAGAGAAGGAGCAACTTGATACGTTCTTGCATGAATTTTTCACTAGCTATGGTGTTAGTGATGAGAAATTACCTTTTATGGCGAATTTAGAAAGAGGATTGAAAAGAAAAGTATTATCAAGTGCAGTGATTAGAGATTCTGCTATAAACGAGGAAGGCGTTTATCAACTGGTGGTGGATGTATTATATCAAAATGAAGAAACGACATTTAATAGTATGTATACCTATTATTTAGAAGCCACCAAGGATAAAAACAACTATTTTATTGAAAACATCAAACAAGGAGGATTTTAAACTATGAATTTTAGTTTACAAGAACTTTCAACTAATTTAATTACACAAATAGGTTTTATTATTCTCATTATCATGGTAATTCGTGCATTGGTTGCTTACACAAGGGAAGATTGGGGAGCGTTCATGTCTGGTCTTGCTTTAGGAATTTTATGTTTAATTATCGTGTTCTTCGGACCACAGATTGAGCAAGTTGCAAAAGCGATAGGAAGTGCCATCTTTGGTTAATATGTAACTGGAGGTTTTTGTGTGAAAGGTGAAAATTTCACAAAAGAGTATAAATACCCAATTAAAATTTATCGAATTGGTAACGCAATCGAGTTCGCTAATGGTTTAGAGTTAAGAAAGTTGGTCTTTTCCATTGTATTAGCAGGAATTATGGTGATTACCTTTCTTATTGTGGGTATTACAAGTGATAGTAATGTCTTACAATTCATGTTAAAAAATTGGTTGGTAATGATTACGCTTATTCCTGCTGCTATTACCTTTATTGTGTTTAATATGAAGTATGATAATAAAGGGGTTATTCCTTATCTTAAAGATCGTTATCAATTTTATAAAACACGTCATATCGAATATGAACATTTCATAGAAGTTCCAAAGTCTCAACTAGATAAAGATTTAGAATTTGAACCGTTTATTGTTAATAACGTAAAGGAAGGAGGACGACATGAGTAAAAAAGCTCTATTAGAATATCCAATTAAGTTTATCCATGACAATATGCTGTTTAATAAAAATAATGAGGTATGGGCTTTTTATCGTTTGAAAGATGAATATTTGCGATTAAATAGTCAAGTAGATTTTCACCGTTATATAGAGCGAACAGCAGATTTTCTCAGTATTAACGAATATGATTACCATATTATGATTCTTCCAAGGCGATTTGACTTTACCGATTTCACCAATGTTATTAATAACAATATTGTAAATGGTGAGTTTGCTGATATTGGAAAACGTTATTTTGAACGAGCAAAAGTAACTTTAGAAAATGAAGTGTTTCTTCATGATTATAGAGTCTATGTTGCTATTAAACTAAATAAAATGGATTCTGTTGTTACTAAAGATGTGACAGACTTTCTTAAAAAATTCACCAAAAGGGTTAGAGAAGATATTTCGAAAGTGCTGACTTTACAAACGCAAGCAGAGGATGATTTCTCTCATTATGAAGAATTAGAAAAAATATTCTGGCAAAAAACCAGTTATCACAAAAGTTATGACAAATTAACCACCAAAGAAATTCACCAATTACTTTATTACAACTTTCACCGTACTAGCGATATGTTTGAAATCCCTGAAGGTCAGTATAATTTAACCGAAGGTGTTATTAAAAATCATTATGGCTATCTCACTATTTCCCACCAAGACTACACAGAATATGTAAGTTTTCTTCCCATTGATGAAATGCCCATTAGCGTTGAAAATAACCAGTATATTTTAGATATGGTAGAGAGTATTGATTTTCCCGTTGAAATTCAAATTAAGTACCATTACAAAGATAACGATACCAATATAAGGCAAGTACGAAAGTTGAAACGTCGTTTTAAAAATTTCGATCAAGAAATTCGTTCCACCAATACAGCTGATGAAGATGAATTGGTGGAATCGGCTTCTGATCGTATGAGCTTTTTATTAGACGATCTAAAAGCAAATAATCGTCAACTATTATTTATGACTTTTACACTAGTAATATCGGATAGAGATAAAGAAGTGTTAGAAGAAAAGTATCAATCATTACAAACTATTTTTAAAAATACAGGATTTAAAATTGCGAGACCCTTAGTGGATCAACTGACTTTGTTTTCTCAGTCTTTACCAGCTTCCTTTACAGACTATAGCTATTTCGAACAAGTCGTAGACGAGACGTATTTAGCACAATCATCTATGGATATTAACAATAAAATCGGTAACCGTTATGGTATGGTGCTAGGAAAGGTGGTTACTGGGAAAAAGTTAAGTAGTGTAGAACAGGCTAGGGAAATCAACAATAATATTGTCGTTTTTAATCCTACTCTTACGAAAAAAGCTATTCAAGGAGCTGTCCATACTAACGGAAATATTTTAATAACAGGACCACCAGGTAGTGGAAAGTCTATGTTAGTTAAAAATTTCTTTACTTGGTCAACGTTCTTTGGAACTAAAGTGCTGTACATTGACCCTAAAAATGAGTTTCAGCGCTATTATCAAGAAGCGTTAGAAAAATTCGGTGATATACCGGAATTTCGAGAATTATATAAGCGCATTAATTTCATTCATTTATCCGAAGAAAGTGAGTTTGCCGGTGCGCTCGACCCCCTTGTTTTTTTAGAAGGTGATAAAGCAATCCAAACCGCCATGATGATATTAAATGCATTAGCGGAAGTGTCTGTTTCTGGCTCTCGAAATGAATCTGTTCATATTTATGATTCGATATTAGAGGAAGTAAACCATGAAGAATTTCCAACTTTAACAGGGGTAGTGGATCGAATTATTCAAAAAGACGATACACTAGGTAAATATATTAGCAAATATAAATATGGCTTAGGGCGCATGTTATTTGGTACAAAAGATTCTAAGGGATTAGATTTTAAGAGACAAATCAATGTATTAGGCTTGCAAGGTTTGAAACTGCCATCCTCCGATAACATGAATGATGAGGAACGTATTGGACTTTGCCTCATGATGTCTATCTCTAAGTATGTTCATACCTTTTCTACCAATAAAAGAGAAGATGCGCAAATCATTTTTGATGAAGCTTGGATTTTGAAACGATCAGCTAATGGTCAGGATTTAATTGATGAAATGCTACGAACTGGACGATCTCTAAAAACAGATATCGTTCTTGTGACACAAGCATTTGATGATTACAACGTGGATACTACCAAAGAACAAATAGGTGTGAAATTTGCCTTTCGCCCTAAATCTGATGAAGCGATTAAGCCAATTTTACGATTTTTTGATATGGAAGAGAATGACGCCAATATAGAAGTAGTCAATAGCTTAAAATCTGGGATGTGTTTATTCCAAGATCATATGGGGAGAAACCAAGCTATAGCAATCGACATTTTATTTGATGAATGGTTCGAAGCCTTTAAAACAACTGATCGTGAAAGTAAAGCTGTAGAGTATGAAGAAGTTTTCAGTTAGTAGGTGAAACCATAAGATTCAATTGAACTGTTAAGGGAAATTCCTTCTGATTGGTCAAGTGATGATTTTATTGAACTCCTGTCAGAAGGAGATCGATTTTAGAAGGGGTGGAAGGAATGAAACGAATCAGTATTTTATTGGGTTGTATTTTGTTGCTTTTAACTGCTTGTGGTGGTAATAAATTAGATCTTGATTTGGAAAAAGTACAAAATGCAGTAGCGGAAAGAGCAGTACAAAGTACATCCTTAGAGGAAGACGGGTATAATTCGGAAAATGTAGAAATTGTTCGGGTATGTGAAGCTGTAAAAGTTGGAGAAGAAGACCAAGGTTTTGATGGAGAATATATAGTTTATTGGCAAACAGATGATGAAGAGTTAAAAAATGATTTTCGTATGGATAAAAATTATGAGGCTGACCTATCGACTCAAAGATTAACTGAAATAGAGGATCGCTGTATTTCAGTCAACTAGGGGGTGTGTTTTTGAAGAAGTGCATAGTTTCACTCTTACTTCTAACAATCTTTTGTTTCTTTTATCTACCTAATCTAGATATGGTTTATGCAGAGGATGGAAGTGAAAGAGAGTCACAAGAGTATGATGAATCTCGTTTTGATTTAATGACTTATGCAGAAAATTCGTGGTATGAGTGGGCAGATAAAACAGGGACATCTGCTGTGTCTGCCATTAAAAACTTTTTATGGCAAATTAATATGGTTATTGCGAACATTACTTTAATGATTGTTTATCAATTATTTTCGCTTGATGTTGTGGAATTAACACAGGATTCAATCATGCAGATTGCTTCTGGGACAGCAGGTTCTTTAATGACAAATTTAGGTATGTTTGCATTTGCAATAGCAAGTTTAGGTATTGTCATTCGTGCCTATGTACAACAAAATTGGCAAGCTTTTTTCAAAATAGTAACACTGGTTGTCCTATGTATGGCATTACTTTTTTCCATTTCTAGTGAAAAATTCAATTACGTACAACTAGCTCATGGAATATCTGTCTCTATAGAAAATGCGGTTATGCAAGTTAATCCATCACTAACAGATTCTACAGATTTTGAAATATCAGATGGGAATGTCGGGGAACAAGTATCCACCCAAGTAGAAAATAAGGCCTATCAATCTTTGCTGTTTAAACCATATCTATTATTACAATATGGTTCGACCAATGAAGAAGCAATTAATGCAGAAGGTAGCTATAATGGGGAAGAACCCCGTATTGATGAATATTTAAATACAAATCCTTCAACAGAAGAAGGAATGGAATTACGAGAGGATATAGCTGAATATGAATTCAGTGAATTAAACAATGAAAATATTTTTGCAGGAAATGCTTTTAAAACCTCAGCTTATATTATGGGGATTATCTTATCTACCACTATACAAGCTATCGTCTTTTTCTTCTTAGCGCTTATGCGAATTATGTTACAATTTGCATTTATTTTCTTGCTGATTTTAGCACCTTTTATGTTATTTTTATCGATTTTTCCAACATTTGAAGGGTTAATCGGTCAATATATAAAAGGTAGTTTTATGGTCATTCTATTTAAAGCCGGAGTGATGTTCCTTGTTTTAGTCTCTACTAGTTTCATAGCTTTAAGTTATGATATGGCAGATATGTCGAATGATATTTATTATCGAATATTTATCCAAAGTATTTTTAGTATTGCGATTATCTTTATGTATATGAAGCGCCAATTTGTATTTGACATGTTAAGTGGTGCTAATATATCTCTAGCAGGGATGGGAGCAGGAGAAGGTATGGGTAGAGCTTCTATGGCTAGATTCAGAAAAGGAGCAACAAATACTAAAAATGCTACAAAGAAAACAGCTTCCGGTGTTAAAAAAGGTTCCAAAGTGGCAGCAAGAACTATTGGGAAAACGGCAGGAACAACGACAGCACTTTCTAAAAGAGCTTCAGATATGTATGACCAAGCAGGTAGATATGCATCAACCAAGGCGCATTCGTTTAAAGAAAAGGTCGGGGGAAAGATGGAACAAACGAAAGATTACATTAAGCAATCACAGCTTGGCGAAGTCGGTCCGAAGGAAAACCCATATCAAACACCACAAGAAAATACTATCGGAAATTCTTTTAGAAACCATGAAACAAATAACGTATCCCATTTCAATCAAGAACGGTCTCAAGATAAACATATACAATCTAATCCTGAATATCAAAAACAAGATTTTATCAATAAGCAACCACAAAATAATAGAAATGTAACATCTATCAATGGAAAATCAAAAGGACAATCCATGCGTAATCCTCACGTAGCACAAAAGAACCTTAAAGATTCCTCTCCGCATCATGAGGGTACAAACCAACGTATAGGGGAGAAATCGAGTCCAAGACGTAACACACATAACAGAATACCAGAAAATAATAATCAACCTACAAAGACTCAGAAAAATGTAAATTCTGATATAACTAATCAAAATCCACAGACCCAGCCATTTAAAGGATCAAAAAACTATAAAGAACAAATAGGAAGAACGCCTAATACATCTACAAGAACAACAGGGCAACCATCAACTAAAGCAAATCAGCCCAATACGAACACTGGAACAGGTCGAAATCCGTATGGACAACGGGATATGTCACAAAAAAACCATATTACTAGCGATAATCATGAACGAACTATAAATCGTTCAACTAAAGAAAATCAAAATATAAAGTCAAATCGTGGTGGATTATTGCATCAAAGGTCTTTACTGCATGATGATGATCAAAGTTAAGGAAAGGACATCTATATGGAAACCGCAAAAACAGTGGTAAAAGAAGTTGCAAAGAGAAAAGTACANNTGTTTATGATTTTAGCTATTGCAGGAAACTTTGTCGATAAAGGCAGTGGTTTACAGGAAGGAACAGCTGTGAATTTGAGTAAAGAAGTATTGTCGCATAAGCCGGTTGTTGAACAATATGCATCTGAATACGGTGTCGAAGATCATAGGAATTATCCTTGCTCTTATGATGCAAGAATCAGGAGGACGAGGGGATGACCCTATGCAGGCTTCTGAAAGTTTATGTGGTAGTGTGGGCTGTATCACTGACCCTGAGGTTTCTATTAAACAAGGTGTAAAATACTTTTCTCAAGTACTCGATAGGGCAGGCGGTGATGTGAAGCTTGCACTTCAATCTTATAACTTCGGTGGTGGTTTTATCGATTATGTAATGGATAGAGGGGGGAAATACACACAAGAACTAGCTATTGAGTTTTCAGCTATGAAGTATGAAGAACTGAAGCATACGGGTATTTATTCTTGTGTCCGTCCTGAAGCTGTACAGTATAACGCTTGTTATGGTGACATTTACTATGTAGATGCTGTGTTACGCTATTACGATTACACTTTAGTTATTGAAGGTGAATTTGCTATGCCAGTACAAGGGCAACCAACTAGTGATTATGGCATGCGTAGTGACCCTTTTACTGGTGAACAAACCATGCACAAAGGGATTGATTTTGGCTGTGTTAATAATGTTACTCCTATTCATGCTGTCCAATCAGGTAAGGTTGTTTATTCGCAATTTCATGTTAATAGCAATGGGACAGATGGATATGGAAATCTTGTGATGATACAACATGGTGATCAATTGATAACAGCATACGCTCACATGTCTAACTTAAGTGTAGACGTAGGAGAAACGGTAGAACAAGGGCAAAGAGTGGGTGTATGCGGTTCTACAGGATCTAGTACAGGACCACATTTGCATTTTGAAACGAAAACAGGTTTATGGGAAGGACATATGAACCCTGTTTCCGTATTAGGGATAGGTGATGTATAAGTGGAAAATAAAAAAGATATATTTCTAAAAACCTTAGTGTTAGTCATTGGTATAGGGATGATTCTACTAATATGGTTTGGATTTAGAACGATTGATGATCAAGCACAGCAAATTGACCATTTGCAAGAGAAAATAAAAAAACAAGCAAATCAAATTACTTATTTAGAAGAGAATAATCAATCTCAAACAGAGGTCATTGAAAATACTTCTTCCAACTCTATTCAAGAGAACGTGCAAATATTTGTAGAATCAACTTTTGCGGTCGAGCAAGAGAATTATGAGGAAAGAAAAGAAGTAGCAGAAAATGTATTAACACAACAGATGATGAATGAAATATTTCCAGAAGATGAACAGTACAACATTTTATATGAATATGAAGTAAATAACATTAAAAGTTATGTTAATGAAAATGAAGATCAAGCAAGTGTTTATGTTACTTTCGAGCAACATGTTAAAAACCTTAATAATGACCAAGAGAATGATAGTTATGTAACCCTAGAAGTATTTTTACAAAAAGAAGGGGATAACTGGCTTATCAATGATTTTCAGCAACTTTATTCTGAACCAATATAAACGAAAGGAGATTTCCTGTTGAAAAGCACTGGTATAGTAAGAAATGTAGATGAATTAGGACGTGTCGTTATTCCGAAAGAGTTACGTAGATCGTTAAAGATTAAAGACAGAGATCCCATAGAAATTTTTGTTGACGAAAATAAAATCATTCTACAAAAATATCAATCAGCTAACGAATGCTTGATTACAGGAACGATAAAGCCTAACAATGTAACTTTAGCAGAAGGAAAACTAACTTTAAGTGAAGAAGGTATCGACCAATTGTTAGAAGAAATAAAATCGAAAACGGATAAAACTATCTAAACTTTCTTGATTGCCACCTTAAGGTGGCTTTTCCTTTAAAGGAGCATTATTTTTAAAGAAAAGGTTGTGTGATATGAAAACTGTTATTTTATGCGAAAAACCATCTATAGCGAGAAATACAGGTGAAGCATTAGGAATAGAACGAAAGCATAAAGATTGCTTTGATATTGAAAAATCATCATTGTTTCCTGATGGAGCAACTCTTATTTGGACAGTTGGTCATGCGGTAGAGTTAAAAGAACCGCATGAATACGACGCTAAATATGCAAAATGGAAGTTAGAGGATTTACCTATAAAGCCTGTTAAATATGAATATAAAGTGGATGAGAGTAAACGAGATTTATTTAATAACATGAAAAAACATTTATCAGAAGCTGATACCATTATTAACGCAACAGATGCAGGAATTGAAGGTACACATATATTTTTTGCTATCTTAGAAACAGCCGATATACAGATTGGAAATAAAACACTTAAGCGATTATGGATTTCTTCAGAAGAAAAAAGTGAGATATTACAGGGTTTCCGAAAGTTAGAGCCTATAGACAAAGATTTATTACGGTTTGAACGTGGTAAGACAAGAGCTATAAGTGATTGGTATATAGGGATGAATGTAAGCAGGTTTGCTTCACTAAAAGCGAATGAAAAAACATCTAATATACCTAAAATCGCCATTGGACGGAACATGCAAGCTCTGTTGTCTATGGTCTATCAGCGACAAAAAGAAATCGAAGAATTTGAATCTAAACCATT
>JACYYK010011697.1_pt1 | contig 11142 bp, 8 predicted proteins | sample 8236871 | NCBI WGS metagenome assembly JACYYK01 (sample SAMN14103087, study PRJNA606662) | landfill metagenome | isolation source: landfill solid waste inoculated with endophyte fungus Paravalsa indica | place: India:New Delhi, Okhla landfill site | collected 2017-11-05 | reverse complement strand
GGGCTGGCTCGAACCGTTCGTGGCGTTGGACGGCCTGCATAACGCGCCGCTGCCCTCGGCGCTGGAACGCCTCGACGCCGACGAGACACCGCGCGCGGTGCTGGAGTTGAGCATCGACCAACTCGTCGAGTCGATCTGGAAGCCCTACATCGGGACGCTGACCACCTCGCCACAGACCCTGCTGCACGGGGATGCCCACATCGGCAACACCTACCTCACGCCCGCCGGCGAGGTCGGCTTCCTCGACTGGCAGATGGCGCGACGCGGCAACTGGTCGCTGGACGTCGGCTACTTCCTGCAGGGCGCGGTCACCACCGAGGACCGCCGCGCGCACGAACGGGCCCTGCTCGACGAGTACCGCGGNNGCGCTGGGCCTGCCGGGCGACGAGTTGCCGTCGGCCGACGAGATCTGGTTGCGTTACCGCGCATCGGTGGCCCACGGCCTGGCGCTGTGGTTGGTCACCGCCAGCGCCGACGGCGGCATGTGGCAGCGCGCCGAGGTGGCCGTCGCGCTGGCCCAGCGGTACGCAATCGCGTTCGGCGACTTGGATTCTGCGGCGGCCATCGCCGAGATCGCCGAGGGCTGAGTTGTTCGCGGGGCTACCCGCGAAACGCGTGCAACACCCGAACCCTCGGCGACCAGGCGCTCAGTCGACCAGCGGGCAGTCGCCGCACTTGGTGTGGTCCCGGGTGCGGTACCACAGGCAGCAGGTGTTCCGGCGCCACGGGCCCGTCGCGGCGGCGGTCATCTTGCCGGCCAGCGGGTGCCGGGCCAGCAGCGCGGTCGCCACCGGCGTGACCCGGTCATCGGAGCGGCCCGCGGCGATCCGGCGCGCACCCGACGACAGCGCCGAGGCCGCGTTGCCCCACAGCAATCCGTCGGCCACCCGCGCCACCGCGCGCAGCGCCGTGTGGAACCCCTCGAACTGATCGGCGATCACCGTCGCGGCCATGACGTCGGCCACCTCGGAGGCGCTCAGCGCGCTGCCGTCCCAGCCGCGAAAGTCGTTGAGGGTCAAATCCACTGAGCCCGACGGGTTCACGACGTAGCCCAGGCCGTCCAGGTCGAGCACCACCCCGCCGCGCTGCCACACGCCCAGCGTCAGCGACCAGCAGCGGGCCGCGAAGCCGTACTGCAGGGTCGAGGCCACCACGCGCCCCTCGTCGGAGCCGACGCTGACGCCGACCGCGTCCAGCAGCGATCGCAGCTGCGTCGGCTCGTGCAACTCCCGGCGGGACAGCACCGTCGTGACGGGGCCGACGTGCCAGCCGAAGTACGGCCCGAACCTGACGGCGTCCTGCACCGCCGCGCGCACGGCCTCGGGATCGGCCACCGGTGCGGGGGCGAGCTCAAAGTCGGTGTCGGGCATCGGCGTCGAACCTACCGAAGACTGCGGCTCGACGTGCAACCGCGTTGATCCTGGGCCAGAGTGGGTACCCAACGGCGTTGTGCGAAGGTTGGTGCTGGACAGAGATGACAGGTGAGTTGATGGCGCGTCACGAACTCGGCGGGTCGTTGGCGCCGCAGCGGCATCGCTGCGGGGATGATTGACGTGGGTCTTTTCGGGACAGCGTTTCGCGCCGTTCAGGTCGTGGCCGGCACCGCGTTGTTGACCGGCGATGCCGCTCTCGGTGCCACCCGGGCAGTCGCGGATACCGCCGGCGGCGTGGTCGACGGTGTCGCCACGTCAGCGGGTACGTTGGCGCGAGCCGCGACAAACATGGCCCTCGAGGCCGCGGGCGGCCCCCCGGCACGTCGCACCAGCCGCCGCGGTGCCCGCCGCTGGATCGAGGTACGCGGACTCGGTGGTCCGGATGCCGATGCGGTCGCGGACAAAGTGCTGGCCGCCGTGCGGGCGGTCCCCGGCGTCAGCGACGCGGTGCTGAACCGTTCGATGTCGCGGGTCGTCGTCACCGTCGAGTCCGGCGCCGCCTCGACCGACCTGGCGGCCGTAGTTGCCGAAGCCGAACGTTCGGTCCGCGACGACAGCGGGCGGCACCGGCCGCTGACGCTGCCCTGGGACGACGAACTGTTGGCCGCTCGCAGCCTGGGTGCTGCGGCGGCCGCCGTCAGCCTGGGCATGGCGGTGACCGGGACGGCGCTGCGGCTACCGCGGGTGTCCGAAGCCGTGGTGGCCGTGCCCACCATGGCCGATCACATCCCACGGATTCGTCGCCTCGTCGAACGACGCCTCGGTCGCGAGGGTGCGGACCTGCTGTTCAGCCTGGCGACCTCGACGTCGGCGGCGCTGACCACCTCACCGTCGGCGGCGGCGGCCGAGCTGGCGACGCGCAGCATGCTGGCGGCGGAGGCCTGGAACGTGCGGGAGGCATGGCACCGCCACGAACCCCGGCTGACCGACCATGCGCCGGCGACCGGCGAACCGCAGCGCGGCACCCTCGAATTCGACATGGGTGCCGGCGAACGGTACGCCGACCGGATCGGCTGGGTCGGCGTGACCGCCGCCGCCATCCTGGGCGCGGTTTCCCGCAATCCCACCGTCGGTGCGGGGGCTGCCCTGATTACCGCGCCCAAACCGTCGCGGGCCACGCGAGAAGCATTCGGTTGTTCGATGACGCGCGGGCTGACCGCGCACCACGACGCCTTGGTGGTGCGGCCCCGGGCGCTGCGGGCGCTGGATCGGGTGGATGCGATCGTCATCGATCCCCGCGCGCTGTACACCGACCACCTGTCCGTCACGCGCCTGACCGGCGTCTCCAACTCCGAACGCACTCGGGGCTGGCAGGCGGTGCAGGCCGCGCTCGACGACGGCGGGCTCGAGCCCGGCTGGCATTCGTTGTCGAGTATTCCGGGAGCCGGGCGCGCCGGCGCGGCGCTCGTCAGCCCGGTCCGCAACCCGTTCGCCGCGGCGGTGGTCGCCGAAGCCCGCCGGACACCGGCGCGGGTGGTATCGGTCGACGACGCCGGCCTGCGGTCGCTGGCGCAGGGTTTCGACCAGCTCTATCCCCTCGACGGCCCCGTCGACGAGGCACTTGCCGCCCTCGTCGCCGAACTGAAGGCCGACGGCAAAACCGTCGCGTTGCTCACCACGGCGGGCATGGAACTACCGCACGCGGCCGACGTCACGATCGGAATTTCCGGTGGCGACGAGCGGCCGCCCTGGGGCGCCGACGTCCATGTCCCCGATCTGGTCGCGGCCTGGCGCGTGCTGCACGCCATGCCGGCGGCGCGCTCGGCGACCGCCAAGGGCATTCGGCTGGCGGCGTCGAGCACCGCGATCGGCGCGCTGATGCTGATCCCCGGGGTGGTCGGCCGCGGGTCGGATTCGGTCAACGTCGGCGTGCTCGGCGGCCTGTGGACCGGGTTCCGTTCGGGAGCAAAGGTATTCGACGATCCGCTACCGCAGCCGGAGCCCACCCACGACTGGCATGCGATACCGACTACCGAGGTACAGCGGTTGCTGCCGCGGCCGCCGGACGAACTCCGTCCGGACATCAACGGCCGTGACCCCGCGCAACTGCTGCGCTGGGCGCAGCGCGGCACGGCCTGGTCGTGGGAGCTCACCCGGGACTTCGCCGCCGAGATGCGGGCCAACCTATCCGACCCGATCACCCCGCTGCTGGCCACCGGGGCCGTGGCCAGCGCGCTGCTCGGATCGCCCTTCGACGCGGCACTGGTGGGCGGCGTGCTCGTCGCGAACGCGGCGCTGTCGTCTCAGCAGCAACTGCATGCCGAGCGTGTCCTGCGCCGGCTGCTGGTCGACGAGGAGCCGCTGGCCCGGCGCCGCGTCGGCCCCGATGACGAGGACCGCTGGGAGAAGGTGCGCGCCGACCGGTTGCGGCCCGGCGACGTGATCAAGGTGAATGCGGGCGAAGTGGTCCCGGCCGACGCCCGGCTGATCGAGGCGTCGAACGTGGAGAGCGACGAGTCGTCGCTGACCGGCGAATCCCTGCCCGTACCCAAGTCGACCGAACCCACGCCGGGGGCGCCGCTGGCCGAACGGTCGGGCATGCTCTACACCGGCAGCACGCTGGTGGCCGGCACGGCGATCGCCGTGGTCACCGCGGTCGGGTCGCGCACCGAGATGCGCCGCGCGATGGCGATGGCGCCGCAGGGGGCGCGGGAGATCGGTCTGCACCGACAACTGAGCCGGCTCACCAAGCGGGCCCTGCCGTTCAGCGTGACCAGCGGCGCCATGGTCGGGCTGCTGAGCATCGCCAGGGGTACGCCCGTCCGCTCGGCCGTCGGCAGCGCCGTGTCGTTGATCGTCGCGGCGGTCCCGGAGGGCCTGCCGCTGGTGGCGACCTTGGCCCAGCTGGTCGCGGCGCGCCGGCTGAGCAGCGAGTCGGTACTGATCCGCAACGCGCATTCCATCGAGGCGCTGGCTCGCCTGGAGGTGGTGTGCTTCGACAAGACCGGCACGCTCAGCCAGAACCGGCTGCGGGTCAGGTCAACTCGGCCGCTGGCTGACTGGACCGAGGACGAGGTGCTCGACGCCGCGTTGAGCACGACGTTCTCCCAGCCGGGTAAACGCGCCCTGCACGCGACCGACGACGCCATCCGGCGGGCGGTGTTCGGCAAGGACAAGACGGCCGCCCGCGCGGAGGTGGAGCGGGACGGCTTCCTGCCCTTCCAGGCCGGCCGGCCGTTCGCGGCGGCCATCCGGGGCAACCGACTGACCATCAAGGGCGCCCCCGAGGTGCTCGTCTCGGCGTTGACCCGGACCAACGGGGCGCTGACCAAGCGGCTGGATGCGATGGCCGCCGAGGGGTTCCGCGTGCTGGCGGTGGCCACCCGCGAACTCAGCGAGCAGCAGGCCGCCGCCGCGATCGCCGATCCGGCGAAGTTCGAGGAGTTCTGCCGCTCCAATCTGACTCCGATGGGCCTACTCGGGTTGACCGACACACCCCGCGAAAGCGCGCCGATGGTGTTGGACGAGTTGAACCGCCGCGGTATCGGAGTCCGGCTGATCACCGGCGATCACCCGCTCACCGCCACCGTCGTCGCCCGCGAACTGGGCCTGGAGGTCGACGCCGACCAGGTGATCACCGGCGGGGACTGGGAGCAGCTGTCCGCCGACGAGCAGGCCGAGGCGGTCCGGTCCCGGGTGGTGTTCGCGCGGATGACGCCGGAACACAAGATCGACGTGGTGCAGACCTTGGAACGCAGCGGCGTGGTGACCGCCATGGTCGGCGACGGTGCCAACGACGCCGCGGCCATCCGGGCCGCCAGCGTCGGGATCGGGGTGGCCGCCCGCGGCAGTGACCCCGCCCGCACCGCCGCCGACATGATCCTGCTCGACGGCCGGATCGAGGCGTTGATCGACGCCCTCGACGAGGGGCAGCAATTGTGGCGACGAGTCCAGTCGGCGGTCTCGATGCTGCTGGGTGGCAACGCCGGCGAGATCGCCTTCGCGTTGCTGACCAGCGTGCTGACCGGGCGATCTGTTCTCAACGCGCGCCAGATGCTGCTGGTCAACATGCTCACCGATGCGTTGCCCGCCGCGGCCCTGGCGGTCAGTGCGCAGAACAACACCGAGGCTGCGGATCGCGACGAGTCGGCCATGTGGCGCGCCATCGGCATTCGCGGTGCGTCGACCACGTTGGGTGCCACGTTGGCGTGGGTGATGGCGAGCGTGACCGGTACGCGTAGCCGGGCTTCGACGGTGGCGCTGATCGGTTTGGTGTCGACCCAGCTTGCGCAGACCCTGACCGATTCTCGGGATCGCCTGGTGGTGCTGACGGCGCTCGGCTCGTTCGCGGTATTGGCGGGCATCATCAGCACGCCCGGGCTCAGCCAGATCTTCGGGTGCACTCCGGTGGGCCCGGTGGGCTGGGGCCAGGCCTTCGGGGCGACCGGGGTCGCGGCTCTGGCCGCCGTACTCGCGCCGGAACTGCTCAACAACCTTGCCGACGCTGTGCGGCAGCGCCTCGGCGACGCGGGATTGCCCGACGGCGAGCACGCCGGATCGCAGTAGCGCTAAGAGCGGGCTCTGGTCGTCTTCCGGGGCGCGGACTTCGCCGCCTTGCGGGGCGCTGATCTTGTCGTCTTGCGGGGCGCGGAATTGCTTGCCTTACGGGCAGTTTGGCGCGGCGTTCTGGTCGACGTGCCGTTGACCGACCGCAGCTTGGCAGGTTCGGGGGCGGAGTCACCGCCGTTGCGGGCGAACTGGTTCAGCAGGAGCGCGGCGCCGCCGACGCCCAGCGCGACCGGCCATTGGACAACGCTGGTCGCCGCGACCGCTCCGATCGTCAAGATTGCCGCGGGAGTTGACTTGCTGCCCGAATCCACGCCNNTTGGGTCGCCCCATGCACGATATTCATTGTTCGTCCACCTCGATTTCGCCCGGAATAGTCCCAGGCTACGCGGGTTTCCTGCGCGCCGATATAGCGCGAGTGCCGGTACCGTTGCGGCGAGGCGAGTGCGATGTTGCGAAACCTCGAGGCATAACCGGAAAGCGATACAGTAACGCGTATTTGGCAGCCGTTCAGTCTTCAGGAGGCGTAGTGACCGACCCCGTCCCTTCGACATCAGCTCTGGGCGTCGTCGACGGTATCGACCTGACGGGCAAGACCTGCGTCATCACCGGGGCCTCGTCGGGGCTGGGGCGGGAGTCGGCGCGTGCGCTGGCGAGCACGGGCGTGCGACTGGTGCTGGCCGCCCGCAACCGCCCGGCGTTGGAGGAGACCAGCACCTGGATTCGTGAGCAGGTGCCGCAGAGCCAGATCTCGCTCGTGGAACTGGATTTGACGTCGCTGGCCAGTGTGCGCCGCGCCGGGGCCGCGATTGCCGAGCAGGCCCCCGTCATCGACATCCTGATGAACAACGCCGGGGTGATGTTCACCCCGCTCGGCCGCACCGAGGACGGCTTCGAGATGCAGTTCGGCACCAACCATCTCGGCCATTTCGAGTTCACCCGCCAGCTGCTGCCCGAGTTGTTGGCGGCCGACGACGCCCGCGTGGTCAACCTTTCCTCCGACGGCCACCTGATCTGCGACGTGGATCTCGACGACCCGAACTGGCGCCGCCGGCCCTACGACAAGTTCCTGGCCTACGGCGCCTCGAAGACCGCCAATATTCAGCACGCTGTCGAACTCGACCGCAGACACCGCGAGGACGGGTTGCGCGCGTTCGCCGTGCACCCCGGTGTCGTCGCGACCGCGCTGGCCCGGCACATGTCCGGGCCCGACTTCGCCGCGCTCGGCGAGATCGCGCCGGCGCACACGCCGTCCGCGGGCGTCTCAGCGGGCGTCCTGACCAGCATCGTCGGCCCCGAGCAGGGCGCCGCGACCCAGGTCTGGGCGGCCACCACGCCCGATCTCGACGGCCGTGGCGGGCTCTACCTCGCCGACTGCGCCGTCCGCGGAGACGCGGCCCCCTACGCGCTGGATCCCCAGCGGGCCGCGGATCTGTGGGCCCTTTCGGAGGACCTCTGCGCCGACTGAGCTGCCTGGTGCCGAGGGAGGCGGTGCCGGCCGGTCCACGGTGACGGCGATAATTCACGGCATGGATGGACAGGCGGATCAGCCCGCGGGCCGCTTCGCCGTCTCCGCGCGGGACCTGACGCAGGCCGCCGTGTTCGCGGCGTTGCTGGCCGCGCTCGGGCTGCCGGGCACGCTGACCGTCGGGCCCAGCGGGGTGCCCATCACCGTGCAGACCCTCGGGGTCATGCTGGCCGGTTCGATCCTCGGGGCCCGCAAGGGCGCGCTGGCGATCATCCTGTTCACGGTCCTGGCGCTGGCCGGGTTGCCGATCCTGGCCGGTGCCCGCACGGGGTTGGTGGCGCTGGCCTCGCCGACGGCCGGGTTCTTCGTGGCCTGGCTGCCCGCGGTGCTGGTGATCGGGGCGTTGACGGCGACGATGATGCCGCGCTACCGGGTGGTCTGGGGGTTCCTGATCAACGTGCTGGGCGGCATGGTGGTGATCTACGCGTTCGGGACCGCCGGGCTGATGCTGCGCACCGACCTGTCCTGGTGGGCCGCGCTGTCGGCCAACGGTCTGTACCTGCCCGGCGATCTCGGCAAGGCCGTAGTGACGGCGCTGGTGGCCGCACAGGTGCACCGGGCCTGGCCCGGCCTGATCCCCGTCCGGCGGCGACGGCCGGCCGAGGCCGTCGATGGCTGAGGACAGCATGGCTGAGGACGGCATGGCTGAGGACAGCATCGTCTTCGACGGCGTCGGCCACGCGTTCGGCGAACGAACCGTGCTGCAGGACATTTCGCTGAACCTGACCGAACGCCGGGTCGGGGTGGTCGGTGCCAACGGCAGCGGCAAGTCGACGCTGGCCCGGATGATCAACGGGCTGGTGATCCCCGACCGGGGCACCGTCCGCGTGCACGGCCTCGACACCCGGCGCGCGGTGCGCAAGGTGCGGCGCAACGTCGGGTTCGTCTTCACCGATCCGGACCGGCAGATCCTGATGCCGACCGTCGCCGAGGACATCGAACTGTCCCTGTCGCGGCACCGACTCAGCCGTGCCGAATGCGCCGAGCGCACCCAGCGGGTCCTGCACCAGTTCGGCCTGGCCGGCCACGCCGACCAGCCGGCGCAGCTGCTCTCCGGCGGGCAGAAGCAGCTGCTGGCGCTGGCGGCGGTGCTGGTCACCGAGCCGCGGGTGGTGGTGGCCGACGAGCCGACGACCCTGCTGGACCTGCGCAACGCGCTGATGCTGCGCGCGGCGTTCGCGGCGCTGGACACCCAGCTGGTGGTGGTCACCCACGACCTGACGCTGGTCGAGGACTTCGATCGGGTGATTGTCCTCGAGGACGGCCGGATTCACGCCGACGACGTGCCCGCGGTCGCGTTGGACGCCTACCGACGGCTCATGACATGAGCGTGCTCGGGGTGTATCGGCCCGGCACGTCGGTGCTGCACCGGCTGCCCGCCGGGCTCAAACTCCTCTGCCTCGGCGCGCTGATCGCGCTGGCCGCCCTCCTGGTCGACACGCCCGCCAAACTCGGGGTGGCCGCCGTGGTGGTCGTCGCGGTGTTCGCGGCCGCGCGGATGAATCCTAAAACCATTGTGGCCCAGCTGCGCCCGGTGTTCTGGGTGATCGCCATCATCTTCGCGTTCCAGCTACTGTTTACCGACTGGCGCCGGGCGCTGGTGGTGTGCGGTGTGCTGCTGCTGTCGGTGGCGCTGGCCGCGGCGGTGTCGGCGAGCACCCGCACCACCGACATGCTGGCGGCGCTGACCCGGGTGATGCGGCCGTTGGCGCGCTTCGGTTTTCCCGTCGAGCAGGTGGCTTTGGCGCTGGCGCTGAGCATTCGGGCGATCCCGCTGATCATCGACATCATCCGCGAGGTGGAGGAGGCCCGCCGCGCCCGCGGGCTGCGGTTCTCGCCGCGGATCGTGGTCGCGCCGGTGGTGGTGGCCGCGCTGCGCACCGCCGACGGGTTCGCCGAGGCGCTCAGCGCGCGCGGCCTGGACTAGCCGTAGCGAGCTTGCATCCCGTGTACGCGACACGCCGGTAGGACGTACACCCGATGCGCGCTCGGCGTCCGGGCTAGAGGCGCACCAGCGAGAACGGATAGTTCAACGTCCCGCCGGGCGCCCCGTCACAGCCCGCCGCGAACGACGACGACAGCGTGCCCTGAAGGCTCGCCACATCCCAGGAGTACACATCGCGGGTCGGGATTATCGGACCGTAATACACGTTGCCGCACCGCAAGCCGTCGGGAACATCCACGGTCAGGGTGTAGCGGCCGTCGACCAGGTGTGCCTCGCCGGTGTACTCGAACGCCTTGGCTATCGGCATCGGAATCGCCGAGATGTGCGCGCAGTCCTCGGCGGCGGGGATGCAGTGCGACACCGCCCAGGTCCAGGTATGGAAGTCATACCGGTCCGGAATCACCAGCGAATAGTTGGCGAAGAACGGCTCGGAATTCGCTGCGGGGGAACCGAACAGGCCCGCGATCGACAGCGCCACGACGGCGCCCAGCAGCGTGACGATCCTCACCGGAAACCTCCCTGAATCACAACGGCTCACATGTGCGATCCGCCGTCGATGCGGACCTCGGTGCCGGTGATGAAGTACGCGTCGTCGCTGCCGAGCATGGCCACCACCCCGGCGACCGCGTCCGGGTTGGCGAAGATGGCCCCGCCGTCCAGCGGCAGCATCGGGGCCACCTTGCCGAACAACGCGTAATCGGCGTCCTCCGGGAGCCCGGGGCCCACGCTCTGCCGCGAGGCGCCGGTCCCGTCGGTCATGCCCGACGAAATCGAGCCGGGCTGAACCGAATTGAAGCGGATCCCGGCCTTGGCGAACTCCAACGCCCAGGTGTGTGTCATCGCCAGCACGCCACCCTTGGAGGCCGCGTAAGCGGACATGTAGGGATGGGCGAATTGCGCCGAGGTGGAACTGAAGTTGACCACCGCGGCCCCCTTGCCGTCCCGCAGGGCCGCGATGGCCTCCCGCGTCACCAGAAAGGTCCCGATCAGGTTGATGCGCAGCACCTGCTCGAAGTCGGCGAGCGTGGTCTCGGTCAGGTGTGCCGAGCGCAGGATGCCCGCCGCGTTGACCAGCGTGTCGAGGCCGCCGAGGGTCTTCACGGCCTGCGCCACGCCGTCGCGCACCGAGTCCTCATCGCCGACGTCCAGCACCACGGTGGACAACCGGTCGCCGTGCTCGCCGGCCTTGGCGACGGTGTCGGCGAGACCGTCGGGGCTGATGTCGGCGGCCGCCACCCGGCCGCCCTCGGCGAGGATCCGCAGCACGCAGGCCTGGCCGATGCCCGACCCGCCGCCGGTGATGAGCACCCGACGCGCGGCGTAGCGGGACAGCGGTGCTTCGGCGGACGGCGACACGGCGCGACTCCTCGGGGCGGTGACAGGGGTGGACTTCTCGACTGGAGGCTACGTTCCCGCCTGCCCATACGTACAGGTCGGACGCTTCCCGGTAGATGGGACAGCGCGTGTCAACGGTCATCCCGGGCTGTCACCGTCTCCTTGGTCGGTGCGCCGACGCGTCGTTGTCCCATTCGGTAGCCAGTGAGGGAGGGTTCTGCGGCACATGGTCACCAAGGCCCAGGACCGCTGGTCGGTCGGATTGCCGCTACTCGGCGCGGGCACGTCGGGGCCGATGCACGCGATCGGTGGACTCCTGTCGATGTCGGCCGACGCCGTGAAGTTCCTGTTTCGCAGGCCGTTTCAGGGCCGCGAGTTTTTGGAGCAGTCGTGGT
>JACYYK010006099.1_pt2 | contig 11169 bp, 9 predicted proteins | sample 8236871 | NCBI WGS metagenome assembly JACYYK01 (sample SAMN14103087, study PRJNA606662) | landfill metagenome | isolation source: landfill solid waste inoculated with endophyte fungus Paravalsa indica | place: India:New Delhi, Okhla landfill site | collected 2017-11-05 | reverse complement strand
ACGACCTCGTGGTCGTCGACGAGGAGCACCTCGATCGCCATGACGTCGAGGGTAGTCGCCTCAGGGGGCCGGCCGCGTTGCCGTGACGTCGTCTCCGGTGAGAAGCTCACCTCCACCGTGCGGGAGGAGCCGGAATAACCCCGCGAGCAGTGGGCATTGAGGTGACCGTGGGCACACACGGCGATGTCGAGGAACGGAACCGGGGACGGATCGAGCGCGGCGCCAAGCGGGTGCGGGCCGTGTTCGCCGGCGAGGTCGTGGCGGACACGATCCGGCCCCTGCTGGTGTGGGAGGTGCCGTACTACCCGACCTACTACCTGCCTCGCGAGGACGTGAGAACGGAGCTGTTCGTGCCGACGGGCCGAACGCGGGAGTCGAGACAGCGAGGCGTGGGCATCGTGTCCCACCTGCGGATGGGCGATCGAGAGGCCGCCGACGCCGTCACCGAGTACTCGGACTCGGACGCTCTACGCGGCCACGTGCGCCTGGACTGGAGCGCCATGGACGCGTGGTTCGAGGAGGACGAGGAGGTCTACACGCACCCGAGGGACCCGTACGTGCGGGTGGACGTGCTGAGCAGCTCCCGGCACGTGGAGGTGGTGGTCGACGGCGTGACGGTGGCCGACACGCGCGCGCCCAAGCTGCTGTTCGAGACCAACCTCCCGGTGCGGTACTACCTGCCGAAGGTCGACGTGCGCCTCGACCTGCTCGAACCCAGCGACACGGTGACCCACTGCCCGTACAAGGGGCGGGCCGAGTACTGGTCGGTGCGGGTGAACGGGGAACTGGTCGAGGACCTGGCGTGGAGCTACCGCACCCCGCTGCGGGAGAGCGGACCCATCGCGGGGCATCTCGCCTTCCCGCAGGAGCGCGTGGAGGTCTACGTCGACGGGGTTCGCGATCGGGGATGACGCTCAAGGGAAACACACCACCGAGGTGCTGCCGTCCTCGATGTTCGGCGTCGCCGTCGCCACGGTCGGTCGTGTCGGCCAGCGCGTCGAACAGCGAGGCGAACCCCGCCCGTCACGCACCCGGATGCAGGTCGTAACCCGCAGGGATTACTCAAAGCGCTGGTCAGAGGCACCCTTGGTTTACTCGGCTTGGACCGAAAGGGGTGGCATGACCGAGTGGCGTCAGCAGGCCGCCAGCGCGGTCGAGGCCGAGTTGGAACACGCGCGGCAGGCCGAGGAATGGAGTGTGCTGGGCCCGCTGCGGCGGACCGAGGACGGTGACTGCGTCGTCGATCTTCGGGGACGCCGGGTCCACCCGCTTGACGATGTCAGGATCTCGGGCTCCGAGGGGCCGAGGAAGGGTACGGCGGTGCCGGTGACCGCCGAGTTCTCGCGCGGCGTGCTGTGGCTGCACGACGTCGGGCCGGTGCCGTCCGAATGCGACCTGGTCTGGGCCCGTGAGGTGTCGCACGGCCACCAACTCGCCCGGCTCGCGCGCGCTCTGCGGGACCTGGGTGACGCGCCGCTGGCCGAGCGGCTCGCCGAAGGCCGGCTCGACCCGGCGGGTGAGGATGCCTACTCCACGTGTTTCGTCCCCGGCCTGCACTTCGTGTGGGGGCCGCCGGGCAGCGGGAAGTCACAGGTCGCCACGCGAGCGGCGGCCGAGTTGGCTCGGCGCGGCAAGCGGGTTCTGCTCGTCACCGAGGAAGCCGTGGCGGCCCGAGCGTCGTTGCACGTCGTGGACGACGACGGCGAGCGAATCGCGCTCCAGCGGGACCTCGCCGATCTGTCCGAAGTGGAAGAAGAACTCGCCCGGCTCGACGCCGAACTGCGGGACTACGACCACGAGGCTTTCCTCGTGGCCGAGCAACGGATAGAGAACGCCCAGCGGGCCGCGGCATTGGAGAACGAGTTCTCCGCCCTGTGCGAGCGACACTGGAAGCTGGCGCGGGAGGCGGCCGAGGCGGGGGAGACGTTGCGGTTGGCGCAACGCTCCCACGACAGAGTGGCGGGCGAGCACGCACGTCGGGCCGAGGCCAGGGTGCTCACCACTCGGCTGGCGAAGGTGGAGGAACGGCTCGACGAGCTGCGCGAGCGGGTGCGTACTCGGGGGTTGTTCCACCGCGGTCGCAAGCGTGATCGCCGGGAGTTGCGGGAGGCGGAGGAGGAACGTCGCCGCCTGGTGGCGCGCATCGAGGAGTGCCGACAGCGGGTGAACACGGTGTCGGACGACGTGCGCAAACTCGCGGCGGAGCTGGAAGGAGCACGGGCACGGGCTCGTGAGGCGGCACGGGCGGAGTCGGACGTACGCACGCAGCTCGAACTGGTGCGGGACGAGCTCATGCGGCTGAGCGCGGCCGGCCTGGGCGATCGGGACGACCACCGCTACTACGCCGACTGCCTGAACCGGGAACTGCCGCGGCTGCACGCCGAACGCCGGGCGTTGCGGGAACGGGCCAAGCACCGGGCCGCGCTTCGCGGCAGGTTCCAGGAGCGCCTGTGGTGGATCGGCGAACGCGGCTACGAGCTCCGCATGGCGGACGAGAGCCGTCGGTGGGACTCGGCGCCCGTCGTCGTCACGACGATGTCCGGACTCACCCACGTCGGCGGGACCTTCGACGTGGTGTTGGTCGACGACGCGGGCTCGGCTCGGCTGTGCGACGTGCTGGTGGCCGTCGCGCAGGCCCGTGAGACCGCCGTCGTGTTCGGCGACCTGGTGCAGCCGTGGCCGAAGGTGGCGCCCTCGGAACTGGAGGAGCTGCCCGAGGTCCGGAAGTGGACGTTGTCCACGCCGTTCAGCCACTGCGGCATCCTGACCTCGTCCGACGCGCATGCTCACCCCGGTTGTGCCGTGCTGCCCCGGCAGTACCGGGTCGGGCCCGCGGTCCGGACGATCGCCGACGACATCGGCTACACGGCGCTGGTCGCGGCCGAGGATCTCCACACGGAGGTGGTCCTGCTCGACACGGCCGGCGAACCGGTGGAGCGCGCGGCGTTGGTACGGCTGCTCTCGTCCGACGGCGGCGCCATCCTCGTTCCTTCGGACGAGGAGGTCGAGCAGTGGCGCGAGGTGCTGCGCGACACCCTCACCGTGGACGTGGGCACCGCCACCACGGTCACCGGCCACGAGTTCGGCACCGTGGTCCTCGACCTCACCACCGACGGTTGGTACGACAGGGTGCGGTCGTTCATCTCCGGCATCGCCCGCGCTCGCGACAGGCTGTACCTGCTGGCGGACCTCGACGCCGTGCGGAGCGCCCCGGCGGGTACTCCGCTCGGTGCGGTGAACTCCCTGCACCTGCGGGGCGGGCTGGTGGTACGTCGGCTGGGCGATGTGCTGATTCCGCGGCAGCGGGAGGAGTCCACCTCCGCACGGACCGCGACCGTGATCAACCACGTGGCGCCGGATGGCACGATAGCTGGGTGACCCACGGATCGGACCTGCGCGCGTTCCTGTTGTCGTTGGACGTGGAGACGCTGGTCGACTTCCTGTGCGAGCGGGCCGATCGGGACGAGGAGCTGCGGCGGCGACTCCTGGCACTCGGCGGGGACGGCGAGTCCTCGCCGGAGCCACCCGACGAGTCCGCGCAGGACGACACCGTGCAGTTCGACTCGGTGCTGGACACGGTCCAGCGGTTGCTCGACGCCGGTACGTCGGCCGATGTCACGCCACTGGCCAGGAGAACGGCCGATCGTCTCGTGATGGCGGTGCGGGAGAGCGACGAGCCCCCGGCGGGATTGGTCGATCAGCTCGAACGCGCCGTGTCGTTGTACGCGCGGGCGTGCGTGGCCCATCCGCCACCATGGCATGAGCTCGCCGAGTGGTTGGCCGACCTCGCGTTCGACGGTCCCGACGGCGTCGAGGTGTGTTTGACGGATTTCGCCGAAGCACTCGGTGCCGAAGGAGTGGAGTGGATTCGGTCGGTGGTCGACGCGGTGCTCGCCGAGGGCGACGACGGTCGTCGAGGGCACGTGGCACGCGCGTTGCGGCTACAGATCGCCGAGATCACCTCGGACGTCGACACCGTGGTGAGTCTGTTGTCCGAGGAACTGCCCCGGCTCGACGTCAGTTTGCGCATCGTGCGGGTGCTGCGAGCGGCGGGACGGCACTCCGAGGCCATCGCCCACGCCGCGAGGGCACTGGGTGACGCGACGGGCCGTAACGCCGCTCCGGCCCCGGTGGTGGAGGCGTTGGAGCGGGTGCGCACGCGGCAGTCGCCCGTCGATATCTCCGAGATCGAGTCCTTGCTGAACGAGGACCGCTGCGACGAGGCGTGGAAGGCCGTGTCGGGTTACGAGCCTTCCGACGTCATCCCGCTGTACCGCGACTGTGTCGAGCGGCTCATCGACTCCCGCAACCCGCGGCAGTACGAGCGCGCAGCCGTGCAGCTACGGCGGCTGCGGGTGCTGTATCGGCGCGCGGGTGCTCCTCGGGAGTTTGCCACCTACCTCGTCGAACTGCTCTCCCGCCACCGGCGTAAGACGCGGCTGTTCGACGAGCTGCGCAGGGCCCGTGTCGCCCTGCCGAAGGCTCTCGCCGGTTGAGTCACGGGGCCGGCGTGTTCGAGCCGCGGGCCCGGCGCGCTCCGCGCCTTTCGCCGTAGTCCAGGGCCACGCCGCCGAAGGCCATCGCCGTCAGCACCGTGATGCCCAGTGCCGCTCCCACCCAGGTCAGAATGTCCGCAAGCATCGTTGTCGCCTTTCGAAACGTCTGTGTGTCGTTCTTCCTCCAGGGTCACGGGCGAGTGATCTAGGGGGTATCGGCCAAGTGGTTAGAGCTCTCGGGGCGGCTCGGCCGATCGGCCGAAGGCCTTACGGATGCGCGGCGCCGAACGTGCTCGCCAACGACTTCGCCACGGCCCGAGCGGTTCTGGCCAGCGCCAGGTTCTCGGACGTACTGCGTTCCGCCTGTGCCCGTGCCAACGCCGCGGCGGCGCTCCTCCCACTGGCGAAGGCGACGCATCGCAGTCCGACGTCCACGCAGGCCCGCAAGGGACGGGGCGCCCGCATACGGTGCCAGTCGTCGAGGGTGAGTTGCAGCAGCTTGGCCGCCTCGGGCACGCGGCCAAGCGTGAGCAGCGCGTCCGCCAGCGCGGTTCCCGCCGACGCGGTGATCCAGGTGGCCTCGGCGGTCTTGGCCTTGGCCCGTGCCCGCGCCAGCAGGTGCGCGCCTTTGCCGAGGTCGGTGAGGCGCGTCGCGAGGCCCTCGGCGTAGGCGGCGAGGGCGACGCGTCGCGCGGAACCGGATTCGTGGGCGAACCGGGTCGCGAGTTCGGCGTTGCGGAGGGCTTCGGGGTGGTGCCCGCCGCGAGCCGCCACGAGCGACAGGAAGGCGTGCGCGTCGGCTTTGTGCTGGTCGGGGAGGTCGGGCAGCGCGAGCAGCTCGTGGCACACCGTGGCCGCGCGGTCGTCGTCGCCGAGGTCGTAGTAGGCACACACGAGGGTGTGCACGGCCGCCCAGTGTTGTCGCGGTGTGGAGGCCAGCTCCGCGGCGCGGGCCGCGAGCCGCAGGCCTTCCTCGGGAAGGCCGCACCGCAGCGCGGCGTCCGCTCCCGACGCCGCGGCCGGGGCGTGGCGGGACAGGCGGGGGTCGACGGCGCGCGCCACGGCGAGTTGCCACGGCAACAACTTGGGTACCGGACGATAGACGGTGAGGGCACCGACCAGCCCGGTCAGCTCCGCCGCCAGAGCCGGTTCCTCCCGGACGGCCCAGCGCAGCGCGGCGCACACGTCGTCCTCCATCCGGCGCAGTCGCTCGAAGCTCGCGAGGTCGTCGGTGGGGAGGTGGGCCACGGCGTCGGTGATCGCGTCGACGCACCACAGCGCGTGCCGCTGCCTGGCCTTGTGCTCGGCCTCCGTGCCCGTGAACCACTGTGTGGCGTGCCTGCGCACGAGGTCGGGCAGCCGGTGGCGCGCGTCCTCGGTGGTGCCGAGCAACCCCGCGCGGGTGAGCTGGGCGAGGGTGTCGTCCACGGTGCCGTCGGCGTCCACCACCCTCCTCACCGCGTCGGTGGGGGCGTCCGCGCCGAACACGGTGAGTGCGCCGAGCAGTTCGCGCTGAGCCGGAGTGAGCCGAGAGCACGACCATTCGACGAGGTCGGTCGGCCAGGTGGCCGGCATCGTCCAGTCGTCGGCGACCACGTGCCCGGCGAGAACCTCCAGGGCCAGCGGGAGGCAGGCCGTGTGACGCAGTGCGGTCCGCGCCGCCTCGGCCTCCCGCTCGTCGCGGGGATAGTCGGTCTTCACGCGGCGGGCTCGATCGCGGAACAAGTTCCCGGCCCGCGAGAGCAGGGGATCGCGCACCCCGTCCCGCGCCAGCGGTCCCAGCGGCAGCACCTGCTCGCCCGCCAGGCCGAGTCGTACTCGGCTCGTGACCACGACGGTGACGTCCCGGCACCGGGACCGTAGCTTGCGGACGAGCGCGCGCACGGACGTCAGCAGGTGTTCGCAACCGTCGAGCACCAGCACGTGACGGCGTCCGCACAGGTACTCGGCGAGCACCGTGGGAAGGTCGTCGGTGGTGTCGTCGAGTCCGCGCGCGTGCACCCCCAACGCCGCGGCCACCGTCCCGTGCAGTTCGCGAGAATCGCATGTGGACAGGCGTACGAATGTGGCTGGAACCTCCGTCGTGGACAGTGCTTCCAGCGCCAGGCGAGTCTTACCGGAACCCGCGGGTCCCGTCACGGTGACGAACCGGTCCCGATGCATCATTGTGGACAGTCGAGCCAGTTCGTGGGTGCGACCGAGGAACGTCGTGTCGACCCGACTCGTCGCGGCGGTGTTCGGCGAGGGAGGTTCCCGGCCCGTGACGGAGCGATAGGTCTCGCGCAGCTCGGTGCTCGGACCCTCCCCGAGCTCGTCCTCCAACCGCTCGACGAGCTGGTCGTAACAGGTGACGGCGTCGTCGGTCATGCCGAGCCGGTGCAACGCCCACATCGCGTGACCGCAGGCGCGTTCCCGCAGCGGTTCCGCCGACAGCAACGCGAGCAGCCGCCCCGCCGCGTCCTCGACGGAACCCACTTCGAGCTCGTACACGGCGAGATCCTCGATGGCGCGGGCCCGCAGCTGCCGCAGCCGCACGCTCTCGGGGTGGTCCACACCGTCGCGACACAGGTCGGGCAGCGGATCCCCGCGCCACAGCGAGAGTGCGTGTTCGAGCGTGGAGATCGCCCCGTGTGGTGTGCACCAGCGGGCCGCCTCGATCATCCGCTCGAAACACACCGCGTCGATGAGTTCGGGCTCGATGGTCAGCACGCACCCGCCGGCCGTCCACGTGAGATCGGCTTCGGGGGTCAGCAGCGTGCGCAGCTTGGTGATTCGAGTCTCAAGGGCGTCGAGCGGGTTGGTCGGCCGCTCGTGCGGGGCCCATACGAGGTCGACGAGGGTGTCGGTGGACACGCCGCGGTTGGCGTCGGCGACGAGAGCCGACGCCACCACGCGCATGGCCTTGTCGGTGACGGGTTGCTCGGCCCCACGCCGACTGATGCGGAGTGGACCGAGAACGCTGACAAGCGGGGCGGTCGAGCTTTTGCTCACACCGGTCATGGTCGAGCCATACGCGAAGGTCAACCACTCGGAAAGCCACCGGACCGGGTGATTCCTACAGCTTGCGCAGTCGTACCCGGTTGATTGAGTGGTCGGCGTCCTTTCGCAACACCAGCGTCGCCCGTGGCCGGGTGGGACGGATGTTCTCGATGAGATTCGGCTCGTTGATCGTCTTCCACAAGTGTCGGGCCTCGGCCCTGGCCTCGTCGTCGGGGAGGTTGGCGAAGTGGTGGAAGTGCGAGGCGGGGTCGGAGAACGCGGTGTGCCTCAGTTTGAGGAACCGCTCGATGTACCACTGCTCGATGTCGGCGGTGTGGGCGTCCACGTAGATGGAGAAGTCGAACAGGTCCGAGACCGTGAGCCTGGGGCCGGGCTGCAGGACGTTGAGTCCTTCGAGGATCAGAATGTCCGGCCTGCGCACCACCTGCTCCTCGCCGGGGAGGATGTCGTAGGCCAGGTGCGAGTAGACCGGGGCCCTGACCTCCTCGGCGCCCGACTTCACCTCGGTGACGAACCGCAGCAACGCCCGACGGTCGTAGCTTTCGGGGAAGCCCTTGCGGTGCATCAGGCCTCGGCGCACGAGTTCGGCGCGTGGGTAGAGGAAGCCGTCTGTGGTCACGAGATCGACCCTTGGGTGGTCGGGCCACCGGGCCAACAGGGTCCGCAGGATACGAGCGGTGGTGGACTTGCCGACCGCAACGCTGCCCGCGATGCCGATGATGAACGGGACCTTGGTGCCGTGGGCGTCCTCGCCGAGGAAGGTGGTGGTCGCCTCGTACAGGCGCTGACGGGCCGCCACCTGCAGGTTGATCAGGCGAGACAGCGGCAGGTACACCTCGGCGACCTCGTTGAGGTCGATCTGTTCACCCAGGCCTCTCAGCCGATCCAGCTCCTCGGCCGTCAATGGCAACGGGGTCGAGCGGCGCAGCTCGCGCCACTGATCGCGTTGTAGTTCGACGTAGGGGCTGCGCTCTCGGACCCGTGGTGCCATTCGGTCACTCCTCGCCCGTCGATGGGCCTGGCGCGTACATCTGCTTTAACTGCGCTTAACGCGCATTCAACGTTAGGTCTTTCGAGGCCGTGGCGGGCTGTGACGTTCTACACCCGCGATCGTCACTACGGCCGCGCGTGTTCCGTTACCGTGTTCTGTCACCCGGTCTCGTGAACAAGAGGTGTCATCAGTGAACACACCCGATCCGCGTGCTTCCGATCCGATGAAGGTCGCTCAGGACCTCACCGATTGGGCGAAGGATCTGGAGCGCAAGGCAGCTCAGTACACCGAGTTGCAAGGACGCCTCGGCTCGGTGTCGGTGTCCGCGCAGTCGCCCGACGGAGTGGCGCGAGTCACTGTCGACTCCAACGGTGTCCCCACAGAGTTGACGATCACCGAGCGGGGGCGGGGCCTCGACCCCTCGCAGCTCTCCCGGACGCTGATGCAGACGTTGCGGCAGGCGCAGGCCAAACTCCGGGAAGAGGTGACCCAACTCACCTTGGCGACCGTGGGGGACGACGCCGCGGGGCGGGACATCGTGCAGAACTACCGCGAGCGGTTCACCGAGCCCGTCCAGGAGGAACCTCCCACCCCGCAGCCCCGCACCATGAACCTCGGCGTGCCGGCCGAGGAACCGCCCGCGCCTCCGCGCGCGGAACCGCCCCGCCCTCAGCGGCGTCCCAGGTCCGACGACGACGGTGATGACTACTTCGGCGGTCCGATACTGCGGCGCTGAGGCGGAGGCGGAAGACAGCTTCGACGGAGGAGGACGAACGTGGGTGCGCCCGGATACCAGGTCGACCCCGAACAGCTACGAGAGCATGCGGCGAGCATCGGGACGATCAAGTCGCAGGTGGCCGAGGCGGGCCAGGCCGGACACTACGTGGCCGGGCTCGACGACGCCTACGGCGCCATTCCGCGGATGATGTTCCTGCCCAACGCTCTGAAGGACGCTCAGGAGCGGGTGGCGAGCCTCATCGATTCGATCAGCGACCACCTCGAAGGCCTTGCGGACAAGCTGAAGGCCGCCGCCGAGAAGTACGAGGCGGGCGAAAAGGAGGGCCGGGACCGGCTCCAGCGCCCGAAGGACGACATCGACCGTACCGACATCGTCACGGTCTGAGAGACGGCAGGTAAATGGGAATCCTCGACGAGCAGCCGAGCAAGGAGCTGGCCGACAGCGGGTTGATCGACGACGGGATCACCGCTCGCGACACGTACGACTCGCTGCAGAGCCCCACCAAGGCCGCGGCCGGTGGTGCGCTGATGCTGGGGTTGGCGAACCCCGCGATGCTGCCCGTGGGTATCGCCGCGGGAGCCATGGGCGGTCAGTTCGACAACATGGGCTCCGCCTACGAACTCACCGCCGGGACCTCCATCGGCACGGCGTGGGACGCCTACAACCAGATCAGCAGCGGTGACTACGCGGCGGGCATCCCCAATGCGCTCATCGTGGGCGCCGACGTGGTCGGTGCCATCGGCGACCCGATCGCGGCCGTGGCCGGTCAGCTCGCCGGCTGGATGATGGAGCATCTCGAACCGCTGCGGATGGTGCTGCACGGTCTCACCGGTGAGCCGGCGATCGTGGAGAGCTACGCGAACACCTGGGGCAACATCGCCGAGCGGCTGGAAAGCCAGTACGGGGCCATCGGCGAGGCCGTCAACGGGCAGACGCACTGGAAGGGGGACGCCGCCGAGGCCTATCGCAAGGCCGCGGCCAACGTCCAAGCCTCGTTGTCGGGGGCGTACGCGGGTGCGAACGCCGTCAAGGAGGCGGCGATGAAGATGAAGGACGTCGTCGCGTCGGTGCGCAACATGGTGCGCGACATCCTCGCCGACCTTGCGGGCAGCCTCGTCAGCGCGGCCGTGAAGTGCCTGGTCCCGCCGCTGGCGGTGACGGCGATCCCCGCCGCCATCGCCAACATCGCCAAGGCGGCCATGGACATCGCGGGCAAGGTCTCCCGGCTCGCGCTCGTCATCACCCGTCTCATCGCCGTGCTCATCGACCTCGGCGAGTCGCTGAACCAGATCGAGCAGGCGAACCGGCAAAGCTCCAGCGTGCCCCCGCCGGGCGGGGTGGTCCGGGTCTAGGCCTTTGGACCGTTGAGGGCCGTCCTCGCGGAAACGGCCCTCAACGGTCGCCGAAGACCTCGTTCCACGCCGCGGCGATCTGGTGCGCGCACGTCCGCGGCGACACCCCGCCGACCCCGGTACCGAGACCCGGCATCGCGATGGTCTCGACGACGTCGCGGAAGCGCGTGCCGTTCTCGAACTGGCCGTCTCGCCACAGCAGGAACACCGCGCGCGCGGCCAGGTAGGGGTGGACCGTGTCGTCGGGCAGTCGCTCGCCGGGCTCACGCATGGTGGGAGCACTGATCAGCCATTCGGGCATGGCCTCGCCGGTGGGGACGACGACGGCCTCGCCGATCGGCAGCTCACCGCCGTGGTAGGCGAGGATCGTGCTGCGTACCTGTTGCTCGATGCCGGGGAATGCCTGCGCGTACACGGCGTCGACCCCGCCCCGCATCCAACCGTGGCTGTTGGCGGGGCTCACCACGGCCTGTGCCCGCACGTCCAATACCGAACCTCTGTGCACCCGCAAGGGGCCGTTCACGGTCTCGGCGACGCTGTGCCAGGCCGTCGCGAGGGAGTCGTCGAGTGCGCACAACACCAGCTCCGGGA
>JACYYK010033564.1_pt1 | contig 11172 bp, 15 predicted proteins | sample 8236871 | NCBI WGS metagenome assembly JACYYK01 (sample SAMN14103087, study PRJNA606662) | landfill metagenome | isolation source: landfill solid waste inoculated with endophyte fungus Paravalsa indica | place: India:New Delhi, Okhla landfill site | collected 2017-11-05 | reverse complement strand
CCACGTCGACCGCGATCTCGGCAAGCCTCCGGCTCGACACGCACGACAGCGGCACCAACGCCGAGCACGTCGGTTCGCTGCTCGGTTCGCTGTTCGACAGCATGCGCGCGCGGCACGGCGACGAGCAGGACCAGGCCGCCGGCGACGATGAGTAGCCCGCGGCTGTCGCCGGCGCAGGAGCGTTCGATCGCGCAGGCCACGGCCCGTATCAACATCTGGTCGGGTTCCGTGCGGTCCGGCAAGACGGTCGGTTCGCTGCTGCGCTGGCTGACCTACGTGGCCCGCGCTCCCCGGGGTGGCGCGCTCGTCATCATCGGCAAGACGTACGACACCGTGGCGCGCAATGTGTTCGGCCCGCTGTCCGATCCGGCGCTGTTCGGCCCCGCCGTGCCGCTGGTCAAGTGGACGCGTGGCGCACCCACGGGCACGATCCTCGGCCGCCCGGTCGAGATCATCACCGCGAACGACGTGCGCGCCGAAGGACGTATCCGAGGGTTGACGTGTGCAGGCGCCTACGTCGACGAGGCCACGCTCATCCCGTCGAACTTCTGGAAACAGCTACTCGCGAGACTCAGCGTGCCCGGCGCGAAGTTGTTCGCCACCACGAACCCGGACAACCCGGGGCACTGGCTCCGTAAGGATTTCATCCTCCGCGCCGGCGAGCTGGACCTCCGGCACTGGCACTTCACGCTCGACGACAACCCCGCACTTGATCCCGCCTACGTCGACGCGCTGAAAGCCGAGTATGTCGGACTCTGGTACAAGCGGTTCATCCTCGGACAGTGGGTGCAGGCCGAGGGCGCCATCTACGACATGTGGGACCCCGACCGGCACGTCGTCGACACCCTGCCCCGCATCGAACGGTGGCTATCGCTCGGCGTGGACTACGGCACCCGCAACCCGTTCGCCGCGTTGCTGCTCGGCCTCGGCCGCGACCCCGACGACGGCCGGTACCGCCTGTACCTCACGCACGAGTGGCGCCACGACTCGAGGCTCGCCCGCCGCACACTCACCGACCCCGAATACTCGGCCCGGCTGCGTCAGTGGCTCGCCGGTATCAAGCCGCCGCGTGAGGCCGTCGAGGGTGTGCGTCCTGAGTGGATACACGTCGACCCATCGGCCGCGAGCTTTTCGACGCAGCTCTACCACGACGGCATGACCAACGTCGCGCACGCAGTCAACGACGTCGTGCCCGGTATCCGCACCGTCTCCGGTGTGATCGCCCGCGACCGGCTCCGCGTCCATCGCTCGTGCCAGGGCTGGCACGACGAGGTCGGCGGCTACGCGTGGGACGACACCGCCGCCGAGAAGGGCGAAGACAAGCCGATCAAGGCCGACGACCACGACCTCGACGCCGGCCGCTACGCCATCCACTCAACCGAGTGGGCATGGCGCCCGTACCTCGACCACCAGGAGCACGCCGCGTGAGCTCTCCGCGCACCACACCGACCGGGAAGGGGTGACCCGTGCCGCTGCCCGACAAAGACACCGAGTGGCCGCCGCCCGCGCACGCGGCCGCGCTCGCGCGTTTCGCCGACTACGACGCGTGGTATGCCGGCGACGGCGACAAGCTCGCGCGGCGCTACCAGGCACGCGCGGCGGGCCGTCCCTCGAACCGCCCGTCGCAGTACCGCGGCGGTGTGGTCGGCGCGGTCGCTCGCTGGTTCTGGGGAGCCCCGACACCCCCCGGCGAGCGCCGCGCCAAGGTACATATCCCGCTGCCCGCGGACATCGCCACCGCAAGCGCCGATCTGCTGTTCGCCGACCCGCCGTCGATCACCTGGCAGGACACCACCACACACAAACGGTGGGAGCAGCTCGACGACGACATGCAGCTCGGTTCGCGGCTGCACGAGGCCGCCGAGGTGTGCGCACCGTTCGGTGGTGTGTACCTCCGCGCCGGGTGGGACACCGAGGTCGCCGACCACCCTCTGCCGAGCGTCGTGCACGCCGACAGCGCGTTTCCTGAGTTCCGACACGGCAGGCTCGCCGCGGTGACGTTCGTGCGTGTCCTCGAAGCCGACGCCAACCGCGTCGTGCGCTACCTCGAACGCCACGAGATGCACACCCCCGAGGGCGGCACGCCGCGCGCTGTCGCGTTCCACGGCGTGTACGTCGGCACCCCGGACGGGCTCGGCCGCAAGGTCGATCTCGGCGCGTTCCCCGAAACCGCCGGCCTCGAGGACGTCGTCGACGTCGGCCTGCCGGTGCTGCCCGTGACGTACGTGCCGAACATGAGGCCGTCACGTGAGGACCGCGGTAGCGACCTCGGCCGCTCGGACTATGAGGGCGTGACGTCGATGTTTGACGCGCTCGACGAGACCGCAACCTCGCTCATGCGCGACGTCAGGCTCGGCAAGGCACGCGCGTTCATCCCGTCCGCGTACCTGCAATCCCTCGGCCCCGGCCAAGGCTCCATGTGGGACCCCGAGCAGGAGATTTACGAGCGGCTCGACATCCCACCGACCAGCGACGGCGCCGGCATCACGCTCACTCAGTTCGCGATCCGCGTCGACGAGCACGTGCGCATGCTCGAGCTGTGGACCCGCCGCGCCGTCGAAACCGCCGGATACAGCGCGTCGACGTTCGGCCTCGACACCCGCGGCGGGGGCGACGTCACCGCGACTGAGGTCAACGACCGCCGGTCACGCAGCATGCGCACCCGCGGCAAGAAAGCCGCGTATTGGGGTGAGGGGCTGCGGCACCACGCGCAAGCGCTCATGTGGGTTGACCGGCTGGTGTTCAAGACCGACGGCGTGAACGCCGAGGCGCCGCCGTTGGTGGAGTGGCCCGACGCTGTCGACCCCGACCCGCTCAAGGATGCGCAGACGCTACAGGCGCTATCCGCGGCCGAGGCAATCAGCACGTGGACCAAGGTCAAGACCCTTCACCCCGAGTGGGACGACAAGGAGGTCGGGCGCGAGGTCGGGCGCATCCTCGACGAGCAGGGCGCCACCACACGCGACGCCGTTGAGTTCATGCGCCGCACGGCAGCTACCGGCCGCGTCGACGACGAGGACCAGGAGCAGGACGCCACCGAGGACGCGGGCGCCGGCACGTCTGGCGAGTGAGGGGGGCGGCACGGTGGCGGTTGATCCCGACGAGCTCGACGAGATCGCCGCCACCGTCGCCGCCATATACCGCGAGGCCGAGACCGCGCTCGCCCGCGTCATGGCCCGACACCTCGCCGGGGACCTCGACGACCCGGAGCTCACCGCGCCGGCGTGGGCCGAGCGCAAGCTCGCCGCCCTCGGTAGCTTGCGCCGCTCAGCGCAGGCCATCGCCGCCGCGCTCACCGTCGACGGCGAGAACGCCATGCGCGCCGCAGCCGCGCGCGCGTTCCGCGCCGGGTGGACGTCGGCGCTCGCCGACCTGCCCGCCCGGTGGTTCCCCCGGTCCGAGCTGCCTGCCGAAGCGACGGCCGCCGTCGACGAGCTGCCCGGGTTCGCCGCGGTCGAGGCCCTCGCCACAGCCGTGCACACCGACGTCGGACAGCGCGCGCGGAACATCGTGCGCGACGTCCTCGACGCTTACCGCGACGTCGTCACCGCGGCCACGGCCCGAATCGTGACCGGAGTGCAGACCCGACGGCAGGCCGCACAGGCGGCGTGGCAGCGGCTCACCGACCGCGGCATTACGGGTTTCACCGATCGTGGCGGCCGCCGCTGGCAGCTCTCGTCGTATGTGGAAATGGCGACGCGCACCGTCGCTCAGCGCGCGGCCGTGCAGGGGCAAACCGACCGGCTCGACGCGATCGGCGTACGGCTGGTGTACGTGTCCAACCACGGGCAAGAGTGCCACCTGTGCCGCCCGTATGAGGGTCGCGTGTTGCGGCTCGACACCGGGCCGACGGGTGAGGTGCAGGTACCGCACCAGCTCACCGACGAACCGGTCACGGTCGACGTCGTGGCGACGCTCGCCGAGGCTCAGCTCGCCGGGCTCATGCACCCGAACTGTCGACACAGCCTGTCCGCGTTCCTGCCGGGGGTGACGCGGCTACCAGAGCAGCCGACCGCCGACCCCGATGGCGACGACGCGCGGCAGCGGCAGCGCGCGATCGAGCGCAAGATCAGGCGGCACAAGGTGAGGCAGGCGGCCGCGCTCGACGAGACCGCGCGCCGGGAGGCTGGCCGCCGAGTGCGCGCCGCTCAGGCAGAGCTCCGCGAGCACCTCGACGCGCACCCCGAACTCAAGCGACTCCGCTACCGGGAGCAGATCGGCGCCGGGAACATCCCGCCCGCCGGCCGTCAGGATTCCGCCGGGGAGATCGGCACCGACGCGCAGGCCACGATCGACGGTGACCTCGTGCGCGACCGGGCCGCCCGCCCGACCGCCGAGGACCAGGCGCCGGAGCCCGCCGCGGTCGACCCCGACCAGCTCGACCTACTCGACGTCGAACCAGAACCCGAACCGGCACCCGCGCCGGAACCGGCGCCGCTGGACGTCGAGGCCATGACCGACGACGAGCTCGCCGAGGCCGTCGGACTGTACGCCGACGACCCCGACACGCTCGACCGTGTGCTCGCCGAAATGGACCGCCGCGAGGCCGCGGCCGCCGAACCGGAACCCGCGCCGGCGGAACCGCCGAACGTGCTCGCGATGAGCGACGACGAGCTCGCCGACGCGGTGGCGCTCTACGCCGACGACCCGGAAACCCTCGACCTCGTGCTCGCCGAAATGGACCAGCGGGAGGCCGAACGGCAGGCCGCCGAGGCTCAAGCGCCGCCCGTCGACGAGGACCAGGCGGACGAGTACGCCGAGCCCGACGACGAGGACCCGGACGCCGAGCGGTGGGCCGAGGTCGACCGGCTCGTCGACGAAGAGGGGTGGGACTACGAAGAGGCGTACGCCGAGGTGTTCGAGAAGGACGTCGAGCGGATGCGCCGCGACGAGGTCATCGCCCGTCTACGGGGTGAGGGCTACCGCGGCAGAGGGTTCGACGAGCTCGCCCGCGCCGCGTATCAGGATCGTCTCGAGCGGGACTACTTCGCGGCCGAGGCAGCGACCAACGGGTTTATGCTCACGGCCGAGGGGCAACGTCGGGGACTCGACCCGCGCATGTTGTGGCGGCAGAACGAAACTTATGCGCGCCGTTGGGCGTCTGACGAGCTCAAACAGTGGTGGGACGAAAACGGTAGAATCACTTTCGACCAGTTCCGCGCCGAGCTACTCAGCGGCGGGAACGAGCAACGTGAACGCACGGGAGCGGAGTCGTGGCTACAGTGACGCGCGAGCAGGTGCAGACCGCGCGCGATGCTGGATACCGCGCCGGGTACGCGCTCGACCCGCCGACGCCGAACCCGTACGCGCCGGCACGTGTGCCCGTGTGGGACCCGCGCCGGCGCACCGCGGCCGCACGCGCACGGCTCGAGCGCGAGCAGCGGCCGGCGCTCATCCTCGCCCGTGTGTGGCGCGTGGCGTATCAGGAAGGCCAGCGCGCACGCCGACGGCCTCGCGCTGACAGCGGCCGCTAACCGGTGATTTGGCTCTTGGCGACTTCGACGAGGACATCGCGCCCAGCTTCACTGAGCCAAGCCGCACTCTTGCGTAGCCAACCCCGCTTCTCCTCGTCTTCCGTCTGATCGGCCGCGCTGTTCAGAGCTTCGATGAGCTTGTCGGCTAGCTGCTCAGGCGAAGGCCAAGCCCCGACTTTCCGACGAGCCTCACCTGTCACGTGCGAGATTCGCATGAACCGGTTGGCCAATGAGCCGTTGGCTTTGAACAAGGGCGGTTGCTCGTGCTCGAGGGCACGCAGCGCCTTCGTCACTGTGGCTTCGTCCATGCCCGCGCGCTCAACGATCTGCGAAAACCTCACTTGACCGCTGTCGTCTTCGTCGACGAGCTGCACGATCGCACGCAAGACGGGAAGATCACGCGTAGTCCACGTGTCCATGTCGTGAGAGTTGGTCACTCTATCTCCTTCCGGGGTGCCCGCCACTCAGCAGGCCATCCCTCCATCGGCTGACCGCGGGCAGACGTTTCGCCCCTGTGGTCAGGTAGGCCGGGGAGCGCGTATCACGGCTGCTCTTACTCGGCCGAGGTGCGAGGTCGGCCGCCCCCGGCACCCCGCCCGGGCATCCCGTCGCGCCATCGCTGAACCTCGGCGACACGGTCGGGCGCCCACCCGGGTAAGCCGTCGATTTCGACGTCGTGCAGAGGGAACGGGTGCGCACTGTCGGACGGGTAGCGGGCACGCCAGTTACTCACCACTTGCCGTGTGACGCCGAGCTCGCGCGCGAGCCCGGCAACTCCGAGGTACTGCATGATTCTCCGTTCGGTCGTGTGCACTGTGGCGGATATGGCGACAGCCCGGGCAGATTGCCCGGGCCGTCGGTCGAGGATCACGCGAGGGTGAGCTGTCCACGGAGCTGCTCGGCGTCGAACAGCGCGCCGCCGGTCGGCCACTCGACGGCCGCCGCGCGGTCGGCCTCGGTGGGGGTCTCGGCGCAGGCGTCCCAAATGTCGAGCTGTCCGGGGATCTGCTCGGCCTTCCACTGGCGCAGCGCCTCGGCCTCGACGAGCTCGCTACGGCTGAACAGCGCGCCATCCTCGGCGGTCGGGCAGACGGGCGCCGCACCCCTACGGGACAGCGGCCGGTAAGGGGCGTCGTCGACGTAGGCGCCGACGCCCTCGTACTCGGTGCGGCAATCGGCCGAGCAGTACGGGCCGCGGCGGGCGGGGGCGGTTTCGCAGTTGGCGCACGGGCGGCCGGTGATCTGGTCGAGCATCGTGACCCCTTCAACGATGTTTCTGACGTAAACGAAGTTACGGCAGGTCCCCAACTTTGTCAACGAGGGAAACAAAGAAAGTTCCGGCCAGGCGTCGGACCAGCAACAACAGCCCCGGGAGGGCCACACCATGCACACCAACCGCAACCCGTTCCACGGCTACCGCGACCCCCGCGCCACCCACGCCGTCGGCGAAATCCTCGGCTACCGGCGCGACGGCCGACCGATCTACGCCATCGCCGGCGGAGCCACCGACCCCGCAACCGGCGACGGCAACGGCGGTACCGGAGACGGCACGCAGGGCGGCCAGCAGGGCACCGGGCAGCCCGGCAACACCGGACAACAGGGCGGCAGCCAGCAGGGCACGCAGGGCGGCCAGAACGGGCAGCAGAGCGGCGACGGGCAGCAGGGCCAGACCAACGGCGACAACGGCGAGGACGAGCTCGCCAAGCTCGACCCCGCCGCACTCGCGAAGATGGTGCGCGACCTCCGCGCCGAGAACGCCGCAAGCCGCACCAACGCCAAGCAGTCCGCGGCCGCCGAAGCGCGCGAACAGCTCGCGCAGGAGATCGGCAAAGCACTCGGCCTCGTCAAGAGCGACGACGACAAGGCCGACCCCGCCAAGCTCGCCGAGCAGGTCTCGGCGGCACAGCAGGCACAGCGCGCGGCCGCGGTGGAGCTCGCCGTCTACAAGGCCGCCGGCAAGCACGGCGCCGACCCCGACGCGCTCACCGACTCCCGCACGTTCCTCGACCGCGTGAGCAAGCTCGACCCCACCGCAAGCGACTTCCCGGCGAAGGTCGCCGACGCGGTCAAAAAGGCGGTCGAGGACAACCCCCGATACCGAGCGGCAGGCCAGGCGCCGCCGCGTTCCGGTGCGCCGCTGCCCGGCGGGACCGGCAGCAAGGGCAGCACCGGCCCGAAGTCCCTTCACGACGCCGTGGCCGCGCGCATCGCGGGCAACGGCTAACCCCGAACAGGAGTACACGACATGGCCGTTTCTCTGGCCGAGGCCAAGAACAACGCCGTCGACGACATCGACGTCGCGGTCATCGACGAATTCCGTAAGGAATCCGTCATCCTCGATTCGCTGGTGTTCGACGACGTGGTCAACCCCGCTGGCGGTGGCGCCACCCTCACGTATGGGTACCGGCGTCTGGTCACGCAGCCGACCGCCGACACGCGTGCGCTGAACACCGAGTACGCGCCGAGCAATGTCACCACGCAGCGGTACACGACCGAGCTCGCCGTCATGGGTGGCGCGTTCGAGGTCGACCGCGTGCTCGCGCGTGTCGGGCCGCAGGCGTCCGGCGCGGTGTCGCTGAACATGAGCCAGAAAATCAAGGCGACCCGCACCCGGTTTCAGGATGAGGTCATCAACGGGGACACGGCCACCGACGCGGACGGGTTCGACGGGCTCGACAAGGCCCTCGCCGGCAGCACGACCGAGTTCCGCGCCGGGGAGGTCACCGACTGGTCCGCGCTGACGTCGGCCGACGCCGCGCACACCGCGCTCGACGACCTCGACGAATTCCTCAGCCTGCTCGACGGAACCCCGACGATCGTGCTCGGGCACAAGCGGGCGCTCGCCCGGGTGCGGGCCATCGCCCGCCGCGCCGGCCAGTACACGCGGGACCCGGTCGACGGGCTCGTCGGCGAGAACGGCCGCCCGATCGTCCGCGAGTCCTACGGCGGCGTCGTGTTCGTCGACCCGGGCGAGAAGGCCGGCACGTCCGACCCGATCATCCCGATCGAGGACCGCACCGTCGGCGGTGTGGCAGAGACCGGGCTCACCGACCTCTACGCGGTGCGCATCGGCCTCGACGGGTTCCACGGGCTGACGACCACCGACGGTCAGCTCGTGCGCACGTGGTTGCCCGACTTCAACTCCCCGGGCGCGGTCAAGCGTGGCGAGGTCGAGCTCGGCCCGGTCGGTGTGGCGCTCAAGGCCACTAAGGCCGCCGCCGTGTTCCGCAACATCCGAGTGTGAGCGAGGTATCGACCATGAGCTACCGCATTACCGCGCCCGTCGCGGACTTCCGGGGCACTGTCGCCGGCGTCGAGTTCGTCGACGGCCAGGCGACCACCGACAACGAGGCCGCGCTCGCCTACTTCCGGCGGCACGGTTACCGCGTCGAGGACGCGGCCGGCGACGTCGAGGCGGACACCGTCGAGGACGTCGACGAGGACCAGGAGCAGGAGCAGGCCGAGGCGCCGGCACAGTCCGCGTCGAAAGCCGAGTGGGTCGCCTACGCCACGGCTCACCCCGACGAGGCCCGGCGACTGTCGGTCGAGGACGCCGAGCAGCTGACCAAGGCCGAGCTCGTCGAGCGTTTCGGCCGCTGATCGTGGGTGCCCGGCCGCGTGGTGTGGTCGGTCGGGCACCCACCCCGACACCATCCGAACGGAGAGGAACGGCAGTCATGGCGCGATACGAGCGCACGAAGGACGGCAAGCCGGTCGAGGTGGTCATCACCCGCGACGGCTCGCCCGAGGATGACCGGCTCGCCGCGGACGCCGACGCGGGCCGCGGCGGGTGGCGCCGCAGCGATGAGCGCGCGGCCACCAAGACCAGCAGCACAACCGCGAAGGGCTGACCGGTGGCGCTCGTCTACGCCACACGCGCCGACCTCGAGGCGTACGCGCCGGCAGGGGTGACCGTCCCGGCGGACCCGGAGGCGAGCAGGCTGCTCGCGCGCGCCTCGGAGCGAATCGGGGTCGCCACCCGGTCGGCCGTCTACCACGTCGACAGCGGCGGCATGCCCACCGACAGCGCGGTCGCCGACGCGATGCGGGACGCGACGTGCGCGCTCGTCGTGCACTGGCTCACCACCGGCAGCGAGGACGACGACGCGGCCGCGTACACGTCGGTGTCTATCGGGTCGATCAGCGTGCAGCGCGCCCCGGGTGCCGCGGCGGGTACCGGACGTGTCGGCACGCTCCCGGTGTCGGCGTGGACGCCGCTTGAGCTCGCCGGGCTGGTGGGCGGCCCGATCACTCACCGATAGCCGAAAGGGGGTGCGTGGTGGCGGGTATGCCCCCGTTTGTGCTCGCGGCCGCGGGTGTCGACCTGACCGTCGAGCCCTACGCCGGGGCGGGTCCGGCTGGTCCGGTGTATGGGCCGCCGGTCACGGTGCGCGCGGTGGTGGAGCACGCGCGGCGCCTGGTGCTCGACGCGTCGGGTACGGAGGCGGTCGGCGAGTCCACGGCACGCGCGCCGCTGGGCGTCGACATACCGCCAGAGTCGCGGGTCACGCTGCCCGACGGGCGTACCACGACGGTGATCGTGACGCGTGTGCATGACGGTGGCCGGCTGCCCGTGCCGTCACATGTGGAGGTGGTGTTGCGGTGAAGATGACCGCAGACCTCAAGTGGCATGGCGAGTCGGTGCACGGCAAGGGCCGTAACGGCTCTCTGCGTGGCCTCAAGCTCGCCGGCGAGCACATTCTCGGTGTGGCCCGGCAACAGGTGCCACACGAAGAGGGAACCCTCGAACGGTCGGGTGTGTCGAAAGTGGACGCAACCGCCAAGGTGCCAGAGGTGGCAGTCTTCTTTGATACGCCGTACGCGGTGCGGCAGCACGAAGAACTCGACTGGCAGCACGACGAGGGCCGCAAAGCGAAGTACCTCGAGGATCCGCTCAACGACGAACGAGACACCGCGCTACAGCTCGTCGCGGCTGAGATCAGGCGGGCCACGTCGTCATGACCATCACCGAGGAATTCGCCGCGCTGCTCGCCGAGCTCGGGCTCGGCGACTACCGGGCCGACGGCAGCGCCGGCGGTGACGTGTTCCTACTGAAGCTGCCGCAGGCCCCCGACGAGGCGGTCGCCGTCGCCCGCTACGGCGGTGACGAGTCCAGCACCACGCTCGCTTACGACGAGCCACGCATCCAGTACCGCACCCGCTCAGTCGATCCGCGTGTCGCCGAGCGCCGTGCGCAGCAGATTTACGACGCGCTGCAAGGGCTCGGCATGCGCTACCTGTCTGGCGGCACGTGGCTACAGCTCGCCGTCGGTGTGCAGGCCGGCCCGGTCTACATCGGCACGGACAGCAACGGCCGCCACGAATACACCGTGAACGTGCGGACCGATCTACGCCGGCCGACCGTTCACCGCGTCTGAACCTCTCCCCCTTCATCGTCACCCCGGACCACGGCTGCGGGGTGCTCAGTCATGCCCGGAGGCACGAATGGCACTGGCACAGATCAACGCGCGCGACCTCGTGATCGAGGTGCAGGTCAGCAACGGAACCACGCCCGTGTGGGCCGAGATCGGCGGACTGCTCACCGCCACCCCGAACCCCGGCGAGAACGAAGAAACGTCGGACAACACGACGTTCGAGAGCCAGGGGCACTACGAACAGGAGGTCATGCAGCGGGGCGCCACGCTGTCGCTCGAGGGCCGACAGCTCAAGGACGACACCACCGGCGAGCCCGACCCCG
>JACYYK010011276.1_pt1 | contig 11209 bp, 10 predicted proteins | sample 8236871 | NCBI WGS metagenome assembly JACYYK01 (sample SAMN14103087, study PRJNA606662) | landfill metagenome | isolation source: landfill solid waste inoculated with endophyte fungus Paravalsa indica | place: India:New Delhi, Okhla landfill site | collected 2017-11-05 | reverse complement strand
TCGGGACGCGGAAGCCGTCGTCGGACGCGTCGGGGGCTTGATCGAGCGCGACCTCGCGGGCCAGCGACCGGTGGGGCACGTCGGCCCGCGGGCCGGTCGGCGCGGTCAGCACGTGCGCGGTCGGCGCGACGCCGTCGAGGTCGAGCTCGGAGATCGTCTCGAGGTGGTCGAGCACCGCCGACAGCTCGCGGGCCATCGGCTCGATCTCGTCGTCGTGCAGGTCCAGGCGCGCCAGCGTGGCGACGTGGAGGACGGTGTCGCGGTCGATCATCGGGCCCGATGCTAACCGAGGCCCGGGTCGCGCCGCTCGGCCGGTCCGGCGGCCGCTACGCCTCGGCCGGCGGAGCCGGCGACGCGTCGGGCGCGCTCGGCCCCGGACCGGCCACGCCGTCCGGCACGGGACGCGGCTCCGGCGGATCGAAGACGCTGTCCGGGGCGTCGGTGCGGTCGTCGGCGACGGCAACCCAGAGCCCCATCAGCAGCACGATCAGCGACGCCAGCCCGATCCATCCGCCCGGGCCGATCCCGGTCGATACGAGGTCGGTCAGTCCGAGCTCGTCGTCGGTGGCGGCCAGCTCGACCCCCGGACGCGCCAGCAGCACCCGGATCGCGGTCAGCAGCGTGACCAGCGCGGTCGCCGCGCCCGCGACGATCAGGCTGACCACGGCGCCGTAGGTCGGTCGCCGCGGGCCGGAGCGCAGGGCCATCGCCAGCGCGATCACGACCGCGAGCGCCGCCAGCACCAGGAAGTCCGCCCACGGACGTCCCAGCGCGCCCCAGCCGGCGCCGAAGAAGTCATCGCTGATGTACGGACACCAGCTGCTGGACGCACCGTCCCCGGTGTTCTCCGGCAGCTGGCATTGCAGGTCGATCGTGACCGTGAACCAGCTGAGGAACAGCGAAGCCACCAGGCCGACGAGGCCGCCGACGGCGATCCACTCGCCGCTGCGCAGGCGCCGCAGCACCGGGGCCTACTCCCCCGCCTGCCGACGCGCGGCCTGCACGGTGTTGGCCAGCAGCTGGGCGATCGTCATCGGCCCGACGCCCCCCGGCACCGGGGTGATCGCGGACGCGACCTCGGACACCGCGTCGTACTCGACGTCGCCGGCCAGGCCGTCGTCGAGCCGGTTCATGCCGACGTCGATCACGATCGCGCCGGGCTTGACCCAGTCGGCCTGGACCATCCGGGCCCGGCCGACGGCGACGATCAGCACGTCGGCGCGACGGGCGACGGCGGGCAGGTCGGCGGTCCGCGAATGGGCGGTCGTGACGGTGGCGTTGCGGCTCAGCAGCAGCTGCGCCATCGGCTTGCCGAAGAGGTTCGAGCGGCCGATCACGACCGTCTCCTTGCCTTCCAGGGCGACGCCCTGGTCGTCGAGCAGGCGAAGCACGCCGGCGGGGGTGCAGGAGCGCAGCCCGGGCAGACCGAGCGCGAGCCGACCGGCCGACGCGATCGTCAGGCCGTCGACGTCCTTGTCGGAGTCGATCAGGTTGGTCAGCTCGACGCCGTCGAGGTGGCCCGGCACCGGCAGCTGGCAGAGGATCCCGCTGACCGCCGGGTCGGCGTTCAGCTCGTCGATCAGCGTGATCACCTGGTCGCGCGTCGCGTCGGCGTCGAGCCGGTGATCGAAGCCCTGGATGCCGACCTCGGCGCAGGCCCGCTGCTTGCCGCCGACGTAGACGGCGCTCGCCGGATCCTCGCCGATCAGGATCGTGGCGAGGCCCGGAGGCCGCCCGTACCGCTCGGCGAAGGCCGCGACGTCGTCGGCGACCTCCTGCCGCACCCGGGCGGCGACGCGCTTGCCGTCAATGATCGTCGCGGACATCTGCGCGCAGCGTACCCGCTCGCGCGGGAGCCTAGTCGAGCGGCGTCAGCTTGGCGAAGCCGGCGATCAGACGGCGCTCGCCGAAGTCGTCGAAGCGGACCACGAAGACGTCGGTCTCGAGCGCGGTGACTTCGCCCGTGCCGAACTTTCCGTGGCGGACCCGCTGGCCGACGCGCAGCGCCGGCGCATCGTCGGCGGGATTCGGTCCCCCACCCGCCCCAGCCCCGGCCTTGTCGCGCAGCAGGTCGCTGCCGCGCCGCAGGCCGAGATCGCCGAGGCTGCGCCCGCCGGAGCGGAACCCGCCCCCGGGCGCGCCGATCCGACCGATCCGACCGACGTCGGTGCGACCACGCGCGGCCGCCGACGTCGATCCGGTCAGGGCGTCGCCGGACTGCTCGTCGAGCGCGTCGCTCGGCAGCTCGCGCAGGAAGCGGCTCGGGTACTGCGCCTGCGGCGGTCCGTAGAGCGCCCGGCGGCGGGCCCAGGTCAGCGCCAGGTGGCGCCGCGCGCGCGTCAGCCCGACGTAGCAGAGCCGCCGCTCCTCCTCGAGCTCGCCGCTGTCGATCGCCCGCGAGTGCGGGAAGATCCCGTCCTCGCAGCCGATCAGGAAGACCGCGTCGTACTCGGCGCCCTTGGCGTTGTGGAGCGTCATCAGCGTGATCTGCCCGCCCTCCTGCTCCGCCTGGTGGTCGGCGTCAGAGAGCAGCGCCGTGCGCTCGAGGAAGCGGTCGAGCGCGGTCTGGTCGGCGCTCGCGGCGATCTCGTCGGCGGCCGCGACGTCGTGGTCGAACTCGTCGGCGTAGGCGTGCAGCTGGTCGAGGTTCTCCAGCCGGCCCTCGTCCTGCGGGTCGCTCGACGCCTCGAGGTCGGCGCGGTACCCGGTCACGCGCAGCGTCTGCTCGACCAGGTCGGCGACGCTGACGTCGCCCGCCCCCGGCTGCTCGATCGTCTCGCGCAACTCGGCGATCTGGTTGCGGAACGCCGTGACCGCGCGGATCGCGGCGGTCTTCAGGCCCGCGGCCTCGGGCTCGTCGATCGCCTGCAGCGGCGTGATCCCGGTCGCCGCGGCGTGCGCGATCAGCCGGCCGACGGTGGTGTCGCCGATCCCCCGCCGCGGCCGGTTGACGATCCGCGAGAAGGCGACGGTGTTGGCGGGGTTCTGCAGCCAGGCGAGGTAGGCGATCACGTCCTTGACCTCGGCGCGGTCGAAGAACCGCAGGCCGCCGATCACCTGGTAGCCGAGCTCGGCGTTGGTCAGCGCGGTCTCGACCGTCCGCGACAGCGCGTTGGTCCGGTAGAGCACCGCCATCTCGGCGAACGGCACGCCCTCGGCGGCCAGCCGCTCGACCTCGGCGACCACCCAGCGCGCCTCGGTGAAATCGTCGTCGAGCGCGCGGACGCGAACCTCGTCGCCGGCGCCCAGGTCGGTCCAGAGGTGCTTCGGACGCTGGTCGCTGTTGTGGCTGATCACCGCGTTGGCGGCGTCGAGGATGTGCTGCGTCGAGCGGTAGTTCTGCTCCAGGCGGATCACCTGGGCGTCGGGGAAGTCGTCCTCGAAGTCGAGGATGTTGCGGATGTCCGCCGAGCGGAAGCCGTAGATCGACTGGGCGTCATCGCCGACGACCATCAGGTTGCGGTGACCGGGCTCCTCGCCGGCCATCGGGCCGAGGTCCCCGCCGTCGAGCGCCAGCTGCGCCCGCGATCCGGATTGGGCCGGGTTGCTCGTGTGCAGCGGGTCGTCCATGCAGAGCAGCTGCAGCAGCCGGTACTGCGCCGGGTTGGTGTCCTGGTACTCGTCGACGAGCACGTGCTTGAACGCGGCGCGGTAGCGCTCGCGGACCTCGCTGAACCGCTCGAGCAGATCGACCGTGCGGAACAGCAGGTCGTCGAAGTCCATCGCGTTGTTGCGCACCAGCTGCTTCTGGTAGAGCGCGTAGGCGTCGACCACGGTGCGGTCGTAGGGACCGGCGGCCAGCTCGGCGGCCTGCTCCGGACTGCGCAGCCGGTTCTTGTGGTCCGAGATCTGGTTGCGGACCGCGTTGGGCGTGTAGCGCTTGGTGTCGGCGCCGAGCGACTCGAGGCAGCGCTTGACCAGCCGCTTGGAGTCGTCGGAGTCGTAGATCGTGAACTGACGGGTGTAGCCGAGCTTCTCGGCCTCGACCCGCATGATCCGCGCGCAGGCGCTGTGGAAGGTCTGGACCCAGAGCCCGCGGGTCGAGCGCCCGAGCAGGTCGCCGACGCGGTGCCGCAGCTCGGCCGCAGCCTTGTTGGTGAAGGTCACCGCGAGGATCTCGCCGATCGAGCACTCCCCGGTCAGCACCAGGTAGGCGACGCGGTGGGTCAGGACGCGGGTCTTGCCCGAGCCCGCGCCGGCGATCACCAGCAGCGGGCCGCCCGGGTGCTCGACGGCCTGACGCTGCTGCTCGTTCAGGCCCTCGAGCAGCTCGGCGGCGTAGGCGTCGGCGTCGGCGCGAGAAGGCACCAACCGAGGATAGGCCGTCGTCGCGACGCCATGCCGCCCCGGCCGCCGTGCACGGCGGCCAGCCTCTGCCTACGTCGGGTTCTACCGGGAGGTTCGGTCCAACCCGACGCCCGGGGGCCGCTACGGTGGCCCCATGAGCCTTCCCGAGGAAGTCCGCCGGCACGCCGCGGACGTCGTCGGTCGCGCGCGCCACGTGACGATCGACCGCGACGCGCTCGAGGCGTTCGACGTCGAGGACGCGCTGGAGCCGATCGAGCCCGACCCCGTACGCCACTACCTGGACGGCGACCGCGCCGACGTCGCCGACTACGTGCTGACCCTGAACGCGCTGAACTTCGGGTCGGGCTGGTTCCCGACCCTGCGCAAGCGCCCGCGGTCGAGCGGCTACTGGACGGTCGCCTGGAGCCTCGCCGACCGGTTCCGGGCCGAGGGCCCGTGGAGCGCCGAGCAGCTGCGGCGGATCACCACGGCCGAGCTGGCCGCCGTCCTCGACCAGTCGCCGGGCAACGAGCTGCTCGCGCTGTACGGCGAGGCGCTGCGGGCGCTCGGGCGCTGGCTCGGCGACCGCCGCGCAGTCGACGTGATCGACGCTGCCGGCGGCTCGGCGGCACGGCTCGCGGCAGCGGTCGTCGCCGGGATGCCGTTCTACCGCGACCGCGGGCTCTACAAGCGGGCCCAGATCCTCGGCGCCGACGTCGAGAGCTTCGGCGTCGGCGAGTTGCACGACCTCGACGAGCTGACGATGTTCGCCGACAACCTGGTGCCGCACGTCCTGCGCTGCGCGGGCGTGCTGCGCTACGACGACGCCTTGGCCGCGCGGATCGACGGCGAGCGCCTGCTGCCGCTGCACCAGGCCGAGCACGAGATCCGCTGCGCCGGACTGCACGCCGTCGAGCGGCTGAGCGAACGGACCGGGATCCCGCCGCGCCGGATCGACGCCTGGCTCTGGCACCGCGGGCAGGACCCGGCGATCAAGGCGCGCCCGCGCCACCGTTGCCGCTGCGTCTACTACTGAGCGCGGCCGACCGCTCAGCCGCCGGCCGGACTGCGGCCCTGCTTGGGGCGCAGCACGTGGACCTCGGCGACCGACTCGTCGAGCTCGTCGCCGGGGCTCGGGGTGCCGCCGAGGGCCCGGACCTGCGTCTCGAGCTCGACCACGCGACGACCGAGCGCGGCCATCGCGTCGGCGATCGGATCGGGCAGGTGGATCCAGTCGGCGTCCGGCCCCTCGACCTTGCGGCCCTCGACCCGGACGGGGTGCCCGGGATTGCCGACGACGGTGGTGTTGTCCGGCACGTCGTTGATCACGACGCTGTTGGCGCCGATCTTGGCGTTGCAGCCGACGGTGATCGGACCGAGCAGCTTGGCGCCGGAGCCGATCGTCACGCAGTTGCCGACCGTGGGGTGACGCTTGCCGGTCTGGAAGCCCGTGCCGCCGAGCGTGACGCCCTGGTAGATCGTGACGTCGTCGCCGATCACCGCGGTCTCGCCGATCACGACGCCGGAGCCGTGATCGATGAACAGCGCGCGGCCGATCTGCGCGGCCGGATGGATCTCGATCCCGGTCAGCATCCGCGACACGTGCGCGACCAGTCGCGGCAGCAGCGGCACCCCGTGCCGGTGCAGCCGATGGCTGATCCGGTGCGCCAGCAGCGCCTGGACCCCGGGCCACGTCGTGAGGATCTCCGCCGTGCCGACCCCGGAGGCCGCCGGATCGCGCTCGTGGGCTGAGCGGACGTCGCAACGCAACTCCGCCGCCGCCCGCGCGATCGTCCCCAGACCAAGCATCACCACAAGGCTAGCGCGACGCCTGCGTGAGCAGCACAGGCGATCCGCAGGGTTCCGCGAACGCGGCGAGAACGACCGGCCGCCACGCTCAGCGCGGCTGGAAGAACGGCAGGCTGGCGTAGCGCTCGCCGCTGTCGGGCAGGATCGTCGCGATCCGCTTGCCCTGCGATTCCGGGCGCTTGGCGACCTCGATCGCCGCATGCATCGCCGCGCCGCAGGACATGCCCGCCAGCACGCCGCAGCGCTGCGACAGCGCCCACGCGGCGTCAATCGCCGCCTCGTCCGAGACCGCGATCACCTCGTCGATCACCCGCCGGTCGAGCACCGGCGGCACGAAGCCGGCTCCGATGCCCTGGATCCGGTGCGGGCCGGGCGTGGCGCCCGAGAGCACGGCGGACGACGCGGGCTCGACGCCGACCACCAGGGTCCGCTCGTCGTGGGCCTTGAGCGCGTGGCCGACGCCGGAGATCGTGCCGCCGGTGCCGATCCCCGCGACGAAGACGTCGATCCGGTGGTCGAGCTGCGCGAGCAGCTCGGGGCCGGTCGTCTTGCGGTGGACGGCCGGGTTCGCCGGGTTGACGAACTGGTCAGGCATCCAGGCGTCGTCGGCGTCGGCGAGCTGGCGCGCGGCCTCGACCGCCTCGGTCATCCCGCCCATCGACTCGATCACCTCGACGCGCGCGCCGAACAGCCGCAGGATCGTCTCGCGCTCGCGGCTCATCCCCTGCGGCAGGCAGATCACCAGCTCGTAGCCGCGCGCGGCGGCGACCGACGCCAGGCCGATCCCGGTGTTGCCGCTGGTCGCCTCGACGATCGTGGTGCGGCCGGGGGCGATCCGCCCCTCCTTCTCGGCCGCCAGCACCATCGCCAGCGCGATCCGGTCCTTGACCGAGCCGCCGGGGTTGTACATCTCGAGCTTGCCGTAGATCTCGGTGCCCGAGCCCTCCGGTTCGAGCGCCGCGAGCCGGGCGACCGGGGTCGTCCCGATCAGCCCGGTGATGTCGGTGAGCACGGAATCGGTCATCGAATGGCGTCCGTCATCTAGATCCAGTACATCGTCTGGCCCTGATCCCGGGCCTCGCGGTCGATCACGTCCTGGATCGTCGTGCTCCCGAGGACCCCGCGTGCGGCCTCCGCCGCCTCGGCGAAGACCCCGGTCGCGTCCTGGCCGAGCGGGCCGTCGAGCATCTCGACGACCTCGAGCACGGTGATCTCGCGGGCGTCGCGGGTCAGCACGTAGCCGCCGTGCACCCCACGCTGCGAGCGCAGCAGGCCCGCCCGCCGGAGCGTCGCGAAGAGCTGCTCGAGGAACTGTCCGGGGATCTCCCGCCGGCGCGCGAGCTCGGCGACCGGGACGGGGGTCGAGACCCCGCCCGCGCGGCCGAGCTCGGTCAGCGCCTGCACGGCGTAGGGGGACTTGGCGGTGATCGAGAGCATCGAACGGGAACGGTCGAAAGGGGCACCAGGGATGGAGCTCCCCGTGGGTACCTGATCCTAGGGCAGGCATCGGACCGGAGCGCGATCGCGCGGCGGCGCGGTCCGACAACGACCCAAGCGTGCCGGCGCGGGCGCCGCGCCACGCGGGGTCAGATCCAGCCGGCGCGGACCGCGATCAGCACCGCCTGGGCGCGGTCGACGGCGCCGAGCTTGAGGTAGATGTTGTGCAGGTGGGTGCGGACCGTGCTCGTCGCCAGGTCGAGCCGGCTGGCGATCTGCTTGTAGACGAGCCCCTCGGAGAGGTGCCGCAGCACCTCGGTCTCCCGCTCCGACAGCGGGTTCGGCACCGTGTCTCTGGGCGCTGCGGCGGTCACCGTGTCCTGGTCGTAGAGCAGCTCGCCGAGCTGTCCGCAATCGAGGCCCGCCCGCCGGGCCAACGTGCCCATCCGCGACGGTGACACCGCATCCCCGCAGCCGAAGTGGGCGAGTGCATCGGCGAGCCGCAGCACGGCGAGCGGTTGACGGTCGGCGGTCGGCTCGTCGACGTGGTGGCACTCGATCAGCCGCGCGAGCGACGTCGACAGCCCCCAACGGCGGACCAGCACCCCGCCGACCAGCGCGTGGTCGATCCCGGTCGCGCGCCGCTCGCCCGCGAGCCGCTGCTCGGGGGTGCCGTGCTCGGGGACCGCGTCGACGAACCCGGCGTGCGCGCGGCGGAGCACGAGCTTGCCGACGTCGTGCAGGACCGCGGCCGTCATCAGCCGGTCGAGATCGCCGGGAGCCGTCCGGACCGTGATCCGGCGCAGCGCCGCCTGCACCGCCGTGACGTGGCGCCGGTAGTCGATCGGCGCGGTCCCCCACGCTCCGGACCGGCCGAAGAACGCCGCCGTCGGGCTCGAAGCGACCAGGCCGCGCACGAGCGTCGGACCGAGGATCTCGACCGCCTCGCGGACGCTGCCGGTCAGGCCGTGCGCGCTGCCGGCCACCGCACGCGCCTCGCGCAGCAGGCGGATCGCGAGCGCCAGGTCGGACTCGACCACCGCGACCACCGGCGACAGATCAGCCGCCGGGAGGCGCAGCGCCTCGACCGCCCGGTCGCGCGAGACCTCGAGGCACGGAAACGTGTCGATCGCATCGAAGGCCGCGAGCAGCCGGCGCTCGTTCTGCCGGCCCGGACGCACCGCGGGAAGGGCCTGCGCGGACGCAGGGATGGAGACGGGGAGGGAGGTCACGAGCGGCGGGGGGAACGCGAGACTCGGAAGCGCTGGGGGTTCCTTGCAGCCCTATCGACAGCTCGCGCCCGGAACTTGAGCGCCAGCCGTCGTCCTGCTTCCGAGCGCTCAGCCTGCGATGCCGGCGAGCGCGGCGTCGACGCGCCGCAGCGTCTCGTCGCGGCCGAGCGCGGCGGCGGACTCGAAGACGCCGGGCGAGACCGCCGTACCCGCGAGCGCGACGCGCAGCGGCTGGAAGACGTCCTTGGCCTTCGCGTCGAGCTCGGCGACGAGCAGACGCAGGGCCGCGTCGACGGACGCGGTCGAGAACTCCTCGAGGCTCGACAGGGTGTCGCGGACGGCTTCGAGATTCTCCCGGTGCCCCGGATCGAGCCACTTCGTCCGGGCCTTCTCGTCGTCGACCGGTCCCGTGAAGAGGAACCCGGCCAGCGGCCAGAAGTCGTCGACGGTCTGGATCTTCTCCTGGCTGATCTCGACCGCCGTCCGCAGCAGCTCGTCACGACCGTCGATCGCGTCGCCGTGGCCGCTGGCGCGCAGGTGCCCGCCGATCGTCGCGGTCAGCCCGTCGACGCCCTGCCCGCGCAGGTAGCGGCCGTTGAGCCACCGCAGCTTCTGCTCGTCGAACCGGGCGGGGTTCTTCGAGACGCGGCCGATGTCGAACCGCTTGACCAGCTCGTCGCGCGGGATCTCGGTCTCGTCGTCGGCGTCGCCCCAGCCGAGCAGCGCCAGGTAGTTGACGACCGCGTCGGGCAGGTAGCCGGCGTCGCGCAGCTCCTGGACCGACGCGGCCCCGTGGCGCTTCGAGAGCTTCTTGCCGTCGGGGCCGTGGAGCAGCGGCAGGTGGGCGAAGGCCGGCGGCTCGGCGCCGAGCGCGGCGTAGACCAGCAGCTGCTTCGGGGTGTTGGACAGGTGGTCCTCGCCGCGCACGACGTGCGTGATCCCGGCGTCGAGGTCGTCGATCGCGACCGCCAGGTTGTAGAGCGGGCTGCCGTCGGCGCGGGCGATCACCGGGTCGTCCATGTGGACGTTCTGGAAGGTCGTGTCGCCGCGGACCAGGTCCCGCACGACGGTCTCCCCCTCCGGGACGCGCAGACGCACCGCCCCCACGCCGTCCTCGTGGCTGCGGGTCGGATGGTCGTAGCCGCGGAAGCCGACCCCGGCGCCGTGCTCGTCCTTGAAGGCCCGGACGTCGTCCGCGGTCGCCGTCGAGCGGTACGCCTTGTCCTCGTCCAGCAGCTGCTGGACGACCGCGCGGTGACGGTCCTCGTGGGTGGTCTGCAGGTCCGGCTCGCCGTCCCAGTCGAGGCCGAGCCAGCGCAGCGCGTCGAGGATCTGCTCGATGTTCTCCGGCGTCGAGCGCTCGCGGTCGGTGTCCTCGATCCGCAGCAGGAACGTCCCGCCGCTCTGGCGGGCCATCAGCCAGTTGTAGAGCGCGGCACGGGCACCACCGACGTGGAGGGCGCCGGTGGGAGACGGAGCGAAGCGGACACGCATGCCGGGAACGGTAGCCGGATCTTCCCGACGGGATCGACTGCCCGCGCCGCTCGCCGGCGCCTCAGGCACGCGCCGCAGCGACGATCCGCGCGACCGCGGCCGCCGCGTCGTCGACCAGCGCGTCGGGCAGGTTGCCGAAGCCGACCAGCAGCACGGCTCCGGTGAGCGGGTGGCCGGCCCCGCCGGAGAGCGGATCGCCGCCGACGTCGACGACCTGCAGGGCCACGCCCTCGGCGGCCGCCGCCGGCCAGATCCGCTCGGCCGTCACGCCGGCGGGCAGCCGCAGGGTCAGGTGCAGCCCCGCCGCGGCGCCGATCGGCCGCGCGTCGGGCAGCGTGACGGCCAGCGCATCGAGCAGGTGGCTGCGACGTCGCCGGTAGCGGTCACGACTGCGTCGGACGTGCCGGTCGTAGGCGCCCGAGGCGACCATCGCCGCCAGCGCCTGCTGGACCAGCGCGGAGCTGCCGGCGTCCGCCCACAGCTTCGCCTCGGCCAGCTCGTCGCGCCACGACGACGGCACCGCCATCCAGCCGAGCCGCAGCGCGGTGGCCAGCGTCTTGCTCGCGGTCGCCAGGTAGACGACGTGGTCCGGCGCCTGAGCCTGGAGCGCGGTCGGCGCCTCGCCCGCGTAGCGGTACTCGCCGTCGTAGTCGTCCTCGATCACCACCGCGTCGTGCGCGGCCGCCCAGGCGACCAGCGCGGCGCGGCGCTCGGGCGGCAGCTCACCGCCGAGCGGGAACTGGTGCGCGGGCGTGACGAGCACCGCCCCCACCCCACCCGCGGGCAGCGCGTCGACGCGCAGNNCCCGCGTCGTCGACCGGCACCGGGACCACCTCCAGGCCCTCCCGCTCCAGGCTCATCCGGTGCAGCAGGAACCCCGGGGCCTCCACGGCGATCTTCGGCGCGACGCCCGCACGCGCCGCTCGCCGCCGCAGGACCTCGGCGAGCAG
>JACYYK010000116.1_pt2 | contig 11218 bp, 11 predicted proteins | sample 8236871 | NCBI WGS metagenome assembly JACYYK01 (sample SAMN14103087, study PRJNA606662) | landfill metagenome | isolation source: landfill solid waste inoculated with endophyte fungus Paravalsa indica | place: India:New Delhi, Okhla landfill site | collected 2017-11-05 | reverse complement strand
ACCATCGACCCGCTCGGCGCGCGAACCCGATTCCGCTACAACATCGAGGGCAAGGTGGTGGCGCGCACCGACCCGCACGGTGCCACCGAGCAGTGGCACTACGACGGCGAGGGCAACACCGTGTCCTACGTCGACGCGATGGGCCGCACGACCCGCTACGAGAGCACGCACTTCGACCTGCCGCGGCGCCAGGTGCTGCCGGACGGCTCCTGGGTGGAGTACGACTACGACACCGCGCTGCGGCCCACGAACGTGCGCACGTCGAGCGGTCTGGTATGGACCTACACCTACGACGCGGCGGGCCGGGTCGTCGAGGAGCGCGACTTCGACGGCCGCGTCCTGCGCTACACCTACGACGCCGCGGGCAGGCTGACGTCGCGGACCAACGGTGCGGGTGAGGTCACGACGTTCACCTACGACGAGCGCGACCGCGTCCGGGAGCGCGACGCGGCGGGAGCGGTGTCGCACTTCGAGTTCGACCCGATGGGCCGGCTGCTGCGGGCCGTCAACGACGACGCCGACGTCACGCTGCGGCGAGACGTGCTCGGGCGTGTGCTGAGCGAGACGGTCAACGGCCGCATCAGCCGGTACGCCTACGACGCGGCCGGTCGCCGGACCTATCGCCTGACGCCGACCGGCAACGAGACGAGCTGGGCCTACAACGTCAACCACCGGCCGACGACACTGCACACCGCGGGCCGGTCCGTGACCTTCGGCTACGACGCCGCCGGTCGCGAGATCGAACGCGTCGTCGACACCGGGACGGTGCTGGCCCAGTCGTGGACACCCGGCCACAGGCTGCTGTCCCAGACGATCTCCGCGCTGCCCGCCCCCGGCCGTCCCGGACCGGTGGCCCCGATGGCCAGGATCCTTCAGGAGCGCACGTTCCACTACCAGCCGGACGGACACCTCACGGGGGTGGACGACCGGCTCGCGGGTGCCCGCCGGTTCACCCTCGACCCGGTCGGGCGCATCACCGGCGTCACCGGCCGGAACTGGCGTGAGCATTACTCCTACGACGCGCTCGGCAACATCACGGCCGCGTCCTGGCCCGGCACCGACACCGCGGGCCCCCGGCAGTACGCGGGCAACCGCGTGCAGACGGCCGGTTCCGTGCGCTACCACCACGACGCGCAGGGACGGCTGGTGCGGCGGGAGAAGACGCGGCTGTCGCGCAAACCGGAGATCTGGCACTACACCTGGAACGCCGAGGACCGGCTCGTGGGCGTCACCACCCCGGACGGCGCGCGCTGGCGTTACCGCTACGACGCGCTCGGCCGCCGGATCGCCAAACAGCGCCTGTCCCCCGACGGCGGTGTCGCCGAGGAGACCGCGTTCACCTGGGACGGCACCCTGCTCGCCGAACAGGCCCATTCGACAGGCCACGCGACGACGTGGAACTGGGCTCCCGGCTCGTTCCGTCCGCTCACCCAGGTGACCCGGGTCCGGGCGAACACCGCGGCCCGGGAGTGGATCGACCAGCAGTTCTACTCGATCGTCACCGACCTGGTGGGCACGCCGACCGAACTCGTCGACGCGCACGGCAGGCTCGCCTGGCACGCGAGGCGTTCGGTCTGGGGCGACACGGTGGCCGAACCCGCCGCGGCCATGCCGACCTCCNNCTCCATGCCGCTGCGCTTCCCCGGCCAGTACCACGATGCCGAGAGCGGGCTGCACTACAACTACCAGCGGCACTACGACCCGGAGACCGGGCGCTACGTCAGCAACGACCCGCTCGGACTCGCGCCGGCGGCCAACCCGAGTGCCTACGTTCCGAACCCCACCCTGTGGCTCGACCCGTGGGGACTCGCGGCGTGCAACACCTACTACCAGACCCGCGAGGAGGCGATGAACGCCGCCTACGACCGGGCCGGTATCCCGCAGGGCACGGAACCCGACGCGGCGTGGGAGGTCGGCAACGACTACACCCGCTACGGCGAACCGAACTACCGGCACTCCGAGGACCTCGGCACGCACGGCCGCTACATGCAGTTCGAGACCGAGAACGGCTCCCGGGTGATCGCCGAACACACCAGTGATCCCAACGCACCGGGACCGCACTTCCACGCGGGTCAACCGAAGGGCGACCCGTCCCGGGAAGGCGTCGACTTCGGCTGGAGCACCGCGTCGAACAACGACATCGAGCGCTACAGTCAGATCGGCGGAAGCCACCACATGTTCTACGGCGTCACACCGCCGTCCTGATCGAACAGGGGGACGACAGCATGGCGGGCAAGGTGACCCAGGCCGACCGGATCGCCGTCCTGGAGGCCGCGGGGTTCACGGTGCTCGGGGAGGCCGACGACGCCTCCGGGGTCACGCCGTTGGCGGCGATCAAGGCCGCGGCCTCGGGGGGCGTCGTTCCCCGGGTCCGCATCGACTCCGACGACGACGCCGACGACGTTCTGGACCGGACCGAACAGGCGTGGCGGGACACGGGCCGTGACGTCGGCCTGTTCGACGCCGACGGCGCGTGCCTGATCTGCCTCACCGGCCCCGGCGCCTCGACCCTGCCCTGGGTCCGCGCCCGCCCGCCCGAGCGAGGAGGCTTCCTCCCCGTCTTCCAGGAACGCACGTCGACGTTCGAGTTCGTCGCCGTCTCACCGACGGGCAGCCCGATCGTCGCGGTGTCCGAAGAGGAGTACGAGCACTGGGTCGTCGTGACGTCGGTGGAGGACCGGCGGTGAGGTCACGACGACGCCGTCGAACGCCGACGGCACCGAGCAACCCAGGTCCGCCCACCCACTCCGGAGCGTGTTGATGACCGGCCCCGACCTCTCCCGCGATCCCCGTATCGCCGCGGCGATGGCGCAGCTCGAACAGGCGGAGCTCGGCCTCGACCGCACCATCAGCAGCGCGAAGCAGCTCGACGCGAAGATGGCCAAGTCCAGCCTCTCACCGCAGGACATCGAGCAGATCGCCGAACACGCCCGTAGCAAGGACGCCCCCAAGGAGCTGCGCGAGCTGCAGGCCCGCATCGACAAGGGCGACCTGTCCTGGAACGACATCGCCGCGGGACGGTTCCTCGACGACCCGCAGGTCCGCATCGCGCTGGAGGGCGGCGTCGAGGGCATGCGCCAGGCCTACGCGATGATCCAGGAGGGGCACGACCTCGACGACATCATCGAGCCGGGCGGCCCGCCGTCGGCGACCACGCCGGGGCCCGGTACGACGCCCGGGCCCACGCGCGAGGGTGGCGACCCGGACGACGACGACTACTTCGGCGGATCCGTGATGCAGTAGCGGACGGCGCCTCGTGATCGCCACGATCCCCCCGCCGGCTCACGCGACGGTGACCTACGCGGCCGCCGCGACCGTCCGGACCGGCGAGGCGATCGAGTCCTCACCCGGCTGGCCCGCCACCGACCCCAGGACGACGAGTGTCGTGCTGCTGAGAGCCGACTCCACACCGCGGAGCACCGAGGTCCTCGCCGAGGGAGCCTGACTCGGGCCGTCGCACCGGGGGCGAGGTCAGTACTCGCCCTGCACCAGGTTGTCGGGCAGTTCACCGCGGACGTACCGCTCGATCTCGGCCGCCACGACCCGGTACGAACGGCGCCGCGCGTCCCGGACCGCGCCGCCGACGTGCGGTGTGATCAGCACGTTCGGCGCGGTCCACAACGGATGGTCCGCGGGCAGCGGTTCCGGATCGGTGACGTCGAGCGCCGCGCTCAACCGGCCCTCCGTGAGCTCCGCCAGCAACGCGTCGGTGTCCACCACCGCTCCCCGCGCGGCGTTCACGAGCAGCGCACCGTCGGGCATCGCACCCAGGAAGGCCGCGTCCACCAGTCCCCGCGTGCGCGACGTCAGCGGGGTCACCAACACGACGACGTCGGCGTCGGGCAACAACGCCGGGAGTTCCTCCACGCCGTGCACGTCGTCACGCGGCGTGAACCCGACCATCGTGACCCACGCGTCGAACGGCAGGAGCCTGCGCCGCAACTGCCGGCCGACGTCGCCCGCCCCCACGACCAGGATCCGGCTGCCCTGCAACGTCTGCGTGGTCTGCGGGCTCCAGGTCCGCGCGCGCTGCGCCTCGGCGAACGCGGGCAGGCCGCGATAGGTGGCCAGCAGCACCGCCATGACCCACTCGGCGGTACTGCCACCGTGTGCTCCCCGGCAGGTGGAGAGCAGCACCCCGTCCGGGACCCGGTCGGTCCAGTCCTCGGCACCGGCGGACAGCAGCTGGATCAACCGGAGTCTCGGCATGCCGTCGAGCAGCGGCCGCAGCGTGGCGGGCTTGGCCCCCGGAATGAGGACCTCCGCCTCGGCGGCCTCGGCGGGCAGGCGCTCGGCGAGGGCGTCGACGTCGTAGCGCACGGCCCGCACGCCCGGCACCTCCGACAGGGCGGTCACGCCGTCGTCGTGGGGAATCAGCACGGTGATGGTCACCCCACCATCGTGGCCGATGTGTCCGGACCCACTTACCCGAGGTTCACCTCACGCGCCTTAGGCTGGCTGGCGTGCGCAGGGGTCCGAGACGCTCATGGCCTGCCGCGGTGCTGGCGGCCGTCGCCGTCGTGCCCGCGGGCTGTGCCGAGTTCGACGACTCCACCGCTGCCACCGACTGGCGGGACGCTCCCGAGCTCACCGCGGAGGCCGCGCCGCAGCCGGAGCTGCCCGAGATGGACGACAGTCCCGGCCCCGGCAGCCCACCGAGCTCGGAGACGTCGGTCCCTCCACCCGAGGGGTGCACCGACTACGACAAGGCCGTCATCGCCACGTGCCTCGACACCGTGTCGGCCGTGGCCCCCCTGCCCTCCGACGGGTCCTCGGTCAGCGCGTTGGCGGGCGAGCGGCGCAGCGGGCGTGTGTTCCTCGTCGGCACCGACGGGGAACCGCAGGAGATCGCGACGCTGGACGTCGAGGCCACAGGCGACGGCGGGCTCACCGGTCTCGCGCTGTCGCCCACCTACGCGGAGGACGGCCTCGTCTACGCCTACGTCACCACCGCGAGCGACAACCGGGTGGTGCGGTTCTCCCAGGGGCAGTCACCCAAGCCCGTCCTCACCGGCATCCCGAAGGGCCCGACCCACAACCGGGGTGCGTTGCTTCCGGGCACCGACGGTGCCCTGCTCGTGGCCACCGGCGATGCCGGCAAGCCGAGTGCCACCGCCGACCCCGGCTCGCTCGCGGGCAAGGTGCTGCGCATCGACACTTCCGGCAAGCCCGCGGAGGGCAACCCGCAGGCGGACTCGCCGGTGTACGCCCACGGCCTGCGCTCTCCCGGTGGTCTGTGCAGCACGACCGACGGCGGACGGTTGTGGGTCACCGACCAGGCGGAACAGCACGACGCGGTCTACCGGGTGGAGGCGGGCGAACCACTCTCGGTGCCCGCGTGGACGTGGAAGGACCGCCCCGGCGTCAGCGGGTGTGCCGACTGGACCGACATGCTCGCCGTGGCCACGTCCGAGGCCGGCAACGTGCAGAACCTGCCGTTGACGGAAGACGGGTCCGTCGGCGGGGATCCGCAGCCGACCCTCGACGGCGAGAACGGCGCCTCGTACGGGCGGATCGGCAGCCTCGCTCAGGTGACGGGGGACGTCGCCGTCGCGGGAACGGTCAACAAGGACGGCGGCGAACCGGTGTCCAGCGACGACCGCGTGGTCCTCATCGTGCGCCAGCCCTCTTCCGGCTCGGGCCGCGACTGACCGCCGCCCGCACGTCCAACACGGCCGCCACAAGCGACCCCAGCACCGCCGCGGCGCCCAGGTACCGTCCCGGCCCGGCCTGGAACTCCACGCCGCTCACGGTCAGGAACTCGCGCTGCTCGGTGCCGAACTGCCAGTCGACGAACACCCACGCGAGCACCGTGGCGACCGCCCCCACCGCCGCGGCCACCAACCACAGCTGCGGCAGTCCGGCGGTCCGCAGGGCGCGGCGCTGCCCGAACAGCACCACGCACACTCCGGCGACCGCGATCAGCAGCGGAGCGAGCCACCCGAAGAACGTCGCCCGCCACACCGAGCGATGCACGTCCTCGTCCGGCAGCTCCGCCAGTGCGGCACTCACCTCGGGATGATCGGCGCCCAGGTTCGTCCACGACAGGAACAACGATCCGACGGCGAGCAGCCCGGCCGCGAGGCCGAGCCACTCCCGCCACGACACCCGAGCGGGCGACCATCCCGGTTCCCGACGGTCGCGCGTCGACACGGTCAGGCGCCGACCCTCTCCAGGACGAGCTCGCGGACGCGCTTGGCGTCGGCCTGCCCCTTCGTCGCCTTCATCACCGCGCCCACGATCGCGCCCGCGGCCTGCACCTTGCCGCCACGGATCTTCTCCGCCACGTCGGGCTGCGCGGCCAGCGCCTCGTCGACCGCGGTGATCAGCGCGGAGTCGTCGGACACGACCTTGAGACCGCGCTTCTCCACGACGTCGTCGGGCTCGCCCTCACCACTCAGCACACCCTGCACGACCTCGCGGGCCAGCTTGTTGGTCAGCTCACCGGAGTTGACCAGCTCGATCACGCGGGCCACCTGCTTCGGCGTGATCGGCAGGTCGGCGAGCTCCACCTCACGCAGGTTCGCCTGCTGGGTCAGGTACTGCACCCACCAGCTGCGCGCCTCGTTCGGCTTGGCACCGGCCTCGACCGTCGCCGCCACCAGATCGGCCGCCCCCGTGTTGATGAGGTCGCGGAGTTCCTCGTCGGTGAGGTTCCACTCCTCCTGGATGCGCTTGCGGCGCTCCCACGGCAGCTCCGGCAGCGTCGTGCGCAGCTCCTCGACCCACTCCCGCGACGGCGCGATGGGCACCAGGTCGGGCTCCGGGAAGTACCGATAGTCCTCCGCGGTCTCCTTGACGCGGCCCGACGCCGTGGTGCCGTCCGCCTCCTGGAAGTGGCGGGTCTCCTGCAGCACGCTGCCACCCGAGGCGAGCACGGCCGCCTGCCGCGTCATCTCGTAGCGCACCGCGCGCTCGACACTGCGCAGCGAGTTGACGTTCTTCGTCTCGGTGCGCGTGCCGAACTCGGTCGCGCCCTTCGGCATCAGCGACACGTTGGCGTCGCACCGCAGGGAACCCTGGTCCATGCGCACGTCCGAGACGTCCATGGCCCGCAGCAGGTCGCGCAGCGCCGTCACGTACGCGCGCGCCACCTCCGGCGCCCGCTCGCCCATGCCCACGATCGGCTTGGTGACGATCTCGATCAGCGGCACGCCGGCACGGTTGTAGTCCAGCAGCGAGTGCTCGGCACCGTGGATCCGGCCCGTCGCGCCACCGACGTGCAGCGACTTGCCGGTGTCCTCCTCCATGTGCGCGCGCTCGATGTCCACGCGCACGACCTCACCGTCGTCGAGCACCACGTCGAGGTAACCGTCGAACGCGATGGGCTCGTCGTACTGCGAGGTCTGGAAGTTCTTCGGCATGTCCGGATAGAAGTAGTTCTTCCGGGCGAACCGGCACCACTCGGCGATGTCGCAGTTCAGCGCCAGACCGATCCGGATCGCCGACTCCACCGCCTTGCCGTTGACCACCGGCAACGCACCGGGCATACCCAGGCACGTGGGGCACACGTGCGTGTTCGGCTCACCGCCGAACAGGTTGGGGCAGCCGCAGAACATCTTCGTCTTCGTGTTGAGCTCGACGTGTACCTCGAGCCCGAGCACCGGGTCGTACGACTCGACGACCTCGGCGTAGTCCATCAGGTCGGCAACCGCAGTCACGGCGTCGGCGCTCCCTTCAGCTCAGACATCTTGTCCAGCACCGGGCCGCGGGCGACCTCGTACGCCGCGCCCACCCGGTAGAGTCGCTCGTCGGCCAGGGCCGGAGCCATGATCTGCAACCCGACCGGCAGGCCGTCGTCGGCCGAGAGCCCGCTGGGCACGCTCATCGCCGCGTTGCCCGCGAGGTTCGCCGGGATGGTGCACAGATCCGCCAGGTACATCGCGAGCGGGTCGTCCACGCGCTCGCCGAGACGGAACGCCGTGGTGGGCGTCGTCGGCGACACGAGCACGTCCACCTGCTCGTACGCGGCCGTGAAGTCGCGCGCGATCAGGGTGCGCACCTTCTGCGCGGAGCCGTAGTAGGCGTCGTAGTAGCCCGACGACAGCGCGTAGGTGCCGAGCATGATGCGGCGCTTCACCTCGGGACCGAAGCCCGCCTCCCGGGAGGCCGCCATGACCTCCTCGGCGCTGTGCTCCCCGTCGTCGGACACCCGCAGCCCGTACCGCATGGCGTCGAAGCGGGCCAGGTTGGACGAGCACTCGCTCGGCGCGATCAGGTAGTACGCCGACAGGCCGTACGTGAAGTGCGGGCACGAGACCTCGACGATCTCGGCGCCCAGCTCGCGCAGCTGAGCCACGGCGGCGTCGAACGACGCCAGCACGCCGGGCTGGTAGCCCTCTCCCGAGAGCTCGCGCACCACGCCGACCTTCACGCCGGTGAGGTCGCCGTTCGCGCCCTCACGCGCGGCCTGCACCACGGGCGGCACCGGCGCGTCGATCGACGTGGAGTCGAGCGGGTCGTGACCGCCGATGACCTCGTGCAGCAACGCCGCGTCGAGCACCGACCTCGCACACGGGCCGGCCTGGTCGAGCGACGACGAGAACGCCACGAGCCCGTACCGCGAGACGCCGCCGTAGGTCGGCTTGACGCCGACGGTGCCGGTGACGGACGCGGGCTGGCGGATGGAGCCACCGGTGTCGGTGCCGATGGCCAGCGGCGCCTCGTACGCGGCGATGGACGCCGACGAACCACCACCGGAGCCGCCGGGCACCCGCTCGCGGTCCCAGGGGTTCCGCGTGGGACCGAACGCCGAGTTCTCCGTCGACGAGCCCATCGCGAACTCGTCCATGTTGGTCTTGCCGAGGATCGGCACGCCCGCCTCGCGCAGCTTGCGCGTCACCGTGGCGTCGTACGGCGGAACCCAGTTCTCCAGCGTGCGCGAGCCGCACGTGGTGGGCATGCCGCGCGTCGTGAACACGTCCTTCAGCGCCAGCGGCACACCGGCGATGGCCGACACGGGGCTCTCGCCCTTCGCCAGCGCCTCGTCCACCGCGCGAGCGGACGCGACCGCGCCGTCGGCGTCGACGTGGAGGAACGCGTGGATGTCGGAGTCCACCTCGGCGATCCGGTCCAGGTGGGCCCGGGTCACCTCCTCGGACGACACCTCGCGGGAATGGATCTTCTCCGCCAGTTCGGCGGCGGACAGCCTCGTCAGATCGGTCACTGCTCTTCCCCAAGAATCCGCGGCACCCGGAACCTGCCGTCCTCCGCCGCCGGTGCGCCCGCCAGCGCCTCGGCCTGGCTGAGGCCCGGCCGAACCTCGTCCTCACGGAACGTGTTCGTCAACGGCACGGCATGCGACATCGGCGGGATGTCGTCCGAGGCGACCTCGGACACCTTCGCCACCGAGTCCAGAATCTGATCGAGCTGGCCCGCGAAGACGTCCAGTTCCTCCTCGGTGACGGCCATCCTCGCCAATCTGGCCAAATGCGCGACCTCGTCGCGGGAAATGTTCGACACGCGGGCGACTCCCGGGGTGTTCTCGTATTCGACGCGAGTGTTGTCGATTTCGGGTGTTTCCCAGGGCAGTCTATGGCGTACGGGCCCGATCACTCGCCTCGGGTCCGGGCGACGGCGACTACCCATGCGAGGTCGGAACTGTCACAATCATCGGTCGGCGAATACGAGCAGTGGACAAGGTGAGGACGCTGGCCGAGGAAAGGGGTCCACGTTGTCTTTCCTGATCCGGGTCCAACTCCCGGACAGCCCCGGCACCCTCGGCGCCGTGGCGAGTGCCCTGGGACTGGCGGGCGCCGACATCCTGAGTGTCGACGTCGTCGAACGCGGCAACGGTGTGGCGATCGACGACCTGGTGGTCGAGCTGCCCTCCGGCAGACTCCCCGACACGCTCATCACCGCGGCCGAGAGCGTGGAGGGCGTCGAGGTGGACGCGGTGCGCCCCTACGCGGGAGTGCTCGACACCCACCGGGAACTGGAACTCGTGGAGGAGATCGCGGCCAATCCCCGTTCCGGCCTCGACCTGCTCGCCGACGGCGTGCCACGGATCGTGCGCGCCGGGTGGTCACTCGTGGTGCGTGCCGACGACGGGGAGATCACCCGGCTCGCGTCGTCCACGGCGGCACCGGAGGCACCGTTGGGTGAACTGCCGTGGATGCCGCTGGAGCGGGCCACCGTGCTCGACGCCGAGGCGTCCTGGATTCCCGAGATGTGGCGCGAACTCGGCACCGAGCTCGCCGCCACCCCCGTGGGCAAGCCCGACCGAGCGCTGCTCGTGGGCAGGCCGGGCGGCCCGATGTTCCGCGCCGCCGAGGTCGCCCGCCTGGCCCACCTCGCCGGCATCGTGGCAGTGGTCCTGGACTCCTGACGGCGTGTCCGCACTCTGCGCACGCGTGTCCGCACTTCCCGCACTCGTGTCCGCGTCTGGCGTACGCGTGTCCGCGCCTCCCGCACGTGCGTCCGCATGCGGTGTCCACGACCGTGCGTCGGGCCACGCGGGTCGACTCCCACGTCGATCACGCCCGCGGACGACCTGACATGCCGGGACCCACCCGTGACGGCGACCGCGCGCACCATGTCCAACAGCGACTCACGGTCCCCGTCCTCGCCGCGAGTGTCGTGTCGGTCCCGGCCGTCTTCCTCGCCACCACGCCCGGCACGCTCGGCGTCGTCGGCACCGTGCTGAACTGGCTGTCCCTGGCCGTCCTCGTGGGGGAATCGCTCGCGCTGCTGTGGGCGAGCGGCAACCTCCGGACCTACGTCCAGCGGTACCGCCCGCAGCTCATCGTGGTGGGCATCACCGTGCCGGCCGTGGTGTTCGTCGTCGGGCCCGTCCAGGTCCTGCGACTACTGCTCGCCGCCGGGACGTTCCGGATCCTGCGGGTACGGCGGATCCTGCGCGCGGGCCGGGTCGTCGTGCACCGGACGGGATTGGACGGTCGACTCGGCCGCTGGGTCCTCGCCGCGGCCACGGTCCTCGCGTTGTCCTTCTCCGCCGTGGTGTTGGCGGACCCGGAGTCGCGCAGCAGACGGCTTCTCGACCACGTCGTCGACGCGTTGGGTGTCGGCGGAGCGGCGCTGCTCGCGCTCGGCGTGGCGACCGTCGGACTGTGCGTGACCGTGCTCGTCCGTCGCGACACCCGCGACTGGCCGTGACCGCCCGGGGTTCGCAGTCCTTCGCTCGGCGTCACAGCTCCTTCGTGAACGCCACCAGCAGCAGCCCCCCGTCGGTGTACCAGTCGCGTGCGGGAACGCGCTG
>JACYYK010011913.1_pt2 | contig 11230 bp, 7 predicted proteins | sample 8236871 | NCBI WGS metagenome assembly JACYYK01 (sample SAMN14103087, study PRJNA606662) | landfill metagenome | isolation source: landfill solid waste inoculated with endophyte fungus Paravalsa indica | place: India:New Delhi, Okhla landfill site | collected 2017-11-05 | reverse complement strand
AATTTTATCAGTATTTGGTTTTTTAGGTAGTAATGAATTAAAAATAAAAACAATTGATTACTCTAAACAGGGACTAGAAATATTTAAACGCGCTGAAGGGGAGACAGTGTTAACAAAATTTCCAACACTTTACTTAGGTGTGGGGAAGAAACGGGATAAATACACGCACAAGGATAATCAACTAGCATATGTTGGTGAAGCTAGTTCAATTATCAGAAGGACCAATGAGCATCTGAATTCGGGTAATGATAAATTAAATATGATAAAAAATGATTCGGATAATAATCATGAACAGTTGTATATTATTGGTCATTCAAAATTTAATAAATCAGCAACATTGGAATTAGAACAAATGTTTATGGATTCATTGTTAGGTGATAACAAATTCATAAAAATCTATAACGGTCGTAATAATGGACTTTCAACAGATTTTTACGAACGGAATGCTTATAGAGAGGGCGTTTTTCCTGAAATCTGGGAACAACTAAGGCAACAGAATGTTGTCTCTAGTTTAGAGGAAGTTCATAATTCTGCTTTATTTGCTAACAGCCCTTTTAAGGCATTAAGTCCAAAGCAACAAGAAGCTAAAGAACTAATTGCTGATAAGATTGCTGAAACTCTATTAGTAGGTAACCAAAACGAAGTCATTAAAATTCAAGGTCTTGCTGGATCGGGTAAAACAGTTTTAATGTCACAATTATTTTATGACATATGGAAGGAGCCGTATGAAGTCATAGACGCTGAAGGTAAAACTATGCATGAATCCTCTGTTGTTTTACTTGTAAGACATGAACAGCAGCGACGTACATATGAACAAATTGCAAAAAAGTTGAATATGGGAAAAGATACCGTTATGGATGTATCTACTTTTATTACAAAAGGCATAAAAGCTGACGTGGTATTAGTCGATGAAGCCCACTTGTTGTGGAGTGGTAACTATGGTCGTATTAATAAAAATAAATGGCAACCCGATTTGATTGCATTGCATAAATTGGCAAAAACATTGGTCTTAATTTATGACCCACAACAACTTGTTTCCGCACGAGCAAAGATTGACGATAATCCTGCATTGTTAGATATCGTGAATGGAAAGGGTACATTAACTGTAAATTTGAATGAGCAATGGCGGATTGATGCTAATGTAGAAACACTTGAATGGATTGAGAATTTTGCTCATTTTAATGAAAATTCGATAGCTACACCACCTAGAGATCAATCATATGACATTAAGTTTTTTGATGATGCTAGCGAGTTTAAAAATGCGATTGAAAATAAAAACCGACAATTTGGACTAAGTCGTTTGGTAGCGACGTATGATTGGCCATATTCACAAGGTTCCAAACCGAAAAATGGTGATGATTATTGGCATGTAGATTTTGGCAGTGAAGTACTACCTTGGAACTTAGAATTACCAGCAGTACAAAAATTACAGGATAAACAAATACCATGGCAAGAGATTGAACAAAGTATTAATGAAGTGGGTAGTGATTTTACCGTCCAAGGTATCGATTTAAACTATGTGGGTGTTATTTTAGGACCATCAGTTTTTTGGAATAAACAGAGGAATTCATTAGATATAGATGCAGATAAGTCTCTGGATCATCAAAAAATTCGTAAGACAAAAGACGGTTATAATACTGAAGAAAACAAACGCTATTTAAGAAATGTTGTTAATGTTTTGCTGACTCGTGGTGTGCATGGACTATATGTTTATGCTGTAGATGATGAGTTGAGAAATAAACTGACCTTATTAAACTTATAAATGATTTTAATAGTTGGAAAATGTGCTATTACTATACTTATTATATGATTGAGTTATTAATTATATTTTTTATAGTTAAATGGGGGAACTAAGATGAACAATAACATGACATCTATACGTGAATATTATAGAGACTTAGATGACAATCAAAAAGATATATTGGACTGGTTTTATGATATGTCTTATACAGTTAATACGTTACCAAAGAGTAAGAAAACAGATAAAGGCAATCTTTTGGTAAGCCCAGCTATGGGTATATGGAAATCCAAAAACTTAGAATTTGCTACTTCAGTTAAGCAAACAATAAAAGGACCATATCGAGATTCGGAACCTATAATGGATGTAGACGGAGATGGAACTCAGTTGATGCTTTATCATCAACGAGAATCCGATAGTGGTCATATAAATTCTGACAAAAATAATCTATCAAGTAATGTTGCTTTAACAGTCAATTTAGATTTAAAAATACCTATTGGAATTGTAATTGAACAAAAAAAGAAGATTGATAATCGAAAGACCTATAAATTTTTCATTGGAATGGTTTTGGGTTGGGAAGATGGATTCTTTTTAATTCAAATAGCGAATAAAGATGGATTAGTTAATACAGCAAAACCTTTAAAACAATTAGAAAAATCATTTGAAAAAATTGATACAGACGATAATGATTTTAATGAGGATGAAAAATTTGATGTTCATAATATTATTGATGCCAGAAGAAAACAAGAACGTGCGATAGTAATAAGACAAGGGCAAACTGAATTTAGGAAAAAAGTATTAGATGCGTACGACTATAAATGTGCAATTAGTGAAAACAATGTCGAAGAAGTTTTGGAAGCTGCTCATATATTTCCGTACAAAGGGAAGGAAACTAATACTATAAATAATGGAATTTTATTAAGAAGTGATTTACATTTACTATTTGATAAAAAAATGATCAGAATCAATCAGGATTACATAGTCCAGATTTCTCCGTTATTAGTTAACACCGTTTACAAAAAATATGATGGACTAAAGTTAAGGCTACCAAAGAACATACAAAGCTATCCAGACAAGAAAGCATTAATCAATCATTATGATTGTTGTGACTTTTAACATCAAACTTATATTAAAGATTTCTCCTGGTAAACATGCCGCGAAAGATTATAACAATCTTCCACGACATGTTTTTTGTGTGAAATTATATAACTTTTAGTTGCATATAGGGAATGTAAGCGGTCTCATTTGCATGGTAAACTACAGAGGTAGCTTAGTAAAAAAGCTAAAGGAGCTAAAAAAATGGAGAATAATAAACTGCAATTGCAGGTACATCCCCGTGGTTACGTCGAGTCATTGGTCATGAAAGATGATCCTTATCAAATGAACTGGGTAATTGACAATCAATACCTACAACAAACCGATTTTGATGAGTCTGATAAGTTATTTGGCGAATTTACAATTACTGTAGATGGCCAAAAAATTGATAGTCATGACATACAACCAACAGTAACGAGTGATGCAAATCGCGCAACAGTTACCTATAATTTACAACAAAAATTACAAGTCGTTTTCGTTTATGATTTAACCACTGATAACCAATTGAACTGGGAAATCAGTGTGAAAAATCTAATATCTGATGACCTCACCATTGAGAATTTTGGTGTTTGGTTATCACTCGCTTATGTGATGTTCCGTGATAAGAATGTTGCGAAGAACATTCACGAGTCGGCGGCGGTTTACCCATCAATTTCGCGTGATTTTACAAAGATTAATGCGGTTCGTCGAGATAATCAATCTGGTAATCTTGGTATTTACCAAACAGCGGGTCAAACATTATCAGTTGGTACCTATGCGGCATATAACAATTTGTTCTTTGAAAATGTTTCACCATCTTTGGACGGTATGTTATTCCACCAGTTGGTTCTAGCTGGTGGTTATGACGAAGGCTTTGAAAACAATGATTGGATCTATGATAAAAGTTCAATCACGGTTAAAGCAAATGACACAACAATGTGGCATTATGTGATGCAGCCGAATGAATCGAAGCAAGACTTTTACCAAAAGGCACGTGAAGTTGGTCAACCAACGGTAACTTATCAACCATTGAATATCGTGCAACAACCAAGTTATTTAACAATTGATGGTAATGGTCATGAATTGGTTGCGGTGACTGCAATTGCGGGTGAGGATGGCCAACAACAGACCAAACTGAATTTCCAAAAACAATCATCAGATCACTATCAGGTGACTTTCAAACCAACTATTTTGGGTGAACATCAGCTGACGTTTGATTTTGCGGATGGTACCCAAGATGAAGTGGTACTAAATGTGATGACACCGTTGAATGAAGTTATCGACCAACGAGTGAAGTATATATCGGAGCAACTATACCAAGGGGCAGATGGCGAAGCCCCATATGCCTTTACGCCAATTTCTAATCAGGGTGAATCACTGGGAAAGTTAAGCTTGGTATTGAAGAAAAACTTGATGGGTGATTTAGATCCACAACAAGTTCAACAAGTTGAAGCCAGTGCCGTTAATTATGTCCGACCAAAGTGGTTTAACAATGGCAATTTTAGAAAGCCAAACAATTTGTATGTTGATTTCTATCGCTGCATGGACTTCGAGTACATCGCGCATCTCTTCTTACTATTGTCAGAGTTTGACGATGACACGCTAGTCCTTCATTCATCAGAAGAATATCTGCAATGGGCTGCCGATGTCTTTATGTTACGTGTTAATCCAGACATGCATGATACAGCGCGTGGTAAAGAAGAAGCTCAGATGTTAGGTGTTTACTTCTTGTATATTCAGGATTTGCTTAAGAAGCTCAAAACACATGGACTGATTGATTACTACGAAAAGATCAATAAGCTTTGGCAACAAGTAACGCAAAAGTTAGATGATAATCGTTCCGGGTATCAAGCAGCCATTACTGAGCACTACTTTGATAATGCTGGCTTTGGCCCAACTGCCGGTGCGCTAAGTGAAGCAGGCTTTGTGAATGGAGCCGAGACGTATGGCCAACTGTTATTAGCAAACATTGGTTATTCAAATGATTTTAGAGCCCAGAATCCGGATCGTTGGTGGGAAGCTTTGGCATACATGATTCACTCATTATGGGGTGGTGTCACTGCGGCAGCGACCTTTAAAGTTTATGAGGCACTACAGGATCCGGCCTACTTAGATGCTAGTTATCGCGCCACAGCTGCGATTATGTATTGTTATGATACGAATTCAGTGACGACAACCAAGTTAAGTGAGGGGATGGCCGCATCAACTTATGCAGTTGCTGGACCACATCTTAACCGACCTGATTTGTCACGTAATCGTTTTGGCCAATCAACATTTTATTCAGATGGTGGTATCTTCGCTAAATTATTTAACAGTGCGAATGAAACACCTGATTGGGATATGGGTGAGGAACTTGTTGCTTACCTAGATGGTATTGGTCGAAAGACATACTTGGTTCATCAAGATGATGGCTGGTCAGTCATTAACGGTACGTATGAACAAGTTGGTAGTCAAATTAACATTATTAGTTTTGCGCCATATCAAAAAGAGTTCTGGTTGCTTGATGAGTCTGGTTCACATCAGTTGTCAGAATTGACGTCAGCTAATAGTTATCTTTTCGATACGAATAACTAAGCGAATAGTAACTAATTTTGGTGATGGATTGGAGGAAAAGATGGATCAACAAATTATTTCGATTTCAATGCCACCGTTTCCCAGCTTTATCGAAGGAAATTATATTACGTTTAAAGCGGGACAAAATCATGAGCATCGCTATCATCTAGGATTCTTTGATTTAATATTTGTCAAAAAAGGGACGCTATTTTTACGTGAAGATGGTAAGAAGTACACGATTCATGAAAATGAGATGTTTATCCTCTTGCCAAATGGGGAACATGATTCTTGGCAGCCTTGTGAAGAAGAAACGAGTTTTTTCTGGATGCACATCTATACAACTTCAAGATGGCAACAAAGCGATTTTCCCATCCGTTTTGTATCGGAACTGCCGATTCCGGAATTACATTTCCATCAAAAATCCTATACCTTACAATTACCAAAATTAGGTAAAATCGCTGAACCGGATTTAATCTTTGATTTATTAAATGAAATCCAAAAAAGTACCGAAAGTACGCGCATAGATAGTATCTGGTATACCGAAGAATTGTTTTTAAAATTCCTGAAGTACATTGATACACGGGGTATTTCAAAAGACCGTGTGACCATGTTGGCTGAAAAAGTTCATCTATTCTTAGCTGAACATTTAGCTGAACATATTGATAACAATCGCTTGTCTGAAGAATTTCACTTGCATGTTAACTATATTGCACGGGTGATGACCAAAGTCTATGGCAAGACAGCTATTGAACTCTTGGAGGAACTTCGTATTGAAACAGCCAAGCAATATTTGATTCACTCTAATAAGTTGATTAAGAATATTGCGGAACTAGTCGGATTTGAGACCTATATCTCTTTTACAAACCAGTTTAAAAAGATGACGGGGATGTCGCCGAAGGCATATCGCGCCACCTACAAAAAATAATTTTGGGGAAAAAGTAATGCAAAAAAAATTAAGCTTAACAAATATCCTAGCTTATGCCAGTACTGACACGGCAGGAAATTTGCTTTATTGTACACTAACAAGTTTTATTCTATATTTCTATACCGATGTGTTTGGAATTTCTGTCGGTGCAGCCGGAACGATTTTACTAGTTGCTCGTGTCATTGATTCATTAGATGCACCAATTTGGGGATTGATCATTGATCACACACATTCAAAGTATGGGCAAAGTCGACCATGGTTCTTGTGGTTAGCGGCACCCTTCGCTATCTTCTTGACGTTATCATTCTTGTCACCAGACTTATCATCAACTCAAAAAGGGATTTATGCCCTAGTGACTTACTTGGTTACAGGAATTATTTATACAGGAATTTCAACACCCATCACGTCAATTTTGCCTAACTTAAGTAATGATTCCAATGAGCGTGTGAAGTTGAACTCTTACCGTATGGTTGGTGGAAACATTGGTTACTTCGTGACGGCTTCATTTACCTTGCCATTAGTTGCTTTCTTTGGTGGTGGTAATGATCAAAGAGGTTTCGCTATTACAGCGGCTGTTTATTCGATTATTGGTTTCTTGATGTTCATCTTCGCTTTTGCAAAGACGCAAGAAATTAATAACACACCACAAGAAGTGCAAAGTATTCCAATTAAAGATAGTTTCAAAGCAATGGTTGGTAACTGGCCATGGGTCATCATTGTTTTGGCCAATGTCATGTACTGGTTAGGAAATACGGTACGTACATCAACAGTTATCTATTATGCGCAATATAACTTAGGTCACTTAAACTATGCGTCATTACTAAATGGATTGGTGTTATTCCAGGTTGTTGGAAATATCTTAATTCCATTTATGGTTAGAAAATTCTCAAAGGGTCAAACTTTGATTATTGGTTTCTCAATTGCCTCACTTGGTCAAATTCTTATCGGTTTTGTCGGCAGTAACTTTGCGTTGATTGCCGCAGCTTGGATCTTTACATCGATTGGAACTGGAATTGCCGTATCAATGCCATTTGCTATGTTGTCAGATTCAGTGGATTATGGTGAGTGGAAGACAGGTATTCGTTCAGCAGGTTTCTTAACAGCGATTGGTAGTGCCTTCTGTATTAAGATGGGTTCAGGATTGGGTGGTTTCATCCCTTCTAAGATTATGTCGGCTGCTGGCTATGTGGCCCACAAACAACAAACTGCATCTGCCTTAGCAAGTATCAAGTTTTCATTTGTTTGGTTACCAGCAATTTGCTTTATGATTGGTGCCGCTATTATGTTAGCTTATGCTAAGTATGAGAAGAAAGAAGATCAAATTAAGAAAGATTTGTTAGAACGCGCTAACTAAAAAATAAAGATAAAGCTACTGAATTTACGAATAAATTTGGTAGCCTTTTTTAATTGCTAAGACACGAGAGTAACGACTGTAAGTGGTGCAAACGAAAGAATTACATTAATAAATGCTATAATTTTTACATACTAATTTTGTAATCAAGGGGGGATTTCAAATGAGTAAGGGAGCATGGATCAGCACCATTGTTGTGCTATTGGTCATTGGTTTAGGAGGAGGTGGTTTACTATACGTTAACCATCAATCGCAAGATAGAGAATTAAAGGAAGAACAAGCAAAAAATAGTTCATTATCTAAAAAACTAGATAGTTCAGATAAACAGAAAGAGACTAGTGAGAAAAGGTCGAGTTCGCAACAATCATCATCAAGTGTGAGTGAATCGTCGTCATCAAGTTCAGAAGAAACCAATCCCAACGAACCAGTTAATTTAACGGTGGCTCAAAAGCGAGCTGTGAATAACTCATTTTTGAGTTGGGCATCAGATCGAGCTAAGGTTGGTAACATGGCAGTAACGGAAGCGTATTTTGATCATGGTGCAGCTGGTCGCGGAGATTGGTATGCTAATACGCCTGATGGTGAAATCCAAGTTCAGGATCAGAATAACCCTGGGGCAGCTGCCTTTCCAATTCATGAAGTTGGTGGGTGTGTCTTCTTAACAATGAAAGATGGTTCTACTGGTTACCAAGAAAACGTAGTGGAAGTATTCGCAGGTGGTTATGGTGATAAAGCCGATATGAGTCAGCCAATTACGAAGTACGTGCTTGGTGATAATGGTAAAGTCTATGAGTTGACACTAGATAAAGGTGATACCAGTTTAACTTCTGGATTCGGTGAATATACAGATGAAGGACAACGAGGTGACTACACCCCATCATATAGTTTTAAGGTGTCAGAAGATCAAGCTGCCCAAGCTGAGTTACAGAAAATTTTGGCAGATTATCGTTAGGGATGGTGTCGAGCATCAATTTGGAGAAATTTCTAAAAAACCACTTGCAAACATTCGCCAAAGCGTGTAACTTCTTTATTAGATAATTATTAGAGAAAATGTGATGAAGAGAAGAGTAATTTCTAATTAGTTTGTCCAGAGAAGGTCGTAAGCTGAGAAGACCACAAGCGAACAGAAACGAAGATGAACTCGGAGCAATAATAATTGTGCAAGCACTTATTACGTTTAGACCCGTTAACGTCTCGCTTACAAATTAGTAAGTGATTGAGGTACTTTTTGTAAAAAAAGTACAAATTAAGGTGGTAACGCGAAGCTTTCGTCCTTGGATAAGGGGCGAAGGCTTTTTTATTTGCAAAAGTTTTAGTCGTCAAAATAGTTAAAACAATTGGGGGAAGTATCATGGAAAAAGCAGAGAAAATTCAAATTTTACAAGATTTAATTGCTATTAATACCGTTAATGGTAATGAGTTGCCAATTGCAACGTACATACAACAAGTATTGGCTGAGCATAACATTACTGCGGCGATCGATGAGTTTGGGGATGGTCGTGCTAACCTACAAGCGACTATTGGACATGACAATGCTGATCACAAAGTGTTAGTTTTCTCAGGTCATCAAGACACGGTGTCAATTGATGATGAATCAGCTTGGCAACAACCACCATTTGGTGCGCAAATTGTTGGTGATAAGCTCTACGGTCGTGGCGCAGCAGATATGAAGAGTGGGTTAGCCGCTGAAATCATTGCCTTGATTGAGTTATCTGAAAATCCTGAGGTGACGTTAAATGGAACGTTACGCTTTATTGCTACGGCGGGCGAAGAATTAGGTGCTCAAGGTGCTTATCGTTTAAACGAGCAACATGCTATTGATGATGCAGATGCTTTGGTAATTGGTGAGCCGACTGACGGTAAAATTATTTATGCTCACTCAGGTAGCTTTAATTACCGCATTACCAGTCAAGGACAAGCCGCTCATAGTTCACGACCAGCCCAAGGAATTAACGCCATTCAAGGATTAGTTAATTACATTAACTTGGAAAAGGATTTGTTTGCTGATGCGCCTGAAGATCCTTACTTAGGTAACGTGCAACATAGTGTGACTGTGATTCGCGGTGGTGAGCAGGTAAATACTATCCCAGCAACAGCAGAATTACTTGGGAATATTCGACCAACGGAAGTATTTGATAACCAACATGTGATTGCGCGGATTGAAGAGACCTTGGCTAAGCTGAACCAACAATATGATGCTAAATTAACATTAGAAATCATCCATAATTTTGAGCCAGTTGAGACACCAAGTGACCATGAGTTTATTCAAATCGTTAGACAGGCTGCTCAGGATACATTTACTGATCGTGATGCTGTCTTATCAACAATGAATGGTGCAACAGATGCCAGCGTATTTGTTAAAAATAATCCTGGACTACCAACAGTTATTCTAGGGGCAGATGGTGATAACACGTCACACCAATTGAATGAATACACAACAATCAGCAGTTACTTGTCATTGATTGAAACGTATCAACAAATTGCACGTGAGTTTTTAAAATAGAATAATGTAAAACATTTGAAACTGGTTGTAAATTTGGTATACATGGGCTTTAAATAAATTTATTTCGTGTTCTGAAGTAGGATATCATTTATATTTATGTGATAATTAAATTAAAACGTTAGTCTTATGGTGATATTGACCTATTAAGGAGGACAAAATGATTTATTCAATCGAACAAATCGCTGAATTAGTAAAGCCAATTGCAGAGAAATATCAAGTTTCTGAAGTCTATCTATATGGATCTTATGCTCGTGAAAAAGCAACGGAAGATAGTGACATCGATATTGTGTACAAGCGTGAAGGGTCAACTGTTCATGGGTTACTGCGCATGTCTGCTTTCAAAATAGATTTGGAGCATGCTCTTGATAAAAAGGTTGATATTGTACCATTAGAGAGTTTTGATGCACCAATTGTAAAAGAGCGTAGTCAAAAATATATTGATAATGTTCAATCCACGGAGGTTATGCTGTATGGTGTGTAATAACCGAAGCAGACCATAGATTGTAGATAGCTGGAAAAGTTAAATTAAAATACCTCGTAATCATTAGTCATAAGAAGGCTAGTGATTATGAGGCTTTTTTGTACCCAACTAAACGAATGCAATGTCAACAATGCTTACAAAATAATTGACTCAGCAGTTTCATGTTACTATCATTAGAAATAAAATAATTAAATGAGAAACGGAGGCGCCCTAATATGCAAAACTTTAGTCAACGGCAAATCACTGCCAACATTGTCAAAGGTTCTTTGGGGAATATGATTGAATGGTTTGATTGGTACATCTATGCGTCATTTACGATTTATTTCGCACCCTCTTTTTTTCCAAGTACAGATCAGACCACGAAGCTATTGAGTGCGGCAGGTGTATTTGCGGTTGGCTTTTTGATGCGACCTTTGGGTAGCCTGATTATGGGGAAATTTGCTGACGTACATGGTCGACGGGCTGCTTTGACATTATCAGTGACGATTATGGCAACTTGTTCAATGATTATCGCGTTGGTACCGAGTTATCAAACGATTGGTATTTTTGCCCCGATTATCTTAGTTCTCGTACGAATGATTCAAGGACTGTCGCTAGGTGGGGAG
>JACYYK010018580.1_pt1 | contig 11270 bp, 8 predicted proteins | sample 8236871 | NCBI WGS metagenome assembly JACYYK01 (sample SAMN14103087, study PRJNA606662) | landfill metagenome | isolation source: landfill solid waste inoculated with endophyte fungus Paravalsa indica | place: India:New Delhi, Okhla landfill site | collected 2017-11-05 | reverse complement strand
CCTGATAGAATCCAAACCGGTTGCATGGTCTTATAGTTAAACTTCATAATCAAATCTTGGTGACGTGAAGAAATGATAATGCTGTTATCCTTTTTATCATAATTAATCGCATTTTGGTGTAACCAGTCAACCTTACCATCAGAACGTTTTGTTGCATCATATTGGGCATAAGTATCCATTGGGAAAATACGCTTAAAGTCAATCACGCGGGCAACTTTACCAGTTTTACGATTAATTTCAACCATTGTATCCTCAATAAACTTCGAGCCATCAGAAACTGTGGCTAACAAGTTACCATTTGGTAATTCGATCACATCATGATGAATAGCAGTTGTTTCACCATCTGATTTATTCTTAGCCTTTAGATTCTCAGTTGATGATGTTTTATTACTGAATTGGTAGTTCCGATAAATCTTACCCAAATAATTGGTCTCAACTAAATCATTATAAACAAGCTTACTGTTATCTTGCTTACGAAGAATCAACAAATGACCATTCTTCAATGTTTTAAAAATATGTTGATTATATTCCGTTGAAAACCAACGAATCTGTCCATCCGCATCAATCGCAAACGGTTCTTTGGTTGTTCGGGTAAAGACCGTTAAACCATTTTGTCCAATGGCCATTTGTTTTTTATCAGCCATCTTCACATTAATATTTACATCAGCCAAAGCCTTAGGTAATGGTTGGGTTTGCATCTCAACTGTTTTCTTTTCGACACGACCATCTTTATAAGTAATTGTAAATTCGACCTTATTAGCCGTATTTGCATATAGCCCTACCACATTAATGCGGTGCTTTTTTGTATTTTTGTTTGTACTATTAGTAATCGATGTGCCACTCGACTTACCAACAACGGTGTAACTTACCTTTGCAGCTTCATCGGTATGAAAAATCGCCAGAGCCGTTAGTGGTGATGTTTTATACGGATTTGTTTTCACAAACATATTGTCAGTTGTGTACTTACTGTCTTTTTCCGCCTGTGAATAGTTCTTTTCTAAATTATCTTGCTCAGAAATCAATTTATTACTTAAATGAACACCCAAATTAGATTTAATTTGGGTATTCGTTAACAACTTCGGATGGCTTTCACGATATACTTTATGGCCGTAAAACCCACCAATACCAATCAAAATAATAATAACCAAAACCCATATCCAACGGGACCACTTTTGATGCTTCAATTTATCACCCATGCGAGCTCCTTTTTGTCTATAAATATGTATTAACATCTAAACTAAATGATTACCCTATTCAAATCAAGATATATACAAAAAATTAGATTTTTCTTATGAATATAACAAAAACGCCTATCCGGGCAAGATAGACGTTTTTGGATCAAGCTGTTCATTATACATAAACAGCGATCTATTAAGGAGTAGGTTGTTTAAAGCGTAATTCTTTAAACGATTAGGTAAATTTCTATGAGTGTGGGCTGTTGATAGGAATGGGCTTTCCTTATCAACAGTATTTATAATAAAGGCACCGACTTAAATAAAATATAAACCTGACTAAAATTAACCTTTAATTTGAAAAACCATCAAAAAAAGTGGCATTGGTCACCCATAAGGTAACGCAAAACCACTGTCCATCATCTATTTAAGAGTAGAAAATATGAATAAGGTTGATGACTTACATTCAGTATAGCATAAAGAATGATAAACTCAATCATTTTTCTAATTAATATCTAATTTTACTTTGCTAAAAACCCAAAATAAGCAATAACAAAAATACTTAATACGATACGATACCAACCAAACGCCTTAAAGTCGTTGTTCTTAATATAATTAAGCAAGAATCTAATCGATAGGTAAGCAACAATGAATGATACCACTGTTCCGGTGATTAAGACCATTGTTTGTGTCCCAGTAAATGCACCACCATGACTAAAATACTTAAATATTTTTAGGAAGGAAGCACCAAACATCGTCGGAATAGCAAGGAAAAATGAAAACTCCGTTGCTACAAAACGAGATGTACCAATCAAAATAGCTCCCAAAATTGTTGCCCCAGATCTTGAAGTTCCTGGAATTAACGAAAGCACTTGAAAGGCTCCAATAATAAATGCTGTTTGGTAAGGTAAATTGTTTAAACTCGTAAAATGAGGCGTACGCTTTTCATTACGATTTTCAATAACAATGAACAAAACACCGTAAATCAAGAGTGTTGCAGCAACAACTTGCCAGTTCATTAGATGCGCATCCATCCAGTCATTCAACAATAACCCGATAATCACTGACGGAATTACGGCAACTAATACCTTCAACCATAGGAGCCAAGTATCATGCTTTTCAATTGCATTTTTCTTAGTAGACAAGGGATTTAATTTATTGAAATAAATAACAACGACCGCCAGAATGGCACCAAGTTGAATCACCACATTGAACATATCCGTAAACTGCGTTGACTGTTTCATTTGGATAAATTCATCGGCCAAAATTAAATGACCTGTAGAACTAATGGGCAGAAATTCTGTAATACCTTCAACTATTCCCAGAATAACTGCCTTAATAATATCGAACATCGTTTAAACCTCTATATTTTTAGATTTTTATAATCAAATTTAAGAATGCCATACACTAGATAATCGTGTCAAGAGAAAAACAGTTTAACGATTCGTTAAAAAAGATCGAAATTCATCCTTCTAAAGATGGTTATTTCGATCTTTATACCTAAGGTAGATAGTAATTAAACCTACCCTGTCATTCTTTTTTCTCTCCAAGCACAACTCTTATAATATCGGGATAAACACCGCCATCCTGATTTCTTTTCATCACGAGAGCCGTGAGGGCTTGTTTTAAATACTTTTCATTTTGATCATTTATGGCTCGCCACGTTGCGAACCCACCCATTGCTTTCACTGTGATATGTCCCGTATCAACATAAACATTTTGTCGACCTTCAATGTAATAATCATAGACAATTACATTTCTATCCTCATGTTGCTTGATGACGGTTAACATATTACTTCTCACTTTTTATTGACTATCGAGCTGGGCGACTCAACCATTATAACGCATCTCACGTTAATTACCAAAAGTTGATGTCAAACGCCCTTCCTCTAAGTCCGGTTTAATCACCTAGTAGTTCTTTTGCAAGATAGAAGCAACCATAAATACCCGCATTATCACCATTACCCACAGAAACAATATAATTATCTAATTCTGGTACTGCCAAATAATCGTGCAATTGTTCAGCAAAAGACTGACGAACCATTGGTAACAAAATATCCCGGTGTGGTACACCACCACCAAAGACGATTCGTTCTGGACGAAGAGTTGCCGTATAAGTAACAGCTGCTTGTGCCAAATAGAATGCCTCTATCTGCCAAGCTAAGTGGTCATCAGGTAGTTCTTTCGCTGAAACTCCCCAGCGCTCTTCCATTGCGGGACCAGCTGCCAAACCTTCCAAGCAGTGGTCACCATGGAAAGGACAATGACCAGCATAGTGATCCTGAGGATGCTTAGCCATCATAATGTGACCAGCTTCAGGATGTGAATAACCACCAACAAATTGACCATTTGCAATAATTCCTGCACCAACACCAGTACCGACAGTTAGATATACAATGTTATCAACATCTGCAGCAGAACCTGAAACATACTCTGCCCAACCTGCAGCATTAACATCAGTTGTCCAATAATAAGGGATATCTCGCCATTCTTTCATTGCACCAAGAAAATCAAATCCTGACCATCCCCGCTTAGGCGTGTCTAGCACATACCCATATGTCGCACTATCAGTTCTGACATCAATTGGTCCAAATGAAGCAATGCCAATTGCCACAATATCTTCATATTGATCAAAAAATTCCTGTACTTTTTGGATAGTAGTCACACCATCTTCTGTTGGAAAACTTTCACGAGCAACCACAGACTCTGGTTCTTCAACTGGCGCGACGGCCACCACAAACTTCGTTCCACCTGCTTCAATTGCACCAAGTAATGCCATTTGGCAATTCCCCCTAAAATTTTATAGTATACTGGTATTTTAATCGATTACCGCATTAATTGCAATCGTTTACAAATATTGTTATAAAAGCATTTCAAACGTTTACGCTTTTTACTAATATTAATGGCCTATAAAAAATATATCAACATAAAAAACGCCTACCTTGCGCGTTTAGGTAGACGTTTTTGTGTGGCATCGATGTCTTTAACTTTCGTTATTAACTCCACAACATTTTGAATATGCTCCTATTATAACGTATTCTCTGAAAAAATGGCGAATTACTTTTTAATTAATCGACGATACATCCAAACTGTTAAACAATAATAGATAGTGTACAAACATACGATGCCTATTAGAGAAGGTACGAAACCAAGATAGGCATTGCTTGCACCGGCCATTAATGGCGCAAACATTTGCAAGCCGAATATAACATCTAAAATACCAATCGCCATTGGGATAACAAATAAGATACCCAAATCAACCGCAATTGTTTGCGTGATTTTTTTCTCACTCGTACCAATCATCGCTAACACACGGTAACGATTCTTATCGTCGGCAACGCCTGACAAGGTCTTAAACATTAACGTCGCCGCCAACATTGCCAAAAAGCCAATTCCTAGGAATATTCCCATGAATTCAATACCACCAAAAATCCCCTTCAACTGACTATAAGTTGCATATGAGCCGGTAGCAAACTCTGACTTTGTCCCAACAATTTTTTCTTGTAACTTTTGGTTATGTGATAATGCCTGATCATTGGCCATCATGTCAGATACCTTAACCATTTGCATCGTACGAGGTACCCCATGCGTCATCATTTCTGATGCATTTTCTGTCACAACGGCTTTAGCACCATACTGCTGATTTAGAATTTGATTAGCAATACCATCTAATGTGTAATCATAGGCTGCCTTCTTTTTTAACCAATCACCAGTTACCCACTTTGTCTGCAATCCTGACCCGTTTTTTGCTGATACTTTTGTTGGTAACTTATGTTCATTAAACTCTGTTGCATTAAAATAGACAGTTTGTCCTTTAACAACATATTGGTAATCTTGCTGCCATTGCACACCTTTCAAGTTGTCTGTATTAACTTTATCTGTGGCATAAACTGCTGTCACTGGATATGTTTGTTCAGCCTGACTTGGTAACATACGATAATAACCTTGCCCAACTGACATTGCGCCTAATGCTAAGGCAAACATAACGGCAATTGAAGACAATATTCGTTGATAATCTGGCAAACGAAAGGCAAGCTGTCCATTAATAAAGCCACGCAATCCATGCAAACTATACGTTGAATTTCGGATCCAATTCGTTAGCATTTTTAACGTTCGACTGACAAACCAGTATGTTCCCAAAACATTTAGTACCAAAATGACAACAAAACCAGATAAGCCAATCTTAACGATATTAGGCATCAAAACATAACTAATCACTAATAAGCCCAGACCAATTAAACCAAGTAATGGATCAATTACCTTGTGTACGATCGGTTGATTAACTTGCTTATTAGCTAATAACAAGGTTAAAGTATCTTGCTTACGCAAACGATGCCGATTATACAAACCATTTAACGTAAATAACACAATGAAAAATACCAATGTAATAATCACTGATTTCATTGAAATAGATTGCCAATGGGCTAATTTCACACCCAAAAGGCTCATTAAGTAGTGACTACTTAACTCTGTTAAAGCAAATCCAATCAGAATCCCAATAATCGTTGCAATAACTCCGATACTTAAAGTTTCTCGCAATAACAAAGAACCGATTTGCTTCTTTGTTGCGCCAAGCATTGACATCAATCCATACTCGGATTGTCGCAATCTTAACAAAAAGCCATTTGCAAAATTTAAATAGACAAAAGTAATTAGTCCTAACAGTACTTCACCAATAACAAAGATAACTGAAATCTGGGACACGACCGAATTGGCTTCTAAAAATGCACGATTCGTGGCCATTGCGCTAAACATATAAAAGATAGCAGCCGAAATAATCAGGCCAACAAACAAAACAATGTAGTCACGCCATTTAGACCGCAATGATTTTAAAGCAATTCCAAACATACGCTCCTCCTAATTGAAATTTCCTAATTCAGATAACACTTGTTGATAGAAAGCTTCTCTTGAACGACTATCACGGCTAATCGTTTTGGTAATTTGACCGTCTGTTAAAAACAAAATGCGTGAAGCAAATGACGCCGAGAAAGCATCATGGGTTACCATGACAATCGAAATGCCTTCATTTTCATTAATCTGGTTCAAATAGTTCATCATTTCGCGTGCATTCTCTGAATCTAACGCACCGGTAGGTTCATCACCAAAAATAAGAGTTGGGTTGTGTACTAAAGCTCGTGCAGCTCCCACTCGTTGTTGCTGTCCTCCAGACAATTCAGTTGGATACTGTTTTAAATAAGACTCAATGTGTAGCAACTCAGCCACTTTTTGAACAGCCTTTTTAATGTCCTTGGGGCTAACTTTTTGCAAAGTGAGTGGTAAACTAATATTTTCTTGAACTGTTAAACTCTCAATTAAATTATAATCTTGAAAAATAAATCCCATGTCTTGCCCACGGAATTTGGCAATTTCGGCATCATTCATTTGCAAAATATTTTTATTATTAATGGTCACCGATCCGGACGAAGGCTGCATTAACGTTGAAAGAATATTTAACAATGTTGATTTTCCCGACCCGGATGGCCCCATGATTGCCACAAACTCTCCCTTGTCGACTGTCAACGATAGATTGTGTAGTACTTCATGTGCCACCCCTGACGTACTTGCATATGTCTTATTTAACTGATTGGCATTTAGAACTGGTTCAGTCATGATTTTTTCTCCTAATTATTATTTCATTTATGTTACAAGCAATACTATACACAATCTAATATTAGATTGTCAAATTATATTTTTCATTTTCAAAAAAATAATGGCTATCAGAATAACTAAACGTTATCCTAATAACCATTACAAAATTAAACTTCTGGCAACTTTAAGTCCTTTGACTCGACTAATTGCAATTTATCAATAAAAATGTATTTCATAATCAGGGCCATCGCAATCGGTACAATGAAGAAAGTTAAGCTAACTCGTAAGCCAATCCCACTACCAGCTGATTCATTCAGAGCTGTAATAGGTCCAATGAACCCTGACATACCGAATCCTGCAGAGAAGGGCGTTCCTGACATACTTAGTACACTAGAAACACCACCCGCAACTGCTGATGCAATTATGACAGGAATAAATAACTTTGGCTTTGACAGCATATTAGCCATTTGAATTTTTGGCGAACCCATGAAATGCGCGATAAATAGGCCCCATGAATTCTCTTTCATACTCATAATAGCTAATACAAGCGAAGCCGTCACAATACCAGTATTAGCGGCACCAGCTCCAATACCCGTCAACCCAATCGCAGTTGCGATACCAACTGAAGATAATGGTGAAACAATCAACACAGCAAAAATAATACCCAACAAGATACCCATAACTAGCGGCGCTGTCTGTGTAGCAGCATCAACGACCGCACCAATCGCATCTTGAATCGCTACCATCACTGGTAATGTTAATAGCCCTAATCCACCACCGACGACCAAAACCGCTAATGGTTCAAACACTGCTCGTAATTGTCCTAATAACTTATGAAAGACAATCGTTACAATACTTGCCATAAATGTTGTTAGCATAATATTCAGAATCACACCTGATCCACTAATAACATACTGTCCACCGTGAACCGTTACGACTCCTGAAGCAATGAATGTTGCCAAGGCCATTGATGCACTTTCAACAGTACCGAACTTAAGCAAAGTTCCCACCGCAAACGCTGCGATAATTGGTAACGCACTTTGCGCTAACGTCACCATCATGGTCAGCGTTTTAACAATCTCTATTTGAGGCATTGCTGCCAATAACTGGCTCACAATTGCTGCTGGAATCAGTGCCACAATAATTCCACTAGCATTTCCATTTAAAATAGCCGAGCCAAATTCTTTTTTACTTAATTTTCGCGCTTCCATATGATTTCTCCTGTTTTTATTCATCCATTATCTGACTGTCATCAGTACTCAGTTTTTCCAAATAAAAAAACTGAGTACTTTCTTTGAAAATACCCAGTCCCGATATGCCTTAACAGCTAATTAAGTCATATTTATTTGGTTCCGGATATTTTCTCTATCCGAAACCTAGCAAAAATGCTTTTGGTCATTTCGGATAGTCACCTAAAAAAACCAAAAGTAAAATACACTGATCCAGTTGTTAACATCTTATGTACCATCATTTTTGCTCCTTTGTTTAATTGATAAGTACAATTTTAATCTATTTTTCATTTTTGTCAACACGTTTTAATCATTATAAATAAAAAAGCGCCGTATATCTACGACGCTTTGTACATAAAATGTACTAGATAGTCATTAGTTTAACTACCACGGGGAATAACTATAGTATATCGATATGCTATAAAATATGCGAATAATCTGTTTATAATTATTTTCTAACAAAGCAAATAAAATGCATAAAAAAATCGCTCTGCGTATCCGCAAGGCGACATGGTGTGGTTGACGACCCACAAAATATTTTTTGATTGTGAAAGCGTTGATGTTGATAAAGAGTCGTCTCATCACCCTCTTACTGCTCGAACTGTTAAATAAGTTATCATTCTCATTTTTTCTGAAGGAGAAGAGTTTTCAGCAAGTTTCTGAGATTAAACAATCATTCGAACAGTAAGAGTGAAATGCGACAATTAACATCCTAACGGTCCCCATCCGCTAGTGTTTCATAATCTTGAGTAGTTTTGCATACGTTCCCCCGTATCCTTAACACATTTATTATTGTAAGCGTTTCCAATGAATTTGTAAACCCCTTACATGAAATTAATTTCATTTTATTGATATGAATGCCATTAATTATATGTATTTATAATTAAATTCTATCAAATATTCTTTGTCCAAAGAAAAAGGAGCTAGAAATCTCATTCCTAGCTCCGTCTTATTCTATTAGTTATTTCTTACTTTGCATACTCGATGGCACGCGATTCACGAATAACAGTTACTTTAATATGGCCTGGATAATCCAAATCGTTTTCAATTTGGTTTCTAATATCACGGGCTAAGACAGTTGATTCAATATCTGAAACAGCTGCTGGTTCTACAATAACACGAACTTCTCGGCCAGCCTGAATAGCATATGATTTTTCAACTCCATCATAATTATTAGCGATATCTTCAAGTTTTTCTAATCGTTTAATATACGATTCTAATGTTTCTCTTCTAGCTCCTGGTCTTGCTGCAGAAATAGCATCGGCAGCCGTTACTAGAATTGCCTCTATAGTTTGTGGTTCATAGTCACCATGATGTGTTGACATTGAGTGAATAACTTCTTTCGATTCTTTATATTTTTTCAGAAGATCCATACCTATTTCAACGTGTGTTCCCTCTACTTCATGATCGACAGCTTTACCTATATCATGTAATAATCCTGCTCTTCTTGCAAGCTTAACATCTACATCTAATTCTGATGCCATAATGCCTGCTAGATAAGACACTTCTATAGAGTGATTTAGTACATTTTGTCCATAGCTAGTTCTATATTTTAGTCTACCAAGTAATTTTATTAGTTCAGGATGTAAGCCATGAACTCCTGTGTCGAAAGTAGCTTGTTCTCCCACTTCCTTAATAATGTTATCTACTTCCTTCTTAGCTTTTTCTACCATTTCTTCAATTCTTGCAGGATGAATTCTTCCATCCACAATCAATTTTTCTAGTGCAATACGTGCCACTTCTCTTCTAATTGGATCAAAGCCAGATAAAATTACTGCTTCTGGGGTATCATCAATAATTAAATCAATACCTGTTAATGTTTCTAATGTACGTATATTTCTACCTTCTCTACCAATTATTCTACCTTTCATTTCATCACTAGGAAGTTGAACAACTGATACAGTAGTTTCTGCAACGTGATCTGCAGCACATTTTTGAATTGAGTAGGCAATTACTTCTCTTGCCTTTTTCTCAGCATCTTCTTTAGCTTTAGATTCAATATCTTTTATCATCATTGCAGCTTCATATTTTGTTTGTTTTTCAACATCACTCAATATAAGCTCACGTGCTTGATCAGAAGTTAAGCCAGATAATTCTTCAAGTTTTTGAACTTGTTTTTGATAAAGGTCGTTAATTTCTAACTCCTTATTATCTAGATCCTTAAGCTTTTTAACTAGTTTTTCATCTTTACGCTCTAAGGACTCTGACTTTTTATCTAAAATTTCTTCTTTTTGTATTAATCTTCTTTCTGTTCGTTGTAATTCATTACGCCTTTCTCTGCTTTCTCTTTCTAGCTCATTACGAAGTTTATGCACCTCTTCTTTTGCTTCTAATAATACTTCTTTCTTTTTAGTTTCATCATCTCTTTAAGCATCTTCTTCCATTTTTTTTGCTATTTCTTCAGCGCTATTAATTTTTCCCTCCGCAATATTTCTTCGAAAAAAATAGCCGACAAGGCATCCGATTAAAATACCAACAAAAATTAAAAGTCCGTTTAAAACAAGTACGTTTGGAATATGTGGACACCTCCTTTTATTAAGTTTTTAATTCCAAGTCATTTCATATATTAATAGCTTTTATCAATAGATACACCTATGATTTGCTTTTATTTTATATCTTTTTTTTATTAGTGTCAAGTTGGAATATAGATAGGGTGTGATGCACAAATAACATTTAGATTATTTCCATAAATAACCTAAGTATACTTATAAAACTAAGAGCCTTACTGTATTTACAATAAAAAAAACTATTAATATAGATTTTATATTAATAGTTTTTTAAATCATATCCACTAGTATTATTCATTAGTTTTCTTCAGCAGCTTCTGAAGAATCATCTTTTTGTAGGTTTCTGTTAACATTTGAAATAGAAGGTAAATTATAATGCTCTCTTATTTTATTTTCAATTTCTAGAGCTATTTCAGGATTTTCTTTTAAAAATTGTTTTCCATTCTCACGTCCCTGACCTAGTCTGTGATCTCCATAACTATACCAAGCTCCTGATTTATTAATGATATCTAAACTAGCAGCTACATCTAATATATCTCCTGTTTTCGAGATCCCTTCCCCATACATGATATCAAACTCGGCTTGTTTGAATGGAGCTGCAACCTTATTCTTTACAACTTTTACCCTAGTTCTACTTCCAATAATATCATTTCCCTGTTTAATAGAGTCAACTTTTCTAACATCTAAACGAACAGAAGCATAGAATTTTAGAGCACGACCACCTGTAGTAGTTTCTGGACTACCAAACATTACACCAATTTTTTCACGAACTT
>JACYYK010002844.1_pt3 | contig 11281 bp, 11 predicted proteins | sample 8236871 | NCBI WGS metagenome assembly JACYYK01 (sample SAMN14103087, study PRJNA606662) | landfill metagenome | isolation source: landfill solid waste inoculated with endophyte fungus Paravalsa indica | place: India:New Delhi, Okhla landfill site | collected 2017-11-05 | reverse complement strand
ACACCAAACTGTTGTGCTAGTTCGTATTCTGAAGGAAGTTTTTCTTTTTCTTTATAGTATCCTTCTTCTATAAGTGATTTAATCCTTTGTAGTACAGTACTAAATGATCCATTATTAGTATTAGATAGCATAGTTTCCCCCAACCATTCTATATCCAATTTAGAATTATTATTACTATCCAATATACCATTTTTAAATATATTAATAAAGATATTTTCGTTTAATCTTGTACTGTTGTTGAATTTTCACTAGCACTTTGCAGTACAGTTCTCGGCTTTGATCCTTCATACGGTCCGACAACCCCTCTTTGTTCCATCGCATCGATTAATCGTGCGGCTCTTGTATACCCGACTCGGAACCTTCTTTGTAGCATGGATACACTAGCACTTTGCATCTCAATTACTAGTGCAACAGCTTCTGGATATAAATCGTCATCTACTTCATCTACTACTTCATTTTCTTCTTCTGGGATCATTTCTTCCTGGTATTGTGCCTTTTGCTGCTCAATACAATGATCCACTACTCTTTCTACTTCATCATCTGATAGAAAAGCACCTTGAATACGTACTGGTTTCGACAGTCCTACAGGAATAAATAGCATATCACCACGACCTAATAGCTTTTCCGCTCCACCAGAATCTAATATCGTGCGTGAATCCGTTTGTGATGATACACTAAACGCTATTCTTGATGGAATATTTGCCTTAATCACACCCGTAATTACATCAACAGATGGTCTCTGGGTTGCAATGACTAAATGAATACCAGCAGCCCTCGCCATTTGCGCAAGTCGAGTAATCGCATCCTCTACATCATTGGAGGCAACCATCATTAAATCTGCTAGCTCATCTACAATCACAACAATATATGGCAATAGGGGTTGATCATCATCTGTATCCCGATTGTGTCTTATAATATAGTCATTATAGCCTTCCAGATTTCTCGTTCCTGTCTCAGAAAATAAATCATATCTCCTCTCCATTTCTGCGACTATCTTCTTCAAAGCTCTAGATGCTTTTTTTGGGTCTGTTACAACAGGTGATAGTAAATGTGGGATACCATTATAAACATTTAGTTCTACTTTTTTAGGGTCGATCATCATCATTTTCACTTCATGTGGCTTCGCATACATGAGAATACTTGTGATCATGCCATTGATACAAACACTTTTACCACTACCGGTAGCTCCAGCTACTAAGAGGTGTGGCATTTTATTCAATTCAGCAACAACTGGTTCCCCTGATATATCCTTGCCTAACGCAAATGCAAGCTTATTTTGAGAAAGAGATTTCTTCGATTCTAATACTTCTCTTAAAGTAACCATTGCCGTTTCCTCATTAGGAACTTCGATACCAACAGCTGATTTTCCAGGGATAGGCGCTTCAATCCTAATATCCTTTGCAGCTAACGCTAATGCTAGATCATCATGTAACCCGACGATTTTACTAACCTTTACTCCTGCCTCTGGATATACCTCATATTTCGTTACAGATGGGCCGACATGCACCTTTGTAACTCTAGCCTTAACCCCGAAGCTTTGGAATGTTTTTTCCAGCTTTCGGACAACTCTTTGAATATGTGATTTTTCTTGTTGCTTCCCACCATGTTTAGGGGATTCTAGAATGTTGATTGGTGGTAATTGGTAATCCTCGTTTTCATAATTAGCCATTGGCAATGCATCTGTTGATATATCTATTTCCTCTTCATCTGTTTCTTGTTGAATTGCTTGTATAGGTGTTTCTTGAGTAGCTTCTTCGATTTCCTCTTCCGCTGTTAATTCATTAGAGGAATAGGCAATGGATGGGAAATCCTCGATCACCTCTTGAGCTTCCTCTTCTTCCTTTTCTTGATTTTTTTGTCGCTTTCCATCTTTTTTCTTTTGGATCGTTTCCTTTATTCCATTCCATTTCTTTTGGCTAAATTGTTTCATACTATCTAATACTTTCCTGATTAAATCCCCCATGGAGAAATTAGCAAATAACATGATCCCAATAACCATCATAAAAATAGCAGAGATCTTTGCGCCAATATTCGAAAATAGAAAGTAGGTAATGGATAATAGAAAGGCACCTACCATTCCACCACCTAAATATTCAGCGGACCTTTCGTCTCTTATGTATTCGACAATAAAGCTAAAGCTTTGACGCAAAATCGATGGATATTGATTATTCGGATATATCGCTTCAAATGTCTGTATATGGCTAATAAGTAGGATGCCAGCAAGGACGATATAGGTACTTAGCCACTTTCTTGTTGTAAGAATTGGCATTTTTCGTTTTGCCATCAAATAAATACCGATAAAGAAAAATAAAATCGATACAACAAAATACCAATACCCAAAGAAAAAGCGGAAGATGTTTTCTAATAATGCAGACACGGCACCTTCACGGATCATGGCTGCACCACTTCCGAAAATGGCTAAAAAGATAAATAATAATCCATACAATTCGATTTTTATATTTACTTTTAAGGATTGTTTCTTCTTACGTCTTTTTTTCTTACGAGCCATTCTCTCCACTCCTAAATAGTACTAGCTTAATAGAATGTAAATGCTAGACAGTATAGTTCTTCCTTTAACTAGAAGCAACCCTTGCCATATTATTTGAGGCAAGGGCTTTGTTATACTCATTATAGCATAAACTTGTTTACAGAACGAACATTCTCTCAAGAAATTATAGAATTGCCTTTGATAATAGAACCAGGACTGAATTCAGCTAGTAAGAAATCATTTGGATCAGTTGACAACAACTGTACAAGTCTCATATCACCATTATCTAATTTTTCCATTAAACATTGTTTATTTTTATAAGTAATACATTGATATTTTTGATGTTCGCTTACTTCTACCGGATACATATCCTCATAACTAAGTGGCGTATAATGCATTATTGCACCAACTCCTTCGGTCCTTTGTTTTGGTCGATTAACTCATTTAATTTACTCATCGCGCCACTTATCCCACCAACTTCATTAATTAATCCATATTTCACGGCATCTTTTCCGACAACATTTGTTCCAATATCACGAGTTAAGTTCCCCTTATCAAACATTAACTCTTTAAATTTCTCTTCCTCAATATTGGAATGAGTGGTAACAAATTGAATGACTCTTTCTTGCATTTTGTCAATGTATTCAAAGGTTTGGGGTACACCAATGACAAGGCCTGTTAAACGGATAGGATGTATCGTCATCGTGGCAGATGGCGCAATAAAAGAATAATCCGTGGCAACAGCAATCGGAACCCCAATCGAATGTCCGCCACCTAATACTACGGAGACAGTTGGCTTTGACAAGGATGCAATCATTTCAGATAAAGCAAGTCCAGCCTCTACATCTCCCCCAACTGTATTAAGAACTACGACCAATCCTTCAATCTTTGGATTTTGTTCCACGGCTATAATCTGTGGAATAAGGTGTTCATATTTCGTTGTTTTATTTTGAGGGGGTAATTGGATATGTCCCTCAACTTGTCCAATAATAGAAAGGACATGAATATTCGAATCAGGTGCATTCGGTACACTTGCTTGACCTAATTGCTGTATTTTGTCAACTAAGGATGATGTCTGATTATCTTTTCCTTTTGTTTCTTCTTTCTCATTTTGCATCAAAAAAACCCCTTTCCTTATACTATTCATTAGTATAAACAAGGGGGTTATTTTCATACGAGTATCGAACAAAAGGATAAGAAGCTTCCCAACTAAGTGTCGTTCTGCCCTTTATTGAATGGATTCCAACACTCGAAACAAAGTTTGTTCCTCTAAGGCGGACAGTGGAACTAGAGGCAGTCTTACGGAGCCTACATCTATCCCATTCTTTGCAAGGGCAGCCTTAACAGGTGATGGAGAAGGCGCCATAAACAATGCTTTCATTACTGGCAATAACTCTCTGTGTAAATCAGCTGCTTTTTTGACCTTTCCTGATTCATATAAGGAAATCATTTGTTTCATTTGTGTACCGATGATGTGGGAGGATACAGAAACCACTCCTGCACCACCAATAGATAAAATTGGCAACGTCATACTGTCATCACCACTATAAACAGTAAAACCTTCACTTGCATGTTCGAGTACAGCAACAATCGCGTCCAAGTCTCCACTTGAATCTTTTACAGAAACAATATTATCAATTTGCGAAAGTGCTATTATCGTATCTGCATTTAAATTCACTACCGATCTTGATGGTATATTGTAGAGCATAATCGGGAGGGGGGTTTCCTTTGCAATAGCTGCAAAATGATGATATAAGCCCTCCTGACTAGGCTTATTATAGTATGGAGAAACTAACAAAAAAGCATCTACACCGATTTGTTCTACTTCTTTCGTTAACTCAATAGAAGCTTTTGTGTTATTGTTTCCTGTTCCAGCAATAATCGGGATTCGTCCATTTACTACTTTAACTACATGTTCAAATAATGTTAGCTTTTCCTTGTGTGAAAGGGTTGGAGATTCACCAGTAGTTCCACAAACGATTAAACCATCTGTTCCATTTTCGAGTAAATGCTCGATAATTTCCGTTGTTTTTTTGAGATCTAGTTGATTGTTTTGATCAAATGGTGTAACCATTGCGGTAAGTAATCTTCCAAAATCCATCTCATCCTACTCCCTTCCCATTCCTTCTAGTTCTTGCTTATACAAACAGTGGGATCTCCCTTATTCATAATTAGGTAAGATCTATCAAAATGCATCTTCAGATTATTTCTTAGTAGCATCTAATTGAAAAGCAACATGCAAGGCATTGATGGCTGTTTCCAGTTGTTCACTTTTCACTAATACCCAAATGGTTCGATGACTATCTGCCGATTGGAAAATGGGGATATGATGTTTTGTTAAAGTTTGGACGATTTTCGATGTGACTCCAGGTAAACCTGACATCCCTGCACCAACTAAAGAAATTTTAGCACAATTTTTGTTTAGTACAGGATCTAATCCAAGCTCTTCTAAAACTTGCATCGCTTTTTTCTCGTACTGATCAAGGATCGTGTAGGTAACTCCACTTGGTGAAATATTAATAAAATCAACAGAAATACCAGCATCAGCCATTGCCTTAAATACTTTTACATGCAACTGCTCTGGTTCATTTGGTGCTTCTACTTTTATTTGTGTTAAGTGATCCACATAAGCAATCCCTGTAACAAACTGGTCTCTTACTTCATTGTGCTCATTGCCCATTTCTGTTGTTGTAATGAGCGTACCTTCTTCTGTTGTTAATGTGGATCGAACACGAATTGGTATATTTGCTTGCATTGCTATTTCTACTGCTCGCGGATGAATAACTTTTGCTCCTTGATAGGCTAGATTACAAACTTCCGTATAACTTACTTTTTCCAGCTTGCGTGCAGTTGTTACCATTCTCGGATCTGCTGTCATAATACCATTAACATCAGAAAAAATATCGACATATTCTGCCTTTAAAGCAGCCGCTAGTGCTGTGGCAGAGGTGTCACTTCCCCCTCTGCCGATAGTGGTAGTTTCAAATTGGTCTGTTCTTCCTTGAAATCCTGCTACGACAACAACCTGATGTTGGTACAACAATGATTGAAGATTCTTCGTATTCACTTCCTTAATTTGTGCATTAGTAAATTCACTAGTTGTTACAATTCCAGCTTGAGCACCAGTAATAGCCATTGAATGAATGTCTTGCTGTAAAAGCTCATTGGAAAAAACAACTGCTGAAATGGTTTCACCACAAGACAGTAGCATATCTTTTTCCTTAGGAGACAGACTTGTAGACTGTTCTCCAATTAAATGTAGTAAAGAATCTGTTGCATATGGATCTGGATATCTTCCCATTGCTGATACGACTACTACTACTTTTTTTTCATCTTCTACAGCACGCTTAACATGCTGAATGGCTAAATTTCGAACATTTTTATCACGTACGGAAGTACCTCCGAACTTTTGAACCACAATTTCCAATAGCTACACCTCTAATTTTTAGAGCCAATTATTTTTAATTAATGATTCTGCGATTTGGACAGAATTCCATGCAGCTCCTTTTAGTAAATTATCTGAAACGATCCATAAGTGGAACCCATTGTCATGATCTAAGTCTTTACGGACACGCCCTACAAAGACTTCGGCCTTACCTGCTGCAGATAAAGGTGTTGGGTATACCTGATTTGCCGGGTCATCCTCTAGTACGATACCATCTGCTTCTTTGATCGCATTCTGGATATCTTTCACACTAATGTTCGCATCATCTACTTCAATATAAACACTTTCTGCATGTGCAGAGAAGAATGGTAATCTTACACAAGTTGCTGCAACACTAATACTATCATCATGCATGATTTTTTTCGTTTCATTGATCATTTTTACTTCTTCAAATGTATAACCATTGTCCTGAAAAACATCAATTTGTGGTAGGGCATTAAAAGCAATCGGATAATGATGCTTTTCTCCACCTACAGGGAGGATTTCAGGATTCAACTCTTCTCCATTTAAATATGCTTGCGATTGTGTTTGTAATTCATCGACTGCCTTTGCACCGGCACCTGATACAGCTTGATAGGTTGATACGATAATTCTTGAAAGTCCAAATCTATCTTGAATAGGTTTCAGAGCAGCAACCATTTGAATAGTAGAGCAATTAGGGTTAGCAATGATACCATTATGTTTCTCAATGTCATTCTCATTTACCTCTGGAACTACAAGTGGAACATCTGGGTCCATTCGGAAGGCACTAGTATTATCCACCACTACTGCGCCTCTTTTTACTGCTTCATGAGCAAGCTGCTTGGAAACAGATCCCCCTGCTGAAAACAAGGCAATTTGTATTCCTTCAAAGCTTTCTGGAGTAGCCTCTTTAACCATGTAGGTTTCTCCTTTAAATTCTACTTCCTTTCCAGCAGAACGTTTTGAAGAAAGCAAATGTAATTCATTTATTGGAAAGTTTTTCTTTTTAAGTGTTTCTAGCATTTTTTCTCCAACTGCACCAGTAGCACCTACTACTGCAACATTATACCCTTTTGTAGTCATTACGATATGTCCCCTTCCCTATATGTGCATGTTTTTTTGATATTCTTCCCTATTTTAACATAATCAGCGGCATACTTTAATTATTTCATCATATTTATTCATTTCTTGCAATAATAACTGGTTGTATTTGTTTAAATTCTAAAGCAGTTTCAATCGTTTCAGCTATTTGAGTCATATCTGCAACTAAGGAGTTTGGTTTTTTGATAGGATCATCCTGACCAAAGGGTACAAAATAAATAAGTTTTGTTGCCATTAATCGCATGAGATTAACGCCATTTAATCCTAATGCATCATTTGTAGACACTGCTAAAACGACAGGTTTTCCATTTCTAATAGTTGCTTTCGTTGCCATCAACACGGCTGAATCCGTAATCGCATTGGCAAGACGACTCATCGAGTTTCCTGTTAATGGAGCTAGAACCATGCAATCTAACGGCTCTTTTGGCCCTAATGGTTCTGCGTCTACTATACTTGCAACCGGCTCACGTCCTGTTATTTCCCTTAGTTTATTCATATGATCATCAGCTTTCCCAAATTTCGTATCTGTCTCTTTAAACGTATTGGAAACAACTGGTACAATCTCGGCACCTAATGCTATTAATTTTTCGATTTCAGGAAAGACTGCGGCATAGGTACAATGAGACCCAGTTAAGCCAAACCCAATTTTTTTACCTTTCAAATCCACCATTATGATTACCTCCTATAAGTCAATGTTACATGGTGACGAAGCTACAAAAAGTGCTTGCTCACGCTTTTATTAGTGCTAATGCCCATTATATGTTCCTTGTGTTCCATCGGTGACTTAAAGGTAGGCACTGGTTGTGTTTAAAAGATATGTTTCAACTTGTTTCTTCTAACAGTTTTTCAATCGTATTGGCTAATATTTCACCAGCAGTTTTAGGTGCCACTAATCCCGGCAGGCCGAGTGCGTGAATAGCTTGCATGCCTCTTTTTTTGGCGAAATTGAAATCAATTCCACCCGGCTTCGATGCAAGGTCAATAATTAAAGCATTACTGGACATTCTTTCTAGTATCGCTTCATCAACTACTAATGCTGGAATTGTATTGATTAATATTTCACATGAAGCAATTGCTTTTGCACTGTCTTTTATGGAGCAGGTTTCATATCCCTGTTCATATGCTCGAGAAAGTTCTGTTTCGCTTCTTGAAACAACGGTAACGTTAGCTCCAAGGCCTGAAAATGTTTTGGCTGTCGTTTTTCCTACTCTACCAAAACCATAAACAAAGACATTTGCATGATGTATGGTTATATCGGTATGTTTTATAGCTAGCATAATTGCTCCTTCAGCTGTTGGTATGGAATTATAAATCGCAATATCATCGCGTTCCATCAATTTAGTTAAATAAAGATTTTCACACCATGAATCTAATGTTTGGTTTGAAATTCCTGTAAAGACGATACAATGCTTCGGTAATTTCTGAAACCATTCCTTAGATAATTGTATTTTGCGATTAGAAAATACAGCTTCCACAAAGCCTTTATCATCAATCCCGGTTATTGGTAAAACAATCGCATCATATATAGAAGGGTTCAGCTCGTCGATCAAAGCTTGGCGTACCCCTGTATAACTTTGTTCCACTTTTTCAAAACCTACGATCTCTATATCTAACCATTCCCATTTATGGAGAGCATGTATCAATGGTAAGTATCTCGCATCACCACCAATAATGGCCATTTTCTTTTTCTTTTGCATTCTTTCACCTCACCAGTCAAAATTCGTCCATCTAACTTATTTTATGATTTTGATTTTTAGAAGTGCTTCTCACCTAGCCTATTAGGCCTGTTCCCTTAAGAATAAGCAAAAGCCCAATAAGATTCACTTATTGAGTGAATGACTTTATTGGGCGTGCTATCTTCCTATAAAGATCGTTATCTCCCAAGGATTGACTTAATCTGTTTCTACAATAATCATGTCATCTCCGATTTTCTTTATTTGTTTCCAATTAATTCTTGAGTACACTTCTGATTTCTTGAAACCAAACATGCGGTATTGAGGAACAGTGAAGCTTAATATTTGACCGGTTTTCTCATCAATTTCAAGATCTGTTTGACCTAGCACTCCCAATCTAGTTCCTGTTGACAGATCGATCAATTCCTTATTACTCAAATCATGAAATCGCATCAACTCACCTCATATTGTTGATTTTATTTATTTCGGTATTATAACAGCACTGCTCGGCCTTGATAATGATAGACGATCAATTAAGTCAACTATTTCCGTAATCTCGACTTGATCGATGTCTTGTATAACATCCTCCATCGTATCGTGATTTTTTAACAGAAGTTCATTTCTTGCATTTCGACTCATCTTACTATTGGTGCTCTCCAAGCTCATCAAATACATACCTTTTAATTGCTGCTTACTATTGGTGAATTCTTTATTCGTTATACCATTTGCCATAATATCTTCTAATATTCTATTGATCATTTCACGAACCATTTCTAATTGATTAGGGGAAGTCCCTGCATATATTGTTAGAAGACCTGAATCAATAAATGCGCTATGAAAGGAATAGATAGTATAGGCCATGCCATGCTCTTCCCTAATTTCCTGAAAAAGCCGTGAACTCATACTCCCACCCAAAATATTATTAAAGATTAACAGAGGATAAATCTGGTCACTTTTGGCATTAACTCCTTCAAAGCCTAAACATAAATGGCTCTGCTCCGTGTCTTTTCTTTTAGAAACCGTTTCTGGAAAAAAGATTGGCTTTGTAACATTCTGGCTAGTTGACTCTACTTCGTTAAAAGTGAATAATTTCTCGATTTCGTAAATGAAGGATGCCTCTATATTGCCAACAATGGAAATAACCATATTCTCTGGTTGATAATGCTGCTTGTAGAACGCAAATAAATCATTTTGAGAAAAATGTGTGATCGTGTCCTTTGTTCCTAGAATTGGATAGGATAATGGATGGTGCTGATAAGTGGATGTCGCTAAGTAATCATGTATAATATCGTCCGGAGTGTCTTCTGTCATACTGATTTCTTCTAAAATCACTTTCTTTTCGCGCATAATTTCGTTTTCATCAAACACGGAATGCATCACCATATCAGCTAAAATATCCATAGCAACATCGATATGCTCATCGAGAACTTTTGCATATAGACAGGTATATTCTTTGGAGGTAAATGCATTAATTTCGCCTCCAATTGCATCAAAGGCTTCTGCAATATATTTTGCATGATATTTTTTTGTACCTTTAAATAACATATGCTCAATAAAGTGTGATATACCATTCATTTGTTTACTTTCATTTCTTGATCCCGTTTTGATCCATATTCCAATCGTGATGGACCTTACTGTATTCATTGGCTCTAATACAATTCTTAAGCCATTATTACATGTATGTCGATATAACAATCCCTAATCCCCCTGACTACTTCACCTCTTGGTTGGCAACTGCTCGGACATATTTAAAGCCATAGTAGTTTTTCTCATCGATATCTCATTTGCTAAAATATATCCTTCATAATGAAAAAAGAAACTGGTTTGCCAGCTTCTTCTTTCCTATTGATTCTTTTCTTTTTGTTCCATTAACACGGCTTTGCGAGATAAATTAATTCTTCCCTGACGATCAATTTCTTTCACTTTTACCATAATCTGATCACCAATAGCGACAACATCTTCCACTTTTCCAATTCTCTCCTCAGCAAGCTCTGAAATGTGAACAAGTCCTTCTTTGCCTTTAAATAGCTCAACAAATGCTCCGAACTTTTCAATACGTTTGACTGTTCCTAAGTACATTTGGCCAACTTCTACTTCTCTCACAATATCTTCGATAATTTTCTGTGCTTTTTTATTCATTTCCGTGTCAGCAGAAGAAATGAAAATGTGACCATCCTGCTCAATATCGATTTTAACGCCTGTTTCTTCAATGATTTGATTAATTTGTTTTCCACTTGGTCCTATGACATCTCGAATCTTGTCTGGATTAATATCCATCGTTAGGATTTTTGGAGCATAGTTAGATAGCTCATTCTTCGGTTCACTGATTGTATCTAGCATATGGGATAAAATATGCATGCGTCCTTTTTTCGCTTGAGTTAGGGCTTCCTCTAGAATTTCTTTCGATAACCCTTCAATTTTGATATCCATTTGTAAGGCTGTAACACCTTTTTCCGTACCAGCTACTTTAAAGTCCATATCGCCCAAAAAGTCTTCCATCCCTTGAATATCTGTTAAGATCGTATAATCATCTCCCGACTTTACAAGTCCCATTGCAATACCAGCAACAGGGGCTTTGATCGGTACTCCTGCATCCATCATTGCTAGTGTACT
>JACYYK010004860.1_pt1 | contig 11282 bp, 9 predicted proteins | sample 8236871 | NCBI WGS metagenome assembly JACYYK01 (sample SAMN14103087, study PRJNA606662) | landfill metagenome | isolation source: landfill solid waste inoculated with endophyte fungus Paravalsa indica | place: India:New Delhi, Okhla landfill site | collected 2017-11-05 | reverse complement strand
TACCCGCCGTTGTCGACGATGACGAAGGGAATGCCCAGTCCCAGCTCGGCCGCGGTCATGAGCTCCTGGATGGAGAACATGGCCGCACCGTCGCCGAGGATGCACACGACCGGTCGCGCCGGATCGGCGAGCTTCGCCCCGAGCGCGGCGGGAATGCCGTAGCCCAGGGTCGCGAATCCGGGCATGTACAGCAGCTGATCGGGCGTGCTCGCCGTCAGCGCGTGCACCGTGCCATCGTAGGTGACCTGCGAGGAGTCACCGGCGATGACGACGTTCGCTCCCGCACCGTCTTCGACGAGCCGGGTGACCCTGGCCCCGATCGCGTCGAAGTCGAAATCGGTGGCCCAGCTCTGCCGGATCCGGGTGACCCGATCGGCCCCGGATTCCCTCGCCGAGGCGGCCGATCCGTGCGAGTCGGACGAAGCCGTCCCGTTTTCCCTCGCCGAGGCGGCGGTGGCCGTTGCTGACTCGAGCGCGGTCATGAGCGCGGTGAGGAACTCCGCGGTGTCCGCGCAGGCGAGGATGTCACCGGGCAGGTTCTTATTCAGCTGGTCGGGGTCGATATCGCAGCGGATGACGGTCTGCCGGGCAGAGTCATCACGGACGCCGATGCTCGTCTGCGCACCGATGACTCCGCCCCAGAGGTCGGAGTCGGCCAGTTCGGATCCGAGCACGATGAGCACATCGGCGGCCGCGGATTCGGCCTGCACGCTGGGGAAGCGCACGTTGGAACCCAGAGACAGCGGATGCGTCTCGGACACGATGCCCTTGCCGTTGGCGGTCGTCGCCAGGGGAGCGTCGAGGGCCTCGATGAGACGGGCCACCTCGGCGTGTGCTCTCCTGGCACCGCCGCCGGCGATGACCAGCGGACGCTTCGCCGCGCGGATCGCTTCGGCCGCCCGGGCCACGACATGTTCATCGAGTCCGGGGCGGCGGCCCGCGAACGGGACCGGCACGCTGCCGTTCCATGCTCCCTCGAGTACGTCGAGGGGAACCTCGATGTGCACGGGTCCGGGACGGGCCGAGTCGAACATGGCGAACGCCTCGGCGACGGCCTGCGCAGCTCCTTCGGCGGTGCGGGTGCGCTGGGAGGACACGAGAAGGCGATTGAGGGCGCCCGAGGAGTCCTTCGTCTCGTGCAGCATTCCGACGTCTGCGCGCTCGAACCCGGTGGGCACACCGGGGGAGAGGATGAGCATCGGCCGGGACTCGGCATAGGCGGTCGCGGCGGCGGTGATGACGTTCGTCAGGCCCGGACCCGAGGTCGTGATGACGACCCCGGGCTTGCCGGAGACGAGGAAGTACCCGTCGGCCCCGTAGCCTGCTCCCTGCTCGTGGCGGGGAGTCACGGCACGGATCCCGAACTCCGGCAGATGCCGGTAGAACTCGAGATTATGGGTGCCGGGGATGCCGAAGATCGTGTCGACACCGTGGGCGGCCAGGGTGGCCACCACGGCACGACCGCCGTTGCGGACGGTGTTCTCGGTGCTCATGGTCAGACTCCGAGGGCGGTGCCGGACGGACCGGAGGGAGCAGTGACTCCGTTGTTCTCCGCCGCCCACAGGGACAGGACCTCGTAGCCGACATGGGCCGCGGCGAGTCCAGTGACCTCGGCATGGTCGTAGGCCGGGGCGACCTCGACGATCTCGGCGCCGACGACGTTGAGTCCCTGGAGGCCGCGGATCGAGTTGAGCAGCTCACGGCTGGTCATTCCGCCTGCCTCGGGGGTGCCGGTGCCGGGTGCGGCCGCGGGGTCGAGGACGTCGATGTCGACGGACAGATAGACCGGAGCGTCGCCCAGGCGTTTGCGCATCCGGGCGACGACGTCCTGGACGGAGGTGAACTGGTATTCGTCGCTGCGGATGATCTGGAAGCCGAGCACCTCATCGTCCTCGAGGTCCTTCTTCCCGTAGAGGGGACCGCGGATGCCGATGTGCATCGAGGCCGTCATATCGATGAGGCCCTCTTCGCTGGCGCGGCGGAAGGGAGTGCCGTGCGTGTAGGGCGCACCGAAGTAGGTGTCCCAGGTGTCCAGGTGCGCATCGAAGTGGAGGACGGCGATCTTGCCGTGCGTCTTGTGCAGGGAGCGCAGGTTGGGCAGGGCCAGGGTGTGGTCACCACCGAGGGTGAGCAGCTTGGCCCCATCGGCGCGCATGGCGTCGGCGTTGGCTTCGACGGTGGTGATGGCCTCTTCGATGTCGAAAGGGTTGACGCCGAGGTCACCGCAGTCGGCGACCTGCTGCCAGGTGAACGGGTGGACGTTCGTGGCCTGGTTGTAGGGACGCAGCAGCTTCGAGGACTGGCGGATGTGAGCCGGTCCGAAACGGGCGCCGGGACGGTAGCTGACGCCGGCGTCGAAGGGGATGCCGATGACTTTGACGTCGATCTTCTCGCCGGGGCGCTCGGCTTCGACCTCGTCGATGCGCGGCAGCAGTCCGAACGTCGGGGGTCCTGCGTAGCGGGGTGTCTTGCTGTAGTCGGCTGGGCCGAGCGGCTGAGACGTCACTGGCTTTCTCCTTCGTCGTGGCGGTTGACCGGATCCGGGCGGGCCGGTGGTCGTGCCCTCAGCCTAGGACGTGGCTCACACAACACCGATATCCAGAGCGGCGCATTTGACATCGCTGTTATCCAGATTGGATAGAATCAGGTGCATGGTCACCTTGGAACAGATCTGGTCACGCACCGAACTCGCTCTCGACGTCATCGTCGATTCGCCGACGGCTGCGGACCAGGAGGTCACGATCGTCCATTCCTCGGAGCTGCCGGAGGTCGACGAATGGCTTGCCGGCGGTGAGGTGCTGCTGACGATCGGGGTCGGTCAGGACCTCGGCGGGGACACCGTCGGGGACTATGTGCGCCGGCTCAAGTCCGTGGGCGTCCATGCGCTCGGCATCGGTCTGGGCTCCGACCTTCCGTGGAAGCAGGTCCCGCCGAAGCTCATCGCCGCCGCGCAGGAGGAGGAGCTGGCGCTGTTCGGGGTGCCCGAGCCTGTTCCGTTCGTCGCCGTCGTCGATGCCTTCACCCGGATGCGCGAGGCGGAGACGAACCGAGAGCTGACCCGGGCGAGCAGCGCGGCTCGTCGTTTCGCGACCGCGTTGGCGGGTGTCGGCCCCGCGGCCCTGGTCGCCGACCTGGCGGAGACGCTGGAGGCGCCGGTCCGGTTCGTCTCGCCCACCGGCAGGGCGCTGAGCGGGGACGATGCCGAAGAAGACGTGCGTTCGGCGCTCATCGAGGAGTCATTGAAACCGACTTCGGGGCCTCGTCTGATTCGCACCGGTGCGCGAATCGTCGAGGCCGTTCCGGTCGGGGGTGACCATCCGCTCGGGTGGATTCTCACCCCCGCCGAGGCGGCCGGATCTCCGAAGACGCGTGCCCTGCTGCTGTCGACCGCTTCGGCCCTGTTGGCGATGACGCTGGCAGACCTGCCCGTTCCCTCCGGTGGTGCACCGCTGTTCGACACCGACCTGAGCGAGGTTGAAGCGCGCGAGGAGTGGACTCGGGTGACGGGTCTGGCACCGGTGGCGACCGTCGGGATGCACATCTTCGGCGGGGTCCGCGGGGACTCGGCTGAACGCCTCATCGCCGATATCGTCGGTCGGAGTCTGCTCACCCGCTCCGGTTCGCTGCTCGGGGTCGTCGGTGCGCAGGAGGCCGGGGTCGATGAGCTGGTGACGAAGGCCGCCGAGGTCACCGGCCTGGACGCGCTTGCGCAGAAGAGGCTGCCGCTGGAACAGCTCCATCACACGTGGATGCTGTGGCGGACGCAGCATGAGTCCGAAGCCTCCGAGGTCAGGGCCCTGCTGTCCGCAGTCGATGAGGAGGCTGCCGACCGATTCGTCGAGCGCATCCTCGGCGAGCTCTTTCGGGCCCGCGGCGGCCAGGAGCTGTTGGAGACCCTGCGGGTCTTCATCGCCGCGTCCGGGGCGCGGGAGCGCATCGCCGCCGAGCTGGGAGTCCACCGGCACACGGTGCGGGCGCGGTTGGCGAAGATCGAGAAGCTGCTCGGCCGCGACCTCAGCCGCGCCGAAACGCGGCAGGCGGTGTCGATGGCCCTCGAGCTTGCCGAACTCTAGGCGTCGCTCTCACCGACTGCTCGGCACAGTGTTCTGTGCGGCTGTGCCCGCTGACTACTCCGCGAAGTGTTCGACGCGGAAGCGTTCGGCGATCTCGAGCACCCGGGCGAGAGCCTCGTCTTCACCGATGCTGATACGCACTCCGGTACCGAGATTGCGCACCGCTACGGCTTGTTCGACACACGCATCTTCGAAGGCATCGGATTTCTCGCCCAGCGGCAGCCACACATAGTTCGCCTGTGCCTCGGGCACATCCCAGCCTTGTTCGCGCAGCGCAGCTGCGAAGGCATCGCGGGTCTGTGCGATTTCGCCGGCCCGCTCGATGACCTCATCCCAGTGTTTGAGGGATTCGAGGGCGGCAGCCTGGCTGAGGTCGGTGACGCCGAAGGGGATGACGGCCTTGAGGAGCCCCTCGATGACCGGCGGATGGGCGACGGCGTAGCCGACGCGCAGTCCGGCGAGTCCGTGCGCCTTGGAGAAGGTGCGGAGCAGAACGAGATTCGGATAGTCGCGGACGAGACTCAGTCCATCGGCTCGGCCGGGTGCGGTGGCGAACTCCCAGTACGCTTCGTCGAGGGCGACGAGGACGTGGGCGGGCACCTTGTCGAGGAATGCGCGGACCTCGTCATCGCGCAGCACCGGTCCGGTCGGATTGTTCGGTGAGCAGAGGATGATGAAGCTGGTGCGATCGGTGATCGCCTCAGCCATCGCATCGAGGTCGTGGCGCCCGTCCGCTGTCAGCGGCACCTCGTGGCGAGTCGAACCGACGAGACCGGTGGTCTGCGGATACATCTCGAACGACGGCCACGGATAGATCGCCTCGGTGGTGGCGTCCGACGTGATCTGGGTCAGTGCGACGAGCAGTTCGCTGGCACCGGTGGTGACGACGAGCTGATCCAGCCCGACACCGAGGCGGTCGGCCAGTCCCTCACGCAGAGCCCGCGCCGCATCGTCGGGGTAGAGCGCGGGGTTCGTCGCATGAGCGACCATGGCGTCGAGGACGGCCGGCAGAGGGGGCAGAAAATTCTCGTTCGAGGAGAGCTTGAATGACTCGAGACCGTCGACCTGGCGCGGAGGTTTGCCCGGAATATACGGCGGGAAGGTCTCCAGGGCGGGCCGCAGACGGGGTGCGGCTGTGGTGGAGGCAGAAGCTGAGGCGGCGGCGTCGGAGTCGTTCATGGACTCATGATGTCACAGGGCATCACCGCCGCCACCACTCGCTGGGGCGATCAGGTCCTCGCGCTGTCGATCACCAGGGTTTCTCCGGGGTCGACCGGCCTCCGTCTCCGCCGGGACCCTGCTGACGCTGGTGCCGTTCGGAGTCCTCACGGCGCTTCTCCAACTCGTCACGCTTCTTCTCGCGTTCGGACTTGCCCGATGAATCGTCCGGCTTCTCCTCCTCGCTGGATTCCTGGCCCTCGTCTCCGGAGGATTTTTCGTCCCCGGAGTCCTGGTCCTGCGAATCCTTGTCATCGGACTCGCTGTCGTCGGTTCCCTCTTCCTTGGCCTTCTCGCCCTGCTTCTTGTCCTCGACGCGTTCCTTCGCCTGGTTGCTCTTCTGCTTCTCTTCGCTCTTCTTCGGCTGACACTCCTCGGGAGCGTCTTCGAGGGTCTTCAGCGAACGGTCGTAGAGTTCCTGCGATTGGTCGGGGTCCTGCGAAGCGATCTGATCCGCCTGCTTCTCATAGACGTAGGACAGGTTGATCCGCACAGCGCATTCGGCCGAGGTCGGAGCGATCTCCAGAGCGGATTCGAGATCGGTCTGGGCGGCATCGAAGTCGCCGACGGCAGCCTCGGCGGTGCCGCGGTTGAAGTAGCCGATATGGCGCTGGAACGGGCTGACCTTGAGGAACGCCGTCGCTGCTTTCTTCGCACCGGGGAAGTCATTCGAGGTGTATCGGACCTGCGAAGCGGTTCCGAAGTAGGTGGCCATCGCGATATAGCCGAACACCAGGGCGAAGATGGTGCCGAGGATGAGGTTGATCTTCGTGATCCGGCGCAGCCGTGACCACAGATTTTTCAGGCGGCTCATCGCGGACCTCCCTGGTAGGGCACCGGCTGGTAGGGAACCGATCCGCCGGGACCAAGCGGACCTCCGGGACCGGGCGGGCCGCCTCGGCGAGGGCGCTTCGGGGTGATCGCCTTGAGGCGCAGATATTCGCGGACTCCGAAGACGAGCTCCACGGCGATCCATGCGAAGACGAGGATGAGCGGAACCCAATAGTATTCGTCGACGGTGACCCGGCCGTCCTTCTTCACCAGGGCCTGATCGTATTTCGGGGCGGTGTAGACGTTGGAGATCGGACCGTTGCCGTCGCGGTGGTGGTAGTCGACTCCGAGGTCCGAGGCGATCTGGCGCAGGTTGCCCTCGTCGATCTTCGAGACCCCAGGGTTGCCGTTGCGGTCCTGGACGTATTCGGACGGTGACTGATCGTCGTCGGGGTCATCGGGGTCGCCGATCCCTGGGGCATTGCCGGGATCGCCGACGCCGGACCCGTAGCCGAACGGCTGGCTGTCGCGCATCTTCCCACCTTGCTGGGTGCCGTATCCGAAGGCGGCTCCGCTGTCGATGCGGGAGGCGAAGGGCGACCATGATTCCGGATTCTCCGATACGGTCTGCTCACCGTCTCCGAAGTAGAACACGACGTTCTTGTTCTCAGGACGATCCTCATCGTTCGAGGTCATCCGCTTGTCGAGCTCCTCACCGGCCTCGGTGATCGATGATCCCCTGGAGTTCATCGACGATTCGGGCTCGAGCACGTCGACGGCGGAGGCGAAGGCGGCGTGATCGGTCGTCAGCGGCATCACGGTGGCCGCGGTCGAGGCGAAAGTGATGATGCTCATCCGAGTGCCGGGGAAGGCATCGGCGAGTTCGAGCATGTCCTTCTTGACCCCTTCGAGGCGGGTGCTGTCCCCGTCGAAGTCCTCGGCGGCCATCGACGTCGTGACATCGACGACGAAGTACACATCGGCTCGTGCCTCGTATTCTTCGGTCGATGACTTGATCGGAATGCCGGGGCGCGCCAGCGCGAGCGCGAGCACGGCGACGACACCCATGCGGGCGAACCACTTCCAGCGTGCTCCGTCGCCGCGGATGGCCGGGATGATGCACACGGTGAGCAGGGCGAGGACGATGAAGCCCCAGCCGAACCAGGTGAAGACGGGATCGAAGATCATGATTTCGTCCTCCACGCCAGCACGAACACTCCGGCCAGGCCGAAGACGGCGATTCCGAGCGGAACCACCGGCATATCGTGGACGATCGTGTACGAACGTCCGGGGGTGTTCTCAGCTTCCTGGCTCTGGATCTCTTCGACGATGCGGTCGATCGTCGACGCCGAGCCCATATCGAACTGTTCGCCGCCGGTGCGGTCGGACACGGAACGCAGCTCCTTCGTCTGAGTGGTCGTCAGCACCGAGGGAGGGGAGAGGCTGTAGACGCGGACCTTCGCGTCGACGGCGATATCGGCGGCTTCGTTGAGTTCGAAGAGCGGTTGTCCGGCGAGCATATTGTCCGTGGCGAAGATGATCGACCGGGACCGGTCCTCGTCCTGGCGGTCGAAGTTGTCCACGCAGCTGACGAGTCCGTCGCCGATGAGCGAGGAACCGCCGATGTTCGGGGGCGAGGTCGACCATGAGTAGTCGGTGCCTTCGGCGCCCCAGGTGCGGAACCCCTCCTCGGCTTCGGCGAGGTAGTTCTGGACCATGTCGTAGTCGTCGGTGAGCGGGAACGCGGAGACCGCGGTGGCGTTGAAGACGGTGAGGCCGATGCGTTCGCCGTCGAAGCGGTCGACGAGCTCCTGATAGGACTCGAGCAGATCGGCATCGTAGCCGAGCATCGACCCGGACACGTCGAGGCAGAGCATGACATCGCGCATCTTCCGCTCCGGGTTGACCGTCTCCACCCAGGCCGGGCGTGCGATTCCCGCCAACGCGGACAGCCCGGTGAGGACGATGACGCCGAGGAGGGCGACCGTGGTCACCAGTCGCCTGCGCATGGCCCTGCGGAAGCTCGGGAGGCTCGTCATCCGACCGCTGTGGGCGACGGCCAGCGAGGACTCCGTCGACTTCGGTCGGCGGAAGAAGAAGACTGCGGCTGCGGCGAGGGCGAGCAGGATGAGCGCCAGCCACCAGAACATCAGGACCATCGCGCCACCAGCTTCCGCGCCTCGGCGATCTGCGGCTGCAGACCGGCCGGCTCCGCTTCGGCGAACTCAGCCTCGTAGAGACCGAGCAGGCAGTCGGCGAGGTCGTCGAGGCCGGCGACGGCCGCATCACGGTAGGTCAGGTGTTCGGCCTTGACGCCCCACGCATCATGGGCGAATTCGCGCACGATCGTCGCCAGCTGCTGTGCCGATTCGCGCACGTCCGCAGCCTCCCCGCTCAAGCCCGACTCCACTGCGCTGATGCGGGAGAGGTAGGTGCTGCGTACGGGGATCGGGATGCGCGGCCCCTCCGACGGGGTGGCTCCGGCCGCGGCGCGGAAGAGCGGGGCGAAGAGGTTCCCGAGCGCCAGCAGCAGCACGAAGCAGGCCGCCACGTACCATGCCGGCGAGACCTCCAGGGGGCCGATGAGCTCAGCGGGGCCCACGGCGGTGCCTCAGCAGAAGAGTGTGGAGCCGGCCGAGGGCCGACTTCGGGTGGTCGATTTCGATGTGGGCGATGCCCAGCTTCGCGAGAAGGTCGATGCGCTGTTGACGGCGGGCCGCCTCGGCGAGGGCGAATTCCTGTCTGACCTCGGGTTTCGTCATCACCGAGATCGGCAGTCCGTGTTCAGGTCGGGCGACGTCGAACGGCGCCGAGGCGGCCGGCAGGCCCGCGAGGTCCGCGTCGGTGATCGTGATCCACAGGACCTCGTGCTGGGCACGGAGCCGACGGATCGTCGCTTCGGCCTCCGGTCCCAGCGGAGCCTGGTCGGAGATGACGACGAGCAGCATCCGATGGTTGATATGGCTGGTGATCCACTGCAGCTGGGTGTTGATCGACCCGGGAGAGGTGCTGCCGGATTCGGCGAGGATCTGCTGTAGGAGGTGCTCGAGGTGGGCCTCGCTGCCCTTCCTGGGGGAGGCGGTGGTCTGGTCGGCATGTCCGTGGATGAGCATGACGTCGTCGGCGTGGCGGACGGCGAGGTAGCCGACCATCCCGGCCATGAGGATGGCCAGGTGGCGTTTGTCGGCGCCGGCGGAGGTCACGGCGTCGAAGTTCCTCGAGGTGTCGACGACGAGCCCGAGGATGTGCCGGCGGTGGGCGACATAGCGTTTGACCAGTGGCTCTGTATGCCTGGCCGTGGCCTTCCAGTCGATGTCGCGGATTTCGTCACCGGGGATGTAGTCGCGCAGATCGTCGAAGTCGAGGCTGTGGCCGTGGAAGACCGAGGAGTAGTCGCCGTCGAGCAGGCGCCGCGTCCGCCTGTGGGCGTGGATGGTCATCCGCGCCTTGATGCGATTGAGCAGGACAGTCATCGAAATCGCCGATCAGGGGGTGGGCACGGCCATGAGGAGGGCATCGACGATCTGTGCGCTCGTGATGTTCTCGGCGGCGGCTTCGAAGTTGAGCTGGATGCGGTGGCCGAGCACTCGGTGGGCGAGGTCCTTGATGTCTTCGGGGATGACGTAGTTGCGGCCGCGGATCATCGCCAGAGCCCGTCCGGCGTTCGTGAATGCGATGGAGGCGCGCGGGCTGGCTCCGTATTCGATGAACGGGGCGAAGCGGCCGAGGTACTTCGTCGTATTGCGGGTGGCGTGGACGAGTTCGACGAGATAGCGGGTGATGGCCGGGTCGATGTAGACGGTGCGGGCATAGCTCTGCATGGTCACGACATCGTCGAGTGTGCAGGCCGGATCGGGCACCGAATCCTTGTCGAAGACCCCGGAGTCGAGACGGGAGAGGATCTCGACCTCCTCGCCGGGGTTCGGGTGGGTGAGCAGATCCTTGATCATGAACCGGTCGAGCTGGGCCTCCGGGAGCGTGTACGTGCCCTCGTGCTCGATCGGGTTCTGCGTCGCCGCGACGAGGAACGGATCCGGCAGATCGCGGCTGGCGCCGTCGGCCGAGACCTGACGCTCCTCCATCGCCTCCAGAAGCGCGGCCTGCGTCTTCGGGGGCGTGCGGTTGATCTCATCTGCGAGGAGGATGTTCGTGAACACCGGACCTTGGCGGAACTCGAACTCGCCCGTGCGCGCGTCGTACACGAGCGATCCGGTCACATCCCCTGGCATGAGGTCAGGGGTGAACTGCACGCGTTTGGTGTCCAGCCCCAGTGCTCGTGCGAAAGAGCGTACGACGAGGGTCTTGGCGACCCCGGGTACACCCTCGAGCAGCACGTGCCCGCGCGAGAGCAGGCAGACCAACAGACCCGTGATGGTCCCGGCCTGACCGATCACGGCCTTGTCGACCTCGGTCCTGACACGGTGCATCGCCTGGCGCAGCTGCGCCTCGTCGTATGCGGACGGGTCATATGCGGGAGGTGGGACGGTTTCGGTCACGGTGTGTTCCTTTCCACATGCATAGCGGCGTCGACGGCCGCTTCGAGTTCGGCGAGCCCGCGTGCGGTGTCGACGAGTTCGGAATCGGTCTCGGGGAGGGGGCCCGCGAGAAGCTGGTGGAGGGAGCCGCGCGGGACGCGCAGCCGATCGGATGCCGCGTCGGCGATCTCCACGGACGAAGAGCGCGCCGTCAACCCCAGGCGTGCAGCGAGCCGGCGCAGCGTGCCGTCGCGAAGCGCTGCGGCAGCGTGAGCGGAGTCGCCCGCCTTCGCGGTCAGCCTCGCCCGGCCGTGCATGGTTTCGGACGCGCGCACGGTCACCGGCAGCGTCTCGGTCACCAGCGGCCCGAATCGCTGCCCGCGCGCGATGCCGGCGACGATGCCGGCGAGCAGCAGGAGCAGGATCGCCGGCGTCACCCACTCCGGGGTCAGCGTGGCGAGCGTCTCAGGAGACTGCGCCTCGATGTCGGTGTCGGCGAAGGACGGCACATACCAGACGACGTGCTCGGTCTGGCCGAGCAGGGCCAGGCCCAGGGCAGCGTTGCCGTTCTCGGCGAGGTGTTCGTTGCTCAGCAGCGAGGCGCCCTCGATGAGTGCAGTGCGAGTGCCGTCGCGGTCGGCCGCGAGGAGACCGGCGGCGCCGTCTTCTTGGAAGCATCCGATCACGCCGTCTGCGGGGGAGAAGAAGCGATCCGGCTGCACCGTGCCGACGCCTGCGAGCTCGG
>JACYYK010017451.1_pt2 | contig 11286 bp, 14 predicted proteins | sample 8236871 | NCBI WGS metagenome assembly JACYYK01 (sample SAMN14103087, study PRJNA606662) | landfill metagenome | isolation source: landfill solid waste inoculated with endophyte fungus Paravalsa indica | place: India:New Delhi, Okhla landfill site | collected 2017-11-05 | reverse complement strand
CGCCACCCGCGCATGCTCATCGAACGGAAAGAACGTCTGGGTCACGAACGCCCTCCCCAGAACCGTTGAGCGTCGCCGCCAGCCTCGACCTGCACCCGCTTCCGCAACATCGCCGCCATGTCCGACGGCAAACCCGACGTATCGAATGACACCCGCACCGGAACCGGGCCCGCCTGACCCGCCGACATTGACTGCCGGCCCAACTGCGACCGCGACCACGACGCCAAATCGTCCACCACCGTGGCTCCGTACCAGCTGGCCGCTTCGTTCAAGATCGCCATCGACCGAGACGGATCACCAAACCGAGGAATGAACGCTTCTCCCCCGGTCTCCGGTTCCGCATACCGGATCACGTCACCACGGGCGACGTGGGCATGGATTCCACCCGTCGCATACGACGTCACAGCACCAGCGGCGTACTCGTTGATCCCACCATGCCGGTTCCCCCACTGCCGCGGAGGGGAACCGAAGAACTGCCCAAAGATCGAAACCGTCCGGTTACCGGTCAGCTGCGCCAACTTCGCCGCCACCTTGTCGAACCCCCAAGTCTTCGCGGTGATCGACACCTCCCGCGGTTCCGTGACCTCCTTCAGTTTCCGTTTCGCTTCGGCGTCGCCAAGCAGCTTGACGAGAGTCTCGATGTTCTCGGGTGTCAACCCGTACTCACGGTTCAGCGCCGAGATCTGGTCCTTGGTCAGCCCACCCTGACGCATCTCCTTCTCGAGCGCACCGATGTGCTTGTTCACGATCGCAGTGATCTCTTCGGTCGAACGGCCCTGCTCGATCAACGCAGGAATCAACTTCTCGAAGATTTCCGACGCCTGCGACCGGACCAAGTCACGGTTGGCCCGGCCTTCCTCCGTCGTCCGGGCGATGGTGGCCCCGTTCTCCTTGAACGACTCAGACAGTTCGTCCAGTCCGGCCTGTAGTCGGGTCATCACCTGGTCGACCGAGAGGTTGACGCCGATCAGCGAGTCGATCGCGCCTTTGACGTTGTCGATCGCGTCGTCGAGCGCCTTCGCCGCAGCTTCTTGGGCTTCCATTGCATCGGCTGCCTGGTCCGCGGAGGAGGCCAGATCGTCGTTGCTGCCAGCCAGGTCCCCGAGCGCTCCACCCAACGTGACAGCCGGGGTTTCCGTACTGTCCAGGACCTTGGCCAGGTCCTCGCTTTCCTCTGTCACGTGCCCAAACTGTCGTTCGAGCCCGTTGAGGATCGCGTTCAGTTCCATGCTGCCACCGGCCGCATACTCGGCACTGGCAGTGAACTCGTCCCACGCTGCGCCACCCTCCAACAGGGCTGCGACCAAGTCCTCGACCTTCAGCGCGTTGTCGGCCATCCAGGCGGACAGTTCCGGGCTGGACGTCACGACCCCGGTGATGTGGTTCAGGGTCCCGGCAGCAACATCGCCGGCGTCACGGATCGAGGCCACCCAGGTTTCGATGGCACGCCGATGCTCCTCGGCCTCGCGGGCATTCTCACCGATCGCGAAGGTGAGGGTGCCGAGTACCGCGAGTACGCCGCCGCCAGCGACCGTCAACGCCCCCAAGTTCCGGCTAGCGAACTGGCCAGCACGACCCATCGCATCCAACGACGTCTTGAACTCGCGGACCTTCGGGCCGAGCGTCCCCAAGATCCCGATCCCGCCAAGCATCGCAGTGCTGAGCCCGGCGAACCCGACCGTCGCCAACTTCGCGGGGCCCGGCATCGCCGCCAAACCGTCAACGAAACTGCCGAACACGTCCAACCCCGAATTCAGGGCTGGGACGAGGACCTGACCGATATCGATACCGAGATCGACGATCTTGTNNCCTCAGCCTGCAGGGCCGTGTTTTCCTCCCACGCCCCCGAAGCCATGCCCAGGGCGTCCGTGAGCAGATCACCAGCACCGGCCGTGGACAACAGGGCCCGCATCAGGCGTTGGTCGGCCAGCTCGAGATCTTCGAACACCTGGGTGGTCGATTGGCCGGATGCGTTCATGCGGCCGAGCCCGGCGATGAACATGGCGATCGCTTCGGCAGGGTCATCACGGAACGCTGCCGCGAATTGGTTGGCGGTGACCCCGGCAACCTCGGCGAACGTTTCGAGATCCTCGTTCCCGGCCAGAACAGCGTCACGGATGCTCATGAAGACCTTCGAGACGGCGGTACCGCCAGCCTCAGCCTCCACACCGACCGATGACAAGGTGGCTGCGAACGCGAAGATGTCCGCTTCGGACAGGCCCGCGATCTTTCCGGCCGCCGCGAGCCGGGTCGACATCTCCAATATCTCGGCCTCTGTCGTCGCGAAGTTGTTACCGAGCTCGACGATCGTGGACCCCATCCGCTCGATGTCGGACTCGGAGGTGCCCATGATGTTCGAGAACCGGGCCAACGCCGTCGCCGCTTCCTCAGCGGTCAGGTTTGTTGTCTCGCCCAGGTCGATCATCGTGTCGGTGAACTTTTCGATCCCACCAACGCTGATACCGAGCTGACCGGCCGCTTCCGCGACCCCGGCGATCTCACTGTGGGTGGCAGGGAGCTCGCTGGTCATGTTCCGCAGGCCCTGTTGCAGAGCGGCCATTTCGGCGGCAGAACCGTCGACAGTCTTGGTGACCCCAGCCCACGCCGACTCCCAGTCGATCGCGGCCTTCATGGACAGGCCGAGACCGACGGCAAGGCCGCCGGCACCTACAAGGGCTGCCTTTCCGATCCGTTCGAGATGCTTGTCGGAGGTCTCGCCGACCCCGGCAATGTTGCGGGCGAGTTCGGAGGTCGTGGCCGATGCCCGGGCCATTGCTGCCTGATATGCGGCGGTGGCCGCCTCGAGGCGCACTGTCACCGTTTTTGTGGTCACAGCGTCACCTCCAAGAAGTGCGGTTATGTGGTCATGCGGGGGTCTTGCCAGCCATCACGGATCCGGCCCCGATAACGCCGGCCCGGCAACGGTTTCCCGTCCGTCTCCGACATGTGGGCCCGCTTCTCCCGCTCCGTTGTCGCACAGCAAAGACAGTCGACAGGTTCGGCCACATAGGCTTGATGCCATCGCGGGTCGGTTGATTCGGCCAACGGCACNNCAGCCGGGGCAGGCGGTGGCTTGGTCGAGGTCCCAGTCGAGCCCGAACCTCATGTCCTCGTCAGACCATTCAGGGTCGTGGGTTGTGGTCCACCCGATGATCTCGCCCGTGTCCGGGTCGTGGTCGTAGCGGGTGACCGACGTCCGTTGACGGCCTAGGAAGAGGCTGCGGGGGATTCCTCGGTTGGCGGCGTAACGAGCGATGCTCCGTTCATATGGCGCACTGCTGCGGCCGCCGCCGATTTTGGGGTCTGCAACGAGCCGAGGTTGAGACCGAGGACTGCCATCCACAACTTCATCCACTCGCCGACGGGAAGATGTTCGGCGAGTTCTTCGGCTTTCTCGACGGTCAACGCCGGTTCGACCGCGCACGCAGCGATGGCGGCGGCCGGGAAGGTTCGTTCGTCGTTGTCGAGGCCGCGGGACAGCTGTTCCCGGGAAGGTGGATGGGCCGCTAGCAGGTCAGCCCATGCTTTGCGGGACAGACCACGGACCCGGACGGTGATCGACTCGGCCTCGAGTTCTTGTTCGACCTGGTCGATCTCGTTTGCCAGCTCGACGATCTGTGGGTTGCCCGACAGGGTGGGTTCCCCGGACCCTGTGGCCATCTGACGTTCGAGTTCGTCGTGTCGGTCGACCAGGTCGCCACGGAAACAGATCGAGACGGCTGTTTCGCGTGGTTTGGCCCGGCCGATCAGCTCGTCGAGGCGGCTCATGCGGCGGCCACGGTCGCCTTGAGGTCCCACGTGTCGAACGCCAACGGCAACGTGAACGTCGTGTAGGCGGCGTCGGCGGTCGGATCGGGCGACGGTTCGCCCATGGTGGCCTTGTAGACCTCGACGTTCTCGGTGGCGGTGAACGCGTCTTCGGAGGCGATGCCACGACGGACGACGAGGAACCCCTTCGAGTTGCGGATGGCGATGTTCCAGAGCGTGTCGCCGTCGGCGGCCGAGTCTCGGTATCCCTTGAGGCTGGGGTCGGAGGTGACGCCGGCGATGCCTTCGGGGTTGCGGGAGTCGCACAGGCTGGTGCCGGTCACCTTCGACGTGGAGATACCGAGGGCGAGACCGTCGGCGGTGAGGAAACAGGAGATGTCGGTGTTGCCTGCGTCGGTCAGTTCGGCGACGGTGGGGGCAGAAATGTCAGCGATGCCGTCCCAGCCGGGCACCCACACGACTTTCGTGAACTCGCGGAATGGGTAACGGGTGATGCTCATAGGTCCTCCTCGGACTCAGATTCAGATTCGGGTGTGGTGTCGGGGATGAGGGGTTCGATGTGGTCGACGACCGTGCGGCGGACGTGAGGCCGGGACTGTTCGACCTCGAGGGCCCGGGCGGCCCGGTCTGGGTCGGTGCCGATCCATTCGACGAGCTCGGCCGCTTTGGTGGGCATGGGGGCCGGTTCGGTCACTTCGACCGTGCCGACCGTGGTGTCGGCGGCGAACCAGCCGGCGGCTTTCAGGCCGGCTAGTTGGACGGGCGGCACGTGGATGGTCTTGCCGGTCTTGTGGTGGGTGACGGCGATAAGGGCGGGCATCAGCTGCTGCTCCTTGTGGTCCAGATCTTGAAGCGCTCGAAGGTCCGGAAGATTGACGGTTGGTCGGGGTCTTGGCGGGCGGTGCCGGCGGGAATGTCGACCTCGACGAAGGTGACGATCCGGTCGGGGACGATCAGGCCTTTGCGGCGGGTGGGGTCGCAGAGGGCGTCGCGGGCCGGGTCGAGCGTGTCGAGGGCGTGAACTTGGGTGGCCCCGCAGGCGTCGACCTGCCACAACAGTTGGGCTTCGGTCGACCCGCGGCCGAGCGACCCGGGCATTGCTCCGCCGGGGATGTCGTGTACGACGAGGTAGGCGACGAACGATGACTGGCCGGGTGCGCCTTGCCAGCCGGCCCCGGGTGGGGCAACACCGCCACCGACGGGGAGGCCGGTCGCGGTGGCGAGGAACTCTCGGAGGGCTTTGGTGTGTGGTCCTCGAGCTGGGGTGAGGGCCACTATCCGGCCAGATCGCCGAGTTGGCCGATCGCTTCCACGAACGCCGGACTGTGTCGGTCCAACGCTGGCCCCATGAACGCATGCGGCGCCATCTTCGATGTGCCGTATTCGAGGAACGGCGCGTAGTTGGTGGTCGGTCCCACCACCGCGGCCAGGCCGCCGTTGTCGAAGCTGGCGTGGATCGACTGTTTCGTGGCGGACGTGTCGACCGGCACCAACTGTTGCGCGGTGGCAACCACGTCATGCGCGGTCTTCGCTACGACGGTGCGGGCACGACGGGCTGCACCCAAGCCTGCGGCGTTCAGTTCGACCGCGATCTGGTTCAGTTCGCTGGCGTCAGCACCCATCAGTCACCTCCGAAAGGTGTGGTGATCCGCCCGCCGCTGGTGTCCAAGACGGGTGCGCCGGTGTGGTCGAGCAGCGGGACACCGTCCAGTTCGGCTGTGGCGATGTCAGGATGGTCGTCGCACACCAACAGGCGGCGGGCCAGGAACGTGTCGTAATGCACCGACCGGACGATCAGGTTGCGGCCCAACAACGGCTGATCACGACTGTCGGTCATTTCGACGATGTCGTCGACGAGGACCTGGTCGGCGTCGGCCCGGATCCCGATGTAATAGCGGTGCAGGGTGACGACCTGTTGGCCTACGACGACGACGGTGTCGTCGGTGGGGCGGGCTTGGCAGCGACACCCGCCCGCATAGATCTCGACCGGTGTCGGTGGATGCCACGTGCCGTGGTCGTCGACCGTGCCTTCCCCGGTTCCAGGACGGGTGACGACACACGCGTCCGGTAGGCCAAGGTTTCCGACCGCCGAAGCCTGTACGGCCTGGTGAAATCGGGGGTGTAGCAGTCCGGACTTGGGGAGCGGCATCAGACGATCCCACGTAGGTGCTCGCGGTGCCGGTATTGGCGGGCCCCGAACACCGGGTCGGCGAACTCGGCGACTGCGAAGTCGCCGTCGTCGTCTTCCTCGGGTGTTTCGTCGGCCCGGGCCCGGAGCTGGGTGGCCCGTTTCAACAGGGCGTCGGAGAGGCGTGCCCCGTCCGTTTTGACGTCGAGCGTGTCGATCACCTTGAGCACGAGGGCTTCGTTGGTGGCGATCGTCTCGATGGCGAGGGCGGCGGCACGGAACACGTTGCCGAGCTCCAACGCCAGGAACGCCGTGATCTCGTCGTCGACGAACACGAACGCGGTGGTGTCCGTGTCCGGGATCAGGAGCCTCACCTGTCCGGCCGGTGTCGTGTAGTCGATAGCCAACAGGGTCACCTCCTCGAAAGGGTGGGGGCGGGACTGGGGATCGAACCCAGTTACATCCGGTTATGAGCCGGATGCCGATACCGAACCGGCCTCCCGCGAACTATCTACGACCGCTGGAAGATCAGCTGCCGGAGCCGTTCGAAGCCACGGTGGACTTCTCGCCGCCCGTGTTGATCAGGCGGGCCCCGCCGAACACGGCACGAACCTTGTACTGGATGGTGTCGGTGTCGAAGTCGGCGACGTCGCCGTCGGGGCCGGCGCTGCCGCTGCCGGAGCTGGCGTCGGGACGCTTCATGAACAGGGCGGGCTCTTCATGACCACGCAGGAAACCAACCTCGAGGGCCGGGCGGCCGTCGGTCGGGTTTCCAAACAGGAACCACGACGTGTTCCCGTTGCTGGTGGCGATGGCCGGGATGTACGGGTCGACGACGACCTGCACCCGGTTGCGCATCCAGTTCTGGGCACGAATCCGCTGGTTGGCGGTGCCGCCGGCGTTGTTGATGTCGATCTGCAGACCGTTGACGATGTTGAGGGCCGTGACCTCCAACGCCGGGGGCACGACGAGCGTGACCGAGTCGAAGAAGATCGGCTCACCGTCGGAGTCGGTCTGCGACGCCAGGGTGGTCATGGCGGTCTGCAGGGCTTCGATCGACAGGACCGGGTTGCCGGTGACCACGTTCCCGAACGGGGCGTTGTACAGCGAGGCGTGCGGGCCGCTGCTGTCGACGTAGAGGCCGGTGACGAACCGCTGGACGGTGCGCTGGGCGCCACGACCGAGTCGCTGCGGGGCGTCCCGCAACGCATCGAGGTCGTCGTTGACGAACGTCTCCCACGAGAACGGGAGGCGACGGCCGTACTTCTTGACGGTCAGCTGATCCGCCGTTGCCGAAACCTTCGCCCCGGGGTAGGGCGAGTCCTCGGGCACGACCTCGAGCTGGCCTTCGGCCCCGTCGACGGCGAACCGCTTCGACGGCCGGAAGTCTCGGACGGTGGAACGGCGGGCGAATGCCTGCCACACGGGCTCCCAGGCGCGGTAGGCGCCGAGAAGCTGCCGGTCGAGGATGTCGCCGAACAGGAGCGGGAAGTCCGAGGTGGTCATCGCTTCCTGCAGGTAGTGCATGGGGCGACGGCCGGCGATCACGTCGTTGACGAGGCTGGCGGCCTCGGCCAGGTCGGTGAGGTAGCCGGGGTTGCGGTTGTCGCGGCGCGTCGCATGGGACGTTCCTTCACCTCCGAAGAGGCGACGGACCGACGCCTCCTCGGCCTGGATGGTGTCGATGAGTTCGAGAAGATCACTCATGATGTGGTCTCTTTCTGTGCTGGTCGCTTAGGCCAGGGGGCCGTCGGCGAGGAGGACTCGGATGGTGGTCGTGGCGCCGGAGGCGACGGCTTCGAGGGCCCAGCCGTAGAAGGTGCCGTTGGTGGCGTCGTCGTTGATGTCGTCACCGTCGACGTAGACGCGGTCACCGACTGCGATCGCCGCGGTAGCGGCGTTGACGGCGAGTTCGAACACCCACTTGGGGTTGATGGCGACGGTCGCGGAGCCGGCGGGGTTGCCGCCTTCTCCGTCGGAGACGGTGACGACACCGGGGATCTCGTCGAACACGAGCACGGGGTCGTTGCTGGACGGGGTGCCGGAGACGGGAACGCTGAGCTTCCCGACCGGCTCGAAGATTTCGTTGGTGGCCATGGTTCAGTCCTCCTGGCCGTTGTCGGCCGGTTCGGGGGTGTCGAGTGAGGGGCGCAGGTTTCCCGCCCGGCGCATGAGCGCACGGGTGGAGGCGACCTGGGCGATCTCGTGCCCGGTCGCGGTGCCCTCCTGCCGGTGCGGGTCGCGCATCGTGTGGCGGGTGTGCCGACGCAGCAGCGACCACACCCACAGCACGACGGCGATGACGACCGCGAGGAGCAGCGCGGTGACGATCCAGTACACGACCGGGCTCAGGCCGGGCACGCCGAGCTCGGCGCCGGGATTGCCGGGGTCGAAGAACACCGCGACGCCGCCGGTCAGCCCCGAGGCCGGTTGCGGGAGACCGGAGAGAAACGCGGCCACGGTGCCTGCGACGCGCAGGATCAGCGCGAGCCCGAGCGCCGCCCCGACCCCGCCGAGGAGGATGTTGGTGAGCTCGTCGCCCATTGGTGCGGGCTGGCGGCCCTGCCCGTTCACGACAGGCCCCTGATCGTGATCGTGCCGGAGACGCGGCCGACGAGGATCACCTCGCTCGCCCCGGCACCGGTGATGTGCTTCGGGTCGATGAGGGCACGCACCGTGCCGTGGTGGGAGGCGTCGGTGTGCCCGGTGATGAGCGCGACGGCGACGTCCTCGCCGGGAATGAACCCGTCGCCGCCCTCGACCAGCACCGGCGCAGCCGGGCGGCTCTTCTTGACGGGCTTCGCCGCCGCGGGCTCCGGCTCCGGGGCCGGTTTCGTGCGGGTGGTGGCGGGGAGGATATCGGTGAACGTCGAGCCGTCGCTCTCGCGCACCTCGACCCGTACCGGTATCGCCCGGTCGCCCGTCACCTGGTCGACGAGCTGCCCGAACATGGCTCGCGACCACGCCTCGACACCCGCGGGCGGGGCGACCGGGGCGAGGTCGTGGGTGGCGGTGAGGGTGCCGTCCTCGTGCACGACGAGCAGCAACAGTGGCATCGAAACGGGAACAGGAGTAGCGTCGGAATCGGCAGGTTTCATGCCTGCCAGGTGCGCCCGCGGCTTCGGGGGTTCAGGTGCGTGCGGCGGCGCGAGATGACGTGTCGAACAACGCCAGTTCATCGGGGTGCAACTGGTGCTGGATCACGAAGCTTCTCGACTTGATCTTCCACAGCCCCTGCCCGACGCCGAGCCCGGTCAGTAGTTTCCGCTCCGTACCCGACAGGCCCAGCGAGGCCCCGGTGAGGGCGAGCTGATCCGAGGACTGGCGGTAGACGATCCGGGTCTCCGCGTTCGCCAGCAACGAGTTGGCGAGGGAGCGCATCGCGCTCCCGGCGTCGCCCACGTTCTCCAAGTCGGCGATCCGATGGAAGATCAACATGTTCGCGATCCCGTAGGCGCGGGCGAGGCGCCAGTGCGCATCCATCCGCTTCAACAGGGCGGGGTGTTGCATCAGGCGCCAGGCCTCGTCGTAGATGCACCAGCGCTGCCCGCCTTGCGGGTCCAGCAGCGCCGATTCCATCCAGGCCGATGAGCAGGTCATCAGCACCGAGATCAGCGTTGAGTTCTCAGTGACGCGGCTGAGATCGAGGGAGATCATCGGCAACGTCGGATCGAACTTCTCCGTGCTCGGCCCGTCGAACAGCCCCGCGAGATCGCCGCCGACCAGACGCCGGAGCGCGTGGCCGACCATGCGGCCGTCCTCAGCCAGCCGGCCGTCCGGGTCGTTCGACGGGGCGAGGAGGTGGTGCACGACCATCGGCAGCGTCGGCACGCTGTTCTCCCGCACCGTCTGCGCCAGGGCCGTGTCGATGGCGGTGTGTTCCAGGGGGCTCATCGGGCGTTCGAGCACCGTCTCGGTGAGCGCGCCGACCAGATCGCGACGCCGCGATGCGACCGTGGCGGCCCACTGCTCGTCGTCCATCGACGCCGGCCGGTACCCCTCATCGAGCGGGTTCAGCCGCGTGGAGAGGCCGTGGCCGAGCTTGATCGCCCGGCCCCCGACCGCCTCGGCGACGGGGGTGTGCTCGCCTTTCGGGTCTCCCGGCACATACACGCGCCGCCCGAACGCCAGCGACCTCGTATACAGCGACTTCGCCAACGCGGACTTGCCCGATCCGACGATGCCGGCGAGCACGAGGTTCGGGGCGGTGATCTGGCCTTGGGCGTAGAGCACCCAGGGGTCGTAGACAAAGCTCCCGCCGGAGTAGAGATCCTGGCCGACGAACACGCCCTGAGAGCCGAGGCCGCCTTCGGCGAGGAACGGGTAGGCGCCGGCGAGCACGGCGCTGGTGTCCTGATGCCTGGGCACCCGGAACCGGCCCGGCGTCCTGAGCGAGGCCGGCCCCGGCTCCCCGGCCGAGGGCAGGTACTTGGTGGCCTTGCGCTCGGCACGCTCCGCGGCGGCCTTCTCGCGTGCTTCGGCCCGCTGGGTGCGGTGCTGTTCGGCGACGAGCTCGGCGGCCGCCATACGGCGTTGCTTGCGCAGACGTCGCCGCTCTCGGGTGGGGGTGACGAGCACGGAGGTGTGCAGCCGCTCCGCCTCCCGCTGCGGCCCGGTCATCGGATGATCCCACGGGCCTCGGCGACCTCGGAGATCGCGTCGGAGAGACGGTGGAAGGAGTACTGGAAGGCGCCCCAGTGCTCCAGGTCCAGGGCCTGCCGCAGCCGCTCCCCGAGGCCGCGGGCCGCACGACCCCAGGCGCCCGCGCACACGGCCTCGTTCCAGGCCTCCAGATGCTGCACGGCCGGCGGCAGCAGCACGGGGACGGTGGAGGCGACGACCACGTGTTCGGGGCCGCCGGTGAGGTGCTCGTCCAGCCAGTCGTGCCCCTCGGGCCCCAGGATGGAGCGTGAGCCGTCGGAGGGGTCCCCCTCGCCCAGAGCCCGCCCGCAACGCGTGTCGAGCATCAGGACGCGCACACCGCCCACGTCGTACCGGTGGCTCCAACGGTAGGAGGAGGGGTCGTCGTGGGCCCTCGAAGCGAAGGAGTCGAGGGTGTCGGCGGCGTCGGTACCCCGGTCACGGTGCTCGCACAGGGCCGCCCACAGAGGGTCCTCGGCGCGGGCGGCGGGGGAGAGATTCCCCACGTGCTGGTAGATCCAATAGGCGCCCAGACCGGAGGTCACCCTCGTCCGCCACCAGGGGAGCGCGTCCATGGACCGGCGCCAGGCGGCGGAGGTGTTCCAGTCGTCGCGGACGTCGTGGTCGTCGAAGACCATCAGGGTGGGGACCGTCGCGAGCAACCGGCGGACCAGGGGGTCGGACCAGGCCTGTCGGTACAGCTCGGCGTACTCGTCGTAGTGCACCACCTCGTCCTCGGGCGCGCCGTC
>JACYYK010004175.1_pt1 | contig 11296 bp, 10 predicted proteins | sample 8236871 | NCBI WGS metagenome assembly JACYYK01 (sample SAMN14103087, study PRJNA606662) | landfill metagenome | isolation source: landfill solid waste inoculated with endophyte fungus Paravalsa indica | place: India:New Delhi, Okhla landfill site | collected 2017-11-05 | reverse complement strand
GCGCCCCGGTTGGCGTCCTCACGCTCGGAGAGGGTGGTCGAGAGCCGGTTCAGGCCGTCGAGTGCGGCCACGATCTCGTCGCGGTGGTCGTCCAGATCGGACACGAGGTGATCGACGTGCGAGAGGAACTCCTTGATCTCGGCCTCGTTGCCGGTCATCACCTGGTTGAGCTCGTGGTTGATCGTGCGCAGCTGGGCGATACCGCCGCCGTTGAGCAGCAGCGACAGCGCGCCGAAGACCTCCTCGACCTCGACGTGGCGGTTGGTGCGCGACACGGGGATGAGATCGCCGTCGGCGAGGGAGGCGCGGGGTTCGTCGTGGTCGGGTGCGGCGAGTTCGACGAACTTCTCACCGAGCAGGCTCGACTGGCGGATGTTGGCGAGCGTGTCGGCGGGCAGGTCGACGTCGCCGTTGACGAGCAGGACGACCTTCGCCTGCCAGTCGTCGCCGTCGGCGAGCTCGATCGACGCGACCCGGCCGACGGGCACGTCGTTGACCTTCACGGCCGCGTGCGGCACGAGGTCCAGCACGTCGTCGAAGTGCGCCATCACCCGGTACGGCTCGTCGCCGAGGTCGGCGCCGCCGGGCAGGGGCAGGTCCTGCACGCCTCCGAACTCCGGTGCGGCACACCCGCCGACGAGCAGGCAGGCGAGCACGGCCACACTCCCGAACGCGGTTCGTCGCGTCACCGCCCACCTCCCGAGCCGTCGGCTGCGTACTCCAGCGGGTTGATGCGGCCCTGGAGCGTGCCGCTGCGGGGGTCGAAGGTGTTGTAGGCGTTCTCCGCGGCGGCGGGGGCGACGTCGAGCGCCTCGGCGAGGGAGGCGCGCCGTTCCACCACGATTTGAGTGAGGTCGGCGAGATCATCCACACCGGACTTCAGTGCGGCGCGGTGGTCGGCGACGAACGATTGCAGGTCGGCCAGCGCGTCGCCGAGGGTCGCGAGTGCGGCCGACAGTTCCTCCTTGTCGGTGGCGAGGATGTCGGCCACGTTCGACAGCTGCTCGGTCGCCTCGCGCACCTGGGTGTCGTTGCCCGCCAGCATCGCCGTGAACGCGGCCAGCGACTCGACGGTGGCGAAGAGGTCGTCGTCGGAGTCGGCGAGTGTGCGGGTCAGGTCACCGAAGTTGCGCACGGTCTGCGCGAACGACTCCCCGTTGCCGTGCAGCACGTCGGCGCCGGTGTCGAGGAGGTCGGACAACGCCCCGTCGGCGTTGGCCCCGTCGGGGCCGAGCGCGGTGGCGAGGTCGTCGAGGCTCTCGTACAGCTCGTCGAGTTCCACCGGCACGGCGGTGCGCGAGCGGGGGATCACGGCGCCGTCGTCGAGGCGCGGGCCACCGCGCGCGAGGTCGGAGAGCTGCACGTAACGGTCGGCCACCACGCTGGGCGAGACGATGAGCACCCGCGTCTCGCGGGCCACGGGCGCGTCGGCGGCCACGGACAGCGTCAGCCGCACCCGCGACGGTTCGGGGGTCACCTCCACGACCTCGCCGACGCGGACCCCGAGCACCTTCACGTCCGAGCCGGCGTACACGCCGACGGCGCGGTCGAAGTACGCCGTCACGGTCTTGTCGCTGGACGCGCTGAAGACCCACCACAGCGCTCCGGCCGTCACGACGGCGGCCACGACGAGCACCGTGACGATCCGTGCGTTCCGTAGCCGATTCAGCCGGGTCCACACGGTTCTCACCTCCGATCCGGTGGTACGCAGGGAGCACGGTTGTCGGGAACGAGCCCGCACAGGTAGGCGTCGAGCCAGCGGCCGCTGCCCACGGCGTTGTTCACGACGCGAAAGTACGGTCCGGCGAGTTCGAGCGTCCGGTCCAGGTCGTCGCGGTGCCGCTGGAGGATGTCGGTGACGTCGTTCAGCGAGTCGAGTGTGGGGCCGAGTTGCTCGGCGTTGTCGGCGACGAGCCCGGAGATCTGCTCGGCGAGGTCGCGCGCGCCCGTGAGGAGCTGGTGGATGGCGTCGCGTCGCTGGTCGAGTTCGGTGAGCAGGAGGTTGCCGTCCTCGATGAGGCGTTCGAACTCGTCGCTGGAGTCGGCGAGCACGTCGGCCACGGTGTGCGCGTTGTCGAGCAGTTCGAACAGTTCGTCGTCCCGCGACGCGATGGTCGTCGACAGCGCGGTGAGGCCGTCGAGGGCGCCGCGGACGTGCTCCTCGGCGCCGTCGAACGTCTCGCTGAGCGTGCGGAAGCTCTCGGCGAGCCGGTCGGTGTCGATGGCGCCCGCGGTGCTCGCGAGGCGTTCGAACGCGGTGGTGACGTCGTAGGGCGTGGTGGTGCGGCCGAGCGGGATCGGCTGGTCGGGGTCGAGCACGGCGTCGCCGGTGGGGTGCAGGGCGAGGTACTTCTGCCCCAGCAATGTCTTGATCTTGATTTCGGCGGTCGTCCGGTTGCCGACCCACGCGTCGCTGACGCGGAAGGAGACGAGCACGCGGTCCTCGGCGAGCTCGACGTCGGTGACCTCGCCCACCTTGATCCCGGCGACGCGCACCTCGTTGGACGGCAGGAGTCCGGCGGCCTCGGAGAACTCGGCCTGGTAGGTCGTGCCGCCTCCGACGAGTGGCAGGTACTCGTAGTTGACCGTCGCGACGGTGACACCGGCCAGCAGGACCGTGCCCACGACGCCGAGGGTCAGCGGGTTGCGTTCGCGGAAGGACGTCATCGGCCGCACCTCGCGGGCAGGGGTCCGTCGTGGATACCGGTGGGGGGATCGGTGAGCAGCACCGCTTCGCAGAGGTAGACGTTGAGGAACGAGCCGTAGGAGGCGGTGCGGCCGATCGCGGTGAACTTCTCCGGCGTGGTGACGAGGAACCGTTCCAGGTCGTCCGAACCGGACACCAGGGTGTCGGACACCTCGCCCAGTTCGGCGATGCTCTCCTTGAGCGGCCGGCGCGCCAGGTCGAACAGCCCGGCCGTGGCCGTGGTGAGCTCCGCCATGCCCTCGACGGACTCGCCGATGGCCGCGCGGTCGTCGGCGAGCCCGGACACGAGGTCCTGCAGCGTCGACACGAGTGTGGTGAGGGCGTCGCCCTCGGTGTTGATGGTGTCGAGCACCGAGTTGAGGTTCGTGATCACCTCGCCGATCACCTTGTCGCGGTCGGCGAGTGTGGCGGTCAACGAGCCGGTGTGGGCGAGCAGGCTCTCCACGGTGCCGCTCTCGCCCTGCAACACCTGGACGATCTCGCCGGAGAGCTGGTTGACCTCCTCCGGGTCGAGCGCGGAGAACAGCGGCTGGAAGCCCTGGAACAGTTCGGTGAGGTCCAACGCCGGTCGAGTGCGGTCCAGGGGGATCTCCGCGCCCGGGTCGAGATGCGCGGGCTCGGGGTACTCGCCGCGTTCGAGGGCGACGTAGCGTTGGCCCAGCATGTTGCGGTAGCGGATGATCGCCGTGGTGTCGGCGGGAAGCCGTCGGCCCGACTCCACCGAGAAGTGCACGCGGGCGAGGTGCCGGTCGACGATCTCCAACTCGTCCACCTGCCCGACGCGTACTCCCGCGATCCGCACGTCGTCGCCCGGGTTGAGCGAGGTGACGTCGGTGAACCGCGCGCTGTACGAGGTCCGGTCGTCCACCCCGACGTTCGAGATCGACAGCGCGAGTAACGCCGTCGCGACCGTGGTCACCAGGATGAACGCGAGTCCCTTGAGCAGGGGACCGGCCAGATTTCTCACTTCAGGGTCACCTCCGTGCCCCGGTAGACGGGTCCCACGAGGACACTGCTCCACTCGGGCACCCGGTCGACGCCGACGCCGAGCTCCCCGGCGAGCAGGGTGGACAGCAGCTGACGTTCCTGGGGTGAGTTCGGCAGCCCGAGGTCCACGTCGTCGCCGCCGCGGTCGGGAACCAGTGCCTCGGCACCCTGTTCGGGCCGGGAAGGCGCCATGCCTTCGCGTGGAGTGACGCCGCTGGGATAGCAGCGCGGCCCGGTGTCGGCGGTGTAGGCGGGATCGTCGGCACCGGGGACGTACGCGCCACGCGGTTCGGTGACGAGACTGCCCTGCATGCGCAGTCCCGGCTTGTCCGTGCCCTTGCCCAGGACGGCGTCCATGGCGGGGGTCAACTCGTCGAGCGCGCGCAGCGTGCAGGCGAAGCTCGGCGAGTAGCGGGCGGCGACCTCCAGCGGCGCTCGGCTCTCGGCGGACAGGCGGATGAGGTTGTCGGCGTTGGCGTGCAGGAACGCGCTGACGTCGCCCGAGGTCGTGGTCACCTGCGCGTACAGGCCGCGCAGTTCGGGTCCCTGCTCCTCCACCGTGCCGAGCGTCACCGCGGTGTCGGTGAGCGCGTCGAGCAGGTCGGGGGAGATGTCGCCGTAGAGCTGGGCCACCTCGCCGAGGTCGCGGATGTTCTCGTGCAGCGCGGGCAGGTTCGGATTGAACTCCTCCAGGTAGTTCGCCGCCTGCACCAACGTGTCGCCGAGCTGCTCACCACGCCCGTCGAGGGCGGTGGCCACGGCGCTGAGGGTGCTGGAGAGCTTGTGCGGTTGCACGGACTGGAGCACGGGAAGCAGCTCGTCGAACGCGCGCTCCAGCTCGACCGCGTTCTCCGAACGGTCCTGGTCGATCACGTCGCCGTCGGCCAGCGGCGCGGCGGTCGAGTCGTCGGGAATGGACAGCTGCACGTACCGCTCGCCGAACAGCGTCTTCGGCACGAGCAGGGCCGTCACGTCCTTCGGCAGGCGCGACACGGTGTCGGGGTCGAGGGCCAGCTCGATCTCGGCGCCGTCGGGCACCGCCGTGATCGAGCGGACCTCGCCGACGAGCACGCCGCGGGCCTTGACGTCGGAGTACTGCCGCAGCTGGTTGCCCACGCGGTCGGTCTGCAGCGTGACCGACACCGACGTCGTGAACTCCTTGTCGTAGATGCGCACCGACAGATCCACCAGCAGCACGAGGACGAGGCAGAACACGACTCCCGTGAGCCGGACTCCGAGCTTGCGCAGTCGTGTCGTCCTCATCCCGCCACCCGCACGGTCGTCGTGGCACCCCAGATGGCGAGGCTGGCGAAGAAGTCCAGCAGGGCCACCGCCACGATGGCGGTGCGGACCCCACGGCCGACGGCGACTCCGACCCCCGCCGGACCGCCTCGGGCGTGGTAGCCGTAGTAGCAGTGCGTCAGCACCACCACGACGCTGAAGATGAGCACCTTCCCGAACGACCAGAGGACGTCCTCGGGCGGGAGGAAGAGCGAGAAGTAGTGGTCGTAGGTGCCTTCGGACTGGCCGTAGAACCACACCGTGATCTGGCGTGACGCCACGTACGACGTCAGCAGCCCGACGGCGTAGAGCGGGATGATCGCGCAGAACCCGGCGATGATGCGGGTGGTCACGAGGTACGGCACACTCGGCACACCCATCACCTCCAGCGCGTCGACCTCCTCGGAGATCCGCATCGCACCGAGCTGGGCCGTGAACCCGCAGCCCACGGTCGCCGACAGCGCGAGGCCCGCGACGAGCGGCGCGATCTCGCGGGTGTTGAAGTACGCGGAGATGAAGCCCGCGAACGCCGCCGTGCCCACCTGGTTCATGGCTGTGTAGCCCTGCAGGCCCACGACCACCCCGGTGAACATGGTCATGCCGACCATGACGCCGACCGTGCCGCCGATCACCGCGAGCGCGCCGCTGCCGAAGCTCACCTCGGCGAGCAGCCGCACGATCTCGCGTGGATAGCGCCGCAGCGCGCGGGGAACCCAGGCCAGGGCCCGCAGGCTGAACAGCACCGCTTCGCCGATGGTGTCCAGGAACGACAGTCTCCGGTCGAGACTCGCCAGCCCTCGGACGGCGCGCGGCCGTGCAGGTGTGGTCGTCACGTCCTCACATCCCCTTCGGCGGCACGAGTTGGAGGTAGACGGTCGTCAGCACGAAGTTCACGAGGAACAGCAGCAGGAACGTGATGACCACCGACTGGTTGACCGCGTCGCCCACGCCCTTGGGCCCCGGCGCCGGGTTGAGCCCGCGGTAGGCGGCCACGACGCCGGCGACGAAACCGAAGATGAGTGCCTTGATCTCGCTGATCCACAGGTCGGGAAGCTGCGCCAGCGCCGAGAAGCTCGCCAGGTAGGCGCCGGGTGTGCCGTCCTGCATGACGACGTTGAAGAAGTAGCCGCCACACACCCCGACGACGCTCACCATGCCGTTCAGGAACACGGCCACCGCCATGGCGGCGAGCACCCGCGGCACGACGAGTCGTTGCACCGGGGAGACGCCGAGCACCTCCATGGCGTCGATCTCCTCGCGGATCGTGCGCGAACCCAGGTCGGCACACATCGCCGACCCGCCCGCGCCCGCGATGAGCAGCGCGGTGACGATCGGGCTGGCCTGCTGGATGATGGCGAGCACGCTCGCCGCTCCCGTGAACGACTGCGCGCCGATCTGCGTGGTCAGCGACCCGACGTGCAGGGCGATGACACCGCCGAACGGAATGGCGACGAGTGCGGTGGGCAGGATCGAGACACTGGCGATGAACCAGAACTGCTGCACGAATTCACGGAACTGGAAGGGTCTGCGCGGAATGGAGCGCAGAACATCGAGGGCCAACGCGTACAGCCTGCCGGTCTGCCTCAGCGCGGCAGCGCCGGGAAACGAACGCCCGGCCGCGTCGTCGACGTCGGTGGCCACTCGCGACTCCTCCGGTTCGTAAACCCAGGTTTCAGATTTTTCGGAACGCTCGTTTCGCGTTCCGGCACGCATTCTCGCTGTGCGTGCGATGACAATAACGCCGCGTCCCTGTCCTGGTTACGCGGCAATCTTCGTGCCTCCGTGACAGTTCTCGGCAGCATTCTTGTACGACTGTGAGGGGTCGCGTAGCCGATCGCTGTCGGGCGTCGTTGTTTGGCCGGGCACGACAAAGCACTGAAAGAAATTCCTGTCGTCGGTGACAACCATTGCGCCGATAGGGCGAGGAGCGAATGTGAAACGTCGATGTTTCTTGTTCGTAACGCAGTCAGAAGCTAACGTACTCGCTGGTAGGTTGGCTTTGGCTCCTACCGGCAAGCATCGTCGGCCGATGTTTTCGCGCGGGTCAGGATCGATCACTCCGCGTCGCTTGCTTTCGCCCGTTCGCCTGTTCACCTGGGAAAGGAATCGCTATGCGTAGGCGTGTCTTGAGCATGGTCGCCGGCAGCGCCGCGGCGGCCCTCGCGCTCGGTCTCACCGCCATGTCCGCCTCGGCTGCCCCGCAGGAGTGGGTCATCGACCCGGGCGGTGACTACACCGGTGCCTCGGGGACGACGGTGCTGACCAACACCGCCAACGGCGTGACGCTGGACTGCACCGGATCCGACGCGTCCGGCACCCTCGCCGGCAGCGCGAGCGGCTCCCCGGCGCAGCTCGGCACCATCGCCGACATCTCGTGGGACAGCTGTTCGGGTCCGCTGGGGCTCACCTTCGAGGTCGTGCCGCAGAACCTGCCGTGGTCGATCAACGGTGAGTCCTACGCGGACGGTGTCACCACCGGCTACATCGGCGGCGTCGTGGCGAACCTGACCGGCCCCGGCTGTGACGCCATCGTCGAGGGCGAAGCCCCCGGCACCTACGACAACGCCAGCGACACGTTGGCCCCGCACCCGATCGACGGTTCCGCGCACGCGCTCACCGTCACGTCGGTCGATTCGGCCGCGAACTGCTTCGGCCTGATCAACGAGGGCGACAACGTGACCTTCGAGGGCGCCTACGTGGTGACCCCGGGCCAGGACGTCACGCTCCAGTGACGGTCGCCGCTACTCGGCACTGAGTGGTCGGTCCGTCCGGGCCTGCTTTCGGGACGGGCCGACCACCGTCGCGCGCCACGGCACGCTGCCGGCGGCGCGGGCGGCATCGAACGGAAGTGAGGACATGGGACGGAAAGCGAGCAGGGGCGGCCGGATCGCCGCACTCGGAGTGGCGGTGCTGGTCGGTGGACTGTGGGCACCGGCCGCGTCGGGCGGGCAACCCGGCGACGGCGCGACCTCGGAACGCGAGTCGCGCGAGTTGCTGTACCACTGCGACACCGAGGCGGGGCAGCGCGACGTGCGGGTCCGCGTGACGCTGGCCCTGCCCGAGGCGACGGCCGAGCCGATCGGTGTGACCGTCCGGACCACGCTGGACGCGGAGGTCGTCGACGAGCTCGCCGCGGGTGGTGCCACCGAGGTGACCGGAGTCCTGTCGGCGACGTTGCGCGCGCAGCGAACCGCCGCGTCGGACGACGAGACCGGGGAGCCCGTCCTGCTGCCCGACCTCACGGTTCCGACGACTCCGCTGCCCGCCGACGGCCCGGTGACCCTCGTCGCGACCGGCGAGGCCGACGAGATCACCCCCGAGGGTGCGGGGGAGTTCCGCGTGTCGGCCGACCGCTTCAACCTGCTGCTGGGCTGGCCTCCGCCGGAGGATCCCGACGACGGCGGCGGTGACCCCGACCCTGTCGAGCCTCCCGGGGACGGAGACGAGGGAGACGGAGACGGTGACGACGAGGAAGGCGGGGGCGGTGTTGATCCGGTGCCCGACGCCACCACGTTGCCGGGCACGGACGGCGGTGGCGCCGCCGCGCAGGCCCGCAGGCAGGCACCTCCCGCCCGGGGCTTCGACTGCGTTCCCGCACCCGACCAGGACACCGTCATCACCACCCTCACGGTGGCCGACGACGGGACCACCCACCCCGGCGACGATCCCCGCGGACCCGGCAACGAGCGCTCCGGCGAGCCCGGCACCGGGCGCAGCACGGACGCCGAGCCCGTGGACATTCCCGACGACTGCGTCGACTTCGCCGACCTCAACAACGCCTGGTGTGCCTACCTCGGTGGCTACACCAACCTCGACCGCATGAACGCCGCCGCGCTCGTCGAGCCCGGCATCGTCAACCTCGCCCTCCCGGTCATCGCCCCGTGCAACGACGGTTCGGAGTGGTTCTGGTTCTGCCAGACGGCGCTCGCGGAAGTGCGCCACGACGGCAAGAAGCAGCTTCCCCCGACCCGCAACGCGTTCCACGCCTTCGACTTCATGCCCAACGAGGCCACCCTCGAACTGACCCAGATCGGTGACATGACGATCGACGTCCGCTCGCAGGTCATCGCGCCCTACGACGGCTCCGTCGTCGCCCACGCCACCCTCGGCGTGCGTGTCTACGACGTGACCGTGAACGGTGTCGTGCTCGACGTGGGCGACGACTGCCGGACCGAGGAACCGATCACCGTGGCACTGACGGCGGACTATCCCGGCGACTACACGCCGGCCGCGGGGGGCTTCCTCGACGGCTACACCGACATCCCGCCCTTCACCGGCTGCGGAGTCGGCGAGGATCTCGACCCGCTGCTCACCGGACTCATCTCCGGCAAGGACAACTACGTGAAGATGACGCAGGGGGCGATCTGCGACATCCGGACCGAGCGGACCTGCCCGCCCGCTCCTCCCGAACTCCAGCGTTGACCCGGTCTTTCGTTGAACCCCCGAAGGAGGAACCCGATGAGGCGAACGACACGATCCGGCGGCAGATCCGGCGGACGCATCAGGGCGCTCGCCGCCACCGCGGCGCTCGTGGCGGCCGGCGTGACCGCCGCCGCGAGCCCGGCGCTGGCGGAGGACGAGGTCCACGGCGACGCGCTGGCCGGACACTGGGCGCCGTTCGACCGGTGCCCCGTCGACGATCCGGCGATGCTCGCGGCCGACGGCGTCGAGTCGGCGGCGTTGTGCCTGGCGTCGTCGTCGGAATCCGGAACGATGACCATCGGGGAGAAGGTCGTGCCCACGGCCGGAACGGACCTCCAGCTGGGACTCCTGGGCGACGGCGTGAACTACACCTCGGTGGCACCCGAGGGGGCCGGTATCCAGGCCGAGCCGGTGACCGTGCCGGGCGGGCTGCTGAACCTCATGTGCCCGAGTGAGATCCCCGTGCTCACCGCCCTGTGCGAGAAGGCGGCCGACAGCAGGCTCAACCGCGTGGTCGCCACGGTGGAGCCCGCCGGGACGCCCACCGACTTCAGCCTCACCGCGGGGCTCGGAGTCGGGCAGCCGATCGTGACCCTGCCCGTGAAGATCCGGTTGGACAACCTGTTGCTCGGCGGCAACTGCTACATCGGCTCGGACTCCGACCCGATCCTGCTGCAGCCCCGCAACCTCACCCAGCCGGCCCTCACCCTCACCCGGTACGCGCCCGACGGCACCGCCGAGCCCACCGGAGCGATGAGCAACGTCGCGCTCGCCGGAGCCGACCAGGGCGACGACACCTTCGCGGTGCCCGAGGCCGACGGCTGCGGACTGTTCGGTGCGCTCGACTGGGCCGTCAACGCCCAACTCGGACTGCCCTCGCCCGAGGGGGCCAACAGCCTGGTGCTCGACGCGGCCGACACCACCACCGGCGGCTTCTACACGCCCGCGGCGTTCGCGCCGGACCAGGGGCGCCTGCTCGCCGAGCACTGGCACGCCGCTCACCAGTAGGCCGCGACGGCCTCACCCTGAGAAGACAGCGGGCCGCCCCGCCTGACCCCACGACGTCAGGCGGGGCGGCCCGTCGCGAAGAGCATGGTGGGGATCTCGTTCTCCGGCAGGCCCAGCAGCGTGCCCGCGGCGGCGTCGTCGAACCCCGCCACGGCACACCCGGCCAAACCCAGCGCCGTCCCCACCAGGTAGAGGTTCTGCACGGCCACCCCGGAGTCGACGTGCAGCGTCCGGTAGTGGCGCAGGGGGTACTTGTCGAACGCCGTGTCGAGCCGCGCCGTGATGGCCACGGTGGCGGCGGGCGGCCACGCGAACTCCTCCTGGAGATACACCTCGGCCAGCCCGGGACCCGGGTCGGTGTCGGTGAGCTGCACGAGCTCGTGGGACACCGGCTCGTAGCGGTACACGCCGTGGTCCAGTCCGGCGACCCGGCGTACGACCGCGTAGGCGCGCAGGATGTCCAGACCGCCCGCGCTCGGCGCCATGCTCAGCGGATACTGCTCGACGCCGTAGGCCGGCACGAACCGCTGCACACCCATCGAGAACCGCAGCAGGGCGCTCAGTTCGAGCAGTTCGAGGGGCTCCTCGGAGAAGTCGTACGACGAGTGTCGCCGGGCGAGCGTGGCCACCAGCCCGGACTTCGGCGGATGCACGTCCGGCAGGGCGATCCGCCGCGCCAGCGGCAACGGCTGGGCGGGCACAGGCAGTTGCGCGTTCAGCAGGCGGTGGACCGCCAACGCGCGTTCGGTGGTATCCCGACCATTCACGACGGCTCCCGTCGTTTCCCCTCGTCACCGACCACGGCGGCATCGTAACCCGTTCGTGTGGCCCAGTGCGCTGTCTCGGTCATACCGGGCACGTGATCCACGTCCCCACAACATCGTGTCCGCG
>JACYYK010024585.1_pt1 | contig 11303 bp, 8 predicted proteins | sample 8236871 | NCBI WGS metagenome assembly JACYYK01 (sample SAMN14103087, study PRJNA606662) | landfill metagenome | isolation source: landfill solid waste inoculated with endophyte fungus Paravalsa indica | place: India:New Delhi, Okhla landfill site | collected 2017-11-05 | reverse complement strand
CTGTATGGGGTACGAAAAGGCGGTCAAATTGTGCGTTTCGATGATACTGTATACACGGATTTAGGAGAAGTTTACGAATCTATCTTTGAAACACGTTTCCTAGATTTTGGCTACCCATACCATATAAAGAAATTGAAAGAGTTACAAATTCTTGCAAAAGCACAAGAAGAAGGACATATTGCAGACGTCAAAGTCTACTTAGATGGAACGAGACGTACAGAAGATTTATTGGAATATAAAGCGAATCTTGTACCTTCTACGGAATATAATACATTTATTGACAAATTAAAGGTGTCTGGCGGCGCATTACGTGTTAAAATAAGAGTAGAACATACACTTGACAAATATATTCAATTCTTAGGGTTTAGTATTATTCATAAACTCAAGAAACCATAAGGGGTGAGATAATGGCAGAATATGAAACACTTGATCCTTACGGCAATTACGGTAGCGATTCTGAATTGTCACCTTATGAATTACTAGCACGAATGAAGTCGTGGAATAATGCTATTTATATTACACTCGAAAATCAAGAGAAAGAACTACTCTCCCAAATTTCTCTAGTTAATGATACAATAACAGCAAGAGTCACAGACTTTGAGAATGAGATAAATACACAAATTAGTGTAATGAATGGTGAGATTGACTTACGAGTGGAGAAAGATGGCATTATTTCCGCGATTAATCAAACTGCCGAGACGATTAAAATTCAAGCAGCAAAGATTGACTTAACAGGGTACGCAACCTTTACCGCACTTGCAACAAAAGGCGCAACTGTCATTCATGGGGGAAATCTTATGACAGGCACAGTTACCGCAGACTATATCGTAGCAGGTGCGATTGATGGTATGGTTATAAGAGGGGTATATATCCGAGGAGGCTATATTGAGTCTGATACAGTAATTGATGTAGAAACAGATGTAATTGTCGGAAATAATATTTACATGACAGGTGCTACAAGTTACGGAAACCGCAACATTTATTTCACAACAAGCACAGGAAGCAACTACATTCGCTATACAGGAAGTTCTAGTCGCTTAGATATTTCTACATCTATATTTGAAGTTTTCGGGGACGCTTATTTTAGTTACGCAAATTTTAGCAACAATGTAAACTTTACTGACGATGTTTCATTCTCCGGGAGAGTTTATTTTGAAAATGCAAGTGTCTATGGACTCGATGCTGAAACAGTTGGTGGCTTTAGTTTTGGATTTAGTTCCGCAACAAAACGTCTATATGTTTCCGAGGACGGAAATAGTTTAGGATTTGTACCATTACAATAATAAAGGAGATGGAAAGTATGACAAGTAAAGGAAACAGTATGAAACATGAAACGGTAATCAATCATTTAGCAAATCGAATCGCGCAACTAGAAGCAGATAAAGGACTCTTACTTGCTAACATGGAAATTATGAACTTAGATATTCAGAATCTATTGAAGGAAAATGAAGAATTAAAGAAAGAATTGGAGGGTTATCAAAATGGCGACATTGAGCGACAAGACGGTACAGGAGATTCAGAGAAAAGCGAACGCGGGAATACCACTAGTAAGTGTGACACCGGAGAAGCAGAGTTATTACGATCAGTTCACAGCACAAAGAAATCAACAACAAGCAAGATTCCAAGCAAACACAGCACAAAATCGTTACAACAATCAAGCACAAATAAATAAAAATAATTATCAGAATCAGACGAATAATTATAATAATCAAATTAATCAAGCACGAGACAACTACTATGCTAGTCCCGAGTACCGAAACTACAATAACATGATGGACGCTACGATTAATGACATTGCAAAGAAATATAACTTTGACTTTAGCCGTGAATATGCAAACCGTCAAGCAGAAGCAGAAGCCCAAGCACTACGTGACGCTAACGCTAACGCACAGCGTCAAAACCAATCGCAAAATGAACTAAATACGGCTTCAATCAATGCCAACTTAATGAACATGGCAGAAGGTTTAGACCGTAATTATTTCCAACAAATGATCGGTCAAAGCCAAAACCAAGTAAATAGTGGATTGAACGCAGGAATCGCAGCAGACCAAGACTTGCGTTTGCAAATGGCACGTCAAGCTGAAATGGGCGGTGCTTACCGTGACGCGAATCTAGGGTTAATGCAAGAAAACCAAAGATACACAAATGAGGACTTACGGTTAATTGAAGCATTAGGCACGATTAACCAACAAGCACAAGCAAGAGCCGAGTCTTTATACAATGACCGACTCTTACAAGGTTACGATATTTTAAACACAGACCGTAACTTTGCTTTAGGTGCAGCGCAAAACGCGTGGGGACAATCCAATGACTTAGTAAATCAGTATCTTAACCAACAAAACGCAGCAACAAATAATTACCAATGGCAACAAGCATTTGATTACGGACAGTACCAAGACGCAATCCAAAACTCTCAAGCTGACCGTAATTTCTACCAAGATATTATTAATAACCAAATGGCTAACCGTCAATGGCAACAACAATTTGACTGGAATAAAGTCCTTGATGAAGCAAACTTAACAGGTCGTTACAACGGAAATCCTACATGGGATCGTATCTTAGATGAAGCAGAACTAACTGGAATGTTTAACGGTAAAAACACATGGGCTAGACAACTAGCCGAAGCACAACTTGCATTACAACGTCAACAACTTGCAAGTGGTGGTAGTGGTGGAGGAAGAGGAAGTTCATCAGCAGCTGCACAATCATCAGCCTCTAGTCTAGCTAACGATTACGCACAGTTCCTAAGGGAAGCTACAGCAACGCCACAGAATGATGCCGATTCATTCTACATGGAACGTTTGGCAAATATGCCAGAGACAGGACTAAAAAGAATTGAACAGTTAGCAAGTACCGATAATGCTAAGCAATCTTATATGGACTTATTGGAAGAGCGTATGATTTCAAATTACCTAACACCACCAAGTACGAAATTCATGCCATTACCTGGTGAAACACTTGCGGAGTCTGTGCTTAGACGTAGATCACAGACACAGATGCCTAGTATCCTTGATACTTTAGGAAACCCAAGCCTTCCAAAACCACAATAAAGGAGGACGAACCTATGGCATTGCCTAATCAAAATAAGTGGTATGAAGATTTGAAGCGGTGGGAAATTGACCGTGCAAGACGTGTTGAAGAAGCAAAGAAACTTTCATCTACAGGTATTCCTTACGCAAACCAACTTATGATAGACTATGATGATGCAGAATTTAGAGAAAAAGAAGGAACTATAGCCAACAAGTCCTCAAAATGGAGAACAAAACTTGTGGAAGATTTAAGTTCTAAAAGCTACGGGAAAACATACGATGAACGCTTAGATGCCATTATGAACGAAGCTGGTATTCCATCACATCATAGGTATGCCTTTGCGAAATGGAAAGATGCGAAAGAGCAAGGCGTTGAGAGTAATACGATTAAAGGGTATCAAGATAGGGAGGTAACAAAAGAGGACGAGTTAAAGTTAAATCAACTCGTCCTAGAAAATAGACGTAAACAACAAGAGACTCTAAATTCAATCATGAACCCTAAACCTGTACCACAAGTAGGAGCACCAAAACCACAAGGGGCAACGCAAGATAAAAATATGTTCGACCAGTTTTTAAGCTACCTAGACCTAATGAATCCATTCACTCAAAACACCGATGATGAATGGGAAGATGTGATTCAAGGTGTTAATGAAGAAGCAGCAAAGAATCCAGTATTGAACGAAGTTGACCGATTTACAACAAGAACTACAAACAGCGCCTTGCTCGGTTTACCTCAAGCCTTATCTCCAGACGCACAAGAGTTTCAAAATCGTGAAGGAGTAGGCATGGCTTCTGATATTGTCGCAGACATCTTAGGATATGCTGCACCGGGCGTTGGGGCTGCAACTGCTTTACGTTCCACAGGATTGACAGGTAGAGGAATGAACGCTTTACAACAAGCTAGACAAACTGGAAACTTATCGAAAAATGTTATTGCACAAGGGGCAAAAGACGCAGCACTTGAAGGGGCGCTAATTGGGGGCGGTATGTCTTTAACAGAATCCGCAATCCGTTTAGGTTTAAATCCAGAAGATACTACAGCTATGAATGAGTTGCAAAACTTGTTAATTAATACTGCGGGTGGTGCGGTGCTTGACCCATTACTTACTGTAGGTATGCCAGTTATGAGACTTGCTTCTCAAAACGCTGTCGATAATGCAATAGGTCGTCAAATGGCACAACAAGCAGAAAACTTAACACCGCTACAAGTACAAAGCGAATCTATCTTAGATGTAAACCCTGTAACTTCTAATCTATTAGATGAACTAGAACTTGCAAATGTCCCAAGCACAACAGCGACCGACTTCCCAACAGTTACACGTAATGTTGAAGTGGAAGCACCGCCTACAACGGCTTTTGAAGAAAATCCAGAGTTAGAGGACTTACTCACAAAGCAACGAGAGTGGACAACCATTCCAAATGAGGAAACAATGGCGAAGTATAATCGACTTGTTGAAACTAATTTAAAAACTGTAGACCGCTATCGTCCGTATGTGGAAGCAGAACAACGTGTACAGGAATTTAGACAACAGCCATTCGCTAAAATTAATGTAGATGAAAATGGCTACGCTACTAATTCACTAGGTCAACGTGTGCGTATTCCGAAAGTAGCACAAGCAACAGACGGCGACGGCATTGACTTAGACTTAGCTATGGACTATGCGGAAATGGACGCTGACGAACTGGCAGACTTTTTACGAGATATTCAAAACGATGTGAACTTTTACAGTAAAGCATCTCGTACAAAGAATAAGTTAGGAGCATTAGAATATGATCGTGAGCGTGTACAAAAGGCAAGAGACAACGTGGAATTATACTCTACTCTTGCAAGAGAAAACCTAGCACCAAAAGAAGGTGTGAGTTTCGGCGACTATGTTGATACGATGAAACAATACCTTGCACGTCAAGACGAATTGAATCAGTATCGCACAGCGAGACAATCCGCGCAAACACCTGTTACGCAAACTCAAACAATTACAGAAGAAGCACCATTGGCTTTAGATGAAGCATTACAAAACTCTACATCGAATAATATTCAAGAAGTGGCAGGAAGCAATTCGATTTTAGATGAAATTCTTTCGACACCTATAAATCGTGAGTCTATGCCAACATCTCAAGTAGACAATGCACTAGACCAAGTATTAGGTAGACCGTCCCAAGCGAATGTAGGCGAGGACTTCTACCAACAGCCAGAAGTACAAGCTGTTATAAACGCACGTGCAGAATTAGAGCAGTTTCCAGACGACCCAACCGCACAAATGGAAATGATGATTTTAGATCAAGAGTTATTAGGTTTACAGCAAGAATATTTACGCCGTCAAGCTGCACAATCGGTAGTAGGGCAAGAGCCGACAAGACCAACCCAACGTCAAGCCCCTACGGAAGATGTGGAAATTATCGACTACAACCCAACTGTACCAAAGGACGAAACAGAATTAAGTGGCTACCAAAAAATACAACGATCTTTTGTAAATGACGCAACTATCGGTAAAGTGATTGACGATATTATGATCCGCAAGGATAAAAACGGCAACCTTAAATACCTTAGTCCAAAGAGATTTTTAGATAGACTACTGAAACTAACACAGAAGAAAACTTTAGCGGCTGAAAATTCCGCAGAGCGCAGCTTAATTATTGGAAAAAATGCTTCTTCTGTCGCCGCACAACATGTAAAGGATCGTTTCAGTGACTTTGCTACTCGCTTAAATAAAAGTAAAGTATCTCGTGAATCTTTAGAAGAATACGCAGCTTATAAACGTCTACTGACATTTCAAGATAGAATGGACGCAGATAAAGCGTATGTCGATGGACTACGAGAGGAATTGGAATCTCTAAAAGAGGGCTTAGATGTTAATTCAAGCGAAGCAATGGAACTACAAGAATTAATAGATAGTTATAGCCCTTACTCGTATACACCGCCACAAAATGTAACAAGAGAAGTCATGGAGAGCAAAATTGATAGTTTAGGTCAAGACAAAGAACTTGTAAAATTCTATGACGAGTTTATTCAGTTACAACAGCAAAATCTAAAAGACCTTTACGAAGGTGGGTTAATTCCGAAAAAACTCTATGATACGTTGAAAGAACATAAAGAATATATTCCATTAAAACGTAGTGTAGGCGAAGATTTTACAGGCACAGCAAGTCGTAGACCTAGCAATACTTTACAACGTATGCAAAGTGGTAGTGAAGCAAGATTGAAGCCACCTATCAACGAAGCTATCCGAAATGCGTATACAACTCGTTTCAACATTGAGAAGAACAAAGCCTTACAATTCATTCCGAAGTTTGCCAAGATTGATAATGAAATGTTTAGACGTGTAGAAAATCCTACAAGCCGATCCATTACATTCTTCAATAAAGGGAAACAAGTCCATTACGAAGTGCCACCTGCACTAAAAAATTATGTAGATAACTTTGGAAAATATGCAGACCAAAACGCCCTATTCAAAACCTTTGAAGGTTTAGCACAAATGCAACGTAAATTAACAACGCAGTACAGCTTAACTTTCCAATTAAAATCTTTAGTACGAGAGCCAGTACAAGCGATTATCACAAGTCGTACAAATAAAGGCATTGTTGATGGAATTTGGCAAACGACACAAGGGTACTTAGACGCTATGTTAGGCAAACAACTAGAAACACTGACAGGTGGACGTATTAAATCCTTCAAAGAAGATTGGGAGAAAATGGGCGGTACTGGCTTCCAATTCATGCGTATGTCTGACGATGATTTACAAAAAGTGGCAAGAGACTTAATGAACGAAGGAACAACTAAAGGTAACTTTAAGAAAATAAACCCATTCCGTATCTTAGGTAAGCTGGGGGAAACAGTAGAAGCCGGGGCGAGATTAGGTGAATACCGAAGTGCAAAACGTCAAGGATATTCAGACTTAGACGCCTTTTACGAAGCTACGGACGTAACAAACTATAAACGTGGTGGATCAGCTACAAGAGAATTGAATCGTTACATTCCTTTCCTTAATGCCACAATTCAAGGGAACTCACGTGTACTACGTGCATTTAGTGAAGCACCTGTTCGGACAGCAGCAAGAAGTATTGGTATGCTAACAACGACTGCGGTTAGTTTATACGCGATGCGTTACGCACCGTGGGTTACAGATGAACAACGTAATGAACTAAATAATCTTAACCAGTGGCAAAAGGATAGCTATATGTTCGTTCCAATGGCAGACGGGACAATTATACAAATTCCAAAAGCATTTGCATTAGGTCAAATGTTTATGAATCCTGTTGAACACCAACTTGACTATATGTTGAATACCACGCTTAAAGAGAAAAGTATTCCAGACCAAGTATTTCAAGAGTTTACAGGAGTCTTAGGGGCGTTTGTACCACCTACAGATATTGCAGGGTTAGCTGTAATTGGAGAACTTGCTTTAAACCGAGACGGCTTTACAGGTTTCGATATTGAAAGCCAGTATGATATTAACGCAGGTGTACCAAAAGCAGAACGTGAAGCCTATAATCAAAGTAAACTAGCAGAATGGGTTTCCGACATCATCAACTACGGAAGTGAAGAAGGGAGAGTATCACCCGCGCAAACTGATTACTTACTACGTGAGTTAGGGGGATCAGGTGGCTCACAAGGTTTAGATATGCTCGACCGATTAATCGACCCAGTAGCACCTTCAAGTTCTTTAGGTACGCAATTAGGTAGACCACTAAACCAATTTATATTAAATCCAACGACTAGCGGTAGTGGGCTTCAAGATTTACAAGCCTTAGAACGTAAACAGCCTAGACCAAAATTAAATGAACTGTCGAAGGAAGAACGAGAAGCATTTGACAATCAAGAAAACTATTACAACTATTTAAAAGAGTATGAAGAATTACAAGACCAAATCAACGATGTAAGAGAGAGTACAAGTTTTAACTCTAGCACCAAAGAGCAAAGAATTGCAAATCTACGTAAACGTCAAGATAAAGTTCGCAGCGAAGCCCTTAACTATTTTAATAGATTAACTCAATAAACCTTTCCAACATATGTAAGAGTTTGCTATAATAAATCTATACATATGTTGGAAAGTTCTAATAAATAAATAGTAAAGGCGGTAAATATCATGCTAGAAACGATTAACCAGTGGTTGCCTGTAGCGACAGCTTTGCTTGGTATTCTTGCGTTTATATGGAAGTTAAATAGGACTCTTATTCTATTGAATGAAAACATCAAGGAACTAAATTCTGTATCAAAGGATTCAAAACAAAAACTAGACAACCATGAAATACGTATAGTTGTACTTGAAACAGTCACAGGTATTAAACAAGTTAAAGGAGATGTTCATAATGATTAACTGGCAAGTAAGATTAAGAAGTAAAGAGTTTTTAGTCTCTCTCGTTGCACTAGTTCTAGTATTAGTAAATCAAGTAGCTTCTATTTTTGGGTATGACATTTCATTCATTAATGGACAAGTAACGGAATTAACAGAAACAATATTAATGATTCTAGCACTATTAGGTATCATTAATGACCCAACAACAAAAGGACTATCTGACAGTAAACAAGCCTTATACTATACAAAGCCAAAGGAGTGAGGAAGCATGGTAGCTATTCGACAGCTTTTAGTTCCAGAAGATAAGGCATACGCGATCACTTACGGTAGAGGAAATACGATCAAGAAAATATGTATTCACGAAACAGATAACACTAGTCCGACAGCAGATGCAGACGCACACGCTCGACTACAATTCAATGGAAATAGTCGTGAAGCTAGTTGGCATTGGCAAGTAGACGACAAGGAAGCGGTGCAGTCCTTTGAACATTCATGGAAATGTTGGGCGGCAGGTCAAGGAAACTATGAAGCCATTCATATCGAAATTTGTGTTAATGGAAATTATCGCAAGGCGGTACAAAACGCTTCTGAATTAGTAGCCCATATTTTAAGACAAGAAAAGCACCTTTCCATAGACGATGTTGTACAACATAACTACTACACTGGAAAGAATTGCCCACGGAATATGCGTCAAGGCAATGTCGTAGGGTGGTCTAGTTTTAAGCAAATGATTAAAGCAAATTTAGAAACAGGTGGTGGATATACATTGGAATTTGGACGACCAACATCTAAAGAGATTTATGAAAGCCGTGTAGCTTCTCCTGCAACAAAGAAATTACTAGTAGAAGAAGCGGTAACGGTTTTAGGTTACAAAAAAGACTGGCAAACACTACATGCCGAAGGAAAGTTAAAAGAAGGAGATTACAATGCGTTAGCGTATGAACTAGCTGTACATTACGCGAAACAATAGGAGGGATAAGCGTTGCAAATCGTAAATCTTAACAATAGTTATTTTATCAAAGAAAACGACACCGCAACTCAAATTAAACTACAAGTGCTAGATTACGAGGGCAACCCATTTCCTTTAGATACGGCTTCCCAAGTGGAAGTCGTTATTGGTGTAGAGGAAGGGCGCGTATTATCAAAGACAGCTACACTTCTAGCAGGTGTCGGAGAATTAGAGTTCGGCTTAGATGAAGGGGACTTAGTTCCTGTAGGGGACAACCGTTTAGAAATTCACGTTCATATGCCAAATGGAGAGAAACATGTCGCCCCATCTAAAGGATTTTACAAGTTACGTGTACAACAACCAATAGACGAATTAGGAGTACAAGTAACAACATACACTTTAGATTACTTCTTAGCAGAAGTAGACCGTATTTTAGACGGCTTACCCGAGATTAAAGAAGAAGCAGAAATTCTTGTAGAAGAAATGCAAACGGAATTAGGTCGTATTGAACAAGCGGTAACTACTTCCGAGGAAACACTAGCAAGAGCCAATACCGCTTTAACAAATGCTACTACGGCAGAAACTACTTTTAATGATCTAAATACTCAAGCAACTACACTAATTGCGGAAACAACAATCGCGAAAGATAATGCAATAGACGCAACAAATGACGCAATCGAAGCGACAACAAATGCAGTTAATGTTACGAATGAAGCAGGGGTCGTTATCACAAATGCTATTGAAGCAACAGACAACGCAACAGACGCATATGAAGATATTCAAGAAGTCTTGCCAAATGTACAAGGGTGGACGACTGCGGAAGCGTGGGACTCAACAAAAAATTATGTGCGAAACAATATTGTAACGGACGAGGGGTCAACATGGCAATCATTACGTCCATCTATTGGTGTAAAACCAGTAGAGGGCTTAGATTGGACATGTATCGCACGTAAAGGCGTAGACGGTACAGGGGCAGTATCAACCGTTAATGGCATCAGTCCAGACGAAAACGGAAACGTAGAGTTAGAAATCGCAACAACTTGGACTGAAATTCAAGAGAAACCGACAGAATTTCCACCTTCTCCGCATACACATAACATGACTGATGTTTTAGGTGTAGATACAGCCCTTGACGGAAAACAAGACGTAGCGACTGCATTTAACGGAAGTTACACGTCTTTAACAGATGTTCCATCAACTTTTGCACCTTCCCCACATACACACGAGATCACAGATGTAATTGGATTGAGTGACATATTAGGGAATTTAGAGTCTGTACCACCTGTTGAAGAAGTTTTAAATCGAGGACAAAACAACATTATTGCCGAACATCAAAGTTTAGCGAGAATGAAGTTGTTGGAAGGTAAAACAGTCGTAAACTTAGTACCGTTGTTTGATAGTGGGGCATGGTATTTACACGCAAATGCTGTTGTTATAGAACCTAATGTACTAACATTAAACGCTGATGGAATTGTGGCTAATAATAGCGACATTTCTATAAACGTAAAACCTAGCACAACATATACAATAATAGTTACGCATAATGCTACTGTAACTTTATTTGTTAAAAACACAACAGGTACTGCAACTCAAACACTAGGTATAGATACAAACACACCTGTAACCTTTACCACAGACGCAGACACCACAACCGTAGGTATAACATTAGGGGACTTGAGACAAGGAACATTCACCTTTGAAAACCTTATGCTCAACGAAGGCACAACCGCTTTACCATTCGTAGCCAACGTGAAAGGTATTACTAACCCAACGATTGAGAACAAAACCAATGGAAGTGTTACAACCCTAAAAAGTACATTCCACGAAGGTGAAAATCCTTACTTAGACGGACAAGTGGTAAAAGTGGAACGGAAAAAACGTGAGGTTGTGTTTGATGGTAGTGAGGATTGGACACTTGCTAATAGTTCATTAGCTTATAAAGAGGTAGTAGCTACTATAAATGGAGGGTTAGACGGAACAAACATTGTCGTAAAATATAACGGTACGTTAGTTTTAAACCCATTTACAACT
>JACYYK010003343.1_pt2 | contig 11303 bp, 11 predicted proteins | sample 8236871 | NCBI WGS metagenome assembly JACYYK01 (sample SAMN14103087, study PRJNA606662) | landfill metagenome | isolation source: landfill solid waste inoculated with endophyte fungus Paravalsa indica | place: India:New Delhi, Okhla landfill site | collected 2017-11-05 | reverse complement strand
TTGCCGCGCAGGTTCTGCAGGACCGACGTGAGCCGGTCGGAGAGTGTGTCGAACACGAGGTGCACGCTCCAGCAGGTCGTGGTTGTCCGGTGCGGGCCACGAGTACCAGGGCCCGACCGCGACTTCCAAGGGTAGACGACCCCGGCACCCCGACGGTCGGCCCGCCCGGCCGGGCGCTCCCCCCTCTGCGCCCCCCTTCCGGCCGGACGAGCCTCACCCGGTGGGGCGTTCGCCGGGTCCGGCTTTCGTCGCGACGTTCGCCAGACCCCCAGAACTGGCGACCGCCCGGGTCGGCCTTCAGCACCCCACCGAGGTGTCTACAGCTTGCCCGTCCCGTCGCGGCGTGGGCAGCGTGAAGACACCGAGTAATCGGTGAGTAGTCCTACGCAATCCGACTCGGGGGACATTCCTCACCGTTTCCGGCGGCAGTCCGGCACGGAAGGGGCACGGAAGGCGAATCGGCGACTACCGGCGGAGGTCGGTGTGGGCCCGATCCGCCGCGTTCAGCACGGCGTCGGTCACTCTCGCACGCCATGCGGCGTCCGGCGTTCCCCGGCGGGGTGACACCGCGAACGAGGCGACGACTCCCGCACCGTGTTCGGTGACCCTCGCCCACCGCACCCGTACGTCGTTCACTCTGAACGCGCACGCGACCAGGTACAGCAGTCCGATCCGGGTCACCGCGCGCAGTTCGAGTACGACCTCGCGGCCCGAGACCTCCTCGTCGAACCACAGGACCACGGGGTCGGCCCGCTCCGGGGCCTGGTTCCGCGTGGCGTAGGCACGCTCCTTCTCCGCGAGCCGATCACCGAGGTGAAGGCTGCCCGTCACCGCGCGAGCGAACTGGTCGCGCAGCAGTCCCTGGTCGGGAGGGCCTCCGAACACGGGCGAGACGGTGAACACGCCCACGGTGCCACCGAGATGCTCGCGCAACACCGCCGACAACACGCGTAACGAGTTCGCCGCCAGCACTCCCGTGGCGGGCACGAGCAGCGCCCGGCCCGGCGGTACGGCGAACTCGACGGTGAGAAACTCCTCGCCGCCGCCACCCGAGCCACCGCCACCCGAGCCGGTGCCCACCCGGGTGCGGCCCCCGGCCGTGCGGATCGCCTCGGCCACGAGTTCGCGCTGCGCCCCGGTGAGCTCCTTCGGCGGCGGTGTGGGCTCCTCGCCGAGCATCAGGACCCGGCAGCGGGCCACCAGCTCGCCCACCAGCCGGGCCCGCCACGACGTCCACGCCCCCGGGCCCGTCGCCCGCGCGTCGGCCTCGGTCAGCGCGTGCAGCACGTCCAGCAGCACCACGTCACCCCCGAGTGTCGCGACGACACGCTCGACGGTCGCGCGCTCCGCGATGTCGCGTCGCAGGGCGGTGTGGGGCAGCAGCAGGTGGTGGCGCACCGCCGCCACCAGCACCGTCCTGTCCCGCCCTGCCAACCCGATCCGCTCGGCGATCCGTTCGGCGAGGCGCGCGCCCAGCTCGGAGTGGTCGGCGTCGCGCCCCTTGCCGATGTCGTGCAGCAGCGCGGCCAACAGGAGCAGGTCGGGCCGGGACACCGAGGTGCTGAGCCGGGCCGCCTCCACACACGTGCGGACGAGATGAGCGTCGACCGTCCACGAGTGCACGGGCTCCCTCGGAACCAGGTCGCGGACCGCACCCCATTCCGGGAGGAGCCTGCCCCACAGGCCCGAGCGGTCGAGCGCCTCGACCGCCGCGACGAGCCCCTCTCCCGCGCCGAGCAGGCGCAGCAGCGTGTCGCGGGCTCCCGCGGGCCACGGCGGGCGCGGTTCGGGCGCCGCCGCGGCCAACGTCGCGAGGGTGCCCTGTGCGACAGGGGCGCCCGTGACGGCCGAAGCCGCCGCCACCCGCAGCACCAGAAACGGGTCGCGAGCAGGTCTCACGCCACGGGCGAGGGCGACCTCGGAGCCGTGCAGCACCACGCCGTCGTCGAGGGGTGTCCGCAACGGCCTGCGCCCGGCGCTCGGTGATCGCGCGGCGGCTCGGAACGCGACGTCGACCGCGTAGGCGACGGCCCGCGTCCCACCCGACAACGCGCGGGCGAGTGAGAACCGGTCACCGAAGCCCAGTCGCTCGGCGACGGTCTGCGCCTCGGGCGGATCGAGCACGTCCCGGTCGCGGCGCAGGAGCCTGCGCAGTTCGGTACGCACGTCCAGGAGGAGTTCGCGGGCCGAGGTCACCTCCTGGCCGGGACGGTCGACGAGCTGTGCCGCCGCGAGGGCGTCCAGCAACGCCAGGTCGCGCAGCCCGCCCCGACCGTGTTTGACGTCCGGCCGCGCGGACTGCGCGATCTCACCGCTGCGTTCCCACCGGGCGCGCGCCGACGTGAGCAGCTCGGGCACCGCGCGCCGGGCGAGGCGGCGCCACTGTTCCCACGCAGCCGCCCGCAGCCGCGAGACGAGCGCCTCGTCCCCCGCGACAGGACGGAGATCGAGCAGCCCGATCGCGGTGCGCACGTCCCCGGCCGCGACCTCCAGCGCCTGGTCCGGAGTCCGCACCACGTGATCGACTCGGACGCCGGAGTCCCACAGCGGGTACCACACCGCCTCCGCGATCCGGCCCGCCTCCGGATGCCCGTCGTGAAGCAACACCAGGTCGAGGTCGGAGAACGGCACCGGCTCGCGGCGGCCGAGGCCGCCGACGGCGGCCAGCGCGACACCGGTCGCCCCGGTGTCCACGCCTGCCGCCGCGGCGGCGCGGCGGAGCCAGAAGTCGTACAGCTCGACCAGCATCGACCGCACCGCCGCCGCGTTCGTCCCACGCACGTCGATCAGGCGGTTCGCCACCTCCACGAGGCCGGGTTCGGCCATGGCCGCGGCTACAACGCGTCCGGGCCGCGTTCACCGGTGCGGACGCGGACCACCGTCTCGACCGGAGTCACCCACACCTTGCCGTCACCGATCCGCCCGGTGTGGGCGGCGGCCACGACGGCGTCCACCACCTTGTCGGCCGTGGCGTCGTCGGTGACCACCTCGATGCGGGTCTTGGCCACGAAGTCGACGGCGTACTCGGCGCCCCGGTAGACCTCCGTGTGCCCCTTCTGCCGTCCGTAGCCCTGGACCTCGCTGACGGTCATGCCCAGCACTCCGAGCTGTTCGAGCGCCGTGCGCACGCCGTCCAGCGTGTACGGCTTCACGATCGCGGTGATCAGTTTCATGACGTGCTCTCCTCAAGCCTCCTGGCGACCACCGGGTCGGGGGTGACCGCCGTCGACGCACCCGTTCCGACCGACGCGGCCCTCCCACCGCGCGCACCGGCGAAGTCGTACGCGGACTCGGCGTGCTCCGCCTCGTCGATCCCCGAGATCTCCGCCTCGTGGCTGACGCGCCCACCCGTCAGCACCTTCACGAGCAGTCCCAGCACCGCCGCGACCAGAGCGGAGTAGGCCATCACCGCCACGACGCTGAGCACCTGCGCGCCCAGCAGGCCCGCTCCGCCGCCGTAGAACAACCCGTCGGAGCCGTCCTCGCCGACCACGGAGGACGTCGCCACGAACCCGAGCAGGACCGTGCCGACCAGGCCGCCGACGAGGTGCACGCCCACGACGTCGAGCGAGTCGTCGAACCCCAGCCGGTACTTGAGGCCGACGGCCAGCGCGCACAGCGCCCCCGCGACCGCGCCGATCGCCAGCGCACCCCAGGTGTCCACGTAGGCACACGCCGGCGTGATCGCGACCAGACCCGCCACCACGCCGGACGCCGCCCCGAGGCTCGTGGCCCTGCCGTCCCGCAGGCGTTCGGCGAGCAGCCACGCCAGCATGGCGGCGCACGTGGCGGTCACCGTGTTCACGAAGGCGATCCCGGCGACCCCGTCCGCCGCGTACGCCGACCCGGCGTTGAACCCGAACCAGCCGAACCACAGCAGCCCCGCGCCGAGCATCACGAACGGAAGGTTGTGCGGTTTCATCGGCTCCGACGGCCAGCCGACCCGCTTCCCCAGCACCAGCACCAGTCCGAGCGCGGCGGCCCCGGCGTTGACGTGCACGGCGGTGCCGCCCGCGAAGTCCAGCGCGCCGAGCTCGTCGATCCACCCGCCGTCGCCCCACACCCAGTGGGCCACGGGGAAGTACACCAACGTGACCCACAACCCCGCGAACAGCAGCCACGAGCCGAACCGCATCCGGTCGGCCACCGCTCCCGCGATCAACGCGGTGGTGATGATGGCGAACATCGCCTGGAACGCGACGTCCACCGTGCCCGCCGTCGGATCACCCTCGGGCGTCATCAACCCGGAGAGCCCGAGGTGGTCGAACGGGTTGCCGACCAGTCCCGCGACGTCGGTGCCGTACGCGGTGGAGTAGCCGTAGACCACCCACAGCACCCCGACGAGCCCCATGGCCCCGAAACACATCATCAGCATGTTCAGCACGCTCTTCGCGCGCACCATGCCCCCGTAGAAGAACGCCAGCCCCGGTGTCATCAGCAACACCAGCGCGGCACTGGTGAGCAACCAGGCCGTACTGGCCTCCACGTGCCCTTCCACACTGCCTCCTCGCCGTCGTGAGCCCGCGCCGAACCCGCGGTCGGTCCGAGCATCGGAGGGACGTGTTGCGGCGGATGGCTCGCGATGTTGCGGGGAGGTGAACCCGGCCACAGCGGTCGTAACGGCTGCGTTTCACGCGGAATCCGGGCGTGGTCGAATAGGTCCATGCACCAGCACCCCTCCCCCGCGACCCCGGCTCCGCCCGCCACCGTCGTGGCGGCGTTGCGGTGTTCGGTGTGCGGGGAGGCGGTGGCGCTGGCCGGACGGGCGCTGCGCTGCGAGCACGGGCACACGTTCGACCTTGCCCGGCAGGGCTACGTCAACCTCCTGCACGCCAAGGTCCCGAAGGGAACCGCCGACACGGCCGACATGGTGGCGGCGCGGGTCGCGTTCCTGCGCGCCGGTTTCTACGAGCCCCTCGCCAGGACGCTCGCGGCGCGAGCGGCGGGACGGCTGGTGGTCGACGCGGGCGCGGGCACGGGCTACTACCTCGCCCATGTCCTGGACGCGCTGCCGGAGGCCACCGGGCTCGCCCTCGACGTGTCCGCCCCGGCGCTGAAACGGGCAGCCCGCGCCCACCCGAGGCTGGGAGCGGCGGTGTGGAACCTGTGGCGGCCGTGGCCGGTGGGCACCGCCGTGGCCGAGACGGTGCTGAACGTCTTCGCACCCCGCAACACGGACGAGTTCCGCCGCGTGCTCGTCCCGGGGGGCAGGCTGCTCGTGGCCGGTCCGGGTCCCGGCCACCTCGACGAACTCGCCGAGTCGCTGGGGTTGCTCGACGTCGGCGCCGACAAGTCCGAGCGCCTCGACAACGCGCTCGCGGAGGGGTTCACGCTCGTCGAGCGCACCGACGTCACCGACCGCGTCACGCTCTCGCCCGACGACGTACGCAACGCCGTGCTCATGGGCCCCAACGCCCACCACCTGCACCGGGACGGTCTCGGCGACCGGCTGGCCGCCGTCACCGAACCGGCGCGCGTGACACTGTCGTTCACGGTGTCGGTCTATCGAAGGCGGGGGTGAGAGGCGTGGAACTGCCCGCGACAGCGCTCGCGGACCCCGCGTGGGTGGCCGACGACCTCGACCGAGCGCGGCGACTCCACGGCCCGGCCGCCCCCGCCGTGCTGGGCACCATCCGGTGGTACTCGGCGTCGTCGGTGCTCGTCGCACCCGCCGTCGAGCCCTGGGTGCACACGGGAGTGGCGCGGGACCCGGCGCTCGCCGCCGTGACGTTCGACGTCACCCCCGACGGCCGGTTCCTCGACGCCCACTCGGCCCGCACTCTCGGCCGTGACCCGGCCGACCTCGGCGCGGCGCTCGTGCGGGCCGTCGACACAGCCGTCACCGCGTTCGCGCAGGCCAGTGGCGCGTCACCGCGCGCGTTGTGGGCCGTGGGGGTGGACTCACTCGCCAACCGCCTGCTGTGGGCGGCGGCCGCCACCAGCGACCTCGACGCGGCACCTCGGCTGGCCGGCGAACTCGCCGATCACATGGAGCGGGCCGCCCGCGACCTACCAGGATGCGTGTGGAACGGCTCGCCGCGCCCCCGGTTCACGACGGTGGGTGATCGGCTGGTGTTGCGGCGCTCGTCGTGCTGCCTGATCTACGAGGCCCCGGCGACGCGGGACGCGAAATGCGCGAGCTGCCCCCGCCAAACCCCGTCCGAGCGGGAACAACGACTGCGCCTGCTCCTCGGCCCCTGAGCCGCCCGGCGTGTCGTTGGGTCACCTCAGACGGGTCTTTGTGCCCTGCTCCGGGCCGCGGTTCGTGACGCAGAGTCGATGACGAGGCCCGGCCGACGCGAACCGCGTCGAGTCGGGGGCAGGCTACGGAACAAGGGATACAGCCGGTGACACAGCCACGGTCCGGGAAGACGATGACCGCTCCGGTCGAGATGCGGGAGCTCAGCGAGGTCGAATGCCTCGACCTGTTGAGAACCGAACCCGTCGGGCGGCTCGTCTTCACAGAGAAGGCGCTACCCGCCATCCGCCCGGTGAACTACATCCTCGACGGCCGTGACGTGATCATCAGGACTTCGGTGGACTCGTGGGCGAGCCGGGTCGCGGGCAACGTCGTGGCGTTCGAGGTCGACCACATCGACAACACCAGCCACACCGGATGGAGCGTCGTACTGCTCGGCACCGCCACGGTCATCACCGACATCGACACGCTGGTACGGATCACCGACTTCCGTAACCGGCCGTGGGCGCCGGGCCACCGCGACCAGTACCTGCGCATCCAGCCTGGTCAGCTCACGGGGCGACGGCTCTCGTTCACTCCGGCCTGAGGAAGCCCGCTCAGTCGACTGCGACGAAAGACCTCACCGAGACGCCCGCATCGGCGAGCGCCTTGCGAACCCTGCGCACGAGGTCCACGGCACCGGGTGTGTCCCCGTGGACGCACAGGGACCGGGGGCGCAGCGTCAGCACGCTGCCGTCCACGGCGCGCACGGCACCCTCCACGGCCATGCGCACACTGCGTTCGACGACCTCGCCGGGATCGCGGACCACGGCATGCGGCTCGCGGCGCGACACCAACGTGCCCTCCGGGGTGTAGGCGCGGTCGGCGAACGACTCCAGCACCACGGCCAGACCCGCCTCCTCGGCCTGTTTCACCAGCTCCGAGCCGGGCAGCCCCAGCACGGGAAGGGTGGGGTCGTAGCGCCGGATCGCCTCCACCACGGCGGCGGCCTGCTCCGCGTGGGAGACCACGGCGTTGTAGAGCGCGCCGTGCGGCTTGACGTAGCGCACGGCCGAGCCGGCGACCCGGGCGAACCCGTCGAGCGCGCCGATCTGGTAGATGACGTCGTTGGCCAAATCGTGTGGGTCCATGTCGATGAAGCGGCGACCGAACCCGGCCAGGTCTCGGTAACCGACCTGCGCGCCGATCGCCACGCCGCGTTCGGCGGCGCGCTCGGTGACCCGGCGCAGCACACTCGGATCGCCCGCGTGGAAACCGCACGCCACGTTGGCGCTGGTCACCACGTCCAGCAGCGCTTCGTCGTCCCCGAGCGGCCAGGCGCCGAAGCCCTCGCCCAAGTCGCTGTTGAGGTCGATCACCACGTCCACATCGACAGGGTAATCGCGTTTCGGCCGGCCGGGGACGGCCCGTACCGACGCCCCGGCCGGCCGGGGAACACGTCACCGCCTCGACGAGAAGACGCCGAAGTCCTGGAAGAACGCCTCGTCGTCGGCGGAGGAGGGAGCCGCCCTCCTCGGGGACGCCTGAGCCTTCGGAAGTGGCTGAGCGCTCGACGGCGCCTGCTGGGCGTGGGGCTCCGCGGACTCGGGGGGACGCTGGTCCCCGAACAACCGCTCGTCCGACTCGATGACCCGGTCCAACAGGTCCGTGCTGCCCAGCCCTCGCCGGACGACCTCCGCCTGCCGGCGCGCCGCGGCGGCGACGGCAGCCGCGATGGTCTGCTGAACCGTCGTGGACAACGTCGCCGGGCTGAGCTCGCGAACGCGGTCGGAGAACGTGACGGACGTGATCGAGCCTCCGGGTCCCGCCACCACGGTCACGACTCCGTCGGGCGACGTCACGCTCGCGCGGACGTTCTTGAGCTCCTCCTCCGTCTGCTTGTAGGCCTCGGCCCGACGGCGGTTGTCGGCCGCCGCCGTGTCCAGCGCCTCGATACGACGCATGAGCTGCGCTGCGTAACCACTCATTGCACCACTTCCGGTCGGATCGTCGAAAGAAAGTCGTGGAACTCGTCGAGCAGGTTCACGAACTGTTCGGGCAACGCCGTCAACACCACTTGCAGGACCGCCATGTGGGCGGAACTTCGTGGGTGACGCATTCGGAAGAAGGCTTGGCGCTGCACGATGTACAGCGGTTTTCCGCCGTAAGGCAACGCGAACCGAACCGCCCGCACGAAACCGGGGTGGCTCGCGTTCCCTATCTCGCTTCGCTCCCCCACCTGCACATCGGACGCGCCCGACCGCAGCTCCGCCAGCGCCTGCTCCGCCACCTGTTCCAACGACGCGTAATGCGGCCGGACGTGACCGGTCACGGTGATGTTCGGGGTGAACACCCCCTTCATTTCCGGATACACCGCCACGAACGCGGCATTGTCAGCCTTGACCTCTCGCGGGGGCACCGCGACCCAGCCGTCCGGCAAGGTGAATCTCACCGGCGCCGGCAACGTCGACACTCTCGTACTCATTCCCCGACATTCCTCGTGCGGACGACATCGGCTGCTCGTCGATTCGGACGTCAGTCCGGGAACAACCGTTGTCGTGCGACGTCATTTCATTCGATAGCCGATGCGGCCGTCCCGATCCGGGGGCGAACCGCCGTCGACTTCGAGCAATTTCGGACACTTCCTCAAATCGAGGACAGGACCGTCATTTCGGTCAGCACCGCGAAGGACCGGGCTCGAATTCCCTCTTGCCACGGACACCTCCACGTCGCGGCCGCCGGGGGCCGGACCGTACCGATGACCAAGGTAGCCGCCCTCCGCGGAAGCGAAGGAGCCACCCCCTCACCTCGTCGTCACGACCAGACCGAGGCCGGAACGCGATCGAGAATGTCGCACCTCAGGTCGAGAGCCGCGACGAGCTGGTTCGGGTCGCAATGGTCGCCGATCGGATCGAACACGTCGAGCTGGTCGCCCAGCAACATGAACCCACTGAATTGTCCCCGCTCCGAAAGAAGCAGGGCCACCAGCTCCGGAGTCATGACGGCAGCGGTGAAATTCGGGTCCTGACCGCGCACGTCGAATTTCTCATCGAATTCCGGGTTCCCCGTCTTGAAGTCACCGGTTCCGATGGCGTCGTTGATCCGACTGGCGGCGGCCGCCATCCGGCTAACGGTGAGAGCGGGACGAGGCGCCGGTGTCCGCACCCACACGCAGCGCTGGGCCAGATACTCGCCGCGGTGATACGTGTCCAACACCGCCGCCAGGAACGGTCTACCGCGATGCACCCCGGTGACGACGTCCTTGGCCGAGGTCGCCCGTGGTGGGCCCACCAGGGGGTCCAGCACGAAAGGATGTGTGTACTTCCGGTACAGCTCGTTGTAGACGTCGACGACGCTGTCGTCGCGTTCGGCGTACTTCCAACCTCGGCGCGACAGTTCCTCGGCGAGCTGTCGGCGATCTCCGGCTTTCGGTCCGGCCATCCGGTTCAGCCTGACGATCAGCCACGCCAGCCCGCCGAGGAACACGACGCTGCCACCGACGGCGATGGCGACGACGACGCCGACACTCACGCCGTCGACCCCTCGAACCGAATGGTCGAGAGGAACTTCCCGAAGTCGCCCATGAGCTGGGCGAACTGCTCGGGCAACGCAGTCATCGCGACGTGCAGCACCGCGCGCCTGCCGGGATCACGCCGGTCCGGGGCTCCCAACAGCGCCTGAAGCTGGTAGACCTCTCTCGGGCTTCCCTCGATCACCGGCCGGAACCGGAGCGCCTGGGTGAAGCCGGGGCTCGCGGGCGAGCCGGTGTGCTCCCGCTTCCCCACCTCGACGTTCGGGTCCGTCTGACGAAGCCGTGCGACGGTCTCGTCGGCGATCTGCTCCAGCGACACGCTGGAATCGCGAACTTCCCCCGAGATCGTGATGTTGGCCGTGAAGGGTCCACTCGTGGCGGTGTGCAGCGCCACGAACCCCGGACCGTCCGCGCCGATCGAGTCGGGATTCACCGACCGCCATCCCTCGGGAAGCGAGAATTCGATCGGAAAGGGAAGGGTTGCTACCACGCTGTCTCCAGACCCGGCTCAGAAGCCGAGGGCGTTAGCGATTCCATTACCGACATTGGACGCGGCGTTCATGATGCCGCTGCCGACGTCGACCACGGTACCAGCGAACTCGCCCGGATCGATCGCGACATCGAACCCTCCCTTGGCGCCGAGCCCCAACGCGAGACCTGCCGACACACCAATGTGGAACTTGCCGTCGTCACCCATGCCGAACTGCGCACTCGCGTCCGCACCGGCTCCGTACCGTGCTTCCCCGTGGACCCCGACGGTGATGCCACCCGCCTCGGCACTGAGATCGGCGTCGACCTTCCCGCCGGCGAAGGCGCCGAGGTTCGCTTGAACCCCGTCGAAGCCCACCGAAACGTTGCCCGAGGCCTCGACTCCGATGATGCCCTGGGCCTTGCCCGAGAGCTTGCCGTAGTCGCCGTAGCTCAGCTCCCCTTCGGCGCCGCCCTTCGCGAGGTACGCCTCGGCACTGCCGCCCACGTTGACACCGAGGACGGACGTGGAGAAATTGCCTTCGGCGCCCGCGCCGAGGAGCGAGCCTTCGAGACTGCCCTTGCCCGACCAGTCGCCCGAGGAGAACTCGCCGTCGAGCTTGCCGCCGAGCACGTCGACGTTCGCCGACCCTTCCAACTTTTTCTCGGGGATCTCGATCCCCAGCTGACCGAGGACCTCCTTGATCTTGTCGCGGAGCATCCCGTCGGACTGGGAGCCCCACTTGCCCGACCAGCTACCTCCGGGACCGTGACGCTGCCAACCGCCGGGATCCCGTTCGACCCACTGCCCGGTCTCGGGGTCCCACACCCGCGTCTTCTCGCGCCGCTCGCTTCCCCATTCCTTGGACCCGAGGTTGCGCTTGTAACCGCCCTGACCGTCGGGCTCGAAGCCGAGCTTTCGGGCCACCAGGTCCCCGGCCAGGCTCAGCTCGTTGCGGGCGTTGTCCAGAATGGCCCGAGCTTCGTTCGCCACCGACGCGCCGGGATCGTTGAACGGCGCGATCGGCGCGCCCGTCGCCGCCGCCTGCTGCACTTGCGCGTCGTACTGAGCCGCGGCGGCGCGCGAGGCCGCCTGCGCCTCGGTGTACATCTCGATCGCCCGCT
>JACYYK010033620.1_pt1 | contig 11316 bp, 9 predicted proteins | sample 8236871 | NCBI WGS metagenome assembly JACYYK01 (sample SAMN14103087, study PRJNA606662) | landfill metagenome | isolation source: landfill solid waste inoculated with endophyte fungus Paravalsa indica | place: India:New Delhi, Okhla landfill site | collected 2017-11-05 | reverse complement strand
CGCCGGCCCACTGCTTCCAACCGATCTCCGCCGCCGCCAAATAGTCGGCGTCGCTGCCCACGCCGATGCCGTCGCAGAGGACCCGGTCAAACGTATAGGCCGCGCCGATCGTCACGTCGTCACGCAGGGCTCCCGCGATCCCGACCAACAGCACCTGTTGCGGGCGGTGTTTTGCGATCAGCAGCGCGGTCCGCGCGGCTGCAGCAACCTGACCAAAGCCGCACAGCGCGATTGTCCACCGCCCCGTCACATGCTCGTCGCCGACGTGCGAACGGAGCCGAGGGCGCAGCCGCCGCAGCTCGGGTTCGGTCGGGACTAATAACAAGTGACTCATCGCGCAGGATCCTGGTTAAGCTATTCTCTTTGCCGAGCGCCGCTTGGGAAGCCTACACCGAGTCGACGACATGTCCACCAGCCCGACGATCCACCGGCGTCTGACCAAGACGTTCCGTTTCCTTCGCACGACGGCGATCGGCGGGATCTTTTTCTTGTTACCGCTGGTGGTCGTCGGCGTGTTGCTCGGCCAGTTGGGCCGTGTCGTGTGGGTCGTCGCCCAATCGATCAACGAGTACCTGCCGGTGCATACGCCGTTGGCGTACACGACGCTGATGGCGCTTTCGGTGACGCTGATCGTGCTGGCCTGTTTCGCCGCCGGCGTGATCGCCCGCCGCCGGCTTGCGCGGCGGTTCACCGAGTCGATCGAGCAATACGTTCTGATGCTGTTCCCGCGGTATGCGATCCTCAAGGAGCAACTCACCGGCAACATCGGCGGCGATGTGCTGCGCAATGAGTTGCAACCGGTCTTGGTGAGACTGCCGGGGCACCTGCGGCTCGGCTTTGAGGTGGAGCGTCGCGACGATCCAGTCGATGCAGACGGTGAGCGGCACGAAGCGGTAACGGTGTTTTTGCCGGGGTCGCCCGATCCGTGGTCAGGCCAGGTGGTGATCGTCCCCGCGCAGCACGTGGAACAACTCGACAGCCCCTTTGGCGAGACCGTGGCCACGTTTGAGCAGCTCGGCCGCGGCTCGCAGCGTTTGATCAAGGATTATCGTGCCTCTGCTGCAGCGGCGGCTCCCTTGCCCCCCTGACGTCAGCGAACGCATCGACGATGATACGCGTAAACCCTTCCAGCTGATTCCTCTTCCTTGTCGCCACCGTTTGGTTCTCAGGTCACGGCTATGCCCGAAACGGAAAATCCGACTTTGATTCGCGCCACCCCAGCGATGACCGCTGCGCCCGATCCCGAGCTGCTCGACGAACCGCGGCCGATCCGGTTGAGCGGGTTTGTCGCCCTGGGGCTCGGGTTGTTGAGCTTTACCGCCCTGTTCGGCGCCCCGATGGTGATCGTGCCGGTCCTGGCGACCTTCTCGGCCCTGTGGGCCCTGCGTCCTTACCAGGGCAAGCGTCCGGTGGGGCTGACCGTGGCGACGGTCGGGCTGTTTATCGCCGTCCTGTTCGGCGTGTGGGGGGTCACGCAGAGGCACCTGCGGCAGCAGACGTTAGCGGAACAGGCGGTTCAATTCGCGAGCAACTGGCTTGAACTGCTGGGGCAAGGCGACATCGAATTGGCCGTCGAACTGCGCGCCGAGCCGTCGCGGCGTCAATCCGCTACGATGCCGCTGAACGAATACTACCTGCACAGCGAAGACGGCCGGCGGACGATGAGCGAGTTCCGCGAAAATGAAGCCGTTAAGGAAGTGCTCCAAGCTGGCGAGAACGCCCGCTGGGAACTCACGGCACCGCCGCGGACCTACAGCCTCAACGGCCGCGACATGGTCGACACGACTTGGCGGGATCTGTCGGGAACGCTGTCCAAGGGCATCCGCGTCGGCTTGGCGTATCTGCCCGCCGAGGGCGACGAGCCGGCCCAGTGGAAAATCGAGGTGTGTGACATTTTCTTTCCGGCCGCGTCGTAATGCCGGGCTAGCCGGCGATCACCATACAGGCTCCCGCGCTGCATCTGCCGCGATCGTCGCCACTTGTTACGCACCCAGGAGTACTTGCGCGTGTTCCACCTTCGCTTGCTCGGCGCCTGGGCATTGCTGTTCCTGCCCGTCGTCGCTACCGCTCAGGAAAGCAACCAACCGCCTGAGGGCTTCGAGTCGCTGTTCAACGGCCAGGACCTCGGCGGAGTTCAAATTGCCGCCGGGCGGCAACAACGGCCTGGCCGGTCACTCCAGCCCGGTGCAGTTCCGCAACCTCTCGATCAAGCCGCTGGACTGAGCGCCGCCGCAGGGCGGTCAACGCCCATTGACCCGTCCGGGCCTGAGCAGGCTAATGGAGGGTGCACGGCATCGCGCTGCGAACGCCCTGCCCCCGAGCCTTCTCTGTGACCCGAGCCTTCCTGTGACCCGACGCGCCGCTGCTGCTTCCGCTCCTTCGTCTGACCTGTTTCCGCCGCCCGATGCCGCCGCGCTCACCACGCAGGCACCCGGGCCGACCGGCTCGTTGCCGCTGACCGATGAGATGTTGCGCTCGTGGTCCAGCGGTGACCTGTTCGGGTTGACGCAGAGCGCCGGCATGGGCTGGGCGCCGGACCGGTTGCTGGGCGACCAATACCTGATCCTCAGCACGCAGGGCGGTGTGCGCGAGCCCGACGGATCGCCGGTGGCGCTGGGCTACCACACCGGGCACTGGGAAGTCGGCTTGCTGGTTCGCGAAGCGGCCGAGACGGTGCGGCAGTTGGACGGTGTCCCTTATGCGGCGTTTTGCAGCGATCCCTGCGACGGACGATCGCAGGGCACGCGGGGGATGTTCGACAGTTTGCCGTATCGCAACGACGCAGCGATCGTGCTGCGGCGGTTGATCCGCTCGCTGCCGCGGCGCAAAGCGGTGATCGGTGTAGCGACCTGCGACAAGGGCCTGCCGGCGATGCTGCTGGCGCTCTGCGGGTGCCCCGACCTGCCGGCGGTGCTCGTGCCCGGCGGGGTCACGCTGCCGCCGACGGTCGGCGAGGATGCGGGCAAGGTGCAGTCGATCGGCGCCCGCTATGCCCATGGCGAGATCACGCTGGAACAGGCAGCGCTGGAAGGTTGCCGAGCGTGCGGCACGCCCGGCGGCGGCTGCCAATTCCTCGGAACCGCCGCCACGGCGCAGGTGGTCGCCGAAGCGCTCGGCTTGACGGTGCCGCATGCGGCGCTGGCGCCTAGCGGCCAGAGCGTGTGGTTGCGGCTGGCCCGCGACAGCGCCCGGGCGGCCTCGCAGTTGGTCGCGCGGGGATGGACCACGCGCGATATCGTCACCGACGCGGCGATCGAGAATGCGATGCTGGTCCATGCCGCGGTCGGCGGCAGCACGAATCTGTTGCTGCACATTCCGGCGATCGCCGCCGCGGCCGGACTTCGGCGTCCCGACGCCGAAGCCTTCCGCCGCGCCAATGCGGCGGTTTCACGGCTGGTCGACTGCTTGCCCAACGGCCCGGTGGGTCATCCCACCGTGCGGATGTTCTTGGCTGGCGGAGTGCCCGAAGTCGCTTGGCACCTCCGCGAACTGGGGCATTTCAACGGTGAGGCGCTGACCGCCGCGGGCGTGACCTGGAACGAAATCCTCGATGCCTGGCCGAGCAGCGAGCGGCGAGCGATTTGCCGAGAACGGTTGCTAGCTGCCGACGGGGTCGATCCCGATGACGTGATCATGCCGCCGCCGCGCGCCAAAGCCCGCGGGCTGACGAGCACCGTCTGTTTCCCGACCGGCAACCTGTGCCCCGAAGGATCGGTGATCAAGGCCACGGCGATCGATCCGAGCGTGGTCGACAGCGACGGCGTGTACCGCAAAACCGGGCCGGCGCGGGTGTTCACCAGCGAACGCGACGCGGTGTTGAGCGTCAAAGGCCAAACCGATCATCCGGTCCAACCCGGTGATGTGATGGTCTTGATTGGACGCGGGCCACTGGGCTGCGGCATGGAAGAAACCTACCAGATCACCTCGGCGCTCAAGTTTTTGCCCTGGGGCAAGCAGGTGGCGCTGCTGACCGATGCACGCTTCTCGGGTGTCAGCACCGGAGCATGCATCGGGCACGTCGGTCCCGAGGCCTTGGCCGGGGGTCCGATCGCCAAGGTCTGCGACGGTGATTTGATCGAGATCGTGATCGACCGCAACCGCATGGTCGGGACCGTGAACTTGGTCGGCGTCGTCGATCCGACCAGCGGCGAGCTGCAGCGACTCACGGCAGCAGAAGCGGAGGCGGTGCTGCAGAGCCGGCCGCCGCACCCACAACTGCGGCCCGACGAGGGCCTGCCGGATGACACGCGGTTGTGGGCGGCGCTGCAACAGGTCGGCGGCGGCGCCTGGGGCGGCTGTGTTTACGACGTCGATGAGATCATCGAGACGCTCAAGGCCGGCCTGGTCGCGCGGGGTAAAACGCCGATCGACGCGAGCCTTTGAAGTCCAAGTGGGGCGGTGAGACGACGGGCCAGCGAGCGGCAGGGAGCTCCCAAACAGACTCCAAGCCGATGACACCCTCCACGGTTAGCTGGCAGTTCGCTCCCGCACGCCCTTCGTTCCTCAGGGACATGCCATCCCACAAAAACGTGCCACCCGAAGGAGACTTGCTGCCTTTAGAACGTGTCGGGATAGACGACCAATTCGATGCGGCGGTTGGCGGCGCGGCCTTGGGGGCTGCTGTTGTCAGCCCGCGGGTGGTTGGTGCCTTGGGCGATGGTAAACAGCTGGCCTTCGGGCAAACCGTTGCGGCGGGTCAGCATTTCCAGCACGCTGGTCGCTTGGGCGGCGGCGAGCTGGTGGTGCGAGGAGAACCGTCCGCCATACAGCGGGGCGTTGTCGGTGTAGCCTTCGATCGCGATCTTTTGTCGCGGCAGATGGGCGCGGATTTGAGCGGCGGCGGAATCGAGCACCGCCGCAGCCGTGGCTTCCAGGGCTGCCGACCCCGGCTGAAACAGCTGGTCGGCTGGCAGAATGATCCGCAGCGTGTCACCGTCGGGAATCACGTGGAGCCCGCTGGTGGCGAGTTGATCGGCGACCAGTTTCATGTTCGTATTGGCCTTGATCGTCGCTCCGCCACGCAGCGGCAAAACGATCATGCTGCAGGATATTGCTGCCGGGATCGCCAAAAATCACCCGGANNCCTTGGAACTTCTGCGCCGCCTCATTGGCCGCCAACATCGCCGCATCCAGCTTGTTGGCGGTTTCCGCCAATTGCTGGCGGACCAAATTGAGCTCGTCGCGGTAGAGCTGCGCCTGTTGCTCGCTCTGTGCCAGTTGAGTGTGCAGTTGCCGGTTGTTATCGTCTAACAGACGGACACGGCGATTGAGTTCAGAGATCTGCGTCGCGTTGGGATCGACGGGCCCAGGGGCCCCCGGCGGTTGCCAGGGCGATGTACCGGTAGCGCTGAGGTACGGATTGCCGGTGCAACCGGTCAGCAGCGCCCATACAATGACCATTCCGCTGACGGCAGAGGTGTGCTGCCAGCGGTTGCGAGCTTCGATTGAGGGAGGGAATCGAAATCTCACGATGCTTCTGATCTTCCTAAAAAACCGGTCGGGTCGACGCTGGGCCGGTAACACAGGCTCACCGGCGGTGACCCGGTGGCCAACCGCAGCTTGTCGGGCCATCAGGTGTTCCGGTCGCACAGTAGGAAGCGTGGCGTCTGGCTAGCAAGATCAATCAGGAAAAAATTCGCGGCAGGGCGCAGAACAGCTCAAGCCGGCGGCGGCGGCCGCATGCCGAGGAGCTGACCACACGGGCGAACACCACCACACAGGAGGACAATCAGGACCGGCGATTGAGGAGGCGGAGGCGACTTGAGAAAAGTTTTGGGCTTTTGTGCGTGACACCGCAGGTAAAAATCGGCCTTAACAGGGAGGGAGAAGAATATGAACTCATCCATGTCGCAGCTGTCGTCTGCCGACGACTGTCTGTTTGACCAAGCGCGAGCAGGGGATCCACTCGCCTTGGGGCCGCTGCTGGCGTCCTACGCCGACCAATTGCGTCAGCTCGCCGACCGCCAACTGGACGAGCAAGTCCGCAATCGGGTCAGCCCTTCGGATATCGTCCAAGAGGCGCTGCTGCAGGCCAGCCAAGATTTTCCGGGGTTCCGCGGCCGCAGCGATGCGGAGCTGAGCAGTTGGCTGCGACGCATGCTCGCCCGCAAGGTATCGAAAACGATCGAGCGGCACCTGCTGGCGGAAAAGCGCGATGTCCGCCGGGAAGTCGCCTTTTCGCCTGCCGCGGATCGGACCGACCGCCCCGCACACGACGCGGTTGCCGACCACCGTCCCGGCCCCGCCTCGGAGGCCGTCGGCAGCGAACGGCATCACCAACTCCAACATGCGTTGGCGGAATTGCCGGAGAACTATCGCCGGATCATCGAGCTTCGCAACATCCATGGGTTGCCGTTTGATGAGATCGCCAGCCGCCTGAACCGTTCCAGCGGAGCGGCACGCATGCTCTGGCTGCGCGCGATCGAACTGCTCCGCCAACGCCTCAGCCCGCAGGAGTCAAAATGACACCCGTTGCACCTTGCCCGTCGGCTGCGGGGCCCGCTGCGCTCGGCTCGTCCGCCTTGGCACCCTCCGCGCTGCAGCAGTTCAGCCCCGATCAACAGGCCGAGCTGGCGGAGCTGCTCGACCGCTACCTGGCCGGCTGGGAAGCGGGCGCGCCGCCCTCGATTTCCACTTGGGTGCAAGGCCGCCCCGAGATGGAAGCGGCGTTGCGGAACTACGTCGCGCAGTTGAACGACTTGCAGCACGCCCTCCATCCGCTGGCAGCGCAGCCGGATTCCAGCTCCAGCCGCATCGAACTGCTGCCGCCAAGTGGCGACGCCCCGCGGCCGCTCGGCGGCGGGCAAGCGTTTGATCGTTCACCGCTGCCCGGGAGCCACGGGCCGCAAACGCGGCTGGGCGATTACCATTTGCTGGGAGAAATCGGTCGCGGCGGCATGGGGATCGTCTACCGCGCGCGGCAGTTGTCGCTCGGCCGCGACGTGGCGATCAAAACCTTGCCGTTCGCCGCGGTGCTCGATCCGAAGCAGATCAAGCGGTTTCAAAACGAAGCTCAAGCCGCCGCACAACTGCACCATCCGAACATCGTGCCCGTGTACGCGGTGGGGTGTGAGCGCGGCGTTCACTACTACAGCATGCAGCTGATCGAGGGGCTGTCGCTGGAACAGGTTGTCGCCGACTTGCGTGCCGGCGGCAAAGCCAACGCGATCTGCCACCAAACGACGCTGGTGCAGCCGGGCGAAGCGATCGCTCCCCCGGCGTCGCCGATCGCCGCGCCCGATGTCGACACGCATCGCAGCCTGCCCAGTTCAACCCTGGCCTCGATCCGCAGTCGCAGCCACATCGAGTCGATCGTGCGGCTCGGCATTCAGGCCGCCGAGGCGCTGCATTACGCGCACCAGTGCGGGGTGATCCACCGCGACATCAAACCCTCCAACCTGATGATCGACGGGCGCGCCAACCTGTGGATCACCGACTTCGGCTTGGCCCGCTGCCAACAAACCTCGCCGATGTCGGTGACCGGCGACCTGATGGGCACCTTGCGGTACATGAGCCCCGAACAGGCGTCCGGGCGAGTGCATGCGGTCGATCACCGCACCGATATCTATTCGCTCGGCGTCACGCTGTACGAGTTGCTGACGCTGCAGTTGGCGTTTGATGCGCCCAATCGGATCGAGTTGATTACCTTGATCAACCAATCGACTCCGGTGGCGCCGCGGAAACTCAATCCCGCGATTCCCGCCGACCTGGAGACGATCCTCTGCAAGGCCATCAGCCGCGAGCCGCTGGAACGTTACGAATCGGCGGGCGAGCTGGCGGAGGATCTGCAGCGCTTTCTCCGCGGGGAGCAGCCGCTCGCCAAGCGGCCGACCTACCTCGATCAGCTGCTCAAGTGGGTGACCCGCCACAAACACCTGTTTTTGGTGACGTCGATCAGCTTGCTGGTGACGCTCTGCGGGTTGACCGTAGCGACCGTGTTGATCGCTTCACACAAACGCCTGGCGACCGAAGCGAGCGAGCGGGCTGATCTGCACCTGATGCAGACCAATCGAGTGGTGCAAAAATTCGGCTCGCTGGCCATCGATCGGCTGCGCGGGATCCGGGGCGGTGAGACGCTGCGGGCGGAATTGCTGGCGGAACTGACTCAGTACTACCTCGACTTCATCGACTATGCCCAGGATCAGCCCGAGCTGAAACTGCAGTTGGGCGAAGCCTACGCGCAGCTCGCCGGCGTGTACGTCCAGAGCGGCCAGCGCGAGGCGGCCAGCGCGAGTTATCTCCAGGCGATCGAGACGCTGCAGACGCTTCCGGAGTGCTCGCCCGAGTCGCCGCAATTCACTGCCGTGGCCGCCAGCCGCTTGGCGCAGGCCTTCGGAGGTTTGGCGGCGCTCCAGGCCGAGCAGAGCCAAGCGGCGAAATCCGCAGCCGGACGCTGGAGCGACAGCCTGCAGCAAGCGATTGAACTGCAGCGCCAAGCCGCCCGCGTGATGCCAGGGGAGGATGTCTATGCGGTCGAACTCGCCGCCCTGATCATTCAGCAAGCCGATTTGCTGCTGCGCGAGCGGCTCGAGGAGCAGGGGCTGCAGGCATTACAACAGGCGATCGAGATCCTCGATGCCCAACTGCTGCATGCGGCCGTCGGCCCGCGGGTGCTCGAACTCGACACCCTGTGCCATAACAACCTGGCCGCGGTCCATCAGCAATCCGACCCGCTCACAGCCGGCCGGTTGTTGACCCGGGCGATCCGTTCGGCGGAAAAATGGGTCGAAACGCAACCGGCCGCCGAGCACAGCCGCATGCATTTGGGACGCGTGCTCGCCAATGCCGGCGCGCTGGCCGTGCAGACCGATCAACCCGAACGCGCCGAGCGTTGCTGGGCGCGGGCGATCGGGCAGTGGAGCCATCTAGCGGCGCGGGTGCCGCACACCCATCATTACCATGCGGAACTCGCCGCAAACCACAACAGCTTGGGCCAATTCTTATTGACACAGCAGCGTTGGGACGAAGCCGAAACGCAGTTTTTAGCAGCGATCGAGACGCTCGAAGCAATCGCCGCTGCGCGCGAAGCAGCGTCCCCGGGTAGTGCCTCGGCCGTGCTCAGCGATTTAGCGAGCGTGCAAAACAATTTAGGACTCTGCTACGAAAAGTGGCAGCGGATCGATGATGCCACGCTATGGTACTCTCGCTCGCTTGAGTGCCAGAACCAAGCCTTATCACACGACCCCGAGAATCCCACGATTCTCGAACGTCTCGCGCTTCATCAGCGAAACCTCGATCGCTTGCGCGCCGACCGGAGCGCTGCGGCGCGGTCTGCCGAGCAATGACTTCAGCGTCGCTTCACGGATTGAAACCATCATGAGTCAGGCCAGCGGAATCATTCCTCCTCGCGCCCGATCGTTCGGGCCCCGTGCCAGCGCCGCGCCCAAACGCCCACTGGGGCCCAAGCGCCAACTGGGGATCGAACGGCTCGAGCTCCGTTGCCCGCTGGATGCCTCGGCAGCCTTCAGCGAGGTGGAGGTCCAGCCGCTGCTCGGTGGCGGCGCCCCGCCGATTCCCGCGCCGGCGATTCCAGCCATCACCTCCACGCTCCACGAGCCACGCTCCGAGGGCGCCGAACCCCGCGCGCTCCCGCTGCAACCCAATCAAACTCCAGCGCAGACACCGGCTCCGAACAAAGCCTTAACCGCCATTCGCCGTGCGGCGGTGGCTAAACGCCCGCTTGCCGCCGATCCGCTGCAGGCGTCAGCCCAAATCGATTCCTCCGCACCCCATGCTCCTGGCGATGCTGCCGATGGTGTCGGCAACGAAACGCCGGCACTGGAGACGCCCACCCCACCGGATTCCGGGACCAGCGACGAAACCTCTGGGCGACAACCGCAGGACCAATCACCGGAGTTGACTGCCGGTAACACGGAAGCTCCGGGCGTCTCTGTCGACCTCGGCTCCTCTGATTTAAGCGGTTCGCTGCAGGACCCGTTCCCACCGGAGGCCCCTTCCAGGAGTTCCGCAGGCGACACATCGGGAACCCAATTGCTCCCGGATCCGCTCGATCCGGCCCCCACGGATCCAGCGGACCCGAGCGGGGACGAGCCGATCGATCCACCGGCATCAACCGGCCGGCTGACGTCAACCGACCCGCTGGCTTCGCCCGACGATCGGGCGGCCGACGACCCCAATTGTCCGGCCCTGAAACCCGATCCGGCTCGTTTCCTGACGCCGCCGGGACCTGCAGGTTCGATTGCCTTGGTACCGCCAGCACGCGGCCGCAGTGATTACTGGACCAGTGGTACAGCGGAAACCGGTTGGGGCGCCGAGCCGGAGGCAGTGGACGGCACGGCAATCCGCCCGTCGCGCTACGGTCGCGGCGAGTCCGCGTTGTCTCGCACACGTTACTACGAAAGCTTGACAGCGGCCCATGAGTCACCGGGCGATGGACTTCACGGCCGCACGACGGCGCTGCGGAATTTTGTGCGTCAGATGGATCCGCTCGACGGCGGCATCGCCATCGAGGGAACGAGCGAAAGGCCGATCGACTACGCCGCTCTGACGCAGGACCCATCGCGGTCGGTGCCCGTGGAACCGGCAGAACCTGAGGAAGCGACCACGGACCACGCGCGCTCCACCGATCTGGCCCTGACCGCCTTGATGGAGGAGGCTGCCGACGCCGAACAACTCGCCCCCGAGGCCGCTCAGCCGGAAATCCTGATCACAACGGTCAGCTGCACGCAGCAGGAATCGGTTGAGGCGGCTCAGAGCGGCGGTGAAGAAACCGGCGAGGAGCTGGTTGTTTCCCTGTCGCCAGCTCAAGACTTCCTGGTCAACCTCAGCCGCTGGGCGGCGCTTGGGTTGCTGGTCAGCCATCGCCTGTCGCACCACGTCAGCGGCCGCGGCGGGTGGCTGAACTGGTTCGCTGAGCTGCGAGATTTCCTGATGGGCGGCCGTTCCCGCCGCTGTTAGGCCGGACAGCGAGCGGCTCGCCCGCTGCCCGCTACGGCGTGGTCGATTTTTGGTGCGACTCTTCCCACAGCATGGTCAGCCGCTGCACGGCGGCGTGGACGCGGCTCTTGACCGTTCCGACCGGAATGCCCAACACATCGGCGGCTTCGCGGTACTTGAGCCCCTGGAAGTAAACGAGCTGAATCACCCGCTCCAACGAGTCACCCAAGCCGGCAACGGCTTCGCGAACCCAGTGCCCTTCCTCACGTCGGCCTGCTACCTCCAGCGGATCCTGGATGTCGCTGACGAGCTTATCGGTCCAGGAGCGGGGACCATCGCCCCCTTCACCGCCCGCAGAAGTATCGCGTCAGATCAACCGATTTCGCTTCAGTCGCCGCTGCACATCGATCGCTTGGTTGG